>Ga0081538_10001648_pt1 | contig 22891 bp, 24 predicted proteins | sample TabmetS5T2R1_FD_71022 | JGI IMG/M metagenome (GOLD analysis project Ga0081538, IMG submission 71022) | Tabebuia heterophylla rhizosphere microbial communities from the University of Puerto Rico - S5T2R1 | ecosystem: Host-associated > Plants > Roots > Rhizosphere ... | reverse complement strand
GTCGGTCTACGAGCCGCTGGGGATCGTCAACCTGGAGGCCATGGCCTGCGAGACGGCCGTGGTCGCCACCGCCACCGGCGGCATCCCCGAGGTGGTCGTCAACGGCGAGACCGGCCTGCTGGTCCCGTTCGAGAGCGACGGCTCGGGCGGCGCCCGAGACCCCGAGCGCTTCGCCGCCGACATCGCCGAGCGCCTCAACAGCGTGCTCGCCGACCCCACCCTGGCCGAGTCCATGGGCAAGGCCGGCCGCCGCCGCGCCGTCGAGCAGTTCAGCTGGACCACCATCGCCGGCGAGACGGCCGCCCTCTACGCCACGCTTATCTAGAGCGCCGGCCGAGTATCGACGTCGCATTCACGAATATCGCGGCTTCGACAGGCCCTCCGCATGCGCGTCGGGCATGCTCGGACGGCGCTCTAGCCGGAGCGATCCTCCAGCTCGGCGACCAGCCGCTTGGGGGCGACGGCGCGGTAGGCGTCGGTGACCAGCTCGGCGACCTCGTCCCAGTCGACGGGGACGTCGAGGTAAACGCCGAGCCAGCCGCGGTGGCCGACGTACGGGGGCCGGAAGAACCGGCCGGGGTCGCTGGCGACCAGGGCCTCCTGGACGCCGGGAGCGGCCGCGCACCAGAAGGCGAGGCGGTCGTCGTGGTGGTGGTCGGCGTAGGTGACGAAGGTCGTCCTGCCGCGGACGAACCAGGTCGGCTCGCCGTGGCTGAGGCGCTCGGTCGCCTCGGGCAGGGCCAGGCAGAGCCGGCGCAGCGCCTCCAGCGGATCGGTCGTCACTGCTTGCCGCTGGTGATCATGATCTCGCGGGCGATCTCGACCACCCGGCGGCGCTCGGTCCTGGCCCGGCGGCGCATCTGCTCGAACGCCTCGCCCGGGGTGACCCCGTCGCGGACCACCAGGGCGCCCTTGGCCTGCTCGATCAGCACCCGGGCGTCGAGGGCCCGCTGCAGCTGGGTGGCCAGCTCGCCCTGCTGCTCGCTCTGCATGGTGTTGGCGATGGTGAGGGCGGCCAGGTCGGTGAAGGCGATCAGGGCCAGCTCGCCCTCGGGCGACCAGGGATGGGCCTTGGCCGAGAACACCGCCACCACCCCGATGGCCATCTGGTTGTAGGGGATGGGGCTGGCCAGCACGGCTCGCAGGCCCCGCTCGACCGCGGCCGGGGAGAAGTCCGGCCAGCGCTGCTCGGCGGCCAGGTCGGCCGCGTGGACCAGCTCCTTGTCGTCGAAGGCGTCGATGCAGGGACCCTCGCCGTGGTGGATCTGGAGCTCCTCCAGGTGCCCGACCCGCTCGTCGGAGTCGGCCACGCTGCGCAGCAGCTGGTCGGGGTCGATCAGCATGAGGCTGGCCCCGTCGACGGCGAACAGGTCGTGCGTGCACTGGACGATCCGGTGCAGGGCCTCGTCGAGGTCCCCGGCGGCGTAGCGCAGGTCGCCGAGCTCGTGCAGCGCCTGGCGGACCTCGTGGGCGGACATCGGCATCGGCGATCACCTCCCCGGATCGGGTTTGGCTACCCCCTCAGTCCCTCCGGGTCACATGCTTCCAGAAGCTCGGCGTGACGCCGAGCCCGGCGAGCTCCTGCCGGTGCGCCTCGGCCTCCTCGCGGCTCCCGAACTGGCCGCTGTACACCGCCCAGGGAGTGTTGATCTCCCACTCCTCCTGATCGAGCAGGGCCGCGTCCCCGGCTCCCAGGCCGCGGACCTGCCGGAGCCGCCGATCGGCGTTGTCGCGCTCGTCGTAGCTGCCCAGGATCACCGTGTCGAAGTCCTCGGGGAGGGTCGTGGTGGTGGGGGCCACCGTGGTCTCCACCGGCGGGCTGGCCTCGGCCTGCGACTCCGGGGTGGGGAAGGAGAGGCCGAGGACGATCCCGGCCACCAGGCCGACCAGGGCGGCGACGGCCGCCATCGCCGGCCCCGGCCGTGGCCAGCGGGTGTCATACATGGGTCAGACGCTATCGCGGGCTCAATACCCGCCTCAAATCAGCCCGCGTCGTCGTCGGCGGTGACCTCCTCCCCGGCGTCGGCCCGGCGCAGCTCGGAGCGGCGGATCTTGCCGGTGAGGGTCTTGGGCAGGTCGTCCACGAACTCGACCATGCGCGGGTAGGCGTAGGCGGACAGCCGCTCGCGGACGTGCCGCTGCAGCTCCCCGACCAGCTCGTCGCCCGGCTCGGTGCCGGGGACCAGGCGCACGAAGGCCTTGACGACGTGGCCGCGCTGCGGGTCGGGACTGGCCACCACCGCCGACTCGGCCACCGCCGGGTGCTCCAGCAGGGTGCTCTCGACCTCGAACGGCCCGATCCGGTAGCCGGCCGAGATGATCACGTCGTCGGCGCGGCCCGAGTACCAGACGTAGCCGTCCTCGTCCTGGCGGGCGGTGTCCTTGGTGTGGAACCAGTCGCCGCCGAAGACCTCCTTGGAGTCCTCGGGCCGGTTCCAGTAGCCGAGCGGGTAGTGGGGGTTGGAGCGGGCCTTGAGGCAGATCTCGCCCGGCTCGCCCTGGGCCACCGGGCGCTCGTCGGGGTCGAGGATGGCCACCTCCCAGCCGGGTAGGGGCAGGCCCATGGAGCCGGGCCGCACCTCGACCGTCGGGAAGTTGCCGCACAGCGGGTAGCTCTCGGACAGGCCGTAGTAGTCCAGCACCGGGCAGCCGATCGTCCGGTTCCACCAGGCGATCGCCTCCGGGTTGAGCGGCTCGCCGGCCGAGCAGGCCAGGCGCAACCCGAAGCCCAGGTCGGCCGCCTCGGACACGCCCATCATGGCCCGGATGGCGGTCGGGGTGGTGAACAGGTTGCCCACCCCGTGGTCGGCGATCAGCCGCAGCGCCTTGCCCGGGTCGAACCCGCCCTTGCGCCCGTGGACCAGGGTCTCCACCCCGAAGCGCCAGGGCCCGAGGATGCCGGGCACGATCCCGGCGATCCAGGCCCACTCACCGGTCGAGTGGAACAGCTCGCCCACCTGGACGTCGTGGCTGAACTGGAACTCCTCGTGCCCGAGCAGGTAGCGGTGGGCGTGCAGGATGCCCTTGGCCAGGCCGGTGGTGCCCGAGGTGTAGTAGAGCTGGGCCGGGGTGTCGGGGTCGGTGGCCGGGGTCTCGAAGCGGTCGCTGGCGGCCCGGGTGAGCTCCTCGAAGCTCTCGGCCCCGGTGCCGCCGACCACCACCAGGTGCTCGACCGACGGCGCCTTGTCGAGCAGGGCGGCCACCCGGTCGCGGTGGGCGGCCGAGGTGACCAGCACCTTGGCCTCGGAGTCGTTGAGCCGGTAGACGATCGAGTCGTCGCCGTACAGCACCGACATCGACAGCAGGATGGCCTCGCACTTGTAGGTGGCCAGGAAGCTGGCCGCGATCTCCGGCGAGGCCGGGGCCATCACCGCCACCCGGTCCCCCTTGGCCACCCCCAGCCCGCGCAGGGTGTTGGCCGTCCGGTCGGTGAGCCGGCGCATCTCGCCGAAGGTCCAGCGCTCGTCGCGGCCCTCGTCGGACACGTAGCGCATGGCCGGCCGCTCGGGCTCGTGCTTGTCGAGCACGTCGGCGGCGAGGTTGTAGCTCGTCGGGACCTCCCAGCGGAAGCCGGAGGTCATCTCCTGGTAGGTGCCGGGACGGTGGGTGCGGTAGTCGCGCATGGCTCCTCCTCGGCCGACGTGCTACTCATCTACCCATGACCTCCCATGCGCGAACAACACCCAGCGGGCGTCCCAGGGTGCTGGTCGTCGGCAGCGGCTTCGCCGGCTTCCACTGCATGCGGCGCCTCGAGAAGCACCTGCTCCCCGACGCCGCCGAGCTGCTGCTGGCCAGCTCGGCCGACTACCTCCTCTACAGCCCCCTGCTGCCCAACGTGGCCGCCGGCGTGGTCGAGCCACGCCACATCGCCGTCGGCCTGCACACCACCCTGGACCGGGCCAAGGTGCTGCTCGGCCACGTGGTGGCGGTCGACATCCGGCGCCACACCGCGACCCTGCGCCGCATGGACGGGTCGGAGCACGAGCTGGCCTGGGACCGGCTGGTCCTCGCCCCCGGCGGGATCACCCGCACCTTCAACATCCCCGGGGTGGCCGAGCACGGCCTCGGCCTGAAGACCCTGGCCGAGGCGGCCTACCTGCGCGACCACGTGCTGCGGGAGCTGGACGGCGCCGACGCCGCCGACGACCCGTCCCGGCGGCGCGCCTGCTGCACCTTCGTGGTCGTCGGGGCCGGCTACTCGGGCACCGAGACCGCGGCCCAGATGCAGTTGGTCACCATGCGGGCGGCCGCCGAGTACCCGCGGCTGCGCCCGGAGGACATCCGCTGGGTGCTGGTCGACCTGGCCCCCCGGGTGCTGCCGGAGCTGGGCCGCCGGCTGGGCGACGAGGCCATGGCGGTGCTGCGCCGCCGCGGGGTCGAGGTCCGGCTGGGCACCACCGTCGAGGAGGCCACCGCCGACGGCGTGCGGCTGTCGGACGGCGAGACCATCCCGACCCACACCCTGGTGTGGTGCACCGGCGTCGCCCCGAGCCCGCTGATCGGGACCCTGGGACTGCCCACCGAGCGGGGACGGCTCAAGGTCGGGGCGAACCTCCAGGTGCCCGACCAGCCCGACGTGTTCGCCTTCGGCGACGCGGCCGCCGTCCCCGACCTGACCCAACCGGGCAAGCTCACCGGCCAGACCGCCCAGCACGCCCAGCGCCAGGGCAAGACGGCCGCCCGCAACGTGGCCGCCTCGCTCGGCTTCGGCAAGGCGGTCGACTACCGCCATCGCGACCTGGGCTTCGCCGTCGACCTGGGCGGCTTCGACGCCGTCGCCTCCCCGTTCGGGGTGTCCCTGGGCGGGCTGCCCGGCCTGGTGGCGACCCGCGGCTACCACCTGCTGGCCCTGCCGGCCACCGGCAACCGCATCCGGGTCTCGGTCGACTGGCTGCTCGACTGGGCCATGCGCCCCCAGGTGGCCCAGCTCGGCTTCCTGCGGGAGGAACAGGCCACCATGGCCGCGGCCGAGCACACCGGCATCTACGCCGGCCCGCCGGCCGACGAATGGGAGGCGGCGTCCCGGGACCTCCCCACCACCCGGGCGGTGGTCGCCGACACCGGCGTGCCCCGCCCCCAGGCCAGGACGCGGCACCCGAGCTGAGGAACCTCGCGGCGGGTCGGGCGGCCGGACGCTATGCTTGGTGGTCACGGCCGGTCCCGGCCGCGACCCCCCGGGCAAGGTCGCCCGACCCCTTCGGCATCCCCTGTTGGAGGCTCGCGCATGACCAGGATCGGCGTGCTCACCGGTGGCGGCGACGTCCCCGGGCTCAACCCCTGCATCAAGACGCTGGTGTACGCCGCCGCCGACCGCGGCTACGAGGTCGTGGGGCTGCGCCGCGGCTGGGCCGGCCTGCTCGACTACAACCTGGACGCCGACGAGCCCCAGGACCACTGCGCGCAGCCCCTGTCCAGACAGGCGGTGCGCACCATCGACCGCACCGGCGGGACCTTCCTGCACACCAGCCGGACCAACCCGGGCAAGGTCAAGCCCAAGGACGTGCCCGCGTTCCTGGCCGGGCAGGGCCAGTTCGAGTCCGAGGGGCCGTTCGACTTCACCAGCCACTGCCTCCAGGTGATCGAGCGGCTCGGCCTCGACTGGCTGGTCGCCATCGGCGGCGACGACACCCTGTCGTATGCCGAGCGGCTGTCGCGGGAGGGCGTGCCGGTGCTGGCCGTGCCCAAGACGATGGACAACGACGTCTTCGGCACCGACTACTGCATCGGCTTCTCCACCGCCGTGACCCGCAGCGTCCAGTTCATCCACCAGCTGCGCACCTCCACCGGATCGCACGAGCGCATCGCCGTGGTGGAGCTGTTCGGCCGCAACTGCGGCGAGACGTCGCTGCTGTCGGCCTACCTGGCCGGGGTCGACCGGGCGATCATCTGCGAGGTCCCCTTCGACATCGAGCTGCTGGCCCACTACCTGCTCGAGGACAAGGCGGCCAACCCCTCGAACTACGCCATGGTCACGGTCAGCGAGGGCGCCCGCATGCTGGAGGGCGAGACCCTGGAGCGGGGCGAGGCCGACGCCTACGGCCACCGCAAGCTGGGCGGGATCGGGCTGGTCACCGGCGAGCTGCTCAAGAAGCTGACCGGCGAGGACATCGTCTACCAGCAGGTCGGCTACCTGATGCGCTCGGGCGCCCCGGACGCGCTCGACCTGATGGTGGCGGTCAACTTCGCCAACATGGCCATCAACCTGATCGACCAGGACGACCCCGGCCGCATGGTGGCCCTGCGCCGCGGCACCTACACCTCGGTCCCCATCGACACCCTGATGTCGGGCACCAAGCGGGTCGACGTCGACGCCCTGTACGACGAGAAGCGCTACCGCCCGCTGATCCGCCAGGTCGACGGCAAGCCGATGTTCCTGTACTAGCGCTGAGGGCGGGCTCGTCCGCCCCTCCCCGGGGTCGGAGCCCCTGGTGGGAGGGTAGCCCGGGGCGGGATGGGGCGCGCACCGCTGTCCACAATCCCCTCGCCGGGCGGGATGGGGCGCTTACCCCCGTCCACAATCCCCTCGCAGGGCGGGATGGGGCGCTTACCGCCGTCCACAATCCCCTCGCGGGCCGGTAGCTCGACCTGCACCTCCAGGCCGCCCTCGGGCAGGGCCCGGGCGGTGGCGGCGCCGCCGTGGGCGGTGGCCACCGAGCGGACGATGGAGAGGCCGAGGCCGGCGCCCCGGGCCGAGTTGGTGCGGTCGGGGTGCAGGCGGCGGAACGGCTCGAACAGGGCGGCGACCTGGTCGGGCGGGATCGGGGGGCCGCCGTTGGCGACCCGGACCACGGCCCGGCCGCCGGCCCGGCCGGTGTCGACCTCGACCCAGCCGCCGCGCCGGTTGTGGCGGACGGCGTTCTCGACCAGGTTGGCGACCAGCCGCTCGAGCAGGGCGTGGTCGCCGGCCACCGGGGCGGCGCCCAGCACCCGGCGGACCCGCAGGCCGAGCCGGCCGACCTCGGGGGCGGCCACCGAGAGGGCGTCGGCGGCGGCCATGGCCAGGTCGAGCGGCTCGCCGGCCCGGAGCTGGCGCTCGCTGCGGGCCAGGGTCAGCAGGCCCTCGATCAGGTGCTCGCTGCGCTGGTTGGCCTCCAGCACCCGTCCGGCCATGGCCCGCAGCTCGTCGGCGTCGGCGCCCGGGTCGGCCAGGGCCACGTCGACCTCGGTGCGGGCGATGGCCAGGGGGGTGCGCAGCTCGTGGGAGGCGTTGGCCACGAAGCGGCGCTGGGTCTCGAAGGCCGCGTCGAGGCGACCCAGCATCTGGTCGAAGGTGTCGGCCAGCTCCTTGAGCTCGTCCTGCGGCCCCTGGAGGTTGATGCGCTCGTGCAGGGTGCTGCCCTCCAGCCGCCGGGCGGTGGCGGTGATGGCGCTGAGCGGCCGCAGGACCCGCCCGGCGACCAGCCAGCCGAGCCCGACCGAGGCGAGCGCCATCAGGGCCAGGGCGATGCCCGACTGGGCCAGCAGCTGCTGCAGGGTGGCCGCCTGCAGCTCGCGCCGGACCGCCTCGGCCTCCTGCCGGACCGCCTGGACCGCCTCCGGCGAGGGCGCGCTGGCGATGAAGGTGTCCCCGCCCTGGCCGGCCGGCGCCCGCAAGATGAGCAGCCCCGGGGCCTCGCCGACGGCCCCGGGCGGCCCGTCCCGGCGGGCCTCGATCTGGACCCCGAACGGAAGCTCGAGCTGGGACCGCACCAGGGCGTAGTTCACGGCCAGCAGCCCCGCCCCGGCGAGCAGGAACAGCCCGCCGTAGAGCAGCGCCAGCTTCAGCCGCACCGTCACAGCCGGTACCCGACGCCGGTCACGGTCTCGATCAAGGGCGGGCGGCCGAGCTTGCGCCGCAGGTTCATGATCGTGACCCGGACGGTGTTGGTGAACGGGTCGGTGTGCTCGTCCCAGACCCGCTCCAGCAGGTCCTCGGCCGAGACCACGGCCCCGTCGGCGGCCAGCAGCACCTCCAGCACCCCGAACTCCTTGCGGGTCAGGCGCAGGAAGTGGCCGCCCCTGGTCGCCTCGCGGCGGGCCGGGTCGAGGCGGACGTCGCCGTGCTCCAGGACCGGCGGGAGGGAGTCGCGGCTGCGCCTGGCCAGGGCGCGCAGCCGGGCCACCAGCTCGCTGAAGGCGAACGGCTTGCCCAGGTAGTCGTCGGCGCCCAAGGTCAGGCCGTCGACCCGGTCGTCGACCGTGCCCGAGGCGGTCAGCATCAGGATGCGGGTCGGGGCGGCCTGCCCGGCCAGGGTCCGGCAGACCTGGTCGCCGGAGACGCGGGGCAGGTCGCGGTCGAGCACGACCACGTCGTAGCGGTTGACGTCCAGCTTGGCCAGGGCGTCGGCGCCGTCGTGGCTGACGTCGACGGCCATGGCCTCCCGCCGCAGGCCGCGGGCGATGGCGGCCGCCAGGACCACCTCGTCCTCGACCACCAGCACCCGCATGCCGCGCCTCCAGGATCCGCTCGGTCGCGGCCAGCCTGCCCAGGCCCGCGTAACGCGTCCATAAGGCAATGGCGAGACGGAGGCGTTACGGCCGGCGGTGGAGGCTGGGGTCGTCGGGAGCGACGGGCGCTCCCAGGAAGGAGCGGATGCGCCGATGCGACGGAACCGCCGTGCGACCGGGGGCCTGGGCTTGAGGCCCCCGGACCCCCGCGCGACCGGGGGCCTACCCTTGAGGCCCCCGGACCCCCGGCTGGCCCTGCTCGGCCTCGGGCTGGCCCTCGCCCTCGGCGCGTGCGGCGGGTCCTCCGACGGCGACCGGGTGGCCAGCCTCTCGGGCGCCGGCGCCACCAGCACCACCAACGGCACCGGCAAGGCCGCCGCCGACAAGGACCCCCAGCAGGCGGCCCTCGACTTCGCCCGCTGCATGCGCCAGCACGGCGTCGACATGCCCGACCCGGAGGTCGACGACCAGGGGCGGGTCAAGATGCGGATCGGGGCCGGCGCGTCCGGGTCCCGGCCCGACCCCAAGAAGCTGGAGGCGGCCCAGCAGGCCTGCGGCAACCTGTTGGGCGGCGGCGACGGGGACCGTCAGCTCGACCCCGCGGAGCGCGACGCCATGGTCGCCTTCGCCCGCTGCATGCGCCAGCACGGCATCGACATGCCCGACCCGACCGGCGACGGCCTGGTCATCCGCCGGGACGGCGAGCGCGGGCCCGACCCCGAGTCCGAGAAGTTCCAGGCGGCCGAGCAGGCCTGCGACCACCACCTGGCCAACCTGCGCCGGCCGGGCGCGGAGTCCGGAGGCGGGTCGTGAGGGCCCGGACGGCCCGGCGGCTGGCCGGGGCGGCCGCGGCCGGGGTGGTGCTGTGCGGGGCCGCCTGGTGGACCGGGGCCAGGGCCGGCGGCTCGACCGGCGACCCTGACCCCGGCGGTGAGGTGGCGACCACCACCGCCACCGTGGCCCGGCGCGACCTGCGGGCCACCGAGGAGGTCGACGGCACCCTCGGCTACGGCGACGCCCGGGCGGTCGCGAACGGCCGCCAGGGGACGATCACCGCCCTCCCCGAGGAAGGGGCGGTGGTGACCCGAGGCCAGGCGCTGTACCGGGTCGACGGCAAGCCGGTGCCGCTGCTGTACGGGGCGCTGCCGGCCTGGCGGCCGCTCTCGGTGGGGGTCGAGGACGGCCCCGACGTGCGCCAGCTGGAGCGAAACCTGGTCGCCCTCGGCTACGACCCCGACCGGGCGATCACCGTCGACAACCACTTCAGCTGGGCGACCCGGGCCGCGGTTCGGCGCTGGCAGGAAGTGCTCGGTCTGGACAAGAGCGGGACCGTCCAGCCGGGCGACGCCGTCTGGCAGCCCGGCCCGGTCCGGGTCGCCGGGCGCAAGGCGGCCGTGGGCGACGCCGCCCGGCCCGGTTCGCCGCTGCTGGAGGTCACCGGCACCGAGCGCCAGGTCATCGTCGACCTGGACGCCAGCCGCCAGCCGTACGTGCGCGCCGGCGACCGGGTCGACCTGGGGCTGCCCGGCGGCGGCACCACCACCGGCCGGGTCGCCTCGGTCGGCAAGGTGGCCACCGCCGCTCCCGAGGAGGGCGGCGGCGACGGGGCCCCGACCGTGGAGCTGGTCGTCTCCCTTGACCGTCCCAAGGCCACCGGCCGCCTCGACCAGGCCCCGGTCGACGTCTCGATCACCACCGAGGTCCGCGAGGGCGTGCTCGCCGTCCCGGTCAACGCCCTGCTCGCCCTGGCCGAGGGCGGCTACGCGGTCGAAGTCGAGCGCGACGGCCACCGGCAGCTGGTCGGGGTGGAGACCGGCCTGTTCGCCGACGGTCAGGTCGAGGTCTCCGGCGCCGGCCTGCGGGCCGGCGACCGGGTGGTGGTGCCGGCATGACGCCCACCCTGGAGCTGCGGGAGGTGGTCAAGCGCTATGCCGGGCCGCCCGAGGTGGAGGTCCTGCGCGCGGTGAGCCTGACCGTGGAGGAGGGGGAGCTGCTGGTCATCGCCGGGCCCAGTGGATCCGGCAAGTCGACCCTGCTGCACGTCATGGGCACCCTGGACCGGGCGAGCGCGGGCACGGTCCGAGTGGCCGGCCGGGAGGTCGGCGACTTCTCCGACCGGGCCCTGTCGGCCTTCCGGGCCCGCGCCGTGGGCTTCGTGTTCCAGCAGTTCTTCCTGCTGGAGGGGATGAGCGCCCTGGACAACGTGGCCACCGGGCTGCTGTACGGCGGCGCGCCCGCGGCCGAGCGGCGGCGCCGGGCCGCCGAGGCCCTGGAGCGGGTCGGCCTCGGCCACCGCATGACCCACCGGCCGACCGAGCTGTCGGGCGGCGAGCGCCAGCGGGTCGCCATCGCCAGGGCGGTGGTCGCCCGGCCGGCCATCGTGCTGGCCGACGAGCCGACCGGGAACCTCGACTCGGCCACCGGGGCGGGCGTGCTCGACCTGCTCGAGGAGCTGCACGCCGAGGGGGCCACGATCGCGGTGATCACCCACGACCCGGCCATCGCCAGGCGCCTGCCCCGCCGCGTCGACCTCCGCGACGGCCGCATCGAGCGCGACACCCTGGCGGTGAGCACATGAGCGCCCGGGCCCCGCTGGGCGCCCGCGACCTGCTGGGTGTGGCCGGGGCGGGGCTGCGCGCCCGGCGGCTGCGGGCGGCGCTGTCGGCCCTGGGGATCGCCATCGGCATCGCGGCCATGGTGGCGGTGCTGGGCATCTCCACCTCCAGCCGGTCCGAGCTGCTGGCCCAGCTCGACGCCCTCGGCACCAACCTGCTCCAGGTCACCCCGGGCGAGACCTTCCTCGGGGCCGACGCCAAGCTGCCCGAGGAGTCCCTGGGCATGCTGCGCCGGGTCGGGCCGGTGGAGCGGGTCGCGGCGACCGGCAACACCGACGCCAGCGTCCGCCGCAGCGACCTGATCCCGGCGGCCGAGACCGGCGGCATCAGCGTCCTGGCCGCCGACCCGGAGCTGCTCGACACCCTCGGCGGGGAGCTGGCCGCCGGGCGGTTCCTGAACCGGGCCAGCGCCCGCTACCCGGCGGTGGTGCTCGGCGCCAAGGCGGCCGAGCGGCTCGGGGTCACCGGCGTCGGCCGCCAGGTCTGGCTGGGCGAGCGCTGGTTCACGGTGGTCGGCATCCTGCGACCGCTGGCCCTGGCCCCCGAGATCGACCGGGCGGCGCTGGTCGGGTTCCCGGCCGCCGAGGCCCTGCTCGGCTCCGACGGCTCGCCGGGCACGGTCTACGTCCGGACCGACCCCGACCAGGTGGAGGCGGTCCGCTCGGTGCTCCCGGCCACCGCCAACCCGGCCAACCCCAACGAGGTCCGGGTCAGCCGGCCCTCGGACGCCCTGGCCGCCCGGGCGGCCGCCGACACCGCCTTCACCTCGCTGCTGCTGGGCCTCGGCGCGGTCGCGCTGCTGGTCGGCGGGGTCGGGATCGCCAACGTGATGGTGATCTCGGTGCTGGAGCGACGCTCGGAGATCGGCCTGCGCCGTGCCCTGGGCGCGACCAGGGGTCAGGTCGGGGCCCAGTTCCTGACCGAGTCGCTGCTGCTGGCCCTGGCCGGCGGGCTGGCCGGGGTGGTCCTGGGCGCCACCATCACCGCCGTCTACGCCACCGGCCGCGGCTGGTCGGTGATCGTCCCCGCCCCCGCCCTGGCCGGCGGCATCCTGGCCGCCCTGGCGATCGGCGCCGTCGCCGGCCTCTACCCGGCTTTGCGGGCGGCGCGGCTGGCCCCGACCGAGGCGCTGCGAACGGTCTAGGCGGCTAGGCTAGGCGTCTAGGGGTCCGGGTCGGGGCTCGGCACCAGATGCAGGTGCTGGCCGGGTGGTGGCCGGCTCGGCCAGGCGGCCGGCCAGCAGGACCACCGAGGCCCGGAAGGCCCGGACCTTGTCGACCATCTCGGCCATGCTCTCCCGGACGACGTAGCGGCTGCCGTCGACCAGGGTCAGCACGGTGTCCGGGGTCGCCTCGACCCGCTCGATCAGGTCGCAGTTCACCGCCACGCTGGCGCCGTGCAGGCGGGTCACGATGATCACAGGACCTACGTTCGGCAGCCGCGGGCCCGAGCTGAGCGGCTACTCCAGCCAGAGCAGCGGCGACATGCGGCGGCTGCCGCTGCGCAGCTTGGCCTCGGCCCGGTCCATGGACTCCCACAGCTCCTGCACCTGGCGGTGCAGGGCCTGGAGCTCGTCCGGGTCGCACCAGTCGTCCTCGAGGGTGCGGACCAGGTCGTGGCGGTAGTCCTCGACGACGCCGCGCAGCTCGAGCGTCTTGTCGGCGAGGTTGCGAAGGTCGAGGGCCAGCCGTCGGACGAGCATGGGGTCCGGCATCGCATTACCCTCCACAACCGTTCGAGCCATGGTGCGAACGGAGCATACCGTCTGGAAGTGAGCAAGAAGAGGAGGCGCGGGGGTGTAACGCGGAAATGTTATTCACCAGCGATCTGGTCAAGCGAATCCGTTGCCTGAACAGTGATTCAGGCGGCGTGGGGGCGGCCAGGCCGGCCTCGGCGGCCCGCTCCAGCAGGGGCCGCGGGGCCCCGTCGAGCCGGGCCCGGAAGTCGGAGCAGGCGGCGATGGCCGCGTGGTAGGCGGCCCGGCGCTTGACCCCGCGGCCGTCGGACCGGGACTCGGCCGGCAGGGTGTCCGGGTCGAGGTGGGCGTTGAGCCCGTCGCGCCGCAGGATCAGGGCCTCGGCCCGGAGCTGGGAGACCCGCGACTCGGTCACCCCGAGCTCGGCGGCGATCTCCAGCATGGGCCGCTCCTGGTAGCGGACCGAGCGGCTGGCCCAGTCGGCGTCGCGCAGCTCGTCGAGCAGCGCCCCCCGGATCCGGGTGGCGGCGTGGCCCTCGAAGCTGGCGCCCCGGCCCTATCCGGCGTTCCGGTGTAGCCTCCAGACATGCCCCGGGTAGCGGTGGATGTGATGCTGAAGCGGGAGATCCTCGACCCGCAGGGCCAGGCGGTCGAGCGGGCCCTGCCCTCGCTCGGCTTCGATGGCGTCTCCGACGTCCGCATCGGCAAGCACGTGGAGCTGACCGTCCGCGACGGCGACGGCGAGCAGGCGGCCCGGCGGATGGCCGAGGCCCTGCTGGCCAACCCCGTGATCGAGGAGTTCTCCGTGCGCGTCCTGCCCGACTGAGCGGCCGCAGGTGGCTCGCCAGCTCATGGACGGGACCCGGGAGGGGTCCGGGGGACCGCCGGGGTGGTCCCCCGGAGAATCGGGGAGGTCCGGGGGACCGCCGGAGGACGCTCCGGCGCGGCGCTTCCGGGCACCCCGGCTGCCGACCATCGGCCGTCCCCGCCGGCTCGACGCCGACGAGGTCGCCGCCATCAGGGCGCGCCCCTGGCCGCGGCTGCCCTGGTGGCTGTGGCTGGCCGTGGCCGTCACCACCGTGGCCATGGTGGTGGTGGCGACCGGCCTGTTCCGGTCGGTCCCCGAGCAGCTCCCGGTGGCGGCCCGCCGTTCCCCGCCGGTCGGGACCCTGAGCCACGGCGTCGGCGAGGTCCGCGTCCCCATCCTGGAGCAGCAGAACCGCGGCCGGCTGGTCCGGCGCCCGGCCGGCTGCCCCCGGCTGGACCGGGTCACCCTGGTCGGCACCGCCGAGGAGGTGGCGCTGCTGGACGCGGCCGCCGACAAGCTGTGCGGGCTGCGCTCCACCGCCCCCATCCGGCGGGCCCGCGACGGGCTCCAGGCGGCCGGGGCGACCGTGCAGTTCGCCGAGTTCGAGCTGTCCATCAACGAGTCGGCCACGGACTTCGCCGGCGACCGGCCGGCGGTCCTGGTCCACGCCAAGTTCCAGCGGGGCGAGGCCGCGGCCGACCGGGTGGCGGTGGTCCTGGCCCACGAGGGCGCCCACGTGGCCGACGGCCGCCCCCCGACCGCCACCGGGGAACTGGCCGCCCGCACCGCCGAGCTGGAGGCCTGCGACCGGCTGTTCACCGGCGGCGCCCAGCCGAGCCGCGGCTGCGCGGACGCCGCCGCCCTGCTCTCCGGGGACGACGCCAGCGCGCTGGAGCGGCTGCGGGAGGCTGGTTACCCGTGAACCTGAAGCTGCACTGGCCGGTCGGGCGGGCCGGGGCGGCGGTGGTCTCGGCCTCCGGAGTTGAGACGGCCTTCCAGGGCGAGGTGACCGGCGGCGACCGGTTCGAGGTGGCGTCGGTGACCAAGCTCATGACCTCCCTGGCCGCCCTGGCCGCGGTCTCCTCGGGACGGATCGACCTCGACCAGCCGGTCCCCCAGGCCCGCGACGCCGGCGCCGCCGAGGACGTCACCCTCCGCCACCTGCTGGCCCACGCCGGCGGCTTCCCCTTCGAGCCCCCCGGCCGGCCCCGCCCCCCGGAGCAGCGCCGCATCTACTCCAACGTGGGTTTCCGGCTGCTGGCCGACGCGGTCGCCGACGCCGCCGGCACGACCTTCGCCGGCTGGCTGTCCACCAGCGTGCTCGATCCCCTGGAGATGTCCTCGACCCGGCTCGTCCACCGCCGCGGCGTCGACGGCGACCCGGCCGCCGGCGCCGCCTCGACCCTCGACGACCTGGTCCGCCTGGCCCGCTGCCTGCTCGACCAGGGCGCCCCGGTGGTCGGGCCCGAGCTGTTCGCCGAGGCCGTCAGCGTCCAGTACCCCGGCCTGGCCGGCCTCGTCCCCGGCGTCGGTCGCTTCGACCCCTGCGACTGGGGCCTCGGCTTCGAGCTCCACGACGGCAAGCGGCCCCACTGGATGGGCGACCGCCGCTCGCCGTCGGCCTTCGGTCACTTCGGGGCCAGCGGCTGCTTCCTCTGGGTCGACCCCGACGCCGGCCTCGCCGCCGCCGCCGTCAGCGACCGCGAGTTCGCCGACGACAAGTGGGGCATGGCCACCTGGCCCGCCTGGTCCGACCGCCTCCCCACCGCCGGCTGACGGGGGCCCGGCCGGATGGTCTGGTAGCCTCCGGACGGCTGGGACGGCGAGTCGAGGAGCGCGGGTGCGGATCGGGGTGGTGACCTTCCCGGGGTCGTGCGACGACCGGGACGCCCGCTTCGCCGTCGCCGCCATGGGCGGCGACCCCGTCTCGTTGTGGCACGGCGAGGGCGACCTCAGGGGCGTGGACGCCGTCGTCCTCCCCGGCGGCTTCTCCTACGGCGACTACCTGCGCTGCGGCGCCATCGCCCGCTTCTCCCCGGTGATGGGCGCGGTCGCCGACTTCGCCCGCTCCGGCGGCCCCGTCCTCGGCATCTGCAACGGCTTCCAGGTCCTCTGCGAAGCCGGCCTCCTCCCCGGCGCCCTGCTCCGCAACGCCGGCCTCCGCTTCGTCTGCCGCGAGGTCGAGGTCGTGGTCGAGTCCACCACCACCGCCTGGACCGCGGCCTGCATCCCCGGGTCGTCGCTCACCATCCCGGTCAAGCACGGCGAGGGCCGCTACGTCCACGACAACCCCGCCGCCCTCGAGGCCGCCGGCCAGGTCGTCTTCCGCTACGCCCCCGGCCACAACCCCAACGGCTCCCTGTCCGACATCGCCGGCGTCCGCAACCCAGAAGGCAATGTCGTCGGCCTCATGCCCCACCCCGAGCACGCCGTCGACCCGTTGCTGGGCCCGGTGGGGGGGCGGGGGATGTTCGAGTCGGTCCTGGCCGCGCGTGTCTAGCCTGGTCGAGGGGCTCCATCGCCAGCTGGGGCTGACCGACGAGGAGCTCGAGCGGATCCTCGGGGTGCTGGGGCGGGAGCCGAGCCGGGCCGAGTTGGCGATGTACTCGCTGATGTGGAGCGAGCACTGCTCCTACAAGTCGTCCAAGGTGCATCTGCGGCGGCTGCCCAGCACCGGGGCGCGGGTGCTGCAGGGGCCGGGGGAGAACGCCGGGGTGGTCGACCTGGGGGACGGGGTCGCGGCGGTGTTCAAGATCGAGTCGCACAACCACCCGTCGTTCGTGGAGCCGTTCCAGGGGGCGGCGACCGGGGTCGGGGGGATCATCCGCGACATCCTGGCCATGGGGGCGCGGCCGGCGGCCAGCCTGAACTCGCTGCGGTTCGGCGACCCGGCCGAGCCGTTGCAGCGGCGGCTGCTGGAGGGGGTGGTGGCCGGGATCGGCCACTACGGCAACTGCGTGGGGGTGGCCACGGTCGGGGGCGAGGTCTCTTTCGACCCCTGCTACGCCGGCAACCCGCTGGTCAACGCCCTCACCGTCGGGTTCATGCCGGTGGACCGGCTGCTGACCGGCCGGGCCGAGCAGACCGGCGACGTGGCCGTGCTGATGGGGGCCAAGACCGGCCGGGACGGGATCGGCGGGGCCAGCGTGCTCGCCTCGGCCAGCTTCGAGGAGGGCGACGAGGCCAAGCGCCCCAACGTCCAGGTGGGTGACCCGTTCCAGGAGAAGCTGCTGATCGAGGCCTGCCTGGAGCTGGGGGAACGTAGGCTGCTACGCGGGCTCCAGGACCTGGGGGCGGCCGGGATCAGCTGCGCCGTGGCCGAGGTGGCGGCCCGGGCCGGGATGGGCATGGAGGTGGACCTGGACGCGGTGCCCCTGCGCGAGCCGTCCATGGAGGCGTGGGAGGTGCTGGTCTCGGAGTCCCAGGAGCGCATGCTGGCCCTCGTCGACCCGGCCCGGCTGGCCGACGTCCTCGAGGTCTGCCGGCGCTGGGGGATCCTGGCCAACGTGCTCGGGGAGATGACCACCGGGGGGTCCGTTCGGGTGCGGTTCCGGGGGGAGGTGGTGGCCGAGGTGCCGGCGGCCAGCCTGGCCGACGAGGGGCCGGTGTACGAGCGGCCGCTGGTCCCGCCCGACCCGCCGCCCGCCGGGGCCGGAGCCGGGGTGCCGCTGGACACGCCGGTGGCCGAGGCCCTGCTGGCGCTGGCCGCCGACCCGACCTGCGCCTCCAAGCGCTGGGTGTGGGAGCAGTACGACCGCTTCGTGGGCCACGGCACGGTCGCCGGGCCCGGCTGCGACGCCGCCGTGCTGCGGGTCCCCGGAACGGGCAGAGCGGTGGCCCTGGCGACCGACGGCAACGGCCGCTACGCCGCCCTCGACCCCGCCGCCGGGGCCGCCCTGGCCGTGGCCGAGGCCGCCCGCAACGTCGCCTGCGCCGGGGCCAGGCCGATCGCCGTCACCAACTGCCTCAACTTCGCCAGCCCGGAGCGGCCCGAGGTGATGGGCGCGTTCGCGGCCGCCGTCGACGGCATGGCCGACGCCTGCCACGCCCTGGAGCTGCCGGTGACCGGCGGCAACGTCAGCTTCTACAACGAGTCGTCCGGCCGGCCCATCCACCCGACCCCGATCGTGGGCGTCCTCGGCCTGCTCACCGACGCCACCGCCGCCGTCCCCGCCGGCTTCCCCCGCCCCGGCCTCGACGTCTGGCTGCTGGGGACGACCCGGGTCGAGCTCGGCGGCTCGGTCTGGCAACGCCTGACCACCGGCCGCCTGGAGGGCCCCCCACCCGCCCTCGACCTGGCCGCCGAGGCCGCCCTCCACCGCCTCCTGGCCACCCTGGCCGCTCGCCGACTCCTGGCCGGCGCCCACGACCTCTCCGACGGCGGGCTGGCGGTCGCCCTGGCCGAGTCCACCCTCGCCGTCGGGGTCGGCGCCACCGTCACCCTCCCGACCCTCCAGGATGGCGGATCGACCCACGAGCTGCCCGCGGACCACGTCCCCCTGGCCGTCCTGACCAGCGAGTCCCCGTCCCGGGTCCTGCTCGCCACCCCTCCCGAGGCCGCCGGGGACCTGGAGGCCCTGGCCACCGCGGCCGGCGTCCCCGCCACCCGCCTCGGCACCACCGGCGGCGACCGCCTGGTCGTCCCCGGCCTCCTCGACCTCCCGCTGTCCCGCCTCCGCCCCGCCTACGAGGGCGCCCTCCCCACCGCCCTCGGCGAGCCCGCCTGACGTCTCAGCGAAATCTCAGTGGGGCGTGCGAGAGTGGGAGGAGGACGTCGGCTGGCCGGAGGACCGCATGGGTGGGTGGCGGCGGATCGGCGTCGTCGCGGCGGGGCTGGTGCTGGCGGCCGGGCTCGGGTCGGTGGAGGGATCGCAGGGGCGGCGGGAGCCAGGGGCTGAGACCCGGAACACGGAGATCGTGGGGCACGTCGCGCCGGAGCAGGACGGCGGGTACGGGGACGTCTGGGCGCACCGGGACGTGGCCTACCTGGGGAGCCTGCGGCAGGCCGACTGCCGGCCGCCGAGCGGGGTGTGGGCGATCGACCTGAGCGACCCGGCCAGGCCGCGGCCGCTGGCGTCGTTCGCCAAGTTCCCGGGGAGTGACGGCGAGGACGTGTGGGTCGGGGCCGTCAGGACCAAGGCGTTCAAGGGCGACCTGGCCGCCGTGGGGATCCAGCCCTGCTCCCGCCAGGGGCAAGGGTTCGCCGGCATGGCCCTGTTCGACGTGACCAACCCGGCCAAGCCGAAGGAGCTCGGGCGGCTGGCCACCGGCCTGACCATCGGGGTGCACGAGCTCGGGGTCGTCCAGCGACCGGACGGCCGGGTGCTGGCCCTGGCGGCGGCGAACTATTCGTTCAACCTCAGCCAGGGCCGCCGCGGCGACCTACGGATCATCGACATCACCGACCCGCGCCGGCCACGGGAGGTGGCCGACTGGGACGTCCGCCGCGACGGCCCGGCCGACGCCAGGGGGCAGCTGGCGGCCCGGCGGGACGTGTTCGCGCACAGCGCCTGGCCGTTCGACAACGGGAACAAGGCGTACGTCTCGTTCTGGTCGGCGGGCGTGCAGTTCCTGGACATCAGCGACCCGGCCGCGCCGCGGCTGATCGGCCAGACCCCCTACCGGCCCGAGGACGGCTACCGCGGCGCCCACTCGGGCTGGTTCAACGAGGACGAGACCCTGTTCGTCCAGAACGACGAGGCCATGCGGACGGTCGGGAGCGGGTCGCGGGCCACCTGGACCTTCCAGCGGGTGTTCGACACCAGCTCGCTGGAGCGGCCCAGGCTGCTGTCGACCTTCGCCACCGAGTCGTCCGTGCCCGGCCGGGACGGCCGGGTGCCCACCGACGGCATCTACTCGGTCCACAACGCGGTGATCGAGGGCGACCTCGAGTACGTCTCCTGGTACTCCGACGGGGTCAGGGTGGTCGACCTGTCCGACCCCAGCCGGCCCCGGGAGGTGGCCTCCTTCGTCCCGCCCCCCTCACCGCCCCGGCAGATCGCCGCCACCGCCCAGAACGGCCGCCGCGACATGCCGGTGGTCTGGGGCGTCTACCCGTGGAAGGACCTGGTGCTGGCCAGCGACATGAACAGCGGCCTGTGGGTGTTCCGGGTCACCGCGGACGCCGCAGGGAGCAACCAGGGTGGGTCGGGGTCCGGCGGGTCGGGCCAGGCGGCCCCCACCCCGGAGGCCACGCCCGAGCCCGACCCGCCACTCGAGCCCGCCGCCGACCCGGGCGGCCCGGGCGTCGCCACCTGGGTGGGCCTGGCCGGCCTGGCCCTCGGTCTGCTGGCCGTCGGCGCCGTCGTTCGCAGCGCCGCCCGTCGCCGCCGGTCCGGGTAGTCAGACCACGTCCCGGCGGCGGACCAGCGCCGCCCCCGCCACCGCGAACGCGACCACGTAGATGCCCAGGGCGAGGGTCGCCCGACCCCCGGTGACCGCGTCGGTCACCCCGGGGGCCGGCTCGCCGCCCGCCCCACCACCGGGCGCCAGCGACCAGACCAGCGAGCCGGCGTTCACCCCGGGGAGGACGTCGCGCAGGGGGCGCAGGCCGGTCAGCAGGCTGTCGGCCACCGCCGAGACCAGGTTCTCGACCCCCAGGACCCAGACGACGCCCAGGCCGACGGGCAGGGCGATCCCCCGGAAGGCGAACCCCGCCAGGGCCCCGAGGCCGCACCACATGGCCAGGATCAGCCAGCCCGACCCGATGCCCTGGGCCAGCTCGGCCAGGGAGGGGTAGTCGAGCGGTCGCGACTCCACGGTGGCGATCACCCCGGCCACGGCGGCGTTCAGGGCGAAGGTGGCCAGCACGATGGCCAGGGTGCTGGCGGCCAGGGCGAGCAGCTTGCCGCCGTAGACGGCCAGCCGGCCCGGCCGCTGGGTCAGGGCGGTCTGCATGGTGCCCCAGCCGTACTCGCTGCCCGCGGCCAGCGCGCCCAGGATCAGGGCCAGCGCCCCCGCGAACACCGGGAAGCCGCCCAGCGAGGTCGGGACCAGCTCGGCGGGCAGGGTTCCGGCCAGCACCGCCTGCGGGTCGAGGCCCTGCGTCTGGAAGTTCTGGTCGCTGGTGAGCCAGCTCGAGTAGGGCAGCAGGTAGCCGAACAGCTGGGTGAGGGCCAGCACGACCCCGAGCAGCACCCAGGTCGCGGGTCGCTTGCGCAGCTTGAGGATCTCCGCCGAGAAGCTGCCGATCATCGCTCCGTCCTTTCCGTCCCGGTCATCTCCAGGAACACCTCCTCGAGGCTGCGCTCCAGCGGGCGCAGCTCGGTCAGGGTCACGTCGGCGTCGGCCAGGGCGCGGCTCACCCTGCCCGCCTGCTCCGGCCCGGTCCGCAGCCGCAGGGCGCCGTCGACCACGGCGACGTTGCCGTCGCCGACGAGGCGCTCCAGGATCCCGCGGGCCTGCTCCATCGGCTCGGCCCGCACCAGCAGGCCGGCCTGGCCGAGGAGGTCGTCGACGGTGGTCTCGGCCAGCAGGCGGCCGCTCGAGATCACCCCGACCCGGTCGCAGAGCTGCTGCACCTCACCCAGCAGATGCGAGGAGAGCAGCACGGTGTGGCCGCGCTCGCCCAGGTCGCGGAGCAGGGCCCGCATGTCGCGCATGCCCGCCGGGTCGAGCCCGTTGGTGGGCTCGTCCAGGATCAGCAGCTCCGGGTCCTTGAGCAGGGCGGCGGCCACCCCGAGGCGCTGCTTCATGCCCAGGGAGTAGCCGGCGTAGCGGTCGCCGCCCCGGCCGGCCAGGTCGACCGCCTCCAGCGCGCCCTCGACCTTCCGGTCGGAGACGCCGGCGTAGCGGGCCACCACCCGCAGGTTGTCGCGGCCCGACAGATAGGGGTAGAAGCGCGGCGCCTCGATCAGGACGCCGGTGCGGGCCAGGGCCCGCGGGCTGCCCGGCTCGTCGCCGAGCACCCTGGCCGACCCGCCGGTCGGCCTGACCAGCCCGGCCAGCATCCGCAGGGTGGTCGTCTTGCCGGCCCCGTTGGGGCCGAGGAAGCCGTACACCTCTCCGCGCCATACCGACAGGCTGACCCGGTCGACGGCCGTGATCGCGCCGTAGGTCTTGCTCAGGTTGTCGGTCTCCACCAGTTGCTCGCCCATGTGCGCCGTCCTCGGTCCGGTTGCCGGATTGCTCGGACCGATGGTCGCGTCAGCGGCCGCCGGCGTCGTCGCCCGGGGGAAGGCCGCGCGTCTGCTCCCGCCGGGGCAGCGCCGGCCGGGCCGGCTACCGCGCCCGGAGTACGAAGGGCGGATCAGGGCTTGCGCAGCCGCCAGATGCACTCGGCCGGCCAGCGCCGCGACCAGGCCAGGTCCTGGGCGTCCCGGTAGGTGCTGGTGGCGCCGGGACCGGGCCGGGGCTCGATCAGGTCCTCGACCACCAGGCCGCAGCCGCGGAACAGCCGGATCCAGGTCCCGTACGGCAGGTTGAACTCCACCGTGCCGTCCATGTCCTGCATCCGGTAGAGCCCGAAGTAGTCGTTGACCAGCCGCTCGCCGGCGTGGTCGCTGTCGGGCGGGAAGGCGATGTCGTAGATCGGGCTGAGGTGGGTGAAGGCCAGCAGGCCGCCGGGGCGCAGGAGCCGGGCCGCCTCGGGCACGGCCCGGTAGGGGTCGGCGAACAGGAACGCCCCGTAGTCGGCGAACACGATGTCGAAGCTGGCGTCGCGGAACGGCACCCGCTCGGCGTCGGCCTGGACGAGCGGGATGGCGATGCCCGTCTCGGATCGCAGAGCCACGGCGTGGGCCAGCTGGCGCTCGGACAGGTCGAACCCGACCGGCCGGGCGCCGTTGCGGGCCAGGGCGGTCGACCACTGGGCGCCGCCGCAGCCGAACTCCAGCACGTCCTTGCCGGCGACGTCGCCGAGGACGTCCAGCTCCGACTCGGGGATGTTCCAGGTGCCCCAGGCGAGGCGGCCGGTGAAGGCCTGGTCACGGATCTGGGGGGCGTTGCGCCGCTGGTAGTCGTCGGCGTCCTCGTTCCACAGGCGCCGGTTGACCCGGACGTGGTCCTCCCCAGGCATCGACCGGCCGCTGGTCAGGAGGTGCTGCCGGCGCCGACCCCGCCGCGGGTGTTGGCGGGGGAGCGCAGGACGGCCGAGGCGCGGGCCAGGGCGTGCTGGACCAGCTCGATCAGGGTCGTCTTGGCCGACTCACGGACCCGGGCGTCGCAGGCCACGATCGGGGTCTCATCACCGATGACCAGGGCCTCACGGACGTCCTCGACGGCGTGGGCCAGGACGCCGTCGAAGCAGTTGATGGCGACCACGAACGGCAGCTCGCGCTGCTCGAAGTAGTCGACGGCGGCGAAGCAGGCGTCCAGCCTTCTGGTGTCGACCAGCACCACGGCGCC
>Ga0081538_10001647_pt1 | contig 22898 bp, 26 predicted proteins | sample TabmetS5T2R1_FD_71022 | JGI IMG/M metagenome (GOLD analysis project Ga0081538, IMG submission 71022) | Tabebuia heterophylla rhizosphere microbial communities from the University of Puerto Rico - S5T2R1 | ecosystem: Host-associated > Plants > Roots > Rhizosphere ... | reverse complement strand
CGAGCCGGCCAACATGGACCCCGGCCGCCAGACCCAGGACCAGCTGGCCGTGTCGGCCAGCATGCGCACCGCCCTGCTGGTCTACAGCGGCATCACCGTGAAGATGATGGTCGACAGCGACCTGGGCGCCCAGCTCCAGACCATGTTCATGGTCCAGTACGAGCCGGGCGGGGTGGCCGGCACCCACGACCACCCGCTGGAGGAGACCTACCTGGTGCTGGAGGGCGAGGTCGACGCCAGCTTCGACGGCGACGTCCACCGCTTGGGGGCGGGCGACGTCGCCTGGGCCGGGGTCGGCTGCGTGCACGGCTTCGCCAACCCGGCCGACCGGCCGGTGCGCTGGCTGGAGACCCAGGCCCCGCAGCCGCCGGCCCGCCACTCCTACCGGTTCACCCGCGACTGGGACTACCTGCGCGACGCGCTCGCCTGAAAGGACAACGCCATGCCCGAGCCGGGATCGGTCGTCGTGGTCGGGGGCACCTCGGGGCTGGGCCTCGAGGTGGCCCGCCACTACGTCGAGCAGGGACGCCAGGTCGTGCTGTCCGGCCGCGACCGGCAACGGGCCGAGGCCGCCGCCGCCGACCTCGGCGGCAAGGCCAGCGGCATCGCTCTCGACCTGGCCGAGCCGGGCGAGCTGGCCGACCGGCTGGCCGGCGTCGAACGGGTCGGCCACCTGGTCCTGGCCGCGATCGAGCGGGACGAGAACAAGGTCCACGCCTTCGACCTGGAGGGCGCGACCCGCCTCGCCACCCTCAAGCTGGTCGGCTACGCCGAGGTGGTCCACCAGCTGGCCGCGCGGATGGACGACGACGGCTCGGTGGTGCTGTTCGGCGGGCGGGCCAAGGACCGCCCATACCCGGGCTCGACCATGGTGTCGACCGTCAACGGCGGCGTCACCGGCCTGGTCCACTCGCTGGCCGTCGAGCTGGCCCCGATCCGCTGCAACGCCGTCCATCCCGGCATCGTCGGCGACAGCCCCTACTGGAGCGCCAAGGGCGAGACGGCCCTTGAGCCCGTCCGCAACCGGACCCCGTCGCGGCGGCTGGCGGCGATGGAGGATATCGTCGGCGCGGTCGTGTTCCTGCTCGAGAACCGGGCCGTCAACGGCGAGAACCTGCACGTCGACGGGGGCTGGCTGCTGCTGTAGAGGAGGGGTCGATGGACGGCGGGCCGAGGGTCGCGGTCGTCGGGGCCGGCCGGATGGGCGGGGCCATGGCCGGCACCCTGCGCCGGGCCGGCCTGGACGTGGTGGTGTTCAACCGGACCCGGTCACGGGCCCAGGCGGTCGGCGAGGCCACCGGGGCGGCCGTGGCCGCCACCGCCCGCCAGGCCGCCGAGGGCGCCCAGGTGGTGCTCAGCTCCCTGGCCGACGACGCCGCCGTCGGGGCCGCCTACACCGGCCTCGACGGGATCGTGGCCGGCCTCCAGCCGGGCACGGTGGTCTGCGAGGCCAGCACCATCGACCCGGGGACGGTGCTGCGGCTGCGGCCCCTGGTCGAGGACCGGGGGGCGTTCCTGCTCGACACCCCCGTGTCGGGCAGTGTCTCCACCGTCCAGGCCGGCCAGCTGACCATCATGGCCGGGGGCGACCCGGAGGTCCTGGAGCGGGCCCGCCCGGTCCTCGACCCCCTGGCCAAGCAGGTCTTCCACGTCGGCGGCCTGGGCTCGGGGGCGGTGATGAAGCTGACCGTGAACTCGGTCCTGCACGGCCTCAACCTGGCTCTGGCCGAGGGCCTGGTCCTGGCCGAGCGGGCCGGGGTGGCCCGCGAGACGGCCTATGAGGTGTTTGCGGCCAGCGCCATCGCCGCCCCCTTCGTCCACTACAAGCGGGAGGCGTTCGAGCACCCCGGCCAGACGCCGGTGGCCTTCAGCCTCGACCTGGTCGAGAAGGACCTGGACCTGATCCTGGCCCTGGCCGGCGAGACCGGCGCGGCCATGGAGCAGGCGGCTACCAACCGCCGGGTCGTGCAGGCCGCCGTCACCGCCGGCCTGGGCGACCACGACCTCAGCGAGCTGGCCACCTACCTGCGCTCGGCCGGCCAGGACAGCCCCTGACCGGTCCCACCCGTCAGGGGTTCTGCTCGCCGCTGGCGGTGTCCTCGGCCCGGCGGACGTCGTCCTCGTGGGCGGGCAGGTCCGCGTCCAGCGCTCCGGTGTCGGTCCCCGCCGACACCTCGGCCGGATCGACCACGTCGGTGTCCCCCGGCCGGCGGCGGCTCTCGTCCCGCTCGTGGTCGGGCAGCCCGACGTCCTCGGTCACCGTCTCGTCCCGGTCCTCCCAGCTGTCGTCCGGGGTCACCGTCATGTGTGCCACCTCCCAGTCCGAACCCGACCCGCTCCGACGCCTGCTCAATGCCCAGCGGACCCCGCCGGAAACCCCGCACGGGGTGCGCTCCCCGGACCAGTGCTGTAATTGACGGCGTCAGCCCCCGACCCCGGCCAGGAGCAGCCCGCCATGTCCAGCGCCAGCGAGTTCCCCCCCGAGGCCGCCGCCCCCGAGGCCTCGCCCGCGTTCACGCCCGACCGCTTCGACGGCCGGACCGCCGTCGTCACCGGCGCCGGCTCCGGCATCGGCCGGGCCACCGCCCTCCGCCTGGCCCGCGAGGGCGCCCGGGTGGTGGCCGTCGACATCGCCGCCGACCGGCTGGAGCAGCTCACCGCCGAGGCCCCCGGCCTCGACCTCGTCCCGGTCGCGGCCGACATCACCAGCGCCGAGGGCGTGGAGGCGGTCATGGCCGCCGCCGGCCGCCGCGTCGACGCCCTGGCGAATGTGGCCGGGATCATGGACGCCTTCCTGCCCCCGGCCGAGGTTGATGACGCCACCTGGGAGCGGGTGTTCGCGGTCAACGTGACCGCGCCCATGCGCCTGACCCGGGCCGTGCTGCCGCTGATGCTTGCCGCTGGCGGCGGCTCGATCGTCAACGTCTCCTCCGAGGCCAGCCTGCGCGCGTCGGCCTCCGGGGCCGCCTATACGGCCTCCAAGCATGCGGTCAACGGCCTCACCAGGAGCACCGCCGTCTTCTACAAGGGCAACGGGATCCGGGCCAACGCCGTCGCCCCCGGCCCGGTGGCCACCAACATCGAGGCGCCCTTCAAGTCTCAGCACGCCGCTGGCGTCATCGGCCCGATCCTGCAGACCACGGTCCCGCCGGTGGCCTCCCCGGACCGGCTCGCCGCCACCATCACCTGGCTGCTCAGCGACGACGCCAGCAACGTCAACGGGGCCATCCTGCCCTCCGACGGCGGCTGGTCGGCCATCTGAGATGGATGCCTGAATGGCTGCCAGCCACCCGATCCTCTTCCTCGTCGACGACCGTCCCCGGGTCCTGGAGGCGCTGGCCGGCGACCTGGAGCCACGGTTCGGGGCCGACCACCAGATCCTCACCGAGCAGCGGCCCAAGGCGGCCCTGGGGACGCTGGAGGAGCTGGCCGGCCGCGGGGAGGAGGTGGCCCTGATCGTCGCCGGGCAGCACATGGACGAGCTGCCCGGGGTCGCGGTCCTGCTCAGGGCGCACGAGCTGCACCCGTCGGCCAAGCGGGTGCTGCTGGTCGGGCGGCGGGCCTGGACGCCGGCCAACCCGGCCGTGCGGGCCATGACCCTCGGGCAGATCGACACCTACCTGTTCGAGCCGTGGCTGCCGGTGGAGCGGTTCCTGTACCTGCCGATCAGCCAGGTCCTGGCCGACTGGGCGCCGTCGCGGGGGCCCAGCTTCGAGGGGATCCGGATCGTGGGGCCGCGCTGGGGGACCCGCTCCCATGAGCTGCGGGACATGCTGACCCGGATGGGCATCCCCCACGGCTGGTACCAGGCGGACACTCCCGAGGGCCGGGGGCTGCTGGAGGAGGCCGGCCAGGACGGCTCGCGGCTGCCGGTGGTGCTGTTCCACAGCGGGCAGGTGTTCGTCGACCCCTCCAACGCCGAGCTGGCCGAGGCCCTCGGGTTCGGGACCCGGCCCGCGTCCGAGTCCTACGACCTGGTGATCGTCGGGGCCGGGCCGGCCGGGCTGGCCGCGGCCGTCTACGCCGCCTCCGAGGGCCTCGACACCCTGGTGGTGGAGCCGCAGGTGGTCGGCGGGCAGGCCGGGACCTCGGCCATGATCCGCAACTACCTGGGCTTCCCCCGCGGGATCGGCGGCGGCGACCTGGCCAACCGGGCCCTGGAGCAGGCCTGGCTGTTCGGGGCCAACCTGATCCTGGCCCAGAAGGCGACCGGGCTCCGCACCGACGGCGACCGGCGCCTCGTCCAGCTGGCGGACGGCAGCGAGGTCGCCGCCGGGGCGGTGGTGGTGGCCTCAGGGGTGGCGTGGCGCCGCCTGGGCGTGCCCGAGCTGGAGGCGCTGGTCGGCGCCGGGGTGTTCTACGGGGCGGCCGGGGCCGAGGCCAGGGCCATGGAGGGCCAGGACGTGTTCGTGGTCGGGGCCGGCAACTCGGCCGGCCAGGCCGCCCTCCACCTGGCCAAGTACGCCGCCTCGGTGACCCTGCTGGTCCGCGGGCCCGACCTGGCCATGAGCATGTCCGACTACCTGATCCAGGAGATCGAGCAGGCCCCGAACGTGTCCGTGCGGCTCGGCACCCAGGTGGTCGGCGGGCTGGGCGGCCACCGGCTGGAGGGGCTGGTCCTACGGCGCCGGGAGACCGAGACGATCGAGGAGGTGCCGGCGGCGGCCCTGTTCGTGATGATCGGGGGCGAGCCCCGGACCGAGTGGCTGGCCGGGGTCGAGCGGGACGACCGCGGCTACGTCGTGACCGGCCACGACCTGCTGGGACCCGGCGGAACGCCGGACAGCTGGCCCCTGCGGCGCCCGCCACTGCTGCTGGAGACGAGCATCCCCGGCGTGTTCGCCGCCGGGGATGTCCGTCACCGCTCGGTCAAGCGGGTGGCCTCGGCCGTGGGGGAGGGCGCCGTGGCCGTCCAGCTGGTCCATCAGTACCTGGACCGTCAGCCCTGACATAGCTGCGGCCAGCATCGCGTTCACCTGCGACAATGCCCGCAACCGTCGCCCAGCATGGCGGAGCATGCTAGAAGCCGTCAAGATACCGCCATGCCCGACCTAGACCTGGCCGCCCTGGCCGAGAGCTGGCTTGTCCACCTGCGCGCCGAGCGCAAGAGCCCGTCCACCCTGCGCATCTACCGGGCCGGGGTGAAGGCGTACCTGCGCTGGTGTGAGGAGAACGGGCAGCCGGCCATCCTCGACCGCAACCTGTTGGCCGCCTTCACCGCCGACCTCCTCGACCAGGGCGCCGAGCCGGCCACCGCGCAGGCCCGGCACCTGGCCGTGCGCCGCTTCGCCCGCTGGCTCCATGCCGAGGGCGAGCTGGCCGAGGACCCGCTGGCCGGGATGCGCCCGCCCAAGCTCGACAGCAAGGTGATCCCGGTGCTGTCCGATGACGAGCTCCGGCGGCTGGTCAAGGCGTGCGAGGGCCGGACCCTGCGCGACCGCCGGGACGAGGCCATGGTCCGGTTGCTGGTCGAAAGCGGTCTGCGGGCCGGTGAGTGCGTCGCCCTGCGGGTCGAGGACTTGGACGTCGGCGGGGGGACGCTGCTGGTGCGCCGGGGCAAGGGCGGCGGCGGCCGGCTGGTCCCGTTCTCGGCCCAGACCGCCCGGGCGCTCGACCGCTACCTGCGGCTGCGCCGGACGCATGCCCGGGCGGCCGAACCGAACCTGTGGCTTGGCGAGAACGGCAGCCGCCTGGGCTATGACGGCCTCTACCGGACGCTCCGCAAGCGGGCCAGGGTGGCCGGCATCCGAAACTTCTCGCCCCACCAGCTGCGGCACACCGCGGCCTCCCGCTGGCTTGCCGCTGGCGGAAGTGAGGGCGGCCTGATGGCCATTGCCGGCTGGAGGCGACGCGACATGCTCGACAGGTACGCGGCGGCGACCAGGGCCAGCCGGGCCATCGAGGAGGCCCGGGGGCTGGGGCTGGGGCTGGGGCTGGGCGAGCTATGACCCTGGTCGAGGTGCGCTGCAAGGCGCACGGCTGCGGCAAGCTGCTCACACAGGTCGTCAAGGCACCGGCAGAAGGTGATGAGATCGCCTGGAGCGGGCTGTTCAACATCCCCCTCTGCCCGCGGCACGGTGGCCCACGCGGCTCGGTCGCCAAGTGGGTCGAGAACCGCCGTCGACGTGGCTTGCCCCATGACCGGGTGACGTGGGGTCGGCGGATTCCCTGGGCCGACATCCGGTCCAAGGTGCTGCGAGCGCGCCGTACCCGACGGACCGAGAAGCACTTCGTGTAGCATGCCGCTGAAGTAGCAGGCTTGCCCCGCTGGCTGGTTCCGGCGAAAGCACCGCCCGCGTGGGGCACGGGTGGATCCGAGAGGTTCCACCGTGCCCAGACTCACCCCTACCCAGCGAACGCTGCGCGGCCAGATCGCCGCGCTTGAACGCTGGGGTCGCACCCCTCAGGCCGAGCGCAAGGCGCAGGGCAAGCGCGGCCAGGCCGGCCTACTGGCCAAGTTCGAGGGCGAGGTTGACCCCGACGGCACGCTGCCGCCGGACGAGCGCGCCCGGCAGGTCGACCGGCTATACCGGGCGCATATGGCCCGGGTCCGCCTTGCCAGGAGCAAGGCCGGAGCAGCCAGGAAGGCGGCCAGCGATGGGGCCGCCTGACAAGCGAAGCGGCCCCGCCAGAGGGCCGCTTCAGAAGGTGCCACCAGCAAGGGTCACCACCAGGATCGTACCCGATCCCTGGATCAACAGGTGGCGGCCGCGGCGGCTGGTGCATGACTGGCCGGCCGAGCCGTGCTCGGGCCCGTGCATGTGCTGGGGTACCGCCGACGGCTGGTGGAACGGCCACGGCATGTGGACCTGGTCCGAGGCGCAGCGGTCGCTGGGGCGGTGGTCGGCATGAGCGACCAGCAACGTTGCCAGGGGCGGACCCGCGCGGGGCGCCCCTGCCGGGCCCTGCCGGTCAAGGGCAGCGATCACTGCCGCCAGCATGGCCGCAGCGACGACGGCGACCAGGTCGTCATCGGCGACAAGGTGTCTCAGGCCAGCGAGCTGGTCGAGATGGCCCGCGAGGACTACCGCTTCGCGGTGGCGACCACCGGGGAGCCGTTCGCGGTCGCCCGCGAGGGTCCGTATCTGGCCCGGATGCTGCGCGGCGGGTCAGACTCCCTGCGGGCCGAGCTGGCCGCCGTCTATGCCGACCGGCAGGGCCGGGCGCCGTCCTCGGCCGCCCTGGCCGACGCTCTGCTGGTGCTTGAGGGCCTGGCCCAGCGGGAGGAACGCTGGCCGCTGGCGCTGCGACTGGCCCGCCACGAGAACGGGGTGGTCGTCGACCTCGGAGACGAGGCCGGCCGGGCCCTCGTGGTTCGCCCCGGAGAGTGGCACCTGTCGGACTACTCGCCGACGGTGTTTCGCCGCACCGAGGCCACCGGAGCCTGGCCGGCGCCAGAGTCCGGTGGGGATCTCGACAAGCTGCTGCGGCCACTGCTGAACGTGACCGATGAGGCCTGGCCGCTGCTGGTGGCCTGGCTGGTGGCCGCTTTCCTGCCCGAGATCCCCCACCCGATCCTCGCCCTGACCGGCGAGCAGGGTAGCGCCAAGTCGACCGCGACCCGGCGGCTGGTCGCCCTGACCGATCCCAGCCCGGCGCCGCTGCGCACCGTCCCCCGCGACGTCGAGCAGTGGGTGACCGCGGCGGCCGGCTCGTGGGTGGTGGCGCTCGACAACGTCTCCACCATCCCGGCCTGGCTGTCGGATGCGCTCTGCCGGGCGGTCACTGGAGACGGCTTCGTCAAGCGCCGGCTGTACTCCGACAACGCCCTGGTGGTCCTCAGCTACCGCCGGGTCGTCATCCTCAACGGGATCGACCTGGGAGGCCTCCGCGGCGACCTGGCCGACCGGCTGCTGGCCGTCGAGCTGGAGCGCATCCGCCCCGAGGACCGCCTGGACGACGCCGACGCCCAACAGGCCTTCGAGGATGCCTGGCCGGCCGCCTTCGGGGCGCTGCTCGACCTCGTCAGCGACGTGCTCGGCATCCTGCCCGAGATTCGGGTCGAGCGGCCCCCGCGGATGGCCGACTTCGCCCGGGTCGTGGCCGCCGTCGACAAGCTGCGCGGCACCACGGCCCTGGACACCTACCGGGCGCTGGTCACCCGCGTGCAGGCCGACGTGGTCGACGCCGACCCGGTCGCCCGCGCCGTCCGCGACCTGGTCGACAAGCGGGCCGAGGCCTGGCAGGGAAGCGCCGGCGAGCTGCTGACCCAGATCACCCCCGAGCGGCCCCCACGAGGCTGGCCGGAGACGCCGCAGGGGATGGCCGCGGCGCTGCGGCGGGCGGCCCCACCGCTGCGGGCGGCCGGGGTGAACGTCACCTACCTGGGCAAGGGCGGCGGCCATGCACCCTCGCGAGGCCTGGATCCTAGAGAAGGCCCAGAACCAAACGTCACCAACGTCACCACGTCACCACGACGACCAAACCCCCAGGTCAGACGGCATGGAGAGTGGTGACACTCCTGGTGACATTCCAGGGTGGCCGAGCGGAGAACGTCACCACAACGTCACCACCAGCGAGGACGAAACCCGCAGGTCAGAGGCGGGGCCGTCGCTTGGTGACGATGGTGACATTTCCTGGCCACCCACCTCTGAAGAGGACGACTATGCGAGGTGGTCACGGTGACCACCGGCACCTGCGATGGCTGCGGCGGCCTCAAGCGGCTCAACGGCGCCGGCAAGATCCCCACCCACTACATCGCCATCTCGGTCTCGGCCAGAGCAGTCCGCACCGTGGGCGCCGGCCGGGTCAGAAGACGCTGCCCGGGGTCGGGGAAGGCGCCTAGGCGGGTGGAACCGTGATCGTCTGCGCGTCCTTCCATGCCCTGACGGCGCGCATGTGCAGCAGCCGAGCCTTGAAGTACGGCCAGGCCTCCCGGTCGCTGTCCCACCACGGCGGCGGCGGTCCGACAGGCCAGTCCTCAACCTGGAACCGGGCCAGATGCTCCGGCATCCCCACCTCGGCCGGTACCGGACGCTGGCGGCGCCTCACTCCAGCTCCTCGGGCCGGACCTCGGAAGCCTGCCACAGGATGCGCCGGGCGGTGTCCCGCCCAATCGCATGATGCTGTTCCCTCCCGGCGGCGATCTCCCCCAGCCGGGCCATCTCGTCGGAGCGGAGCTCCCCCATCGTGGCCAGCTGCATCCCAGCGAACGCCGGGAGGGCCATGATCCCGACCGGGTTCAAGTGCGGACGCCGCCGAGTCCACCAGCTGGCCGGGCGCTCCAGGAACCCAGGCGTGTCGGTCTCGCGGCGCCTCACGACACACCCCGCAGCCGATACGGTGTGCGGACGCCAACCCGACGCTGCGGCCGCCGAGTGCCGTGCTTGGCGTCGCTGGTGTCTTCCTCACCAGCGGGCAGCCTGAGCGCCGCAGCCAGCCGGGCCAGGGTGATCCTCGCTTGCCGGGCTTCCACCGCGGCCGGATGCACCCGCTTGGCCATCCCAGGACCGGCCACCATGAGGCCGTCGCGGTCAACGGCGGCCTGCAGGGCGTCGAGCTGGTCGACGGTGCGAACCATCTCCCGGAGCAGGGCGGTTTCGTGCTCCTCGAGCTCGTATTCGGCAAGGATGCTCCGCCACAGCCGCTTCCCCGAGGATTTCGACCCCACCGGCGCCGGCGGGACACGCTGGTCGGCCATTCTGCTCACCTCGTTCGTTTCAGGCCGTCGACACAGGCAGGTACGGGCGCCGGGGTCTTGAACTGGGGGGTCCCTGAGAAAATCGACCCTCTTGTCCGTCTCGTCTTGTCGCGGTTGACCCCGACCCGGCCCGATGGCCCGCTGATCACCGACCCGGGTCAGGCGGGGAAGTATCAACAGTATTGATTATGAACCGTCTTGGCCATCGGTCATACTGATGGCAGCGGTGTGGCGGCTGGTCGGGTTCCTTCCCGGATCCTCCCCGGCCAGCGGCCCCGCTTTGCAGGACCCGGGATCGAGGAGACAAGCATGGGCGACACCCCCATACCACTGAGTGTCCTTGCGCTGGACCTACCGACACCGCCGCTCGGTTGGTCGGGTGAGCTGGCCCAACGGGGCATCACGACCGTGACCGACGACATCGGTAGGGAGTGCGTCGCCCGGTCGGTCGCGCGGCGTCTTCTCGAGGAGCACCGTGCGGACCAGGAGCGCAGGGCCAGGCTTCGGGCCGAGGCCGAGGCACGGGCAGTCGAGCAGGATCAGAAGTTCCGCGACTCGATTCCGAAGGGCGTTCCGGTGGTGGCGGGGGTGACCGCCGCCGAGCTGCTGCTGGCGCTTGGCTCGGACGACCGGCCCCAACGGGAATCCGTCCTTGACCACGCACTCAGTAACCCGGCTGGCGCGATCATCTACCACTCGATCGAGGGCACGGCCACGGCCGGCGGTACGTCGTGACCGCCGCTGAGGTGCTTCCGTCGCCGCTCGCCGTTGACGCCGCGGTGGATGTCGATTTCGACAGCCGCACGCTGGCCGCCAGGCTGCCGGATGGCGCCGGCGGCCATGCACAGAGCATGTGGCGGCAAGCTCATGCGGCGTTGCTGGCGGCTGAGCGGTCAGGGTTTCGGACCCGAGTGCCGGCTGTGTGGGCGCACACCGACCAGCGACGCGACGTTGCGCCCGGCCGGGCAGGGGAGTTCGCGACGCTGCGGTTCACGTTCTCGAGGACCCCGGACTCGGCCTTTTCAGAGCTGGTCGGGCGGCCACGGCTGAGCGCACTCGTCGTTATCGACAGGTCGACCGGCTACTTCATGAGCTGCCGGCTGTACCACCGGCCGTCGTAATGGTATGTCCGGGTTAACGTCGCCCGGCCGGGTCTTGGTCATGGCGCCTGGTCGGGATCGAAGCGAGCCCAGCAGCATATAGGGAGGCCTCCTTTCACTCCCGGGCGAGCTGCCCGGACACGCCACCGCCCCCGGTCCTCTCTCCCCGGGGGCGGTGCGCTGTTCAGGAGCTAGCAGGCCAGATGGGAACTACCTGTCAAGCACGGCGCCGGCCAAACCCGGGCCGGCTGCTTCCGTGCTGGACAGTGGGCCGGTGGTGCGCTCGCGGTCGTCGAGGGTCAGGGCGAGCTGCTGGCTGGCCAGGCCGGGGGAGGTGTCCCCCGGCACCCCCTCAACCCCGTTGTGCTCGAGCACGGCCAGGACCTCGAGGTCGGGCCCGAACCAGTAGCGGAGCACGGCCAGGGCGCACAACTGGTCGCAGTCGAGGGTTACAGCAGCCACCGGAACAGGGCTATCAGGGCGACGACGACCAGGGCCAGGGCGACGGAGAACAACCCGGCGAAGAAGGCGCCCCGGAGGGCGTTGCCGTCCTGGGCCGGGTCGTTGGGCCAGGGGTCATCCATAGTGTCGGGCCCCGGGCGTTGACGGCGCTGCGGGGCCACTATGTGAAGCCGGCCAGGGTGCGACTCCTTCCGAGAAATTGGCACAACGCCTGGCCGGCCTGGCTTTCGATCTCGCTAGGCGTTAGGCACCACCCTCCCTGGTCGCGGCCGATGCTCACGCGACCTCGACACAGACCGGGCAGCTGGTGCGGGCGGCCTTGCGCTCGACCTTGGCCTGGGTGCGGCCCTCGGCCATGACGTACCCGCAAGTGGGGCAGTTGGCCTGCCACCAGCCGGCGTGGAGGTGCAAGTTGGCCGGCTGGGGCTGGTCGAGGCCGACCCGGCGGAGGCCTGGGACGGGGATGAGAGACTGGTGACGCATCAGGGGTACCTCCTGGTGCCGGGCCCCGAGCGTTGACGGCGCTGCGGGGCCACTGACTGTGCTGGTGGGCGCCGGGCCGGGCGTCCCCTTCCCAAGGTGTCCGACCTACGACCCGACGCCTGATGCTCAGGACTGTCCGTTAGGCACCACCTCCTGCGGGGTCGCTGGCAGGGCGGGCCGGCTCCTCGCCCAACCCGGGCGACGCGTCGTCGCGGGCCGACTGGACGGCTGACGGGTCAAGGGCGCCCGGAGGGCGTCCCGAAGGGATGCGAGCCTTGGCGAGCACCCTTGACGCGGTCGACGGCCAGGTGGCAGCCCGTCGTGCCAGCGAACGGCCGGGCCGTCCGGGGTCGGGGTCCCCGGGCGGCAGCGAAGCGTGGAGGCCGTTGTTCGCCGCGGGGGCCGGGATCACCAGCATGCGGGCCGCCCGGCCACGCGAGACGATGACAGCCTCTCCGACCCCGAGCTGCCTGATGGTGTTGGCGTCGATCTTGGCCCGGTGCCGATGGGTCACCGACGCCCGACCGCTCCAGACGCCATCCTCAGTGGCGTAGACCGCCTCGGCCGCCAAGACGGTGCCGGCCAACCTGACAAGCTCGTCCGAGGTCGCCGAGCCGAATAGGACCAGGGCGTCGGCGCTGGAGATGAGCCGGTCCCGGGTGTCCTCATCGCCCAACGAGCGGTAGCTTTGGCCGGCGAGGATGACCGGGACACCGCTGGAGCGGCCACGCTCCAGGAGATCCACGGCGATCTCGCGGCCGCCGTCGAGGCTGCCGAACTCGTCCACGGTGACCAGGCCGGGGCGGCCGCCCTTGCGGGCTGCGGTCCAGTGGCCGACGTCGCTGAGGATGATGCGGAACAAGGCCTCTGAGTCGCCGCGGTTGGCCATCGTGGGCAGGCTCACGACCAGGAGGTCGCTGTCACCGACCGCCCGCCGGCCATCGAGCAGGCCGGCGGCGGCCGCGCCCAGATTGGCGAGGCGCAGTTGGACGTCGCCCATCCGGTCCTTGAGCGTCTTGACCAGCCCAGCCTCGGCCGGGTGGCCGTGCCAGGCCTTGGCCAGCTGGGCCGGGTCGAGGCGCGCAACAAGGTCGCCCATGGAGGTGACCGGCGGCCCCGGCTGCCCGCAGGCGAGCCTGAGGGCGAGCACGCAGATTTCCTTGTAGTAGGCGGCCTCGATGCTCCAGGCCCACACCCCGAGCAGCTTGTTCACCTGCTCGGCCGGGGTGCCCTGCCACACCGACAACGACTCACCAGGGAACAAGTGGACGCTGGGCAGGCCAGGGTGGCCGGCGGCCTGCCAACCGGCCTGGTAGGCATCGACCACCGCGGCGGCGAAGTCGCTGTCGCCCTTGCCGTCGAGAATGACACTCTGGCGGGCCGCGAACCCGGCCAGGAAGGCCTCCCGGGCCAAGTAGACCGACTTCCCCTGGCCCGGGCGGCCCAGCACCAACCGGGGCAGCCTGCTGGCGTAGTCGGGCAGGACCACGAACCGGCCCGACCGCCAGGCCTCCAGGTCGCCGCCGAGCGACGCTCCGAGGATGTTCGCGTGCCTGTTCGTTTCTGAGGAACGAACACGGCCCGCCAGCCGCCGGGCCTGCCGACGATCCCGTTGTTCGCGGCGGGCCGCCCGGGTCGCGGCGGCCGGGTCGGGCACGGCCAGGTCGGTCCGGCGGGTCAGGCTGGCCGCCAGCACCCCGGCCGGGATGCTCAGGGCCACCTGCGGCCACAGGAAAGCCCCGAGGGCGGGTAGGCGCAACGTCGGCCGCCCGAACTGGCCCACGAGGCCCAGGGCGCCGGAGAAGTGGCTACTGAGAGCCGGGACCGGGCCACCCTGGAGCCAGATGACGGCGGCCCCGCTGGCGACGGCCGCCGCACCGACACGCCAGCGGGACCAGCCCGTCACCCTGAGGACTCCTTGGGCGACCGCCCAACACACCAGGACAAGCGGCGAGAGCAGGAACGCCCCCACGAATAGGGCGAAGCCCGGGCGGGGCTCCGGCGCCGCCGGGCGGCTCATGACAGCACCCCGGCCATGTCCAGGACGTGATGGTGAGGCCGCTCCGGCTTGGGGATCTCCTCAAGCACATCGGCCAGCCAGTCCACGTCGGCCGCCGGGCAGAACCACCACACCTCGTCAAAGGCCGGATCAACGTCTCGGCCGATGCCCTCGTACTCGTGGTGCTTCTTGCGGTGGAGCTCCAGCTCGATCCCGATGCAGCGGCCATCGGCCAGGTTCAGCTGGCCGTCAGCGAACCGCACCCGGGCCCCGCTACCCGCCCAGCGGGAGCGGATGGCCCGCTCCGAGGTCCACACCGCGTCGGGGTACCGGCGGGCCAGGGCCAGCCGGAGCTGGGCCACCCCCTCGACGTGCTCCAGCTTCCACGCCCGGGGCTGCCACACCTCGTGCTCCAGATCGGCGAACCGCAACCCGGCCCGGGTCGGCACCACCCACTGCCGACCGGCCACGGTCAGGCGGCTGGCGAAGCCGGCCCGCTCCAGCCGCTCGGCGTTGTGGCGGGCCGCCCGATCCCCGACCCCGTACACCTCGGCGACCACCGACAGTGGCGCGCCGAACTGGTCGCCGAGGAACCGCAGCACGTAGGCGTCCCGGACCGTCAGCCGCACCTGGCCGGTGTCCGACCGCTTGGCCCGGATCCCCTTGGAGGCCGTCATCGCCGACCACCCCCCGGCCCTGCAACCGATCCCGGAGCGATGCCATGGCACTCCGACTCGATGCTTGAAACCTGCGAGCTTGCGAGCGCGCCCGCTTGCGGGCGCCCATCCACTTCCCCGCAGGGGGCCGAGTCGTCCGCGCTGTTTGGGGGCGACTCGGCCCCCCGAGGGGACATGAACTGCGAGAACACCGGAACCCGGAAACCTAGGGACGCTCCGCCCCCCGGAGTGCCACTAGCGCGTCCGTAGACCGGCTCTAGACCGCCCCTAGTCGCCGCCCTGACCGGGCCAAGACTCCCGAGGCGGCGGCGGCTCGTACGGCCAGGGCTCCCAGAACCCGGCCGGCTCGCGGGACAGCACAGGCCATTCCTCGTAGGGCCAGGGCTGGTAGTCAGCGGCCACGGCTCACCTCCTCGCAGACGCTCGACCAGCTGGGGTCGGCCCGGTGCTGATCGCAGAACGAACCGCGGTCGACGCTGGCCGCCTGACCACCGCTCGTGGCCGCCAGCGCCTGCCACACGAGCACGACCAGGACCACGAGCAGGGCAAGACGGAGCACCCCGGCGCCGGTCGGGCCCCGGTGGTGTGGGCTCATCTCCTGGGCCCACTGCGGGACGGGTGAGGTCGCCATCTTCACCGGCCTCCGGGTAGCGGTTACGCTTGACCTGCATCGAAGGGGCACTCCTTCGGTGTCAGCCCGGAGGACGCTCCAACGTCGCTCCGGGCACCTCGGCCGGCAGTCCGGGATATTGCAGGGACGATGCTCGCCTACGACCTCGTTACCTGCGCGAATGCATGCCGTTGGCGCGTTCGTACTCCATCAGTACCTGGGCCGGACCTGACTCAGGGCTGCTCGGCCGGGTCGGGGTGGGAGAGGCCGACCGTGTGCTCGGCGGTGCCGCCGGGGCCGATGGCCTTGACGGTCAGGTGGGCCAGGAGTGGCTCGTTCGGGTAGTGCCAGTTGACCAGCCAGCCGTCGCGGCCGTTGGTGTCCTGGCCGATCCTGCGGGACAGGTCGCCGACGCCGGTGCCGGTCGGGGTGAGCCAGAACTCGACCCTGGTGGCGTGCGGGGCGTCGAGCACCATGGTGAGGAGGCCGGCGCTGGCGGGCAGCTGCCAGAACCCGCCCTCGGTGGGCAGGACGGGCTCGCTGCCGAAGCCGGAGATGCGCGGCCGGGGCGCGGTCTGGGGCTTGGGGGCCTCGGCAACCGGGTCGGCCGGAGCTGGGGCGGGGGCCGGGGCGGCCGCGGGCTCGGTCCGGGGCGCCTCGGTGGTCACGGTCGGGTTGGCGTCGGGCTGGGAGTAGCCGCCGCGGGCGCCGAGCGCCCAGCCGGCGAGGCCGACGGCGATGACCGCGATGGCCACGAGGAGGATGCGGACAGGTCGCATGGTAACTACCTTCTTCGATTTGCTGGTGTCGCGACCATGGTGGGCCTCGGGGCCCGCGGCGGCAGTGTCGTACCGCACAGCCAGGCTGTGCTCTTCGTCACAACTGCATGACCACGGCCTTGGCCTCGGTGAAGAACTCGCGGCTGTAGGGCCTGGGCGCGCTCGGCCGGGGTCATCCGCGGCCAGGGGCCCTCGTCCAAGGCCCGGCGGGCGGCTGTCCAGCGTCGGCGGTAGGCTCCCAGGCGACCCGACCGCCAGAGGAGCGCCATGCTGTACCAGACCGTGGCCGCCGCCTACCGGGACCTGGAGCAGGTCAGCTCCCGCCTGGCCCTGATCGACCGGCTCGCCGAGCTGCTGCGCCAGACCCCGGCCGACCTCCTGCCCCGGGTCGTGTACCTGTGCCTGGGCGAGATCGCGCCCGCCTTCACCGGCATCGAGATCGGCCTGGCCGACAAGATGGTCACCCGGGCCCTGGCCGACGCCACCGGCGTGCCCCTCGAGGAGGTTCGGGCCACCCTGCGCGAGACCGGCGACCTCGGCCTCACCGCCGAGCAGCTGCTGGCCGGGCGCGGGGCCGGCCGGCGGCCACCGACCCTGGAGGTCGGGGCGGTCTTCGAGATCCTGCACCAGATCGCGGCCAGCGAAGGGACCGGCTCCCAGGGCCGCAAGCTGGAGCTGCTGGGCGGCCTGCTGGAGCAGGCGACCCCGCTGGAGGCCCGCTACCTGGCCCGCACCGTCACCGGCTCGCTGCGGCTGGGGATCGGCCACCCGACCGTCCTGGACGCCCTGGCCCTGGTCCACACCGGCAGCCGGACCAGCCGGCCGATGCTGGAGCGGGCCTACAACATCTGCTCCGACCTCGGCCTGGTCGCGGCCACCCTGGTCCACAGGGGCCTGGAGGCGGTCGAGGCCATCCAGGTCCGCCCGGGCAACCCGGTGCGGCCGATGCTCGCCCAGCGGACGAGCGACGCCGCCGAGCTGCTGGCCAAGCTCGGCGGGTCGTGCGCGGCCGAGTACAAGTACGACGGCGTCCGGGTCCAGGCCCACCGCACCGCCGACGGCCAGATCGAGCTGTTCACCCGCCGCCTGGAGCGGGTCGGCGGCCAGTTCCCGGACGTGGTCGACCTGCTCGACCAGGGCCTGGGGCCGCGCCAGGTGATCCTGGAGGGCGAGGTGGTCGCGGCCGACCCGGCCTCGGGCGAGCTGCGGCCGTTCCAGGAGGTCATGCACCGCCGCCGCAAGCACGGCATCGCCGAGGCGATCGACGAGTGGCCGGTCAGCCTGTTCTGCTTCGACCTGCTGTACGCCGACGGCGAGGACCTGACCCGGCTCCCCTACCGCGACCGGCGGGCCCGCCTGGAGGCGGCGGTCACCCCGAGCCCGCGGCTGCGGCTGTCCACCGCCGCCGAGATCGACAGCCCCGAGGCCCTGGAGCGGTTCTTCGACCAGGCGATCGCCGACGGCTGCGAGGGCCTGCTCTGCAAGTCGCTCAGCCCCTCGGCCGGCTACCAGGCCGGCGCCCGCGGCTGGCTGTGGATCAAGCTCAAGCGCGACTACCGCACCGAGCTGTCCGACACCCTCGACCTGGTGGTGGTCGGCGCCCTGGCCGGCCGGGGCCGCCGCGCCGGCAGGTACGGGGCGCTCCTGCTGGCCGCCTACGACCCGGACGCCGACCTGTTCCCGACCGTGTGCAAGTGCGGCACCGGCTTCAGCGACGCCGAGCTGGCCGCCCTGCCCGAGCGGCTGGCGCCCCGCGTCCGGGACGGGGAGGGTGGCCAACCGGCCCGTGTTGACGCCCGCATGGTGCCCGACGTCTGGTTCGAGCCGGGCCTGGTCGTCGAGGTCCTCGGGGCCGAGCTGACCCTGTCGCCCACCCACACCGCCGCCTGGGGGGTCCTCAAGGAGGACGCCGGCCTGGCCCTGCGGTTCCCCCGCTTCACCGGCCGCTGGCGCGACGACAAGGCCCCCACCGACGCCACCACCGTCCAGGAGCTCCTCGACCTCTACCGCACCGCCCGCCCGACCCCGGCGGGTTCCTGAAGGAGTGGCTGACCTTGCAGCGTGCCTACGGACTGGAGATCCCCCAGACCCTCGAGGAGGTCTGCGACCCGCGGCGGATGGCCCTGCTGGTGTACGACATGCAGGCCGGCATCCTCCGCCACCTCCCGGACGCGGAGGCGTTCACGGCCAGGGTCGTCCGGGTGGTCGAGGCGGCCAGGACGGCCGGGATGCGGGTCGTCTTCGCCCGGCACCTGTCGCTGCCCAACGAGCTGGCCGGCGTGTTCCAGCTCCGGACGGCCATGGCCTGGCAGCGGGTCGAGCGGGTCGAGGACGTCCGGCCGCTGTTCCTGCGTGACGCCCCCGACTTCCAGCTCGTTCCCGAGCTCACCCCGCTGCCGACCGAGGCCGTGTTCGACAAGCTGGCCATGTCGATGTTCGTCGGCACGCCGCTGGAGCTGGTGCTGCGCGACTGCGGGATCAACGCCTTCGCCATCGTCGGGGCGGTGACCGAGATCGGCATCGAGCCGACGGTCCGCCACGGGGCCGACCTGGGCTTCATTCCGGTCGTGGTCGCCGACGCCTGCGGCTCGGTCGACCCGGCCGCCGGCGAGCGCAGCCTGGCCAGCCTCGCCTACGCCCTGATGTCGCTCCAGACCGACGTCGACACCTTCACCGGCCTGCTCGGCGCCTCCGGCTAGAGGCACTCGCGCGGCAGCACGAACCAGCGCAGGGCCTCGAAGTCCTCGGACAGGCCGGGGAGGGCGCCGGCGTTGGCGTCGCCGTCCTCGGTCGGCGAACGCGACCTCAGCAGCCGGCGGGCCTGGTCCAGGTAGCCGGGCAGGGCGGCGTCCTCGGCCTGGGCATGCGAGGCGGGATAGCGCAGCCGCCCGGTGTCGTCATAGTGCAGGGCGCCCAGGCGCAGTGGCGGCTCGACCGGCCCGCGCCGGTGCCGCCAGAGGCCATGGGCCGGGTCGAAGCGGTAGTCGCCGAGCAGCTTCCAGCCCTGGTCGGCGACCAGGTGGACCGCCTCCAGGAGGTACTCGAACACCGCCTCGGAGATGAAGTAGTTGAAGCTGACCCGGATCCAGCCCGGCTTGATGCCCTCACAGCCGCGGGCGATCTCCCGCTCGAAGGAGTGCGACCGCTCGATGTCGATGCCGAGCAGCCGGTGGCCGTAGGGGCCGGCACAGGAGCAGCCACCCCGCGACTGGATCCCGAACAGGTCGTTGAGCAGCGCCACCACGAAGTTGTGGTGCAGGTAGCGGCCGCCGTGGCGAACGACGAAGGAGACGATCGACAGCCGCTCGGCCCGTAGGTTGCCGAGCAGCTCGATGTTGGGGTTGGCGCCCCAGGAGGCCATGGCCCGGTCGATGAACGACCGCTCCAGGGCCGCGATGGTGCCGGTCCCGACGGCCTGCTTGAGCTGGAAGACCAGCCCGGCCCGGATCGACTCGAGGATCGCCGGGGTGCCGCCCTCCTCGCGCTCGACCGGGTCGTCGAGGTAGCGGTGCTCGGTCGGATTGACGTAGGCGACGGTGCCGCCGCCCGGCACCGTCGGCACCCGGTTGCGGAGCAGCTCCCGCCTGACCACCAGGACGCCCGGGGTGCCGGGGCCGCCGATGAACTTGTGCGGCGACAGGAAGATGGCGTCCTTGTAGGTGAGCGCGGCCTCGGGGCCGTCGCCGGTGGGGGCCATGTCGATCTGGACGTACGGCCCGGCGGCGGCGAAGTCCCAGAACGACAGGGCGCCGTGGCGGTGCAGCAGGGACGCGATCGCCCGGGTGTCGGAGACGATGCCGGTGACGTTGGAGGCGGCCGAGAAGCTTCCGATGCGCAGCGGGCGGCCGTCGGTGCGGCGCAGCTCCTCGGCGAGCTGGCCGAGGTCGATGTGGCCGTCGGCGTCCTCACGGATCACCACCACCTCGGCGATCGACTCCCGCCAGGGCAGCTCGTTGGAGTGGTGCTCGAACGGCCCGGTGAACACGACCGGCCGCTCGGTGGGCGGGATCCGCTCTGACAGGCGGTGGCGGGCGTCCAGGTCGGCCGGGATCCGGAGGTTCAGGATGCCGATGAGCTTGTCCACGGCGCCGGTGCTGCCCGACCCGCAGAACAGGACCACGGTGTCGTCGTCGCCGCCGACGGCGTCGCGGATGATCCGCCGCGCGTCCTCCCGGAGCCGGGTCGTCTGCAGACCCGTGCCCGAGCTCTCGGTGTGGGTGTTGGCGTAGCGGGGCAGGACCTCGTGGCGCAGGAAGTCCTCGATGAAGCTCAGCGCCCGCCCCGACGCGGTGTAGTCGGCGTAGATGATCCGCCGCGGGCCGTACGGCCCGTCCATCACCTCACGGTCACCGATGACCGAGTCCCGGATCCGCTCGACCAGCGGCGACATCGCCTCCGTTGGCTTCATCGGATCATCTTGACAGGCCGGTCAGCCCTTGACCGCCCCCATGGTGAAGCCGCTGATGAGGCGGTCCAGGAACAGGTTGAACACGAAGGCGATGGGGAACGCGACCAGGATGGCCGCGGCCTGCAGGGACTGCCAGAAGAAGACGTCGCCGCGGATCAGCTCGGTGGGGACGCCGGTGGAGACGACCTTCTCGGTGGTGGGCGAGACGAAGGCCAGGGCGTAGATGAACTCGCTGGCCGTGAGGGTGAAGGCGAACACCACCACGGCCACGATCCCGGGGAAGGCCAGGGGCAGCACGACCCGAACGAAGGCGGCCAGGCGGCTGTAGCCGTCGACCATGGCCTGCTCCTCGACGTCCCTGGGGATGGCCTTGAGGAACCCGATCAGCAGCCACACCGACACCGGGATGGTGATGGTCGGGTAGACCAGCACCAGCGACCAGGTCGAGTCCTGCAGGCCGACGGTCACCACCAGCCGCGACAGGGACAGGAAGAGCAGGCTCGGCGGGACCAGGTAGACGAAGAAGATGGCGATGGCCATCGGTCCCGACCAGGGCCGGTCCAGGCGGGCCAGGGAGTAGGCGGCGGGCAGTCCCAGCACCAGGGTGATGGCCACCACCAGCAGCCCCACCCACAGGGTGTTCCAGATGAAGGTCAGGAAGGCGGTGTCACGCAGCAGGTACAGGACGTGGTCGGGGGTGGTGGCCAGGTTGAAGAAGAACGGGGTGTTCTCGGGGTTGTAGAGGTCGCGGTTCTGCTTGAACGCGGTGACCAGGCTCCACAGGAACGGGGCGGCGCAGATGAGCGCGGCCAGCACCGCCGCGACGTAGACGCCGACCCGGGCCATGACATGGCGGCGCCGGTAGTGCCGTCGCAGCCGCTCGGCCGCGACGCCCTTGGGCACCTCGGCGGTGGCGGCCACCTACAGCACCTCCATGCGCCGGACCGCCCGCAGGATGGCGATGGCCGCGGCCAGCAGCAGCGGGAACAGGAACAGCGCCACCGCCGCCCCCTGGGCGACGTCGCCGCCCTCGATGCCGCGGATGAACGCCCAGCTGGCCAGCACCTGGGTGGAGTTGGTGGGGCCGCCGCGGGTGAGCACGTACACCACCGTCATGTCGGTGAAGGTCAGGATGGCCCCGAACAGGGCCGCGACCGCGACCACGGGCAGGGTCAGGGGGATGGTCACCTCGAGCATCCGCCGCCAGAAGCCGGCCCCGTCGACCCGGGCCGCCTCCTCGATGTCCTTGGGGATGGCGACCAGGCCGGCCAGGATGATGACCGCCGACAGCGGGACCAGCCGCCACACGTGGACGGCGATCACCGACGCCATGGCCAGGTGCGGCCGGCCCAGCCAGTAGATGTTGCCGTCGATCAGGCCCAGGTTGCGCAGCACCCAGTCGATCGGGCTGAAGACCGAGTCCAGCATCCACAGCCAGGCCACCGCCGACAGGGCCACCGGGGTCGTCCAGGGCAGCAGGACCAGGAACCGGACCAGCCACTTGCCGCGGAAGTCGGCCACCAGGATGTTGGCCAGGACCTTGCCCAGGACCACGATCAGGGCCATCGAGACCACGGTGAAGACGAAGGTGTTGCGCAGCGCCCGCCAGAACACCGGGTCGTCAAGGGCCCGCTGGAAGGTCTGGAGGCCGGCCCAGTGGAAGCTCGGGTCGCCGGCGGTCACGTCGCTGAAGGCGAACCCGATGGCCAGGAAGAACGGGACGGCGACGAGCGCGACCACGTACAGGATCGATGGCAGCAGGAACCAGACGGCGAGCTGGCGCTCGTTGTCGGCGAAGCGCCGGGCCGGCCGGGCGCCCGCCTCCTGGACGCCGGGTCGCCGGGTGGTGGTGGCCTCCACGGCTCAGCCCCCGATCGGGACGGGGTCGGCCCGGAGCCCGCTGTCGGCGTCGAAGAACCGCAGCCGGTCGGGGTCGACGGCGAACTGGTGGGTCTCCCCGGCCGCGATCGGGGTGGACACGGTCGCCGGCAGCCGGGCGATGACCCGGGTGTCCTCGCCGATCCGGGTCGCGGTCCCGTACACGTGCCGGTCGCCGGACAGGTACTCGATCCGTTCCACCGAGAACGGCACGATCGCCCGGTCGGGCCCGGGGACGTTCTCGACCGGCAGCAGGTGCTCGGGCCGGAACCCGACGAAGCGGCCGTCGCGCGGGACCAGGTTCATCGGCGGGGAGCCGATGAAGGTGGCCACGAAGGTGTCGGCCGGGTCGTCGTAGACCTCCACCGGCCGGCCGAGCTGGCGCACCCGGCCCCGGTCCAGGACCGCGATCCGGTCGCCAAGGCCCATGGCCTCGGCCTGGTCGTGGGTCACGTAGATGGTGGTCGTCCCCACCCGCTCCTGGAACCGCTTGAGCTCGTCGCGGGCGCTGGTGCGCAGCTTGGCGTCCAGGTTGGACAGGGGCTCGTCCAGCAGGAACACCTGCGGCTCGCGGACCAGGGCCCGGGCCAGGGCGACCCGCTGGCGCTCACCGCCCGAGAGCTGGCGGGGCCGGCGCTTCAGGTGCTGGTCGATGCCGAGCAGCTCGGCCGCCCAGCGGGCCTTGGCCAGCTGCTGCTGCTTGTCCATCCGCTCCGCCTTGAGCGGGAAGACGATGTTCTGGAGGACGTTCTTGTGCGGGTACAGGGCGTAGCTCTGGAAGACCATGGCGATCTTGCGGGCCCGCGGCGGCAGGTCGTTGACGACCTGGCCGCCGATCAGGACCTCGCCCTCGGTCGGTTCC
>Ga0081538_10001646_pt1 | contig 22909 bp, 19 predicted proteins | sample TabmetS5T2R1_FD_71022 | JGI IMG/M metagenome (GOLD analysis project Ga0081538, IMG submission 71022) | Tabebuia heterophylla rhizosphere microbial communities from the University of Puerto Rico - S5T2R1 | ecosystem: Host-associated > Plants > Roots > Rhizosphere ... | reverse complement strand
AACGCTGAGCTACGGCGATTCGCGGTTGCCGGCCAACTGCGACACCCACTGCTGCATCATCTCGATCGGGAAAGGGAACACGATCGTCGAGCTGCGCTCGCCGGCGATCTCGAACAGGGTGGCGAGGTAGCGGAGCTGCATGGCCTGCGGCACGGGCGCCAGGATCTGGGCCGCCTCGAGCATCTTCTGCGCCGCCTGCTGCTCGCCCTCGGCATTGATGATCTTGGCGCGGCGGCTGCGTTCGGCCTCGGCCTGGCGGGCGATCGCGCGGATCATGCTGTCGTCGAGGTCGATGCGCTTGATCTCCACGTTGGAGACCTTGATGCCCCAGGCATCGGTCTGCTTGTCGAGGGTCTCCTGGATGTCGGCGTTGAGCTTGTCGCGTTCGGACAGCATCTCGTCGAGATCGTGCTTGCCCAGCACAGATCGGAGCGTCGTTTGCGCGAGCTGGCTCGTCGCCTCCTTGTAGGCGTTGACCTGGATCACCGCCCGCTCGGCGTCGACGACGCGGAAGTAGATGACGGCGCTCACCTTGACCGAGACGTTGTCGCGCGAGATCACGTCCTGGCTCGGCACTTCGTCGACCACGATGCGCAGGTCGACACGCACCATCTGCTGGACGAACGGCACCAGCAGCACGAGGCCCGGCCCCTTGGTGCCGGTGTAGCGTCCCAGCGTGAAGACGACGGCGCGCTCGTACTCGCGCAGGATCTTGATCGCCGAAGCGAGCAGCAGCACGGACAGGGCCACGAGAATGGCAATGACGCCGACGGTGATGAGCATGCCGCTTCCTCCGCTTACATCGGCTCGACGGTGAGCACGAGATCCTGGCGGGCGACCACCTTGATCCCGCCCTTGCAGCGCTGCTCGATGGCGTCGTTGAAGCCTTCGGTGCGCAGCTCCGTGACCGAGATTCCGGCGATCCCCTGGATCTCGACGACGTTGCCCTTGCACTTGAGCTCGTCGGCGAAGTAGTTGCCGGCCTGGTAGCCGATGCCGTAGTTGTCGCCGCCGATCCACGTGCGGAAGGCGCCCGGAGTCGAGAACTCGCGGTCGACGTTCACGACCGGGATGCCGGCGTCCGTGGCCTTCTGCGCCACCGGGGTCAGCGCCTCTCCCTCGAACGGCAATATGACCAGCACGTCGGGCTTGCCCTGGATCAGGGTCTCGATCTGGTCCGCCTGCTCCGCCGAGCTGGCGGCGCTGTCGTTGACGGTCAGGTCGACCTCCTCACCGAGGTCCTCGCCGGCCTGCTTGGCGTTGTCGGAGATCGCCTTGAGCCAGCCGTGGTCGGCCGCGGGCGTGCTGAAGGCGACCTTGACCGGGCCCTCTCCGCCCTGCGCAGGACTTCCCTTCTCTTCGGTGAGCACCGACTCGCCGCCGCCGTCGTCGTCGTCGCCGCAGGCGGCGACTCCGAGCAGCGCCAGCAGGGCAAACAGCAACAGAACCAAGCGCTTTACAGACATGACTCCTCCTCCTACTTGAACTTGACTTCCCTTAGGTCTCCCTGCGCTGGATCAGCACGGCGGCGAGGATGATCGCCCCCTTGGTGATCTGCTGGATCTCGATGGCGAGACCCATGAGCGTGAGCAGGTTGAAGATGAGCGCGAACGTGATGACGCCGAGGAACGTCCCGACGATCGTGGCGCGACCGCCGGCGAGGCTGGTGCCGCCGATGACCACCGCCGCGATCGCGTCGAGCTCGTAGAGGTTGCCGACCAGCGGCGACGCGCTGGCGAGGCGGCCGGTGAGCATGACCGCGGCGATCGCGACGCAGATCCCACTCAGCACGTAGACGCTGAAGATGATCGGCCGCACCTTCACCCCGGCGATACGCGCCGCCTCACGGTTGCCGCCCACCGCCACGACGTACCGTCCGTAGCGCGTGCGGTTGAGGAGTATCCACCCGACCGCCGCGACCGCGAGGAACACCACGGCCGAGGACGGAATGCCGATGATCTCGCCGTTCCCGAACCAGCGGATCCCCTCGAGGTTGAATATCGAGATCGGCGTCTTGTCGCTCATCCACAGGGCGATGCCGCGGGCCGCGAGGAGCATGGCGAGCGTGGCCATGAAGGGCGGCACCCGCCCGTAGGCGATCGCCCCGGCGTTGACGCCGCCGAGCAGGATCCCCATGCCGAGCGCGGCGAGGAAGAACACGAAGCTGCCCGAGTCGACGAATTGACCGCCGGCGATCGCCGCCGCGGCGACCATCGAGCCGACTGACAGGTCGATTCCCGCCGTGGCGATCACGAACGTCATGCCGATCGCGAGCACCCCGACGATGCTCGCCTGCCGCAGCACGTTGAGGAGGTTGTCCGACGTCAGGAAGTCGTCGGACTCGAACACCGCGCCCCCGAGGATGAGCAGCAGGACCACGCCGACCAGGGCGTACTCCTGCAGCTGGATCCGGCCGCCGGGCAGCGCGTCGGGCAGGAATCGCCGCCGGGCGACGGCGTCGGGGGTACTCATGGCGCCTCCTCCAAGGCTTCTGTCGATTCGGTCGGCGCGACGGCGTGGCGCAGCAACTCGAGCTCGGTGGCCTCCTCGCCGTCGACCTCGGCCACCAGCTCGCCCTCCCGCATGACGAGGACGCGGGTGCACATGCCGGCGAGCTCCTCGAGCTCCGACGAGACCATCACGACGCCGAGGCCCGACTTCGCGAGGTCGGTGATCAGGCGGTAGATCTCGGTCTTGGCGCCCACGTCCACGCCGCGCGTGGGCTCGTCGAGCAGCAGGACCCGGCACCGGCGCAGCAGCCAGCGCGCGAGCACGACCTTCTGTTGGTTGCCACCGGAGAGCTCGCGGACGATGCGGTCCGGGTCGTCCGGCACGGTGTTCAGCGCGCGTAGCTGCTCGTGCACGGCGCCCCGCTCGGCATCCCCATTGATCAGCGCGGCACGCACGAAGCGGCCGAGGTCGGGAAGGCTCACGTTCTTCGCGAGGCTCCAGTCGAGCAGGAGACCCTGCGACTTGCGGTCCTCCGGCGCGAGTCCCAGACCGGCGTCGATGGCGGTCGCGGCCCGCCCGGCGGGAAGCCGACGTCCCTCGACGTACACGTCTCCGGCGTCGGGCTGGTCGAGCCCGTAGATCAACCGCAGGAGCTCCGTGCGGCCGGCGCCGACGAGCCCGCCGATCCCCAGGACCTCGCCGGCGCGCACCTCGAAGCTGACGTCGCGCACGTCGGGGTGCCGGGTGAGCCCCCTTACCTCCAGCAGGACCCCTCCGCGCCCGATGGCCCGTGCGGGATAGAGCTGATCGACTCTGCGGCCGACCATGCGCTCGACGAGCGTGTCGTGCGGGGTGTCCGCCGGCAGTCCGGTCGCAACCGTGCGCCCGTCGGACAGGACCGTCACGCGGTCACCGATCACCGGGATCTCGTCGAGCCGATGCGAGATATAGACGACGCCGACGCCCTCGGCGGTAAGCCGGCGCACCACACCGAACAGCGTCTCGATCTCCTGGTCGTCGAGGATCGCCGACGGCTCGTCCATGATCAGCAGGCGAACGCTGTGCGAGAGCGCGCGCGCAATCGAGACGACCTGCTGGGCGGCCGGGCGGAGCGAGCGCACGGGCGCGCGTGGCGAGATGCCCTCGTGATCGAGGCGACGCAGCAGCTCGGCGGTCTCCACGCGCATCTTCTCGCGGTCGAGCAGCGGGCCGCGGCGCGGTTCGTGTCCGAGGAACACGCTCTCGGCGACCGTCAGGTCCGCGACGAGGTCGAGCTCCTGGTAGATCGTCGCGACTCCACGGGCGAGCGACGTTGCCGGCGCGCCCACGGGCAGCCGCTCACCGGAGACCAGGATCTCGCCCTCCGACGGCTCGACGGCCCCGGAGACGCACTTGATGAGCGTGGACTTGCCGGCCCCGTTGGGGCCGAGAAGGCAGTGGACCTCTCCCGCGCGCACGTCGAAGTCCACGCCGTCGAGCGCGCGCACGCCCGGGTATTGCTTCGCCAGCTTGCGGACCTCGAGGACCGGGACCGTGCCGTTCATCCGCGCACCTCGATGGGTTCGGCGGCCGCGACCTCCACCCAGTCTCCCGCGGCCGCCGACGCGAGCACGGCGTCCGTCACCCGCGCGGCCCTGAGCCCGTCGGTGAACAGCGGCAACCCGTCAACCGGGGAGCCCGTCCGCACGGCGTCGTAGACGTCCGCGACGAAGGCGTCGAAGCAGTCCGCGTAGCCCTCGGGGTGGCCGGCCGGCAGGGTCGAGAGGCGCGCCGCCGGTGGCGAGAGCGTTGCCGGATCGCGTCGCAGGATGGTGGTGGCGTCGCGCCGACCGCACCACAAGGTCTCGGGTTGCTCCTGGTCGAAGGTGAGCGCCTCGTCGGCGCCGTCGAGCTCGAGCCACAGCCGGTTCTTGCGCCCGGGGGAGAGCTGGCTGATTACGACTGAGCCGAGCGCGCCCCCGTCGGTCTCGAACTGCGCCAGGGCGGCGTCTTCGGTGTCGACCGGGCGCAGCTCGCCGTCCTGGCCGCCGCCCCGATCGAAAGCCGCGCGCGCCGTGCCCCGGCGTCGCTCGTGCAGCGCGACCAGGGTGCGGGCGCATAGACGTGTGATGCGGTGGCCCGACACGAACTCGGCCAGGTCGCACCAGTGCGAGCCGATGTCGGCGAACGCGCGTGACGCGCCCCCGAAGCGGCCTTCGACGCGCCAGTTGTCGTCCTCCGGCGACGTCAGCCAGTCCTGCAGGTAGGTCCCGTGCAGGAGCCGCAGCGGGCCCGTCGTGCCGGCCCGCACCCGCTCGCGCGCCTCGCGCACCGTCGGGTAGTAGCGGTAGACGAACGGCACCGCGGCCTGCCGCCCGGCCGCGGCGGCCGCGGCCGTCAGCCGGAGCGCGCCCTCCGCGTCGAGGGCGAGCGGCTTCTCGCAGATCACGTGCTTGCCCGCGGCGAGCGCCGCCTCGGCGAGCGGAAGGTGCAGGTAGTTCGGCGTGCAGATGTGCACGACGTCCACTCCGTCGGCCTCGACGAGCTCCTCCGAGGAGGCGAATCCCCGGTCCGCGCCGAGCTTGCTGGCCGCCGCCGCGGCCCGCTCGGGAGAGGACGCGGCAACGCCGACGAGACGCGCCCCCGCCAGCCGCGCGGAACGGGCATGTACCGCTCCGATAAACCCCACCCCGGCGATCGCGACACGAAGCTGATCCGGCACGGCGCGCGATGGTAGTCAGACTTTGTTCGGCTGTCAAGCAAAAGGGTCGCGTCTTCTGCGTGGCGGGCCGGAGACTTCCGTCGGACGGGTGTGCTTTACTCCCGCGCGTGGGAACGCCCGGACCCCTCCCCTCGGCGGGCCCGACCGGCGCCGGCGCCGTGCTCCGCCTCATCCGCGAGGGCGATGCCGTGACTCGCGCCGAGATCGCCCGGCGGACCGGCCTCGCACGGTCGACGGTGGCACAGCGAGTGGACGCGTTGATGGCGCACCGACTCGTCTACGAGCTCGGCGGGACGACCTCGACCGGCGGTCGGCCGCCTACCGCGCTCGCCTTCAACCACGAGGCCGGCACCGTGCTGGTGGCCGACCTCGGCGCGACGCACTCGCGCCTGGCGGTCAGCGACCTCGGTGGCACGATGCTCGCGGAGGTCGCCTCCGACCTCGACATCGGGCTGGGTCCCGAGCACGTGCTCGATTGGGTGCACGAGCGCTTCGTCGCGCTCCTGCGTGAGGCCGGCCGCGATCTCCGCGGAGTGCACGGGATCGGCATCGGCGTGCCGGGTCCCGTCGACTTCAGCCGCGGCGAGCCGGTGAACCCGCCGATCATGCCGGGCTGGGACGGCTTCTCGATCCCAGGCTGGTTCGCCGGCCGCTACGACGCGCCGGTGCTCGTCGACAACGACGTGAACATCATGGCCCTCGGAGAGCACCGGACGCACTGGCGCCGCCGCCGGCACCTCCTGTGCGTGAAGGTCGGAACCGGCATCGGTTGCGGGATCGTCGTGGACGGCCACATCCACCGCGGCGAGCAGGGAGCCGCCGGCGACATCGGGCACATCCGCATCACCGGCCACGACGACGTGGTCTGCAGATGCGGCAACGTCGGCTGTCTCGAGGCCGTGGCGGGCGGCCGCGCGCTCGCCGAGCGGCTCGCCGCGGCGGGCCGCGAAGCCGAGCACAGCCGCGACGTGGTGCGCCTCGTCCGGGCGGGCGATCCGCTCGCGATCCGCATGGTCCGCGAGGCGGGCCGCACCCTCGGCGAGGTGCTCGCCGGGTGCGTCAACTTCTTCAACCCGGCCGTGATCGTGATCGGCGGCGACATCGCTGTGGCGCACGAGCAGCTCCTCGCCGGAGTCCGCGAGGTCACCTTCCGGCGCTCGTTACCCCTGGCAACCCGCGACCTGCGCACGGTGCCGAGCCGGCTCGGCGACCGCGCCGGCGTGACCGGCGCGGCGACGATGGTCCTCGAGCACGTGCTGGCCCCGGAGGCCATCGACCGGGCGATCCGCGCGAGCGTCGCGGCGTAGCGAAGCCCGGCTCACTCGACCGCGCGGGTGGGCCGCGAAAGACACTCCGCGGCCACTACTTCGCTGGACCGGCTAACGCCTCCGCTCCGCGAGCACCAGGAGGAGCAGCCCCAGGACGATGGCGACGAGGAGCGCCAGGTACCACACCCCGAAATGACCGACGTCGAAGAGCGAATGACGCTCCTCGGTGAGCTCGCTCGTGTTGATTCCGAGGAACGAGAACAAGAGCGTGAGCGGAATCGCACCCGCCGCTGCTACGGCCCAGCGTCGATGTAGCATGTCGTCTCGCTGGCGCTCCTTGGCAGCCACTGACTCTCGTGTGGCGCCCACCACCTCGTGGAGGCGGGAGAGCATCCGCTCGGTAGCCGCCACCCCTTCGGGCATGTCGAGCGACTGCGCCAGCGCCCCGTGGTACTGATAGACCAAGTGCTGGGGCACTAGGAGGCGCATGTTCGTATACGTCTCGACCCCGAACGCGAGGCCGAGTTGGAGCTCCTCGAGCCTGCCGGAGAGCTGCGTCAGCGACTCCCTGTGTTCCAGCTCATCGCGGCGGCGCCCGCTGGGCTCACTATTGCGACTGGCTTCGAACTCCTCGAGCGCCTCGGAGGCGTCGCGGCGGATGCGGCGGAGCTCAGACATGCTGGCCAGCAGTTGCACAGCGGACACCGTCGCGGCGGTTTCGACATCCGCAGTCTTGGTGAGCAGAACACTCACTCCAGACTTGATGGCTGCGACCTCGCCGTCGCACATGTTGAGGTCGGGTGGTCGCCGGTAGCTGGGCTCCTTGTTCGTCGGGTCGGGCGCACGGACCACCAGGCTCTGAAGCAACCTCTGCACGTCCTCGTCGCATCCATGAGTAAGGGACCGGTCCGCGCGCGCAGGCATGAGGATCTGGTGCACATCTGCTTCGTAGAGCGGCTCGGGCGCCTCGCCACAGGCGTCCGGGTAGGCCGCCAGCACCACATGCTCACCCCGAAGCCGCACGTCCGCTCGTTCATGACACGTGACGTCGAGGAGCGGCACGGCGTCGCGAAGGCTGGGCGCAGCGAAATCGATTGTGAGGGCGACGACCAGCCGTCCCCGAACGGGCGCAAAGGCCTGGGCGCGGGCACACTCGACCGTGAGGTCCGCGAGCGGATCGGGGAGGTCTACCTCCTCGCCGCGAAAGTCCTGCGGCGGCAGCACACGTGGCATCACATCTTCCACTCGGCGGTAGTGCAGCTCGAAGCGCGGCCCGAACAGGCTCGCCACGCTCTCGCCCCCCTTCGTGGTGCGCAGGCTGGTCGCGTAGACGCAGACGACGCGGTGACTCGTCTCGCTTCGGCCTCGATCAGGCTCGAGTCCGGCGGCACGGTCGGCGGGTGCGAGTCCCGTTGTCATCGTCAGGCCAGACGACTATCTCATCACGCCTCAGGACCGACGCAAATGTAGCGCGGTCCGGGGCTGTTTTCGAGCGAAGCGTGTCCTACACCGGCTCGTAGAACAGCACGAGCGCGCCGGACGCGAACCGTCGCGTTTCGGTCAGGCGAAGGTCGCTCCTCTCGTAGCCGCCGCCGAATAGTCGGGTACCCGCGCCCAGCAGCACCGGGTTCACGATGAGCCGGTACTCGTCGATAAGGCCGAGCTGCGTGAAGCTCGTTGCGACGCCGGCGCCGGCGAACAGCGCGATGTCCGCACCCGGTTGCTGCTTCAACGCCGTGATCGCCGCGGCGACGTCGCCGCGGACTATGTGGGAGTTGTGCCAGTCGGTGTTTCCGATCCGGTCCGACACGACGTACTTGGGCAGCTCGTGCATAAGACGAACCTGGACCTCCGACGCCTCGGGGGGCGACGCGGTGGGCCAATACTGGGCGAGCTTCTCGAACGCGACGCGACCAAAGACCATCGCGCCGATCGACTGCAACGTCGCATCGATGAAGGCGTCGAACTCCGCGTCTGCGAAGTGCCAGTCGATGTCACCGGCCGCGTCCTCGATGAACCCGTCCAACGACACGTTGATCTGCAGAAACAGCTTTCGCATTCCGAACCTCTCCGGAGCCTGGCGGGGACGGGAGTTGCTATTGAGACTCCAGGCATCCGGGAAACTCATCGATGGCCCGGCCGGGGAAGACTCGGTGCCGGCATACGCCTCCCCCGGCGGCAACCCCGCAAACGGCCGCCCGCGGCGACCTGACCGGGGGCCCGACTCGCGGGCCCCCGGTTCTGTCGCCGACACGAATTCAGCTAGCGCTTGTCGCCGTAGCCGCGCGCGTGGTCGTAGTCGGCCAGGCTCTTGACGAAAGCCAGGTATTCGTCCGGGTCGGTTATCGACCGGGCGATCTCGACCTGCTTCCGCGCCTCGGCCGTGCCCGGCGTCTCGGTCGCACGGGGCGACATGACGTAGGAGCCGGTCTGGTCGACCGCGTCGACCGGGAGGGCCGAGGCCGGCATGGCCAGCGCGATCACGGCAAGACAGGCGGAGACTATCCTTCTCATCGTTCGTTCCTCTCCGTTGGGAATGGACTCATCAGAGCGGCCTCGAGCCGCTGACCGGGGCGCCCATAGCGGCGCCCCGGTTTCGTCCTTTGACTGGTGCGGTGGTCGCTAACCCGAGAATCGGCGCTCGGGTTGATCGGGCCGCAAGAAGTTCTCGACGGCATGGTTCGCGATCTTGCGTCCATGCTCGATTCCTTCGTCGACCGCCTTGCGGAAGTGGAACCCGACGAGGATCCGCGACAGTCCGTTCTCTCTCGCCGCCTGGGAGAAGCCGCTGTAGGTCCGCCAGACGGGCAAGTCGTCGTCGCAGGTACTGCCGGCCGGCAGCGTGAGGCTGCAGGCCTTGAACTCGATGTCGTCGGCGCCGAAGAAGCGCTGCAGCACGGTCGCCGCGACACCGCCTTCGACGCTGTGCGCCGACTCGTACTCCGGGATCGGAGGAGTAGGCACAAGCGGGCTCCAGGTCGGATCGCCGCTCGTCCTCCGGTTACCGTCGGCGTCCGCGTTCCGAATCGCCGTGACCGGTCGCCAGTAGTTGTAGTGGTACTTGGTCTCGAACGAGCCGATGTACCCATCCGCGAGACCCACGTTGAGGAGGCCGAACAGCCGTGCCTTCTCCCACAGGTTCAGCCCGCTGTCGGCGGAGACGGTTCTGGCGATCCGATTCCACTGCAGCGGCGAGCTCTCGACCCAGAACCGGGCGATCTCGGTCTGCTCGGCGGTGCGGTCGCTCGGCGTAGTGACATCGTCGCGACCGAGGCGCTTCACTTCGTTCAGGTCTGCCGCGTACTTCCGCCCGGTCACCGGGTCGGGCGGGCCCGGACGGAACTGCGAGCTGTCGTTCAGCACGAAGGGCGTCACGTTCTCCCATCCGGGTGCGAAGGCGAAATCGAAGCCGGGGGTGAAGCGGTACTCGCCGGGCCGGACGCCCTGGGGGTACGCGAAGTCCAGCAACGGCGTGTCCGCGCCGTCGGTCGCCCTCAGCGCGAGGATCGCCGCCGCCGCGGCCTGGCCCAGCTCGATCCCTCGCGCCTTGGCCCTGCGGTTTGGAATCTTGTCGAGCGCCGTCGCATAGTCGGCTTCGACACTCGCGACTCCCGCGTCGATGCAGTCCGGGGGCACGGGAGCTGGAAGCTGCCGGAGGACCGGAACCAACACATCGCGGGCTGCCGCAGCCACCGCGGCGTCGGGCGATGTCTTGCGCTTCGCCTCGCCATCGAACGCGTAGGGCTCCGAGCGGGAGTCGATCGCGTTCAGCGCGTCGTGGATCGCCACGTGCGTCATGGCATAGAGCCGCGATTCGTGTAGCGGGTTGTTGTTCGGAGAAATGCAGGCGGCTAGAGCGGCCTCGCCGGCGTTCGCATTCCAGGCGCTGACCGCGTCGGATCGCACCGTCGGGTGAGCGCTCGCCGGAGCTGCGACCAGGGCCAGCACGATCGCCGCGATGGAGACGACGAGCAGCGTCGGTGCCACGAGAACTCGGATGGCTCCCGTGGTCAATAGGGACGGATGGATGAAGGGCATGGCGGCCTCCATGAGTGCGGGTCGTTTCACGCTGCCGACGCTGCCGTACGCCGGTATATGGCGGGTCGATGCGGGGTCGACGCCGGGTTTGATTTCGGCCCCCGGGCGGGGGTACGCTGGCTACACGATCGCTTCACCGCGGCTGCCCCCGCGCATCCAAATAGCACTCCTGGGGCCGATCGAGGTGAGCCTTGACGGCCGGCCGGTACCACTCGGCCCACCGCAGCAGAGGGCCGTGCTGGCGATGCTCGCGCTGCGGGTCAACCACACGGTCTCGACCGATCGCTTGATCGAGGGCCTGTGGGACGAGGCGGCGCCGCCCAGCGCGCACAAGCTGGTGCAGCTCTACGTGTCCCACCTGCGCAAGCTGCTCGACGGATGCGAGGCCGAGATCGTCACGCGCGGTCGCGGCTACGAGCTCCGGCTCGGAGCCGATCAGGTCGACGCGGCCCGTCTCGAGCGGCTGGTGAGCGCAGCAACGCACGCCGGCTCGCTCGACGGGGAGGCGCGAGAAGCGCTCGCCCTGTGGCGTGGCGGGGCCCTGGCCGACGTGGCCGACGAGCCGTTCGCCGGCGCCGAGATCCGTCGGCTGGAGGAGCTCCGCCTGCGCGCGGCCGAGCTGGCGATCGACGCCGACCTCGCGGCCGGCCGCCACCGCGAGGTGATCGGCGAGCTCGAGACGCTGGTCCGGGAGGAGCCGCTACGCGAGCAGTTGCACGCACAGCGCATGCTGGCGCTCTACCGCTGCGGGCGGCAGGCGGACGCGCTGAAGGCCTACCGCGAGGTACGCGAGATCCTGGTGGAGCAGATCGGCGTCGAGCCGGGGCCGGAGCTGCGGCGGCTTCACGAGGCCATCCTCCGACAGGACGCCGAGCTCGAGCTGCCGGCGACGGAGCCGTCGCGGCTGCCGCCCGAGCTCGATAACCGAACGCCGCTGGCGGGACGCGAAGCCGACCTTGATTGGCTGCGCGAGCGCTGGCGACACGCGCAATCCGGTCGCGCTCGGGTCGTACTTCTCACCGGCGCCGGCGGCATGGGCAAGACCCGCCTGATCGCCGAGCTGGCGGGCGAGCTGCACGAACGCGGCGTCGAAGTGGTCTACGTCGGCGGCGCGGAGCCCCATCGCCGTGTGGAGGCTGCCCTCGAGCGGACGGCCCGGGTAACGCCACCGGCGCTGCTCGTGTTCGACGACCTCGATCGGGCGCCCGCCGAAGTCGTCGAGGCGGTCGCCGAATCGGCCCTCGAGGCTCGCGAACGCTCGCTGCTCGTGGTTCTCGCCTACCGTGGCGACCCGCCGTCGGCGGTCGCCCGCTCGGCGCGCCGGCTCGAGGCGGGCGGAGCGGAGCGGTTGGCGCTACGCCCGCTCGCCGCGAGCGGCGTGCGGGAGATCGCGGAGCTGTACGCGGGCGAGGGGGCCGCTTTCGCCCCCGTCGACCGGCTGGTGCAGGCAAGCGGCGGGGTGCCGCTGCGCGTCCACGCGCTCGTGGCCGACTGGGCGACCCGGGACACGGTCGAGCGCGTCAGCGTGGCGGCCGGGCGCACGGCCACGCGGCGCGGCGAGCTGCGCGAGCTCGAATCGGGGCTGGTCTCGGACGTCGTGGACCTCCACGCGGTGCGCGAGAGGACCGAGCGCTATGCGCCGGCCGCGCCCCCCGAGCCGCGCGGCGGCGCCATACCCACCTGTCCCTTCAAGGGCCTCGCCTCGTTCGAGGTCTCGGACGCGGACTACTTCTTCGGACGCGACCGGCTCGTCGCGGAGATGGTCGCGCGGCTCGTGGGAGCCAATCTGCTCGGGGTGGTCGGCCCCTCGGGAAGCGGCAAGTCATCCGCCGTCCGGGCGGGCCTGCTGCCCGCACTGGCGAGCGGAGTCCTTCCGGGCAGCGAGCGCTGGAAGCGCGTCCTTTTCCGCCCCGGCGAGCAGCCGCCTGCCAACCTGCGACGCGCACTCCGCGTGGACGGGAGCGAGGACCCGATCTCGACCGCTCTCGAGCGGCTCGAGCCCGAGACCAAGCTGGTGCTCGCCGTGGACCAGTTCGAGGAGACGTTCACGGCGTGCCGCGACGGGCTGGAGCGTGCCGCGTTCATGGACGCGCTGGCGGACGCCGTCCATCATCACGACGGTGCGGTCGTAGTCGTGCTCGCCGTGCGCGCCGACTACTACGGCGCCTGCGCGGCCCATCCCCGGCTGGCGCAGCTGCTCGGGGAGAGCCAGGTGCTCGTCGGGCCGATGCAGCCGGCCGAGCTCGCGCAGGCCATCGAGGGGCCGGCGGAGAAGGCGGGATTGGTCGTCGAGCCCGAGCTCGTGTCCAGGCTCGTGAAAGACGTGGAGGGGCAGTCCGGCGGCCTCCCCCTCCTCTCGACCGCCCTGCTCGAGCTCTGGCAGCAGCGTGAGGGCGTCCGAATGCCTCTGGCCGCGTACGAGCGGACGGGCGGTGTGCATGGAGCGGTGGCGCGGCTCGCCGAGCAGGCCTATGGAAAGTTGACCCGTGACGAGCAGCCCGTGGCCCGGCGCATCCTGCTGCGGCTGGCCGGCTCCGGCGAGCATGAGGCCGTGGTGCGCCGCCGGGTGTCGCTCCACGAGCTCGAGGTCGACCGCGACGAGCAGGCCGCCCGAGTGCTCCAGGTGCTCGCGGCAGGCCGCCTGGTGACGGTGGGAGAGGAAACCGCCGAGGTGGCACACGAAGCGCTGCTGCGCGAATGGCCGCGCCTACGCGACTGGCTCGAGGAGGACGTCGAGGGGCGGCGGCTGCACCGGCACCTGACCGAGGCGGCGAGGGACTGGGAGGGCGGGGCGCGCGACGCCGGCGAGCTCTACCGCGGCGCGCGACTGGCGTCCGCGCTCGACTGGGCGGCGGAGCACAGCGGTGAGCTCAACCGGCTCGAGCGCGAGTTTCTGGAGGAGAGCCGTCTCGTAAGCGAGCGTGAGGCCCAGCGCAACCGCCGGGCCAACCGGCGCCTGCGGACCATGCTCGCCGGTGCGGCCGTGGCCCTGGCCGTCGCGATCACCGCGGCCCTCGTGGCGCTCGACCAGCGCGGCGACGCGCGCGACGCCGCAGAGGTGGCCAACGCACAGCGCCTCGGTACCGAGGCGGTGACAGCCGACCGCCTCGAGAACGCGCTACTGCTTGCGCGCGCCGCGGTCGAGCTCGACGAGTCCGCGGCCACCCGGAGCAGCCTGCTTGCGGTCCTGCAGCGAAGCCCGGCGCAGCTCGGCACGCTGCCCGGCACCGCCGGGTGGCAGCTGTGGACGGTGGCCGTGAGTCCCGACCGCCGCCTCCTGGCCGTAGGCGGTGAGGAGGGCACGGTGAGGGTCTACGACACGGCCAGCCGCCGCCAGCTGGGCGACCCGTACCGGCTCCGCGGCGGCGTCGTGAACGAGCTCGGCTTCTCGCCCGACGGGTCGACGCTCGCCGTTGCGGGCGCCGAGGGCCGGACAACCCGCACAGTGGTCGATCTGATCGATCCTCGAACGCGCGAGCGCAATCACCGGGTCGTGCTCCCTTCCTATCCATCCGCCGTGGCGCCGGGGCTCGTCTTTTCACCCAGCGGCGGCGAGCTCGTGGTGCAGCAGACGCACTTGGGCTCCCGCGACGCCCCGGCGTCGATGCTGACGCGCGTCAACGTTCGGACCGGGACCGTCGATGGGCGGTCGCTGCGTGTCGGTCGCCGGGGGTCGCAGGGACTGTCCGCGACCGCCGACGGCCGGCGCCTGTTCGTCACCGTTCCAAAAGACAACGCCACATTCGCGATCGACGCGGGAACCCTGCGCGTGGTGAAGCGCTACCCCGTCGGAGATGTCGCCGGCGCGGTGAGCCCCGACGGGCGCCTGTTTGCGCTGGGCTCCGCGAGGGGCGGCCTTCGCCTGCTCGACCTGTACTCCGGACAGGTCCGGCGGCTTAGGGGCGGTCACGACGCGACCGTTCACTCCGTGAGCTTCACGCCCGACGGACGGACGGTGGTCAGCTCGGGCGCCGACGGCAGCGTGATCGCCTGGGACGTCGAGCGCGGCGAGCTCCGCGAGACGTTCTCCGGCCACGGCGCAGACGAGGTTTGGGGACTGGCCGTCTCGTCCGATGGTCGCACCCTCTACAGCGCAGGGAACGACGCTCGGGCGATCGTGTGGGACCTGGCGGGCGACCGGCGGCTCATCCGGCCGTTCGACGCCGGCCGGCCGTTTGCGACCGACGACGGCGACCGGTACCCGGTGGACCTCGCGCTCAGCCCGGACGGCCGCACGCTGGCACGCACGAATGACGACGGAACGGTCGAGCTCATCGACACGCGGACGCTCGAGCGGCGCGACCTCGTGCAGGCGCTGCGCGGCTTCGCCGCCGCGGTCGAGTTCAGCCCCGACGGACGCCTGCTCGCGGTCTCCGGCGAGGGCGGGGAGGTGACGCTGTGGGACGCGGGCACCCTGCGGCCGGTCGGACCCGAGCTGACGAGACTGCAGACCACCTCCCAGGCGCTCGCCTTCTCACCCGACGGCGAGCTGCTCGCCGCAGGCGAGCTCGGCCGGCCAAACCTGGACGTCCTCCCTCAGACGTACAGGGGTGCGAACGTCCGGGTATGGGACCTCCGCCGGCGGGCGCTCAACGGCGTCCAATTTTCGGCGACCGCGCTCTCGGTCGCGTTCAGTCCAGACGGCACGCTGCTAGCCGCGGCAGGCCGCGAGCACCCCACCCAGATCCGCGACGCGCGCACCGGCGAGCTCGTAGCGAGGCTCCGCACCGTCGACTGGGGCCGGGCGGTCGCGTTCTCCCCCGATGGCAGCCTCGTCGCCACGGGCGACTGGGACGGCAGGGCACAGCTCTGGTCGACGGAGACCTGGCGACCCGTGGGGCGCCCACTCGAGGGTCACGAGGAACGGATCCTGACGCTGGAGTTCTCCCCCGACGGCCGTACGCTCGCCTCCGGGAACGAGGACGGGACGGTGGTGCTCTGGGACGTGGACACCCGCGCGCCGCTCGGATCGCCGCTGACCGTCGACGCCAACAGGTGGGTCTCCGCCGCCTTCACTCCGGACGGGTCGCATCTGTTCGCCGTCTCCGACCGCGGCCGCGGCATGCGCTTCGACGTCCGCCCCGAGACGTGGAAGCGCCACGCCTGTCGCGTCGCGGGCCGCGAGTTCACGGCGCGCGAATTGGACGATGCGCTTGGCGACCGGTCCTACCGCGACATCTGCCCACGCTGAGGAGTCCCGGAGCCGGCGCTTCATCCATCGATCGGGTGCTCGCGTGGCGGAGCGTCACGCCGGGGCGCCAAGCCAGGATGGCGAGCCAGGGCCCGCCCGCCACTCCCGGGCGATCTCTCGCATCAGCGCCGGATAGACGATCCAGTACCGGAACGGTTTGATCACCGCCATGTACGCGGTTCCAAGCACACCGTCCGGCTTTACGTAGACGGCCATCTCGCCGCGGTAGCCCCCGGTGCGGTCCGGGACCCAGCCGAGGTGCAAGATCCCGTGAACGGTCCGATTGATGATCTCGGCGGCGAACTCGTCGTCGAGCAGGTAGATCGGCGTGAACGGCAGCGCATCGAAGTGGGGACCCGACGGGGCGTCGCGCAGATCCGCCGGCAGCCGATCCCGAACCGTCGGCCGCTTGGAGCCGACACCTGCGTCCGGGTCGTCCCAGCCGAGCAGCTCGCCGAGCTTCCACCGGATCGCCCACAGGGTGCGGGCGGCGCCGGAGGAGCCACCTCGCGGCCGATCACCCGACGCGAACTGCTGTACCAGGCGGGGGAAGTCGTCCGCTCCCCCCGGCGTCGGGAGCGCCCACACGTCCTCGAGCCGGAAGTCACGGGTGAGCTCGTGGATGCGCCACGGCCGGGAGGTGTGCGCGCTGTTCGGGACTCTCATACCTGGACTCCTCTATACAGTGGTGTATGGAAGGAGGGTAGCGCCGGCGCCCACGCTCGTGCGCATGGCGAGCCGCCGGCGTGCCTCGTCGGGGCAGGGAGCTCTGCTGCTCGCCGCTGGCTGTAGGCGACGGGAGACGCAAGGCGGTTCGGGCGTAACGACAAGCCTCGCTTTGGCCGTTTGGCCAGCCTTACGCCGCCGCTCGGAGCTCCTCGAGCTCGGAGGTCTCCGCGAGTCGCCTCAGGGCCTGCTGCTCGAGTCGGCGTGCGCGCTCGGCGCTGATGCCGAGCTTGGCGCCGGCTTCCCTCAGCGACCGCGGCTCGTCGCCCGCGAGTCCGAAGCGGAGCGCGACCACGTTGCGCTCTGCCTCCGGCAGCTCCCGGACCACCTTTCGGACCTGCGCGTCGGCTAGGGCGTCACCGACCTCCTCTTCGGGCTGTGGCCGATCGCTCTGGAAGAGATCGCCGAGTGCGGTCTCGCCGTCCTCGCCCACCGGTTGATCGAGGCTCGCCAGGGTGCGCGTCAGGTCGAGCGCCTCGCGTACCTGATCTTCCGGCAGCTTCGCCGCGGCGGCGATCTCCGCCTCCGTCGGCGCCCGCGAGAGCTCTACGGCGAGCTCCTGCTCGACCTTCCTGACCTTCCGCTCGCGCTGGCCGATGTGAACCGGGATTCGAATCGTGCTGCCGGAGTTGTGCAGCCCGCGCTGGATCGCCTGGCGGATCCAGAGCACGCCATAGGTCGAGAACTTGTACCCGCGCCGCCAATCGAACTTCTCGACCGCGCGGATCAGGCCGAGCATGCCTTCCTGGATCAGGTCGCCCATCGGGAGACCGTGGCCCTGGTAGCGCCTCGCCTGCGCGATCACCAGGCGCAGGTTCGAATTGATCATGCGTTCCTTCGCCTCGAGATCGCCGCGCTCGATCCGCTTCGCGAGCTCGACCTCCTCCTCCGCGCTCAGCAGCGGGTAACGCCTTGCCTGCGCGAAGAAAAGCTCGAGCGAGTCGGGCGTGAGGTCCGCCGCCCTTGCATCGTGCTCCGCCCCGCGGCGCCGCCGCTGTCGCTTGGTCTCGCTCCCGAGCTCTGTTTGCTTCTTGCCGTTCCGTCTCCGCTTCGGCCCACCGGCCGCGTGATCGCGGGTAGTGGCGACGTCGCGGCGTCCATCGATGTCAGCAACCAACTTCTTTTCGCTATCCTCTCTCCGATTGTTCGATACCTATCGAAATTATAGGGGAGCGGACGCCGTGTGTCCACTGCTCGGGTGCGGCCGCGGCGTGTGGACCCAGTGCCCGGCGGCCCCGGTGGCGTCCCCCGGGTGCCCAACCGCCCCCATAACCTGCTCCACCCTCCTGACTTGACCCGCCATCGTGAGGTCAAGTCAGGACAGCGCCGGAATCCGCCCCCACCGGCGCCGCCTACGCCCCTGACTGCTCGCGGCCCACGGGAGCGCTCCTCGCTCACTGGGCACGAGCCAAGCCGTGTCGGTCAAGGCCGCGCATCCGCAATCGTGCGTATCGATAGGTTCGACGGGATGAGTCTGGAGACGCACGGGCGGTGGCCTTGGGTTGCGGCGGTGCTAGTCGTGCCGACGTGGTCATCGGCAGTCGCACGCCGCGGCGAGCTGCTCGAGAATGGTTTGTGGGTAGTGGGGCTCGCGTTGCCCATCCTGGTTAGCCACCAGTCCGAGGAGTGGGTCTGGCCTGGCGGGTTCCTGCCCTTCTGCAACAAGCGGCTGCTCGGCAGCGACCGACCAGACTGGCCCTTGACCGAACGCGATGGCTTCCATGTGAACGTCACCGTCGGCTGGGTCAGCGCGGTCGCCGGTCTCGCGCTATGGCGGCGGACGCCTGTGGTCGCGGCGGGCGTTCTCTGGGCCGAAGCCGGCAACGCGCTCATGCACACCGCAATGGCCATTCGAGAGCGTCGCTACAACCCCGGAGTCGTGACGGCCACCATGCTGATGGCTCCTCACGCGGTTGCCGGTGGGCGCTGGCTGGCTCGCTCTGGGCGGATATCTCGTCGCCAAGGCCTTCTGGCGGGCGCCGCGGGAAACATCCTTGCGGGATTGCCGCTGGCGATGAAGATGCGGATGCGACTTGCATCGAAGCCAGCGCGGCCCCCTTTCATCGGATAGAACAAGGAGGGACCTGGACTCCCGGCGAAAGGGCCAGACGTGTTCGAGAGCAGCAAGGCGTACAGCGGGTTCGCCACTGATGACATCGACAAGGCGCGCGAGTTCTACGGCGAAACGCTTGGCCTCGAGGTGTCCGAGCTCTTCCCCGGCGGGCTGATGCTCAATCTCCCTGGCGGCCGCGACACGCTCATCTACCACAAACCCGACTTCACCCCGGCGACGTACACGATGCTCAACTTCGAGGTCCAGGACATCGAGGCGGCGGTCGACGAGCTCAACTCGCGCGGGATCGAGATCGAGCGCTACGAGGGCTTCGACCAGGACGAGAAGGGGATCGTGCGGATGCCCGACGCCCCGGTCGGCGCCTGGTTCACCGACCCCGCGGGCAACGTCCTTTGCGTGCACGAACCGATGCCTACCGGCTGAGCGTCTGCGGAGCGCTTCACGCAGGTCCGCCGCCGCCGCGCGGCTCGGTCCGGACCCAGAGGTGAGCGGGGCAAGGCGCCCAGCACCCGCGAAACCGCCGCGATATCGCGGTGCGGCCGTCGTCGTCGAACCGCGGGGCCCGGCGGCGGGATGACCCTGAGCCGAGCCCGTGGGCGCTACGCCCACCATGCGGCTTTCGGTTCTCGAGCAAAGCGGCACCGCCGGCATTCCGTCTATGTCGGCAACCCGGCTGCCCGGCGCGCCCCGTCGGGGTCGGCAAAGGATTGGACGCGGACGACCCGCCCATCCCGGACGGTCAGGAGTGAGGATCGCGTCTCATCGACTTCGAGCTCGTGCGTCCGACCGACGATGTGCACGACGACCGCGACCTGATCACCGGCGTCGTCGAACCTCAGCGTTTCAACCCGATAACTCTCCCAGGCCGAGAGGAAGTCACCCCAGAAACGCCGCACGCCGTCAAAGCCGCGGTAACTGTCGACGGCAAGTAATGACTCGGTCACCGGGACCCACTCGATCTCCGGATCCAGAAAACGGCCGAGAGCGTCATCGGACATGCGCTGCTCGAACTCTTGCCTGGAGCCCTCGCGCGCAAGCTCCGCGTAGAGTCGGCGGACCAGTTCGACGTTCTCCTGTGTCACCGCGTTCAAAGTGTCTCGCATCGTGCTCTACCGTCGGCGGCAGCACCGGCGGTCGATGGAGCGCCCCCATTTCGAGGCGCGGGCGGAGCGATTCGTGCCGCGCTGCCCTGGTTGATTAGCATCGCTCTGTGTCCTCGCCGGACAGCCTGGACTTCTACGACGGCGAGCTGCGCGCCCACCACGAGCACCTTCGAGACGCCTACGGGATCAGCCCGGGTGACGAGGTGCTCGACATCGGGTGCGGAACCGGGCTGACGACTCGCGAGGCGGCGCGCGCCGCGGCGCCGGGCCGCGTCCTCGGCGTCGACGTGTCCGAGCGCATGCTCGAGCGCGCCCGTCAGGTGACGGAAGCAGAAGGGCTCGACAACGTCCGCTACGAGCTAGGCGATGCCCAGGTGCATCGCTTCGACCGCGCCGGCTTCGACGTGGCGATCAGCCGCTTCGGGACGATGTTTTTCTCCGATCCCGCCGCCGCGTTCGCCAACATCGCCGCCGCCCTCCGACCCGGAGCGCGCCTGGTGTTGCTCGTCTGGCAGCGACACAAGCACAACGAATGGGCGCGGGCGATCGACGCCGCGCTGGGCGACGCGGCGCAGCCACCGCAGCCGGGCGCGGACCCCTTCTCGCTCGGTGATGCCGAAGCCACCACGCGCATCCTCGCGGGCGCCGGCTTCGACGACGTGGGCTTCGAGGACGTCCACGAGCCGGTCCTCTACGGACACGACCTCGACGCCGCGCTCACGTTCGTACGGGGGTTTCAGGGGACAAGCGCGGCCCTCGCGAACCTGAGCAACGGCGAGGCGGCTCGCACCGTCGAGCGCCTGCGCGAGATGCTCGCGACGCACTACAGCGACGAGCGCGGCGTGGTCCTCGATTCGCGTTCCTGGTTGATCACGGCCCGGCGACGCCGCTAAGCACTGACGTCGCATGCGGCCGGCGGGTTAGATCCGCCGGCGATCGTGGTCCTGCTCGCCGTCAGACCCGATCGCGGCGAGCCGGGTTGCGCGGCGGACGTCCCGCCGGAGCGTTTGCCGGTGTGTTCGACCCAAGGACCGGCGGGTGTTTCGCATGCGTCGGCGAGGAGTGGCTCCGGGGTTGATCCGCCAAACCGGCGGTGAGAGGATTGGCACAGGACTCATCCTTCGGCGGAAGGAGGCGATCACACTGGGCGTCCTCCTCGCCGGGAATCTCTGGTCCGTCCCGGCGCGCCGGGCGCAACGCAGGTCGGAGGATCGTCACGATCCATCCTCTACAAAGGGGGACTGGCATGCGATACCTTCGCATGGCCATTGCCGTCGCCGCTGTGTTCATGCTCGCGGCCGCGCCCGCACAGGCTGCGAGGAAGCACAGCGGCATCGCAGACGCTTCGAAGCGGCTCGCCGGCTTTACCGCCGGCCAGCTGCTCGGGGAGGAGCTGCGTCAGGTCTTGGAGCTTCCGCTCGACGTCAACCCGGCCGCTGGCGCAGACAATTGCCTATCGGCCGGACACAGGGCGAAGGTCTTGCTTCTGTGGACTACCAGGGAGCCGGCCCCGGTGCCCGTATGCGAGGTCAAGCCGGGTACGCCGGTGTTCTTCTACGGCCTCGGCGGTAACTGCAGCTCCGTGGAGCCTGAGCCGTTCTTCGGGGCGACTGCCAGGGAGCAGCGGCAGTGCATGCTCGACTTCCTGCGCGGGACCGGGTTCGAGGCCATCCTGGTCAGCATCGATGGCGGGCCCCCGGTGAACATCGGCCTCGAGAACTTCTTGGCCATCTCGGAGCAGGGCACCGTCGACCTGCCCGAACCGAACATCCTCGATGTTCCCGGCAACCAGCAGGCGACGTTCGTCGCCGCGGGGTATGTGGCGCTGGTTCGGCCGCTGCCACCGGGCTCGCACATGATCACCGTCGAGATCGTTGGCGGCCGGTTCGCCGGGACCAACCGTGCGGTCGTCAACGTCTTGCCGGGCCATAGGAGCTGACGGCGCTTCTGCTGCGCGGGGCCCGGGCCGGACGGCCCGGGCCCCGCCGCACGGCCGCGGGCCCGGAGCCCCGCGGTATGAGCGACGCGCCGGCTCACGGCCGCAGGAGCACCTTGATCGCCTCGCGCTGGTCCATCGCGCGGTAGCCGGCGGCGGCCTCGTCGAGCGGGAGCTCGAGGTCGAAGACCTTGCCCGGCTCGATCTGGCGGTTCCAGATCAGGTCGATCAGCTCGGGCAGGAAGCGGCGCACGGGGGCGGGTCCGCCGTGGACGTGCGCGAGGCTCCAGAACAGGTCCATCCCGTCCAGCGCGACGTCGTGCCCGACGCCGACGAAGCCGACGTGGCCGCCGGGGCGCGTGGCGTGGATGGCCTGCATCATCGACTCCTGGGTGCCGACGGCCTCGACCACGGAGTGCGCGCCGAGCCCGTCCGTGAGCTCCTTGATCGCAGTGACGCCGGCGTCGCCCCTTTCCTCGACGATGTCGGTCGCGCCATACTCGCGCGCCAGGCGCTGGCGTGACTCGTGGCGGCTCATCGCGATGATCCGCTCCGCGCCGAGCTGCTTCGCCGCAAGGACCGCGAGCAGCCCGACCGCGCCGTCACCCACGACGGCAACGGCCTTGCCGGGTCCGGCCTCGGCGGCCACGGCGCCGAACCAGCCGGTGCCGAGAACGTCCGAGGCCGACAGGAGGCTCGGGACGAGGTCGTCGGACGGGATGTCGGGGGTGGCGACGAGGGTGCCGTCGGCGAGCGGGACCCGCAGCGACTCGGCCTGGGCGCCCAGGGCGCCCATGGGCACGCGGTTGACGCAGGCGCTGTGGTAGCCGGCGCGGCAGATCTCGCAGGTGTTGTCGGTGGCCCAGAACGAACCGACGACGAACTGGCCTGGCTCGATCGTCTGAACCTCGGCGCCGACCTCCTCGACGATCCCGGCGTACTCATGGCCCATCGGCGCCGGCCAGTCGTACTCCTCGACGCCGCGGTAGGGCCAAAGGTCCGAGCCGCACACGCAGGCGGCCCAGACGCGGATGATCGCGTCCGTCGGCTCGACGATCCGCGGCGCCTCGCGCTCCTCGACGCGCACATCACCCGGTCCGTACATCACTGCTCCACGCATAGCGGTCTCCTTGAGTTCTTAGGCTTCTTGTGGTTCCGGCTGATCGGGCGTTGCGGCCCAGCTTCCGAGGAGGCTGAGCGCTTCTGCGGACTTGGATCCGGGTTCGGCGGTCCAGATCGTGATCGCGAGTCCGGGGTCGCCGGCGAGCTCCATGCGGTTGTAGGTGAGGCTGAGGTCGCCGACGACGGGGTGGTGGTAGTCCTTGGTGCCGGTGTCGTGGAAGCGGACGTTGTGGGCGGCCCAGCGGGTGCGGAACTCGGCGCTTTGGGTGGAGAGCTCGCCGACCAGGTCTGAGAGGTCG
>Ga0081538_10001645_pt1 | contig 22911 bp, 21 predicted proteins | sample TabmetS5T2R1_FD_71022 | JGI IMG/M metagenome (GOLD analysis project Ga0081538, IMG submission 71022) | Tabebuia heterophylla rhizosphere microbial communities from the University of Puerto Rico - S5T2R1 | ecosystem: Host-associated > Plants > Roots > Rhizosphere ... | reverse complement strand
GCGGCTGCCCGGCGGCCGGGTGGCGGTCGACGGCGGCTGCTGGGTGCGCGGCCTGGTGCCGGTGCGGGCGTGGCTGTCGCTGCCGCCCGTGTTCGTGCCGACCTACCCGGTGAACTGGGTCGACGTCCAGGCCACCGGCGGCGGCGTGGAGGTCACCCTGTGGGAGCGGCGCCTGGCCGTCACCCGCCGCCTCGGCCGCATCGAGCGGCTGGTCGCGCGGCGGCCGCTGCCGCCCGCCGACGCCGCCCCGGCCACGGTCGTGGCCCGGGCGGTCCTGTGACCGCCGCCCGATCGACCGGGGGACCCCCTTGGGGTCCCCCGGACCCCCGCGGCGGCGGCTCGATCGCCTTCGACCGGGCCGCCGGCTACTACGACCAGAGCCGCGGGCTGCCGGCCGGCGTCGACGGGCAGGTCGCCGACCGCATCGAGGCGGCCGTGGGGCCCGGCGCGCGGCTGCTGGAGCTCGGCGTCGGCACCGGCAGGATCGCCCTGCCGCTGCACCGCCGCGGCCGCCGCGTGGTCGGGGTCGACCTGTCCCTGCCGATGCTGGACCGCTACCGCGCCAAGGCGACCGCGCTCGGCCTGCCCCCGCCGGTGGTGCTGCGGGCCGACGCCAGCCGCCTGCCGTTCCGCGACGGCTGCGTGGACGCCGTCCTGGAGGTCCACGTGCTGCACCTGGTGCCCGCCTGGCGGGAGGCGCTGGCCGAGGTCCGCCGGGTGCTGGCGCCCGGCGGGACGGTGCTGATCGGCCGCGGGGGCGGGCGGCACGGCGGCGACGGCCCCCGCGAGCGGGTCCGGCACCGGTTCCAGGAGCTGACCGCGGCCGCGGGCGCCGGCGCTCGCCAGCACGTCGGCGTCGAGGACGACGCCCACAAGGTGGCGGCGCTGGTCGCGCTCGGCGGGACCGCCGAGGAGCTGGAGCCGGTCGCCTGGGAGGACCAGGAGAGCTACGCGCAGGCGCTGCGCGAGATGGAGGGGCGGGTGTACTCCTACCAGTGGCGCCTGCCCGACCAGGTGTGGCGGTCGGCCGTCACCCGGCTGCGGGCCGAGGTCCAGGCCGACCACCCCGACCTGGACGCGCCCTACACGTCCAGGCACCGCTTCAACCTGACCGCGATCAGGTTCTGACGGGGGAGGCGCCGGTGAAGTACGTGATCCTGATCTGGAGCAACCCGGCGTCCCGGGAGCTGTGGGAGGGCTTCTCCGATGCCGAGCGCGCCGAGGGCTTCGGGGCCTACGCCGCGCTCGACGAGGAGCTCGCCGCCTCGGGCGAGCTGATCGTGTCGGAGGCCCTGGCCGACCCGGCGGCGACCACGCGCGTGGCCGTGCGCGACGGCCGCACGATCACCACCGACGGCCCGTTCGCCGAGGCCAAGGAGCTGCTGGCCGGCTTCTACCTGGTCGACTGCGCCAGCCACCAGCGGGCGGTGGAGATCGCCGCGCGGATCCCGGGGATGGCCGAGCTCGGCCTGGTCGAGGTGCGGCCGGTCCTGGAGCTCTAGCGACCCGGGGTGCCGTCGACGACCGTCTGGACCTCGTCGACCTGGGTGGTGAAGCTGCCGACCTCGGGGGCGACCGGCGGGTCCAGCGGCTCGTTGGTGCCGTCGCTGCCCTCCCAGTGGACGTCCCACACCAGGGTGGCGCTGACGGTGCGGGCCGCCGCGCTCTTCAGGAAGGTCACCGAGCAGCTGGTGCCCCGGGCGGCCGCGCCGCGCCGCCAGGGCGTGCCGCCGTCGGGGCAGCGGCTGTCGACCCGCGCCGGCCCGTCGACCGACAGCCGCAGCCCGGTCGGGCGGGCGATCACCTCGGCCCAGTTGGCGCCGAACTGCGCACGCACCCGCTGCTCGGCGAAGCTCTCGTCGGTCGCCCACACCCAGGTCGGCAGGTTGACCACCGAGTTGCCGGTCGGGTTGTGGGCCAGGGTGGGCGCCGGCAGGGTGAGGAAGTCCTCGGCGATGTGGACCAGCACCTGCGGCGGGATCACGATCGCCGCCTCGTTGGGGTTGGGCGCGCCGGCCGCCACCCAGATGGTCGGGTGGCCGGAGATCCACTGGTCGGCGTAGTCCATGAAGGCGCGGATGTTGTCGTCGGGCCAGTACTCGGAGCTGCACATGGCGCTCCACCACTGGCCCTTGTCGAGCCCGTCGTTGCGGTGGTCCTGGTAGCCGGGAGGCGGCTCGAACCGCTCGCCCCCGTTGTAGTGGAAGGCGTCCCGGACGGCCTGCCCGCTGTTGTAGTAGTCGAACAGCTCGGGGCCCTCCCAGGAGGGGAAGTACCAGCAGGGCGGGTGGGCGTAGCTGGTACTCGGCGCGGCGGTGGTGGTGGCCCCCGACCGCACGCCGTTGCGGGTGACGGTGACCACGATGCGCGGCACGTAGGTGTTGTTGTCGTGCCGCACGCTGCCCTGGGGGTCGAAGCCGTCGGCGTGGGCCGGCGCGGCGAGCGGGACGGCGGCGACCAGCGCGGCCACCGCGAGCAGGCCGCCCGTTCGCCGCAATCTCCGCCACATGGGGCGTGATCTTGTCGCGGTGGTGCGGAGCGGTCAAAAGCTCCTAGATTCGCTCAAGCTGGGCACGAGTTGGCCGGCTCCCCGCTGTAGGAGGTCACCAGCCAGCGGCTCTCCTGCCGGGTGATGGTGTAGCGCAGCTGCACGTAGGGGGTGTCGTTGCGCCGCCCCGGCCGGTCGGTGCGGGCGTCGTGCCGCCGTGTCCTGCTCTGGTTGACGCAGACGCCGACCACCGCCACCCCGCCGCTGGACGGCCTCGGCTCGATGGTGAAGGTGTAGGGGCCGTAGAGGACGAAGCCGTCCCTGACCTGGCCGGCCACCAGCCGCCTGGCGTCCTCGTACAGGTCCGGCGCGGCGTAGCGCCGGATGCCGCTGCGGCCCACGTCGTTGGTGGCGAAGGCGGTCACCAGCCCGTCGAGGTAGCCCTCCAGCGCCCGCACCGCCGCCCGCTCGGTCGCGGTCCTGGGCTCGGGGTCGACCCGGAAGACCCGCTCGGCGAGGGGGTCGGAGCGGCTGGCCTTGGCGCCGCTTGTGGTGGATGTCGCGCCGGGACCGGCGGGATCGCCGCCGGAGGTCGCGCCGGGCACGAACGTGCCCGGCTCCTCGGGCTTGTCGGACCCGCAGCCGGCCGCGGCCAGCGGCACCGCCAGCGCCAGCAGCGCGGCCACCACCGTGCCGCCCGGCCGCGGACGGCGGCGCGCCGGCCGCGTCAAAGCAGCTCCTTGCGGATCATCCGGGCGGTGCTGGCGGGGACCTTGGGGTCCACGGTGGCCAGCTTCTCGGTCACCGCCGCCTCGAGGTTGCCGGCCGCCTCGCTCAGCCTGGACCTACGGCCGGACAGCTCCCGGCTCCAGCCGCGGGCGGTCGGACCGGTCCAGACCTCGTTGCTCCCCATGGCGGCGGCGGAGGAGTCCAGCGCGCCCCCCAGCGGCCCGGCGACCCCCCTGACCCAGTCGCGCAGGCGCACGAGGTCGGTGTAGATGGGGTTGTCGACCTCTGGCTCGGTCCTGGTGGTCTCGCCCACGGCCCTCCTTCCGTTCGGGCGGCAATGGCCGGCTTATGATAGAACACCGCGCCTGAGCCAGATCGTGACCATACCGCCGTCCACCGGAGCCCCGCGCCGGCGCCTCCGCGCGCCCGCGCGGGCGGCCCTGCTCCTGGTGGCGTGCCTCGCGCTCGGCGGCTGCGGCCTGCTGGGGCCGGACGGCCAGCAGGTCGGTCTGGTCGCCGGCGGCGGCGACCAGACCGGCGCCACCGGCGCCGCGACCGACGCCAGGCTGGAGGCCAGGAGCCTGGTCGACATGGCCGCGGCCGCCGACGGGACGGTGCGGGTGCTGGCCAGCGCGCCCAGCGGGCCGGAGCTGTGGACGGTCTCGCCCGACGGGCGGCTGCGGCGCACGCCGCTGGCGGGCCTGGACGGCTCCCCCACCCAGATGGCGGTCGACCAGGCCGGCACGGTCCACGTGGTGACCGGCCGGCCGGGGATCTGGCGGGTCGACGACCGCGGGACGGCCAGCCGGGTGGTCGGCGACGGCCGCCTCGGCTGGTCGCCGGACGGCAGCGCCGCCGGTGACGCCGCGCTCGGCCTGGTCGGCGCCGTCGCGGCGGGCCCGCGTGGCGAGCTGTACTTCACCGAGCAGGCCAGCGACCCTGGCACCGCGACGCTGGTCAGGGTGGTCCAGCCGGACGGCACGCTGCGCACCGTCGCCGGGACCCGGCAGGTGCCCGCCGGCGAGCGGGAGCGCGAGCGCGCCATCGCCGCCGGCTTCAGGCCGGCGCCGGGCACCCCGGCCACCGAGGTGCTGCTGTTCGACAGCACCCAGCGCGCGCTCGCCGTCGCCGACGACGGCACCCTGTACCTGACCACCCGCGGCGGCGTCCTCGCCGTCCGCGACGGCACCGCCTCGCCGGTGCTCGCCCCCCACGCGCCCGGACGGGACACGGTCGCCCCCGAGCCGTTCGAGCGCGAGGCGGCCGCCGCCGAGATCGGCCTGGACCTGGCGGGACCGCAGCGGCCCGACCTGGCCGTCGACCAGGACGGGAACCTCTACCTGGCGCAGCAGGCGCTCGAGGACCAGGTACCCGAAGGGTTCCGCTGGACGGGCGACCTGGGCGACGCCGAGGCGCTGGCCCGGTCGCTGGTGGACGGCACCGTCCGCTACCGGGTGCGCCGGGTGACGCCGGCCGGCGAGGTCGCCACCGCCGCCTGGGGCGCCGGCGAGGTGGCGGCCGCCGGCGGGCGGGTGTACCTGGCGGCGCTGGCCGGCGACGGCCGCGCCCTGGTGGTCAGCCTGCAGCCGCCGGGCTGAGCGCCCAGCAGTCCGGCGCCACCGGTCAGTTGGGGTCGTCCTCGGCGCCGCTGAAGCCGCCCTGCTCCTGGAACCAGCCCTCCTCGATCGCCGCCACCACGGCGGGGTCCTGCAGCCACTCGTTGTAGGCCCGCACGCCCTCCGGCGACAGCTCCTCGACCGGCAGGATGTGGCCGTCGGCGTCGGTGAAGCGCCCGCCGTAGAGGTCCTCGTAGAAGCGCGGCTCGCCCTCCCAGGTGATGCCGTCCACGGTGATCGGCGGGAGGTTGCGCTCGGCGTGGTGCTGGTTGGCCAGGTCCTGCCAGCGGCTGCCGCTCGACAGCGCCGACAGGTCGAGCTCCTGCAGCTCCTGGTCGCTGAGCGACCGGAAGGTGTGCTTGACGAACTCGGTGACGGCCAGCTTGCCGAGGTCCTTGACGATCCCCCTGGGGTCGAAGGCCCAGCCGATCGCGGTCTCGATGCCCTTCTCGACGTCCTGCTGCCACTGCTCGTGCTCGTCGCCGAGCGCCTTGACGACCTCGCCGTAGTTGGACTGGAAGAACTGCCGCATGCGGCCGACCGAGGCGTCCTGCCAGGCGAACGGGTCGCCCTGCTCGGTGCCGGTGCGGCCGACGTCGTGCGGGGCGGCCTGCTCGCCGGTCCGCTCCCCCATCCACACCCGGAACTGGGTCAGCAGGTTGGCGGCGGTCTGCCCGTCCCGCATCGCCTCGTGGGCGAACGCGGCCCAGGCCTCCCGCGGCAGCTCGATGCCGTCGCGGGCGGGGTTGTCGCGCTCGCCGACCTGGGGCACCGGGGCGGTGACGGTGTAGGCCAGGTCGTCCCAGTACTCCTTGAGGACCTCGCCGTAGGTGGCCTGCAGCTCGCCGAAGACGTGCTGGTCCCGGTGGTCCTCGACGTACCTGATCAGCCTGGCGGTGTTGTCCTCGGCCAGGTTGCCGGGGTAGGCGGCGGGGTCGTGGAGCTGCAGCCGGGCGTAGACGTCGCGGGCGTCGACGGTGGCGGCGCGGACCAGGCCGGCCCAGGCGCGGCGGTTGGCCTCGGTGTGGTCGCCGCCGCGCAGCAGCGGGTCGTAGGCGCTCTTGCGCTGCATCAGGTCGAAGTTCTCGTCGTAGAACTCGGCCGCGGCGACGGGGTTGCGGGCGATGCCGTCCCAGATCATCGCGGCGCGGTCGGGGTCGAGGGGGATCCCGCCGCCGGTCAGCTCCCGTTGGCCGACCCGCTTGAGGAAGTCCTTGTCCCAGGTGCCGTAGCGCAGGTACGGCGCCACGTACTGCTGGGGGGTGAGGCTGGTGCCCAGCCCCAGGCGGTCCAGCCAGCCGTCGTCGAGGTTGAGCCGGTGGCTGGCGGTGGCCAGGGACCAGCCCAGCGCCATCGCCCGGCGCTCGTCGGGCCCCTCGTCGAGGTCCTGGCCCTGGTGGGCGCCGACGTGCAGCTTGGTGACCCCGTCCGGCCCGATCAGGGTGTAGAACTCGGCCGCGAAGTCGGGGTCGTTCGAGTAGCGCAGCAGCTGCTCGTAGAGGTCGTCGGGGAGGTCGTCGCCGATCTCGGCGTCGTTGACCCGGGCGGCCAGCTCGCCCGCGGCCCGCCTGGCCTCCTCGGGGCTGCGGAAGGCGCCGAGGTTGTCGCCCGTGTCGATGAAGCTCCACACCGACCCGCCGCCGTAGGCGAAGCCGCCGTCGACCATCGCCTGGGCCAGGCTCTGGCGCCGCCGCAGCATCGGCAGCTGGTCGTGCACCCAGCGGGCGACCTGCAGGATGGCGGTGACGTCGCCGGTGGCCACCCCGTGCGCCTCGAACCGTGACTTCACGCCGGGGGCCCGCTCGTCGATCGTCCTGGCGGCGCCGTCCATCTTGGTGACCAGGTCGGCCATGCGGGCCGGGTCGATGGCCGCGAACTCGGGTTCCCGCTCGGGTCCCATGCGAACGCCTCCTCGATGCTCAGGTGGCCAGCGACAGCCGCCACGACGGCAGCAGCTCGTCGATCAGCGCCTCGGTCTCGGGGTGCAGCTCCTCGGTGGCCGGGTCGTCGGCGAGCCGCTGCTCGAGCTCGCCGACGACCGCGCGCAGCCGCGGCACCTCGCCGGTGGCGTGGGTGGCCCGCAGCAGGTCGCGCCAGAGGCCCTCCTCGTCCGGCGCGCCGCGCAGCCCGGCCCTGGCCGCCGCCACCGCCCCGCGCGCCTCCCCCCTGGCAAGGCGCAGCTCGACCAGCCGGTGGGCGGCGTCGGCGACCCGGGCGGGCACCTCGAACTCGAGGTCCTCGCGTGCCAGCCAGGCGTAGCGGCGCGGCCGGCGGCCCTGAAGCAGCGGCCCGCGCACCAGCGCCAGGGCCCGCTCCAGGTACGCCTCCTCGCCGGACGGGTCGGCGTCGGCGAGCCGCACCAGCGCCTCGAAGGCCGCCCAGTCGCTGCGGACCTCCGGGCCGAGCCGCAGCCGGCCGTCGGTGCCGGTGACCAGGTTCGGCCGGCCGGCGCCGTCGCGCCCGAGCCAGTCGCGCAGCCGCGCCACGGTGGCGTCCCGCACCGCTGCGGAGACCCCGCGCGGCCAGACGGCCCCGCCGAGCACCGTCGGGTGCACGCCGTCGGGGTGGGTGGCCAGGTAGACCAGCGCCTCGGTGCAGGCCTCCGCGCGTCCCTCCTCCAGCGCGCCCGGGGCGGTCACCTCCACCGGGCCGAGCAGCCGCACCTCCACGGCCGGCTGGCGTTGCAGGTCGGCGAGGGCGGCGGCGGCCGCGCCCGGCGCCCCGGGCGGGCGCGGCCCCGGCTCGGCCGCGCGCAGGTCGACGGCGGTGCGGAACAGCTCGACCAGCGCGCGGTACTGCGAGGCCGGCAGCCGCTGGGCGTCCACCTCCAGGCCCAGCAGCGGCAGGCTGGCGCGGCCGTCGTCGTCGACCTCCAGGGTCCAGGCCGCGCCGGGCACGTCGCCGGCGACCAGATACCCGGTCGGGGTGCGCTGCCAGATGCCCGACAGCCGCAGCAGCCGCTCCCGGTCGCGCGGGCCCGGTGCCTGCGCCACCAGCAGGAAGTGCGGCATCCACGCCTCGCCGGAGACCCCCCGGCAGCGGCCGGTCAGCACCGAGTCGACGCCGGCGGCGGCCAGCGCCTGGCGGGTCTCCTCGGCGCGCGCCTCCAGCTCCGGCAGGACCTCGTCGAGGGTGGCCACCGCGCGGACCCGCTCGGGCGCCAGCAGGGCCAGGTCCTCGCCGAAGCCGACCAGGATGACGCCCATGTGGTCGGACCAGCGGTTGGTGGCCAGCTCGGTGGCCATCGCGGCCAGCACCTCCTGGCAGCGCTCGGCCGGGCCGCGCACGGCGATGGTCCCGTAGGCGGCCTCCAGGTCGACCAGGACCCAGCCGCTGTGGTCCCTGCCGAGCGACACCAGCCCCGGATAGGGGGCGAGCACGTCGCGCAGGGCGCGCTCGTCCAGCTCCCCGGCGGCCGCCGCCGGCAGGCGCCACACGGCACCGCCGGCCACCGCGATCCACGGCTCGGGGGCCTGCGGCTCGGCCGGGGCCAGCGCCAGCTCGATGCCGCCGTCGCCGAGCCGGGCGCCGTAGACCGTCGGCAGCGTGCGCCCGGCCCGCCGCAGCGACAGCGAGAGCGCGCGCAGGCCGAGGTCGAGCAGGCGCGCGGCGGCGGGGTCGGCGCCGATGCGGATGGCCTCCTCGGCCGCGGCGGCGTCGCCGGCGGGGAGCCGGATGCGGCGGCCGAAGGCGCGGTGCCAGAGCTGCTGGCGCCGGCGCCTGGCGAGCGCCGTCAGCAGCCCGGCCGCCAGCAGCGCGGCCCCGGCCAGCTCGTGGGCCAACCCCGGCGCCTCCTCCCGCGGCTCGACCTCCCGGGCTCGCGGGGCCTCGGCCGCCGCACCGCCGGCCTCCCCCTTCGCCGCGCGCGCCTCGGCGCCCTCCGGCGCGCGGGCCGGTTCGGCCTCGGCCGGGTGGTCGCCGGGGGCGCGGGGGCCGGGCGTGGGGGCGGCCGGCTGGTCGTGGACGACGCGGACCCCGACCGCGTCGGGCGGCATCAGCAGCACCCAACCGGGCCGGATCAGGCTCGCGAGCGTGAGCCGGTCGCCGTCGGGCTGCTCCATGCCGCGGTTGAGCTCGAAGATCTCCGGGTAGCGCCGCCCGTCACCGAGGTGCCGCTCGGCGATCTCCCAGAGGCTCTCGTGGTGGCGGCCCTGGGGCGGCTGCACCACGTACACCTTCCTGATCCGCCTCGGCTCTGCCGAGGCGGCGCGCTCCGCCTCCGCCTCGGTGTCGGCCACCGTCCCGGCGGCCGGCGCCGCGGGCGCCTGGCCGCCGGCGTGCGCCGTCGCCGCCGGCGGCCGCGGCGGCACGCCCCCGCCGAGCCCGGCCCTGCCGGGCGCCAGGCCGGCGGCGGAGGTGGTGAGCAGCAGCGCGGCCGCCACCAGCTGCCTGGCCAGCAGCTGGTTCAGGCCGCCGAGCGGCACCCTGGCCGGCAGGCCGGCCCCAGCCGCCGCGGCCTTGACCTCGACCAGCACGCAGGCGGTGAACTGCGCCCAGGCCGCCCACACCACCAGGGCCAGGACGTTGACCAGGGTGGCGGCGTCGACCGGGGCCCGCAGCGTCTCCACGCTGAGCGACGGCAGCCGCCGCGGCAGCGGCCAGCCGACGAGCTCGACCAGCGCGTACGGCACGCCGACCAGCAGCGCCAGCAGCAGGACGATGGCGGCCAGGCCGGGCAGCACCTCCCGGAACCGTCGTCGTCCCATCGCTCCTCCCCTAGAGCCCCTGCACCGGCCGGGCGCCCGCCTCCGCCTCGGCCTCGAACGCCGGGAAGCGGAACAGCGCCAGCAGCAGCGGCCGCACGGTCACGTGGACCCGGACGTGGACGAGCTGGCCGTCCGCCGGGTCCACCCAGCAGTCGTCCAGCGAGCCGTCGCCGTCGCGGACCACCACCTCGCGCGCGTTGTCGCACGCCTCGGCCTGGTCGACCAGCAGCACCTGCCGGTCGCGGAACGCCTCGACGTCGATGGCGTTCGCGCCGGCCCGCGCGGCCGACTCGGCGACGTCGGCGGCGCGCTGGCGCGCGGCGATCGCCAGCCCGCCGTCGTAGACCAGCCCGGCGAGCATCAGCACCACCAGCGTGAAGATCACCGCGAACAGCGACAGCGAGCCGCGCTCGCCCGCGAGCCGCGCCCTCATCCCGCCCTCCGGAAGACGTCCAGCGGCGCGCTGGCCCGGGCGGTGACCCGCTTGGTCGCCGGGATGCCGAAGACGCCGAACCCCTTGAGGCTCGCCTCGCAGGCGACCTCGTAGGTCACCAGGTTGCCGGGGGCGAAGGCGTCCACCGACACGCGCAGCGCGCGCGGGCGGGTGACGCAGCGACCGGCCAGGTCGGCGTCGACCGCCCGCTGGGCGGCGTCGTCGGCGGCCGGTCCGCTGCGCTGCAGGGAGGCCGCCCTGGCGGCGTCCCTGGCGGCGCCGTACACCTGGCCCTGCGCGTCGATCAGCCGCCCCAGCCCGGCGATCAGCATCAGGAACACCAGCAGCAGGGGCGTGATGATGGTCAGCTCGGCCGCCATGCTGCCGCGCTGCCCGTCGAGGGTCGCCGGCCGCCGCATCGTCAGGTGTCCGGGACGAAGCGCTCCACCGGCCCCAGCGAGCGCTCGCTGACCGTCAGCGTGAGGAACGGCACCACCCGCACGGCGGTGCCGCGCACCTCGATGCCGACCTCCACCGGGTTGCCGGCGGCGTCGGCGCGCACCAGCGGCACCACCTGCGGCCGCTCCAGCAGGCTCGGGCCGATCGCCTGCACGTGCTGCCGCGACTTGGCGCGCGCCAGGGCCTGCCAGCCGGCGCGGTCGTCCTCGGCGGTGGCGCGGGCGACCCTGGCGCCGGCCTGTGCCGCCGCCAGCGCCACGTGCCGCGCGTGGTACAGCAGCGCGAACTGGATGGTGGCGCCGATCACCACCAGCAGCAGCGGCGTCAGCATCGCCAGCTCGATCGAGCTGGCGCCACGCTGGCGCGGCTCGCCTTGCGGAGCGCGAGGCCCGTTTCTCACGGCGAGAACGTCGGCACGTCGGTGTTGATGTTGTTGGCCGACGTCTTGATCTTGTTGAACACGATCGTGCCGATGGTGATCGCGATCGCCGCCAGCACGGCGGTGATGATGGCGAGCTCGATGGCGGAGGCGCCGAGGCCGGCGTCGTCGCGCCGGACGCGGTCGAGCCGGGCCCGGACCATGACCAGCAGGTAGCGGACGACGGGGTGGGCCAGGGGGTCGAAGGTGGTCATCGGGCTCCTCCTTGGGTCGAGGTCATGCTTCGAACACCCGCACCACCGCGGGGTAGGCGAGGAACACCATGAAGCCGGCGCACAGCAGGAGCTGGGCCACGAGCATGGACTGGGAGCGCTCGCCGGCCTTGCCTTCGATCTCGGCCAGCTCGCGGCTGCGCAGGGTGGCTGCCCTGGCCGCCAGCGACGCGCGGATCTTGGCGCCGTCGTCGGCCACCAGCTCCAGCGCGGCGGCCAGGTCGCGCAGCTCGTCGACGGCCAGCTCGTCGCCGAGCCGGCCGAGGGCCGCCCACTGGGTGGTCCCGGTGATGCGGGCGTTGACCAGGCAGTCCCGCAGGCGCCGCAGCGCCCAGCCGTCGCCGATCTCCGAGGCGGCCAGCAGCGCCTCCGGCACGCCCCGCCCGCCGGCCAGCCCCATCGAGACCAGGTCCAGGTAGGCCCCGACCACGTGCCGGAAGTCGCGCCGCCGCACCGCGGCCTCCTGGCGGACCGACAGGTCGGGCAGGAAGAACGCGACCGCGCCCAGCAGCAGCGCCAGCCACAGCGGCACGGCCGCGCCGGTGTCGGCGCCGGCGGCCGCCAGCGCCACGGTGGCGAACGGGGCCAGCACCACCACCGCGATGGCGGCCAGGGCCTTGGTGGCCAGGAACCCCTCCCAGGAGCGGCCGAGCAGGTTCACGTCCGCGCGCAGCGATCCCTGCTGCCAGCCGCGGGCGGCGTACAGCGCGGCGACCTGCTTGCCGAGGCGGCCGCGCAGCCAGCCGCCGGAGGCGTCGGTCCGTGGCCGGGCACCGGGCCGCCACTGCTCGGCCCTGGCGGCGTCGATGAGTGCCAGCCGGGCCCCCAGGCCGGGCCGGCTCGGCGCCAACGCCCGCACCAGCAGGTACAGGCCGAGCCCGACGATCGCTCCGGCGAGCAGCGCCCCGGTCACCGGCCGCCACCTCCCGACCCATCGGTGGCGGGCTGGTCGCCGAACAGGAACCGGCCGGGCACGTCGAAGCCGGACAGCCGCTTCAGCCAGGCGAAGCCGGCGGCGAACATCGCCAGCACGAGCAGCAGCACGAGCTGGCCTTCCGGGGCGGCATACGGCTCGACGTAGTCGCGGTTGAACAGCACCAGCACCGCCACCATCACCAGCGTCACGCCCATCACGATCTGCACGCTGCGGCGGGTGCTGCGGCGCTGGGCGATCACCCGGCGGCGCATGTCGAGCTCGTCGCGGGCCGAGCGGGACAGCGCGGTCAGCACCTCGCGCAGCCCGGGGCCGCGCACCCTGGCGTTGAGGATCAGCGAGGCGACGATCAGGTCGGCGACGGGGTCGTCCAGCTCGTCGGCGAAGCGCTCCAGGGCCTGCGGCAGCGGCATGCGGGTGCGCAGCCGGTCGACCAGCAGCCGCAGCGGGTCCTGCATCACCTGCCCGGCGGCCCGCAGCGACGACGGGATCGCCTGCTCCAGCCCGACCGCGCCGGCGATGGTGTCGCGCACCGACTCGGTCCAGGACGCCAGCGCCTCGATGCGGGCGATCGACAGCCGCTCCTCGGCGGCGCCGCCGAGCAACCCGTGCCAGGTCATGGTGAGCAGGCCGGCGCCGATCGCCGCGACCGGCCAGCGGGTGATCACCAGCGCCAGCAGCGCCGCGACCGCCGCCTTCCAGCCGCGCCGCGACAGGAAGCCGAGGGCGGGCGGCAGCCGCCCGCCGACGGGTCCCTCGGCGCGCGCCGGCACCCCACGCAGCGCCACCACCAGCAGCAGCAGGCCGGCGCCGGCGCACGAGCCGGCGAGCAGGGCCGGCAGCAGGTCGGCGCGCGGCGCCATCAGCCCCACATCCCGCTCGGCTCGTAGCCGGCCGCCAGCAGCTCCGGCAGGCAGGCGATCGACGCCCTCGGCACGGCCCGCCCGTCGGGGCCCGGCGTGAACACCTCGCTGGACACCACCCGGCCGTCCACGCCGGTCACCTCGCGGACGCTGGAGACGAAGCGCCGCAGGCTGCCGCCGAGGGCGTACTCGTTGCGCTTCTCGATGAAGATCACGAAGTCGATCGCGCCGGCGATCAGCATGTGGGTGGCCTCCACCGGCAACCGCTCCTGCGCCTGCAGGGCGTAGGTGGCGATCCGGTTGAAGACCTCCTGGGCGGAGTTGGCGTGGATGGTGGACAGCGAGCCGTCGTTGCCCTGGGTCATCGCGTTGAGCATGGTGACGATCTCGTCGCCGAGGACCTCCCCGACGATCACCCGGCTGGGGTTCATGCGCAGCGAGCGGCGCACCAGCTCGGCCATGGAGATGCCGCCGGCGCCCTCGGCGTTGGGCAGCCGCTCCTCGAAGGCGACCACGTTGGGGTGCAGCTCGGGGAACTGGTCGAGGCCCAGCTCCAGGGCGCGCTCCACGGTGACCAGCCGCTCCCCGGGCGGGATCTCGTTGGCCAGCGCGCGCAGCAGGGTGGTCTTCCCCGCGTTGGTGGAGCCGGCGATCATCAGGTTCTTGCGGGCCGCAACCGCCGCCGCCAGCATCGAGGCCAGCTCCGGCAGCAGGGTGCCGTTGCCGACCAGGTCGGAGAGGAACACCTTGGCCAGCCGCGCCCGCCGGATCGACACCGCCGGCCGGCGGCACACGTCCATCACCGCCGACAGCCGCGAGCCGTCGGGCAGGCGCAGGTCGAGCTGGGGGTTGGCGGTGTCGAACGGCCGGCTCGACAGCCCGGAGTAGGCGCCGAGGATCTGGATCAGCTCGACCAGCTCCTCGTCGCTGTCGGCCACCGGCTCGGCGGCCACCTCGCGCCCGTCGGCGTAGCTCACGAACACGTTGTCGCAGCCGTTGACGTCGACGTTCTCGATGTCGGGGTCGTCCAGCAGCGGCTGCAGGCGGCCCACGCCGAACAGCGCGGCGTGGACGCCGGCGGCGACCGCCTCCTCCTCCTCGGCGGTCAGCGGCACCCGGCCCTGGGCGATCTCCCGCCGCGCCAGCTCCTCCAGGACCTGGGCGATCACCGCGCGGGCGAACTGGCGCTCGTCCTCCGGCGACATCGGCGGCATGCCGGCGGCCGCGTCGGCGCGCCGCTGGGTGGCCAGGCGGTCGCCGACCTCCTGGCGCACGGTCTTGACCAGGGAGTGGTCCACGCCCGCTACCTCGCCATCTCGCGCTGGCCGGCGACGCCGGCCTGCAGGCGGGCGGCGAGCTCGCGGGCGGTGCGGACCAGCAGCGAGCCGCCGAGCCGGCCCTGCCACCTGCCGCTGAGCTGCCGCGCCGCCTTGGGGTCCTCGGCGATCGTCCCGACCACCTCGGCGGGCAGGCGGGCGGCGCGCAGCACCTCGCCGACCTGCTCGGTGGCGGCCTTCGCCTCCCGCGGCGGGGTCACCAGCACCAGCCCGAGCGCCGGGCCGGGCACGCCGCCGTCGCCGAGGCGGCCCGCCAGCGCGGCGAGCCGGTCGCGGGCGTGCGCCACCGAGTCCACCGTGGCCCTGGCGACCAGCAGCAGCACCGCGGCGTGCCGCAGCAGCGGCAGGGTCGGCGCGCCGGGCCCGAGGCGGCCGCAGTCGGCCACCACGTCGGCCTCGGGCACGCCCGCCAGCGCCTGCCCGAGCGCGTCCCAGAGGCCGGCGAGCCCGCTGGACTGCTCGGCGGTGGCCACGCCGACCAGCACCTCCAGGCCGCCGTTGAGCACCTGGACGTGCTCCCAGATCCTGGCCGGCTCCAGGCCGTGGCGGGCGGTGGCCGCCAGCGACAGCAGGCCGTGGTTGGGGTCCAGCGGCGTGCCGCCCGCGGCGGGCAGCCGGTAGGCGAGGTCGCCGCCGGCCGGGTCGCACTCGGCGACCAGGGCGCGGCCCGGCCACACCGCGCCGAGCGCCACCGCGGTGGTGGTGACGCCCGGCGAACCCTTGTCGGCGGCGACGGCGACCAGTGCCATCAGCCCGCCCGCGGCACCAGGACGAGGGCCACGTTGCCGTTGGATGCCGCCTGGGTCAGCGGCCCGGCCTCGGCGTCGTCCACCACGATCGACACCTGCACGGTGGACTCCCCCACCGACCCCGAGTCGCCCTCGCTGATCTCGTACACCCGGGCCGCGGAGGCCAGCACCCCGCGGCCGGATCCGCCGCCGCCGCTGGCGGACCCACCGGTCACCACCCCGTAGGCCTTGACGGTGTCGCCCGCCTTGAGCTGGCCGGCGGGGAGCTGGCCGGGCTTGAGCGCCAGCCCGACCACCACCTCGCCGGGCCCCACCATCCGGGAGGTGCTCACCTGACGGTGGGCGAGCAGCGAGCCGGGCACCAGCGCGGTGGCGGCGTAGAACCGCGCCACCTGGTCGCGCTGCGCCCACGGCACGTACTCCACGCCGCTGCGGGCGACCTGCACCTGCCGCAGCGCGTCGAGCGGGATGCGCTGGCCGCGGGCGACGTGCTTGGCGACGCCGATCGCGGGCACCGTCTGGCTGCTGCGCAGCACCAGCGAGGCGCTGGCGAGCGCGCCGCCGACGATCAGCAGCACCGCCAGCGCGGCCAGCGCCGGCTTGCGTTCGCGCGGCCGGGCCGGCAGGCGCTCGCCGGGCGGGCGCTGGCCACGGGCGGAGGGGGGGAGGGTGGTGGGCTGGTTGCCGGGCTGGACACGCTCGGTTGTCACGCTCATCTGACGCACATGCTCCCGTGCGGGGGTTCCGGGGCTGCCGCGGCGGACGGTCAGGGGGGACTTAGAATAGCCCTCCGTGCCGAACGGCACACTTCGGGTATGTCCGGATCGTACGGTTGGAGCGCTCGATGCAGGTGCCGCTGACGGTTCTCGGCGCCGACCACGGGACCCGCGCGGACGTGCTGGTGACCGTCGAGGAGGGCGACACCGTCCGGGACGTCGCCCGGGCCCTCGCCGAGGCCGTCAGCTCCCCGCCGGTGGGCACGGCCGCCGTCGTCCGCGCGCTGCCCTCCGGCCCCGCCGGCCTGTGGGCCGGCGGCCGGCGGCTGGTGGACGACCTGCCCGCCGCGGCGGCGCTCCGCGACGGCATGGTGGTGGCCCTGGACCCCCGCGACGGCCCGGGCACCGGCCTGGCGGAGCCGTCGGGGGTGGTCGAGGTGCGCGTGGCCGGCGGGCCCGCCGCCGGGCCGGTCCACCGGCTGGGGCTGGGGCGGTTCGGGCTGGGCGGCGACCCCGACTGCGCCGTGCGCCTCGTCGACCCGGCGGTGCCGCCGCGGGCGGCGACCCTGGAGGTGGCGCCCGGCGAGGTGACCGTGGAACCGGCGGCCGGGCAGACCCTGACGCTCGACGGCGCCCCCGTGGCGGGCCGGGTGCCGTGGCCGGAGGGCGGCGTGCTGGCCGTCGGTGCCACCCTGCTGGGCCTGCACCGGCCGGAGCCGGCCGACGCCTCGCTGACGCCGACCGGGGACGGCGGGCTGGCCTACAACCGCCCGCCGCGGCTGCTGCCGCCCCGCCGGCCGCAGCGCCTGGCCGTGCCGCAGGCGCCGCGCCGGGGCGAGGGCCCGCGCCTCGGCCTGCTGGCCGCGGTCCTGCCGGCCGTCTTCGGCGCCGCCATGGCGGTGCTGCTGCGCCAGCCGCTGTACCTGGCCATGGCCCTGCTCGGGCCGCTGACCGTGCTGGCGAGCTTCCTCAGCGAGAAGCGCAGCGGCCGCAAGCGGCACGGCACCGCGATGAAGGAGTACCAGGAGGCCAGGCGCCGCCACGAGGCCGAGCTGGAGCGGCTGCGCGCCGCCGACGAGGCCGAGCGCCGCCAGGCCGCCCCCGACCCGGGCAGCCTGCTGCTGATCGCGACCGGGCCGCGCCGGCGGCTGTGGGAGCGCCGCGCCGACGACCCCGACGCCCTGCACCTGCGCGTCGGCGCCGCCGACCTGCCGGCGGCGATCCAGCTCGACGGGCCGCGCGACGCCGGCGCCGAACCGCCATCGCCGCCCCTGGCCCGCAACGTTCCCGTGCTGCTCGACCTGCCGGCGCTCGGGGTGGTCGGCATCGCCGGCCAGCGGCCGGCGGCCCGCGGGCTGGCCCGCTGGCTGGTCGCCCAGGCCGCGGTCCTGCACAGCCCACGCGACCTCGAGGTGGTCCTGCTGTCGCCGGACCCGGCGGCGGCCGACGACTGGGGCTGGCTGCGGTGGCTGCCCCACGCGCGCGCCGGCGACGGCCGGGAGTGCCTCGCCCGCGTCGGCACCGACCCGGACACCGTCGCCCGCCGGGTCGCCGAGCTGGCCGACGAGGTCGCCAGGCGGCGGGCCGAGCGGACCGGGATGGACCAGGCCGCCGCCCTGCGGGAACCGGGCCTGCTGGTGGTGCTGGACGGCGCCAGGGCGCTGCGGCGCGTCCCCGGCATGCCCCAGGTGCTCGGCGAGGGCCCGCCGGTCGGCGTGGTGGCGATCTGCCTGGACGACGACGAGCGGCTGCTCCCCGAGGAGTGCCGCACGGTCGCCGGCTTCCTCTGGGACGACCCGGCCCGGCTGCGGCTGCGCGGCGGCGGGCTCGACACCGCCGGCGCGGTCCTGGCCGACCAGGTCGGCGCCGCCTGGTGCGAGCGGGTCGCCAGGGCGCTGGCCCCGATCCGCGACGTGAGCCGCGACGACGCCGGCGGCGTGCTGCCCGACAGCGCCCGGCTGCTGGACCTGCTCGGCATGCCGGACCCCGACGCCGAGCAGGTCGCGGCCGCCTGGGCGGCGGGCGGGCGCGGCACCGCCGCCCCGCTGGGGTACGGCAGGGACGGCCCGTTCATCGTCGACCTGCGCCGCGACGGCCCGCACGCGCTGGTCGCCGGCACCACCGGAGCCGGCAAGTCGGAGCTGCTGCAGAGCCTGATCGCCTCGCTGGCGCTGGCCAACCGGCCGGAGGCGATGAGCTTCGTGCTGATCGACTACAAGGGCGGCAGCGCGTTCAAGGACTGCGCCCGCCTGCCGCACACCGTCGGCATGGTCACCGACCTCGACGGGCACCTGACCCGGCGCGCCCTCGCCTCGCTGTCGGCGGAGCTCAAGCGCCGCGAGGAGCTGCTGCTGCGCGCCGGCGCCAAGGACATCGAGGACTACTGGAGCGAGCGGCGCCGCCGGCCCGGGCCTGATTCGCCGGGGCACCCCCCTGGGGTTCCCCGGACCCCTCCGCTGGAGCCGCTGCCCCGCCTGGTGCTGGTGATCGACGAGTTCGCGTCGCTGGTCGCCGAGCTGCCCGAGTTCGTCACCGGGCTGGTCGGGATCGCCCAGCGGGGCCGCTCCCTGGGCGTCCACCTGGTGCTCGCCACCCAGCGGCCGGCCGGCGTGGTCAGCGCCGATATCCGCGCCAACACCAACCTCCGCATCGCCCTGCGCGTCACCGACGCCAGCGAGTCGACCGACGTGATCGACGCTCCCGAGGCGGCCGGCATCGCCAGGTCGACGCCTGGCCGCTGCTTCGTCCGCGCCGGCGCCTCGACCCTGGTGGCGGTGCAGACCGCCCGGGTCGGCGGCCGGCGGCCGGGCGCCCCCAGCGCCAGGCCGGGTCCGCGGGTCGACAGGGTCGCCTGGGGCGACCTCGGCCGGCCGCGTCCGGCGGACGCCGCCGACGAGCAGGACGACGACGCCGGCACCGACCTGTCGGTGCTGGTCGAGGCGATCGCCGCCGCCGCGGCCCGGTCCGGCCGCGGCACCGGGCGCAGCCCGTGGCTGCCGCCCCTGCCCGAGGTCGTGACCCTGGCCGAGCTGCCGGCCCCCGCGCTCGCCGCGGACGCCGAGGTGGCGCCGCTCCCGTTCGGGCTGGTCGACGTGCCGGCCGAGCAGCGGCGCCGCCGGCTCGCCCTGGACCTGGCCGGCGGCGGGCACCTGCTGGTGGCCGGCTCCCCCCGCAGCGGCCGCTCCACCGCCCTGCGCACCCTGGCCGGCGCCGTCGCGGCCGGCACCTCGCCCGCCGACGTACACCTGTACGGCCTGGACTGCGGCGGCAACGCGCTGCTGCCGCTGGTCGGCCTGCCCCACTGCGGCGCGATCGTCGGCCGCGACCAGCCGGACCGGGTCGACCGGCTGCTCGGGCGCCTGCTCGCCGAGGTCGCCCGCCGCCAGCAGCTCCTCGCCGAGCAGGGCGCCTCCAGCCTGGCCGAGCAGCGCGCCGCCGCGGCACCGGAGGAGCGCCTGCCCTGGATGGTGCTGCTGCTGGACCGCTGGGAGGGCTTCGTGGCCGCCTTCGAGGACTACGACCTCGGCCGGCTGGTGGACGCGGTGCTGCGCCTGCTGCGGGAGGGGCCGGCGGTGGGGCTGCGCGCGGTGGTCACCAGCGACGCCAGCGGCCTGGTCGGCCAGGTGTCCACGGCGTTCGAGGAGCGGCTGGTCCTCCGATTCGCCGATCCCGACGACTGGTCCAGGGCCGGCATCCCGGCCAGGGAGGTGCCGGGCGTCATGCCCCCGGGTCGTGGCCTGCTGCCGGCCGCCGGCGACCTGCTGGAGGTCCAGGTCGCCCTGCTCGACCCCGATCCGTCGGGCCCGGCGCAGGTCGCCGCGCTGCAGCGCCTGGCGAGGACCGCCGCCGGCGCCCCTCCGACGGCGCTGCCGCCGGCCCGGCATCCCCTGCGGGTGGACGCCCTGCCGCTGCGGGTCACCGCGGCCGAGGCGCTGGCGCTCGACCCGGAGCCGGCCCCCCGCCCGCCGCTGTGGGCGCTGCTCGGGGCGGGCGGCGACGCCCTCGGCCCGGTCGGCGTCGACCTGCTGCAGACCAGCCCCGGCTTTGTGGTCGGCGGCCCGCCGCGGTCGGGCCGCTCCACGGTGCTGGAGACGATGGCCCGCTCGCTCACCGGCAGGGGGGTGCCGGTCGTGCTGGTCACCCCCCGCCGCTCGCCCCTGCGCGAGCTGGCCCTGCCCGGCGTGCTCGGCGTGGTCGGCGGCGACGGCGACGCCGACCTGCTGGCCAAGCTGCTCGACGGCGTCGAGCGCTACGTGGTCCTGGTCGACGACGCCGAGCTGCTGCTCGACACCGTCCTGGACGAACGGCTCGGCCGGCTCGTCCGGGCCGCCCGCGACGCCGACCAGGCGGTGGTCGCCGCCGGCACCACCGGCGACCTGAGCAGCCAGTACCGTGGGTTCGTGGTGGACCTGCGGCGCTCCCGCAGCGGCCTGCTGCTGTCGCCGCAGTCCCAGGGCGACGGCGACCTGCTCGGCGTCCGCCTGCCGCGCAACATGGCCGCCGGCCCGATCGGGCGCGGCCTGCTGGTCCAGGGCGGCGCCGTCACCCCCGTCCAGGCCGCCCTGCCCGACCGCTGAGCCCGGCCGGTCGGTGTCGACCGGCCGGGCCCCGGGATGCTAGCTGGTGGCGGCGTCGATCGCCTGGGCGTTCTTGTCGATCGCCCTGGCCGCCTCGTCCAGGCTCTGGACCAGCCGGTCCAGCGTCGGCTTGAACGAGCCCCAGTCGCCGCGGAACCGGTCGGCCGCGGGGCCCTGCCAGATGCCGTTGCTGTTGGAGGTGTCGGCGTCCAGGCCCCGGATCAGCTCCTGGATCTGCCCCGAGTCGCGGCGGAACTTGCCGGCCAGCTCGCGCATCCGGTCCGTCTGGCCGCCACGCTGTCCGTTCCCTGACATGCGGCTCCTTCCTCCTCGGAGGGGAGAGTGCCGGCGGATGGCGCCCTCGCGCCGGCGCGAAGCATAACCGCCACAACGGACCGCGGCGCAACCCGCGCACCGTCCGGCTCAGCGCAGCCGCGGCAGGACCAGCTCCGCGACGAGCTCCAGCTGTTCGTCCTCGAACACCGAGAACGGCACCGCGGCGAAGTTGCAGATCAGCTGCTCGACCCCGCGCGCCTCCCAGCCCCTGAGCTGCTCCAGCACCTGGTCGGGGGTGCCGACCAGGCGGGCGGCGGCCCAGTCGCGCAGCTCGACGCCGTCCAGGGCGCCGCCCGGCATCCACGCCTGCAGCCGGCGCCAGCGGGCGGCCAGGTCGTCGGCGTCGCGGCCGAGCAGGGTGGCCAGGCCGAGCGAGCGGCGCACCTCCTCCGGCGGCCGCCCCGCCCGTCGGCAGGCCGCCCGCAGCGCGCCCAGGCGCTCCTCGTAGGCGTCCGGCGTCATCGACCAGCAGATGTTCCAGCCGTCGGCGGCGCGCGCGACCACGCCGAGCAGGCGGTCGCCGCTGCCACCGACCCACAGCGGCGGCGCCCCGCCATTGCGCTGCGCCCGCAGCACGCCGAGCGCCTCCTCCAGCATCGCCAGCCGCCGGCCCGGCCCGGGGAACGGCAGGCCGTTCTCCTCGTGCTCGGCCTGGTTCCAGCCGGCCCCGAGCCCCAGGTCCAGCCGCCCGCCGCAGAGCTCGTCGAGGGTGGCGGCCATGCTGCCCAGCAGCGCCGGCGGGCGGAAGCCGACCGCCAGCACCAGGGTGCCGAGCCGCACCGTGCCGGTCCGCATGGCCAGCGCGGTCAGGGTCGTCCAGCACTCGGGGGTGTGGTTGCGGGCGGGCGGGCCCCCGTAGCGGTCCAGGCCGATCCAGAAGTGGTCGGACACCCACACCTGGAAGAACCCGGCCGACTCGGCGAGCCGGGCGTAGCTCGCGATCCGTTCGAAGGTGGCCGGTCCCGGCCCTGGGTAGGAGGCGTCGTAGTGGGGGAGGGCCAGCCCGAGCTTCATGGCCGCCAGTCTCGGCCGCCGCCGTCGCGCCCGTCAACGCTCAGCAGCGCCCGCCCGCGTCGGCCGCCGGCGTCTATGCTCCCCACGGGAGGTGGGGCGGTGGACCCGGCGTTCGAGCTCGGCCAGGTGCGGCTGTTCCACGCCGACTGCGTGGCGTGGCTGCGGTGTCAGCCGGAGCGGTCCGTCCACGGCGTGGTGACCGACCCGCCGTACGGGCTGGTCGAGTACACCGCCAAGGAGCAGGCCAAGCTGCGCGTCGGCCGCGGCGGCGTGTGGCGGATCCCGCCGTCGTTCGACGGCCACCGGCGCGCCCCGCTGCCGCGCTTCACGGTGCTGCGGCGGGCGGAGCTGGCGGGGCTGCGCGCCTTCTTCGCCACCTGGGCGTCGGCGCTGCTTCCGGTGCTGGTGCCGGGCGCGCACCTGATGGTGGCGAGCAACCCGCTGGTGTCGCACGTGGTCTCGGGCGCCCTGGCCGAGGCGGGCATGGAACGTCGGGGCGAGATCGTCCGCCTGGTCATGACCATGCGGGGCGGCGACCGCCCCAAGAACGCCCACCAGGAGTTCCCCGACGTGACGGTGATGCCGCGGTCGATGTGGGAGCCGTGGCTGCTGTACCGCCGGCCGCTGGAGGGCCGCGTGCAGGACAACCTGCGCAAGTGGCGGACGGGAGGCCTGCGGCGGGTGTCGGGGTCGCGGCCGTTCGGCGACGTCATCAGGTCGAGCCCGACCCCGGCGCGGGAGCGGGCCATCGCCAACCATCCCAGCCTGAAGCCGCAGGAGTTCCTCCGCCAGCTCGTCAGGGCCGTCCTGCCCTTCGGCGAGGGCGTGGTCCTGGACCCCTTCGCCGGGTCGGGGTCGACGCTGGCGGCCGCGCTCGCGGTCGGCTACGACGGCGTCGGCGTGGAGCTGGACGAGGCCTGGGTGGCCCTGGCCCGCCAGGCGATCCCGCGGCTGGCCCGGCTCGGCGGGCCCGCCTGACCGCCCCGGGGCGGCGGCCCGTCAGGCGAAGCGCAGGTCGCCGGCGTCGTCGTCGTCGACCGGGCGGGCGCAGGTCGGGCAGTACCAGCGGGCCTCCAGGGGCGTGCCGCAGGCGACGTGCCGCAGGCCGTCGCCCTCGCCGGAGCGCTCGGCGCCCCACTGCGCCAGCAGGCGCAGGGCGCCGGCGAGCTCGCGGCCGGAGGCGGTCAGCTCGTAGGCGAACCGGGGCGGCCGCCGCGAGTAGGGCTGGCTCACCACCACCGCCTCGCGCTCCAGGTGCTTGAGCCGCTGGGACAGGACGTTGGGGGCGATGCCCGGCAGGGCG
>Ga0081538_10001644_pt1 | contig 22918 bp, 20 predicted proteins | sample TabmetS5T2R1_FD_71022 | JGI IMG/M metagenome (GOLD analysis project Ga0081538, IMG submission 71022) | Tabebuia heterophylla rhizosphere microbial communities from the University of Puerto Rico - S5T2R1 | ecosystem: Host-associated > Plants > Roots > Rhizosphere ... | reverse complement strand
CTTTGATCTTAAGACAATAGCTTTATCATACAGTGAGCTGATCCTTGCAGCCCTTGGACTGTAATTACTACTCTTTAGCTTTCTCATTATTAGTTGACTGTCGCCTCTCACTAGAATTTCATAGGTAGCGTTACCGTTAGCATAGCCTTCTTGTACCAGCCATTCCATAGCCCTTATTGCACTGCCATATTCAGCAGTATTACTATTGGCCTGAGGGGAAAAAGGTTTAACTGAATTAACTAGGCCATATTCTCTGCACAACACTGTATCGCCCTCATTTTTTACTACAAAACCATAACATGGAATGCCAGCAGGATTTGCTGGTTCACATAAACCATCAAAATTAATGAATAGCTTATTTCTTGCTGTCATTATTCTTCTTCTCCATGGCAAGTTTTTTCTCCATTTTAATTCTCACGCCTTAATGATGATATATTGCATCTATTGTTTATGCTCAATATAAATACAAATATGCCAGAATATAGCTTCAAGGAACAAAAAATGTAAACATTAGTTTCAGCAGCAAGAATATATGAAAATTAGTCATGGTTCTTAGGACAGATAAATAAGCTGACCTTTGATTTTGCGAATTCAGAGTTGATCAAAATGATCAATATATGCCTGCAGGTATTGTACTATCGACCTTTCCTTTTCTTCGGTCTTGTATCGTAAATTACCGTATCTTCAATTTTGCGATAAACCAATATACCATGCAACTTATTGCCACAACCACAGGTAAGCATCTTAATATCGAGTATATTACGGTAGCCGCAATTACAGCAACGAAATGAGTAAAGTTCTAGGATCTTTCCTTCTTTTCCTTTATGAAAGTCGCTTCCAAGATCTCTTTTTAGTTTATCATAAACATCATCTATATTTGACAGGATATATCTAAGATAGGTCAATAGCTTAGCACCTTTAACGTTTTGGCTCTATCCAGAGATAGATTGAATTATTACAAGAGGATTTTGATAACCCCCTTACCACATTGACCTGCCGGAACCTCGACCAATTTTACTATCTTATGAAGTCATAGGATCATAACATAAGAAGATAGTGATGCACAACTGAAACATTATAAGTGGCAGTAGAAGGAAATACGTGAATTTTCTGATATACCCTTTAAATTCACAGTATTCTCATACTGCTTGATGAAAACTACACTTACAGCAGTAGTTGCAGCTCTTGCAATCGTTGGCGGAATCTTTGGCGTTATACCGCCGGTACAGGGACAGTCCAACACTATGGACGGTACAGCCCCGAATATGTCCATGGAAATGGGAGGAGATATGATGAGCATGATGCGTGAAATGATGGCAAACCACAAGTGGGGTATGATTTCTAGCATCAATAATGACGGAGAGGTAGACTGGATCATTTCAGGCCACTGGATGATGGATCTGGCTCCTCAGAACGATACTGCCGCGTCTAATGCTACGGGCATGGTCAGCAATATTGCAGGGTTCAATGCGATACTTCACATGGTGAGGCTTGATGGTACAGCTATGCATAATCATGAGATATCTGACTTCACACAGGTTGGAGACTCTACCTTTAACAGTGAGACGAACACAACTACAATAACAGGCACATCGACTGTTACAATGCGCGAAGGTCCTGTCCCCAATGTACAAACAACAATAGAGTTAGCACAGGACACAGTAATAGCGATATCACTTGACCCAGCCACACTCGAAAATCACTTTGGAGACGCACCAATCTATGGAATAGTGATCTCTCCAGAAATGATAGAAGAGATGATGATGAGGTATGGTGACAATATGGGCATGATGCAGGGACAGACGGATGGAATGATGATGAATAGTAGCGATGGGATGTAGACAGGGAAATAAAGTACGGGAGCTGATAATGTTATAGAATAAATGTGGAATCAATTCCACCTCCATTTTTTGGATTATATATAGAGCCGTCAACTATGAATCATTTTTCAAAAAATCTGTCTGAAGTTTTATCGTATCATAGTTGCTATCCTTGTGCCAAACTGAATTTATTTTTGCGACTCCTGTAGGAGCCTCTGCTCATCTTGTACTTATAAACAACCAATGGCTGTATGTCAAAATTTATTGATGAGAGAATAGACGACTTGTTACAATCTGTTTATCAGATATGTTTGCATAACTATATCTGGTCATTTGCTTTGGCTCAATGTAAAGTGTCAAAATCATAATCAGGGCTCTTTTTGCTATAATATGTGATCTTGATGCAAAGAAGAAGAGGAGGAGGAGGATGAGAAGTGTTAGCCAAATATGTTCTACTCTGAAATCATATATCAGTCATCGTTGTCCATATTCACAGATTTTATATCTAATGAAGACGATTCACAAGCTTAATGGAAAAGCTCTAGTAGTAGGATCAGCAGTAGTTTCGTACAAAATGAAGTTATCCCCCCAACTTATACAAAAAAGGAAATGTTGAATACAGGCATGCAGAAATTTTTACTGGTCACGCATCACAGATTTGATTGCTTTTGCCATTGCCAGAGACGATACTCCAGCTACAGCTATTACGAATGCTACAGTGCTTAATGGCAGCAATACATTCAGTGCAAATAGTGTAGTTGCTAGAACCACCACAGATGAGCCTAAAATAATTGCTAGCAACTTGCTGTCGACGTTTCTCCATTTGCTTGCAATGTAGCCTAGAGGTCCAAGATAAATAGCACCAACGAGCATACTTGATAGACCTCCTGCCAAAATTGCACCAGCCTCACCGCCTCCTGCTGTTGTATAAGCGCGTTCTGCAGCCATCAATATTCCAAATAGCGGATATAACCCTACCTTGATTGTTGCCTGCAGCCAGGGCTGCTCTCTCTCATATTCTGCAACCTGCGGGCTAAATGAATAATAGATATTGTTGAAGACCTCCATGAATGCACTACCAGATGCTGACGACAAGATGTAGTGGTCACGGAAGTAGCGCAAGTACTGTACTTGAGGTGTTAGCTCTGAGCCAAAGGCAGCTGTTGCGATAAGACACTGGGATTGTGTTGGCTGCGGCTGTAGATTTGCATCGCCAGTTCCTTGTTGTACTATTAGGTCTATCCTACTGCTTTCGCCCTGACCGTTGATGTTATTTGCGGCCAGTGTGACCGTTCCCGCCTTTGAGAAGGTGTAATCATAAGAATACGTGCCAAACTCAGATGACATATGTGTGTTATGAATCTCACTGCCATTCTGTAGTAAGACGAGATCAAACGATGATCCCCTAACGAGGTCGCCTGTTGCCGGATCTTGTATGTTCATAACAAACGTTGTTGGAACACCCGTTTCAATTATGTCCGGACCCCACGACAGCTGGAAAAGGAACTTTTCTCCTGGAAGTGACAGTATGTCAAGTGGGAATTTCGGTTTCTCTGCTGGTGCAAGCGTAAATTCTGCAATTTCGCTCTCACTTATTGTATCCTCAACACGGTGCAGCATGGCGTTATTGATTACAAAATGTACGATACGGTTCTGCTCAGAGCTGTAATCGTCAATAACTACAGCTTGCGCCTCAAGCTCCCTACCGTTCAGCGTTCCACGATAACTGTTCGTCTGCAAATCTTCAATAGTCTTTGGGAACTGAACTTCGGTGTGGAGCACAGGCACTTGATCTACGTAGTTGTGCTCCCAGGTAAAGGGCATTTCAAACTTGATCGTTTTGTTTGAATAGGTGAAGTTGTTAATCTTGTCATAATATGACTTTACTAGCATTTGTTCTTCACTCTGTGCGGTTTGTATACTAAACATGTATGAGCTTGCGATGCTGACGTAAAGATCAAATTGTTGATCGGACTGCAGCGTAAGTCCAGGACTGCTATTCTCAATAATTGCTACAATATGGTACAGACCTCCTGCTGTAAGTATTCTGCTCCGCACTTCAACTGGAGCTCGCTGGCTCACATCTACCTGCGTGCTTGAGTTAGCCTGGCCATTCACCTCCCAGCCTTGTATATCTCTGTCTGGAATCAGATTTGCACTGACAACACCGTCAGATGATCTGAATCGCTGATCAAGCAGAACTTCGTCATTCAATTCAACGGATATTCTAAAGTCAATACCTGGAAGAGTAGAGTTACGTGACACATCACCATCTAGAGCTCTCACTATGAAGGTGGGCTTACTGCTAGGAACCTGATCGAGAAATGCTGGAGATAATGATGCTTCTATTGAAACCTGCTTATCAGAAATGGCAATAGATGGAGAAGTATCAGTTCCCAGTCCATGTCCATCTGCAATAATCATGGAAGAAAGGATAATGATAAACAGCAAGGTTAGCGAAACAGAATATCGGTTCAAAGTTACGTACATAGTTGACGCGTATACAAATTGAAAGCAATCACTATATAAAGCACTAAGCCGAGCAGAGAAAAACAAGAGAATAAAAGATCTCGGTTATATTTCGAATTCGTAATATAGAATATATTTAACATACCTAAATTCTGCGATTGGTATTTCGCAAATCTTTCAACAGCTACTCGGAGGTGCATTCTACTGTCTATCAGTAGCTTATGATTGGGCCATTCATTTAATTCAATAGTGGCAGTGTTTGTTAAGTTGTGTTTAAGCGCATTCCAAAGCAATGGAAGGTAACTACTTCCCAATCTCAGCATAGTTCTTAAGAATTTGCCCTGCTATCTATAGCGGTTTTTATACAGTGATTGCCATAATATTATAGAAGCGTGGTGAATTAAAGCAGACTGCGTTAGCAGATAATAGCGGGCTACTTCTCCCCTTCTCCCCAGAAGACCTGCATACTTTGTGACCGCTAACACAGTCTTCTCTAGTAGACTAAAGAATGTGATACTTATGCATTATTGCACTTGAGCAGAGTTATTTCGTATTCTTCATTTAAAATAATGTTACCTAGAAGAACTAGATGTTGCTTCAGATACGCTTTAAGACTCATTCCAATGTTATGACGTTCATACTTGTTTGCTTTTCTGCTGCTTGATATGTAGTGTCTATAAAATGATGTGCACAGGGGTGGTATTACCACAATTCGATGTGAAAAGGGGTGCCTGCAAGCACTCATCATGGTTAATGGCATTATCAAATAGCAGAGTGAAAAGAATGACAGAAAGATGTAGAGACATGGGCCAAAGGTCAAATCCACCAAAGCAACAAATAGCCTTTCATCTTTGGTATATGCTAGTTATGAAATGTGCATGTTGTGGCGGAGACATGCTGACTGAGAAGGATATTGGCAACTCAATATTATACAAGTGTCCAGATTGCGGATTAAGCGACACAAGAATAAAGAAGGATCAGGGGAAACTAGCAGATAGTAACTAAAAGACGTATAACAGCTTTAGGCAATTGATATCGACTATAACAACATTGAATATGGCGGGTAATTGAAGGTAAGCTATGTCGCACACAGTCATGCATCAATAGAGCAGTTAGGCAAATAGCATAACCGCATACTTTTATATTATTACACTTAACTTATATTAAACTAGGTTAAAAAGAACAAATTTTGTGAACATCATTTTTGGAAGTACTAGAGAGTAGTCAAAAGCGTATCAACAATATACTAAAAATAATTTATTAAACTATAAGAACAATACTTTAAGTCTACTGCTACACAGTAGAATGGAGACTATCAACAAAGAAATAATTATAGTCTGCTTAAAAAGAAGCCTGCAGAATTTTGCTTTTCTAGGCAGTTACTCACAGATCAAACATATCAAGGAAGAATCTTCACTATTACGAAAACCGACACTTACTAGCTTTCTATTACACTTTGAACATCTATTTCGGTTCCTTGTGCGACTGTTACGGGTCCTAACTCGCAGCTTCTTACCACAGCAGAAACAGTGATTTTTCTCATCAGAACGGAAGAAAATAGCGCATTTTGGACAATACTTCATGCCCTTATCATAGAGGCTGCCATTGTGGCCTCGAACAGCGACTCTTTCACACAGATTTCGACAAGGAGTCAAATTAGATAATCTGCCAAGTTCCCAAGGATGGCAGATAAATAGTGGCCAGCACTGTACAGAGAGGGGGAGGGTAATGAGGAAGGCGTAAGAAGAGATGCTTGTTTTATGAGTTGACTATAATATTATCACCGTTAGTCAATCTCTTCCTATACGGCTCTTGGTCTGTATTGTAGAGGTTCCTATTAGCGATGCCCTGATCATTCATCTCTGCCACTTCTATTGTTCCAGAATTTACAATTTCTACAAGGTTGTCCGTTGCGGAGCCGCCTTCTGTTATTAAGGCATTATCAAAATCCCGGTCAACTATTATGATACTTGAATTTCGAGTCAGCAGATACTGGCTAGATGTTATGTTAGAAAACATGATATTCTCTAAAATATTATCGTAACTTCTTGTTGCATTAATACCTGTAGGAGAGCTCGAGATAGTATTATTATAGACCAAATTGTTCACTGTAAAGCCATCATCCGGTTCGAAGGGATTAAACAAGAGTATTCCTTCAGAAGTTGCCGCTTCAATTGTATTGTTATGAATCTGGTTATTTGATGATTCTGATATTATTATTCCGCTGGTTGCATTCTTCACTTGGTTATCTCTTGCGATTGAATCAGTCATATTTCTTGAGAAGAATATGCCAGCTCTTATGTTGTTTTCTACTCTGTTTCCCTCAATGAGGATATTAGTACAGTCAACTGAACAGATTATGCCAATGTTGTTGTGATGTACCCAATTATTTGTAATATCGATATCGCGACTTTTACTATGAGGATCGATAGCATAGTTTAAGTTATGATGATATTCATTTCCATCAATTGTGATGTTGTATCCGCCCGTGGAGTAAAATGCTCTCCACATATGATGAAATTTACTATTTCTTATCTCCATATCATGCGTAGGCCCGTATCCAAAACGGGAATCACCCTCTCCAAAAAGATCAAACCCTCTTCTTCCCATTTCATTATATCCTAGATATGCAAATTCCGAATTTATTATTTCAGAACCTTCGCCTGCAACAAATTGAATGTATCCTCGACCTACAGAGCCGCTCCCATCTTGTTGAACGACATCATTAGAAGAAGTATTCCAAGAAGTTATTTTTACCCCCTCTATCAGTATTCTGCCATGAACTATTATTCCATTTGCCCCAGCAATCTTCAAGTACTGAACGCCATCACTTGATGTCATATCAAAACTTGAACCATCAGCTATTCTTAAGTTAGCTTTTAGAAGATACTCTCCATCTTTTTGAAGTTTTTCAAGTAGTGATCGATTGTGTATTGTGTTAATAAGATCTCCAAAAGATGCGTAGTCGCAATCAATAGTAATCGTGTTTTCTGCTGCCTCGTAGTATATGCATCGTACTCCTTCATCATCCTCAAGGAAGGGTAGCTGTTGATAAGATATGCCAGCCATAGAGAAAAAGAGAACCGCAGTTGTTATAGGGATAAAATATCGTTTACGAATAATCATCATAATGTTACTTCTTTTTACTAGATGTATAAGATTTATAAATTTAAACTACTCCATTGTTTCTTGCATAAGAGAAAATAAAGGTGCTTATCAAGAATTTTGTAATAGTATTTTTGCATTGCTTGCACGAGGTATGGGCTTCTTATATAGTGGATGTGTCAAATTTGTTTAACAGGATATTATACAGAGTGAAGAACGGGGAACATGTATGGGTTTTCCAGTAAGTCTTATGCTAAGAACATCAACCCTTTAGATTGAGGTAGTGGATTTATCTAACACAAAAAACTAGGAGAATTTCACACGGGAGGGATGTTCCAGAGAATACAAACAAAAACCCTCCACTTCCATATAATCAGAGCGCTTTAACGGAACGACTGGAATCCAAATGGGATCTCCTTCTGATAGCTCTTTGATGTTGTATATCAGTGTCTTCAATTGAATGCTTTGGTGTAGAAAAATATGTCCGTGCACTCAAAAGTTTAAAGGAAACCGAATAGGGAGATCAAACCCGTTAGCATTGCCGGGTTAGCAACTCCATATATAATCCGCAACTGACCCTACTTGATCTCACCAATCAAATTTATAATGAGTGTCCAATCCATTCACATCTAATTGCCAAACCATACCTAATGAAAGTCGTAGAACCGATAGATCTAACAGTATCTCAAGAAACACTACACAAAGGCGTCATCGATACAGCTAATGCTATCGCGGGATACAAACAGAGTTGATGATAAGTTTAAGCAAGCTAACTCCTACCATATTGTCTCCAAACTTGATAACATATAAGTGACCTAAATAATGCTTGTTTTTCAAAAAAATTAAAAAGTATTGTCATGTGGAGCTATAACCCCAGAAGACGCCCCATTGTATCCACACCTTCATCTGCCACGATAGCATAATGATGCGGCTTAACAAAATATGCACAGTTACAGCAGAGGTACCCTTTGTCATGATCTGAATCTTTAAGCTGTTCTACTCCTATATAGCGTGCGGTAATCCTTGGCAGCTTTTTTTGTTGCGTTGCTTCTTGCACAATATTCTTGGTTGACTTTAAACTCTCAGGTTCTGTTGACCCAGCATATATGGAACGACAAATTATGAAATATTATCTAAATAGCATGACCTCGAGATAATTGCAATATAACGCACGAAGACATTTTTATTTCAATAAGTTCTAACAAGAGAACAAAGAACATTAGATTAGGATGAAGTTGTGGTTGTATTGTCACTATTATCAGTGATCATATTATCACTACGGGTCCCGCCTGTGCTGCTATCATTACTCTCATTATTAACATCACCTCCGTATATTTCTAAGGCTCGTGCTACTTTTTTACCACCCTCAGTTTTTTTTAACAGATTGTTTAATTCTTCGATCGCAAGTGAATGTTCTTCTCTTGAACCATCTGCATTTTCAAATCGGAGTATTAATTCATTTTTCATGGGACTTTTCTCTCTTAATTTTCTTATAATGGACGAGTAGTACTTGGCAGTAATTTCTAAGAAAATAGTCACCAAGCTTGGATCATAGGCTACAATATTGCTATTGCCTATGCTTATGGAACTTTTACTCGGGTCTACTACTAAAGCATCTTTATCACCAACTCTGATTGAAGATATCCTGCTGTAGAGTGCCAATTGGGATGGTTCGTAATATAGGATCAGCTCAATCTTATCCAGAATGGCCCTGCCAAGAAGCAGTATCTGGGCAATATCAGTACCATCAGATATATCTTTGATTCCTAATATATCATGTATTTTTCCTTGCTCACTTGAAGTGAAATCTATCCTTGGCAGTTTATTATACTCCAAATAGTGTTTTTTAGGCTTCACAGAAGTACTGTCTATATTGGTGATAGCAGTACTATCATCATCATAATTTAGTTCAGATATTCTATATTTGATTTGTATCAAATTATCATCGGGTTTGGAAGGATTATCTAGAAGTACCACCGTAAGATTTTCTTTACCATCTGTGCTGGCAGAGTAAAGGTAATAATCCTCAACATTTACAAACTTTGGTGCTCTGTGACTCTTTATCTCCTTGTCAAGTCCAGGCAAGAAATCAAAGGATTTTTTTAGCTTCTTAGTAATCGGAGTCTTTAAACCCACAGGTATCATTATATCCTTCAAACCAAAATCTGATACCTTTCTTCTTTGATTCCAAAATTCAATTTCTGCGCTCCTTACAGAGAGAGAATAGGAGAGAGATGTAGTGTTCCCAGGTATGTCGGAATTATTTGGAGGCAATGTGTTTATCAGTACAATATTGTAGCGTTTACTATCTCCAAAACTATCATCAATAGATATCTTCAATCCTTTTTGAATACGGGATGTCATGGTATAAGGTAATTTTTCATAGCTTTTTGTCATCAACTCATTCAAAGGTTCTAATGCGCTAGTCAATGACCCTTCAATTCTTGAATAAATGTATCTTCTATAATTATCAGATTGTTTAAGGAATACTTCTCTAGAATGAATTATGTTGCTTCGTAGAGTGCTACTCGCTATTACGAATGGATCAGCTTCGGTTGGGATTGAATATCGTTCTCTTAGGGGCTCATTATGCAGGCTACCAAAATTGCTAAAGGTATCTCCGACGGTGTTAATCAATTGATCTATTTTTGATATTATTTCGGATTCCAAAGACTCTGCATTGGCAAGGACCGATCTGAGTTGTTCAAAGTCATTATGCGCCTGAAAAATCATATCAGAAAGACTAGAATAGTCCCTAAGTTGAGATAAGAAATCGGCATTTTGCTCTAACGGACTGTAATCAGCGTAAAGGTACCTTCCTCGTCTTGAAGAACTATTGACTGTGTCTTCTCCTGTTTTCATATTACCGTATTACTATGAAGTACGGTATCCATTGCAAGGATATAAATCAAATATCGAAATAGTAAATGAAAGACAACAGATTACCTGACAATAATTGTTGTATAAAAAACTCACAATACACTCAGTGTCTGCGGGATAGGGATAACCTCAAGGGTCTCCAATTCTACTCAAACTCTACATTAACTTATCTAAATTCCTGCCAATTCTTCTCTGATCTCGACAGCAACATTCTTCCTGTAAATGATCTGATATCTTCTGAAAACAGATCTTCTCACAGGGTCATAGTCAATCTCAATTATTTTCCTGAATGTTTCAAGTTGCGAATTTGCAATTATAGTTCCTATACCCAATTGTTTCTGTCTTATCTGATATGCTATCTTTCGTGGTAGGTTGCAGATGTAAATCTTGCTGTGCGCTCTTATGAGCACTCGGTCTGCATCATCTAGTATAACAGACTCTCTAGAAATTGTCGTTTCATTTTCTGATTGGTCTACTACGTTGACCCTTACTGCAGAGCCTGTCAGTACGCTTAGAACTTGCTCGGTAGTGCAATTATCCACCAAAAGGGTTTTTTGCGCCAGCTCAAGCCTGATTCCAGATTTTCGTTCAAGTTCAGAAATTTTTTGCAGCATAGAGCTTCCAAAGTCTCCATTCTTCGGAATTGCGCCTGCCACAATAAGGATTGATAGAGAGTAAGTCTTATGAAAAGATTATTATCCTAACCGCAAGTATAGAGAGAGCAAATAATATTGTGCCAACACTAAGAACCTTAAGGCCAATCTCAAGTCTGTAGGTTAGAGCATCATTCCTGTTTCTCTGTTTTAGCTGTTTATACGGCCGGGACATACTTATCTCTGTGTAGCTAATGAGCCCTGTCAACGCCGCTACTGCTAATGCGAAGATGCTAACGGAATTTGTCTGCATAATATACCCTGCCAACACTGGCAAGGAGCCCCATGACACTGCAAACCAAAAGTCGTTATGGAATTTACCGTCCCATATTTCATAGTTATATGTAAATAAAAAGAATCCCTCGAGCACTGCAATGATTGCTAGAAGTGGAACAAAAAAAACAATGTAATAAACCCCTATTGCATAAGCAGCTATAAGTGAGGCTCCCATTATGATTAACAATTGCGTTTTACGAAAGTAGCTGCCCCACGGTTTAGTTTTTTTTGACCCGAGGCTATCAGCGACGTGAGCCGAAATTCCGAGTGCGAGTATGTAAATCAATGCAATCGCGCCAAGTCTATCCCACCATATTACCTCGCTGGCAAGCATCGAGCCTATAATCGCAAATGAAACACACATGCCAGTGTAGGGCAGAAACATCAAGCCAACAAAGACACGAAACCTCATTGGACCAAACTTGGGGACGAACCATTCATCGATCCGCGTTTTATTTTCTGCACTCATGGCTTTTCAGCAGACGCCATAGCAGAAGTCCCGCCTGTGTAATACCTGCAATCTACATTCTGAAACCTTCTATCTCTTAGAGCTGTTATTGTCTGATCAGCCCAATCTGATTCTTTTATGACATTGTCCAGCTCTCCAAAAACAACCTTCCAGGACGCAACGAACCTTCCTGCTAGTTGGAGCAATTCAAAATGCATATTCCAAAGGCTGCGTACAACTCCTCGGGGATAAGTAAAGTCATGGAATACTAAAATACCACCGGGTCTGAGCACCCTCCAACATTCATCGACTACCTTTTGGACATTGACGTATTTGGCGAGATAGGAGGATACCACTGCGTCAAATGATTCATTCCTGTAGGGCAAGATTTCGGCTGTTCCCTGCGCTATAGGTGCATTAAGCTTATGCTTCAAGATGAGGAGGTATTCAAATGTGAGATCTATCCCTGTGACGCTTTTGCCTTGCTCTACTAGCATTGATGATAGAACGCCGGTTCCGCATGCAAGCTCTAGAATCCTGCTATGATGAGAGAGTTTTTTTATTATTTCATGTTTCCAAGCATTATCCCGTCCAAACGTCGCCAGTCGCAAGATTAGGTCATAGCTGTCGGCGTTGGCAGGAGTAAAGAACCGTATTGCATGAGCATGACCCTCATGAATTAGCATTATGAGTGCTATTACAATCCCACCTACTTTTATGTATTGAAAAAGTAAATCAATGCCTGGAACCGATAAAACTTGATTGTATTTCGTAAACTGGCAGCGGCAGGTATCACTTGAGGAGATAAATGGCCAGAAAGTTATGGTGAAAAGAAACAAGTCAACAAAACAATTTCATGAATTTCTCATACTCTATGCTTATTCTCTTATTTCGATTTTGCTTTTACATCCGTCTGCTCCGCTTGCGTTTAGCGAAATAATTAAGAATGAAGGATACGAGATGAGAAAGAAGCTAAAAAAAATTGGCATATCTACTCCAGTATTACTTTCAATATCCGATACATACCTTATAGAGGAGTATATCGAGGGTGGAGACATCTACCGGGCACTTGCTTCCACTGGAGACATCATGCTTGCATACAAGGCAGGGTCCATCACGGGCAAAGCTCATCAAGCCGGCTATACTTTCGTAGACAACAAGGCTCAAAACTACCTTGTGAAAGAAGAGTCTGTCATGAGAACTGACTTGGGTTTTATGAAAAAAACTCGTTCTCGCTATTCAAAAAGCATGGACATAGGATCATTCCTTGCAAGTGTAATGGACTTGGACAGATATGGTGAAATTGCCAAGTCATTTCATGAGGGTTACATATCTGAGTCAGGCAGCAAGTTCTCGTATCGCTCAATAATCATCCGCAACCTTTTATCAGCAGGCTTCTCATCAAGCAGCAAGACAACTCTCAGGAACATGCTACTAGACGCCAGGAACTTGGTCAGTCTCTAGATTGGAGGGAGCTCTGCTTTTTTGTCGAAGCCGCCTGAGCCAAACTTGCAGTAAAAGCACTGGTCAGACTGCATGTACGTTAACTTTTGTATAGATATTGCCCCCAGTTTGACCGCAATCTTTGTCATGAGACGGTACTTAAAAGGCATAGACGGTATTACTTCTTTAAAATAAACCTCATAGTGGTCCGGGCAAAACTTTAGTGTCACCTGAGCCTTTTGTCGAAACTCGGGTGACGTTTGGGTGTTATGCTCGCTCATGGTCTTGGCTACATTAATCTGTTCTCTAATGTACTCATGTTTGGGACAAGGACAGTCCTTTCCGCCTGGATGCTTGTAGGCAGGGGTATTTTTCCAGTCAAAGCCTGGAAAATTCTTTTCAAAATCATCCATCGCCGCTGTACACTACGTATTCTACTCTTATAAAGATGTAGGACAATCTCCAGTTGTATAAAAACAGGCTATGGTAAAATGAATATTAACTACGTTTACTTGGCGCCTAGAATGACAAAAAATATATTTTTGATGTTATAACACTCCGTAAGCGACGTGGTACGAGACACTGACACTAGTGGCAGTGCTGTATTGACAGCAACAGCCACAAATAGTAATTCTGGCGACGATGACTTAGACCCTAACCGTAAGACTTTATTAGAATTTAAGAAGACTGTTCAAGAAGAGCAAAAGATAGGGGATAAGAGAATAGAAGAGATAAACACCCAGCTTGACAGTATCAAGAAGCAGATAGACGAAGAGAGAACCCAGCTTGATGATTTTAGAGCCAAGTTAAAGCAAGTCAATGAAGAAAAAGACATTGAATATCCTAAATTTGTACAACTAAGAGAGGGCCTGATGCAGGCTAAGAACCAGATGAAGGTTCTAGATGACAAAGTTGGCCCAGTAGCAGCTAAGTTAAGAAAAGAGAGGAGCGATATGCACAACCTTCAGAAGGCACTTGAGCAGATAGAGAGAGATATTCAGACTAAGAAGCTGTCAAAAGACGAAGAGCGCAAACTTGTTGCGCGTTCCAAGGAAATCGCAACAAAGCTTCACACCCTGAAGGTGATTCATAAAAAAGAGGATCAGTACCGCACCATTTCTACACAGTATGACCAGCTAAGAGATCAAGTTAGAAGGATTTTTAAGTTAAAAGAGGAGTATGGTACCAAAATCGGGAAGCTAAAAGAGAGTCTTGATAACCTGATAAACCTTCGGGAAGGCCTTTATGAGGAACGTAGGCAGGTAATTCATACAGTAAGAGAAGCTGCAGCCAAGCTTGAAATGATTGAGACTCAACTGAACGCTATTGCCTTCAAAAAGTCGCGCATGCAGGCCGCAGAATATCGTCATAAGAGGCAGAAGGAGACGGGAGAGAGACGAGCAGCGCGACAGGAGGCAATGCAAGAGCGGGCAAAGCGCGACAAGGAGTATCAAGAGCGTCGTAATGCGTTGAAAGAGGTGGCACTGAAAAAGATGACTACAGGCAAGAAACTCACATTTGATGAAATGAAGTTGATATTCGGTGATGCGACCTCTGACTGAGATACGTTTTTTTGATAGACAATTGTAACCTGCCCTTGAAGATGGCAGATAGAATTGAGTACACTGGCAAGGTTTACGTCTATAGTAGTGGTATGCCTGCAGGGCACATTCAGCTTACAAAAGAGAGATTAGGTGAATACGGCGTGAATGAGAATGACATTGAAGTTATCGAGGTTCCCGAGGGTGTCCCCGAAGGATCAGTAATGGTGACAGTCTGGCCCCATTATTTGTCAGTTGCAAGGGTCAAGCGAGTGCGAGAGGGCTCTATCTACGCGCCCCAGCTATTTAATATCCAATTATGATCTAAAACGTTAAATCTTCTGAAGACCCATTCTAGTAGGATGCTGACATTCTTTTGTAAGCGTAATCGCCATGGTGATTGCCCTGGCGATTGGCCAGTAGGCAATGTATGCGGACCGGATCATGATTGCTCGTTTGACGTGGAGAGGGTAAAATGCCAATGTATGTGCCATGATGGGAACTGATTAGAATATCACCAAGGAAGAACCACGAATATCGGACGAAAGTAAACTAATAGCGACTCGGGGGCCCGATCAAACAAGTTTCTTAGGAAAGGTCACGCTACACACTTTTAAGAATTTGTGAATATTATCAGGAATCTTATAAATACGAATGTATCTACAAGAGTCTACCGTACTAACTTTCAATCTTTACTGTCCGCTTCACAAAGGATTCCCTCGTTTGCTTATGCACTCTTTTTCATGATGGTGCTTAAATCAGGGGTTATTACTGAGTCTTAGATATAAGGACGTAACCTTTAATTGAGCTTGCCCGCTTTTTTGATTTGGAAAAAGTCAATCAAATGTTAGACTTCTCTTCATCTTTATCCCAACTTAATGGTTTGTTTGGAGGAGAAGGATTAGATCCTAGCAGCCCATGGATGTGGGTTTCCATCATATCTCTTGCCATAATCCCGTTTTTCATGATATATGCCCAAAAGCTTCAATCTCGCGTAATTATGGGTGAAATATCAAAGTCGCTTGTTAAACTAAAAACAATGAGGGAAAATGCAAGAAAGGAAGCTATCGACTACGTCAAGAATGCGATAAAGATATCATCTTCTTCTCCGAGAGACCCAGCAGTTGGAGTGGACAGGTTTTTGGAATATTTTACAATCCTGCCTGTAGACCTTGACCCAAATGGGCTTGTGCACAAGCTAGATCATATCATGAGAACTAGAGACGACAGAGTCCGCGCAGAGATCAAGAAATTATGTATTGGTGCAGGAGACAAAGAAATTTCAAAGATAGAAAATATTCTGGAGGCTGCAAGTGCCCTGAACCTCATTTACAAAGTTGTAAGGCATTATTATCTAATGGGCAAGCGTACTACTAGTATGTTTATTCTTGTCCAACTTCAAATGGTCATGCCCCTACTGCTTGAAGAAGCTGAAGCACTGCAGAAGGCCATAAGCGCATTCAAGCGCGGCCAGCCAATAGGTGATAGCATAGGACCGATGGTTGTGGGCAAAATGATGTTTGGAAAGGAAAAGAAGTTTGCAGCAAGGGAAACTATATACAGCGAAGATGAGTACAGGGGCAGAAAGATATATCTTCTGAAAGCTGAAGGGCCTGCTGGAACCGTCGGAAGACCAGGGGAAGCCATAACTCGCCTTGTCGGCGACATGGGGATCAAGATAGATACAGTCATTATGATAGATGCAGCGCTCAAGCTCGAAGGTGAAAAGACTGGAGACGTGGCAGAAGGGATTGGAGCCGCTATCGGCGGCATAGGTGTAGAAAAATATCAAGTAGAAGAGGTGGCAGCCCGGTTTAACATCCCTATATACGCAGTCATCGTCAAGCAGTCCGTGCAGGATGCAATCACAATCATGCGCAAGGAAATAGCAGATGCATTTGAAAAGGTAACAAACACTGTTTATTCAGTTATTGAAGACAGGACCTCTGAAGGCCAGTCAGTCATGGTGATAGGTGTTGGAAACACAATAGGAGTCGGTCAATAATAGTAATGCTGTTTGGCAAGAAGAAAGAAATTACTCCAGAAATATACTCGGAAGATACCTGTCTGTCATGCACTGAAATAACCAAGCGGCGTTATGAAGAAAGAGATTATGTTTATGGCGGAGGAATGCAATGTAAGAAGTGCACGTCTCCTAATACAATTGTGACTGCAATCTATGGGGAGTATCCAGAAGAAGATAAAGGCTAAAGCGTAATAATATTTGCACTTGATTCTTTAGGAATTAAAGTATGCTCTGCTTGGACCACTATTTTGCTATGTCCTTCAACGAGAATAGGGTATGCATGCACATTCTTTTTCTTCATTAACACATCCGCTAGTCTACGTAGATCCTTTTCGTCATACTTGTCGGTAAGCCATCGCAGAGCAAATGGGAGTGTTCTGTACCGGCTCCAGAGGAGGTCCAAAAGATCGTCTGCTTCTTTGTTCTTTACAGGCTTGCGGGAAGTTATTCCAAAGATGTTCTTCGTTTTGCCTTCGTACACGATACCTTGACCATCTCTTGTAGTGATAAATGGCTCAATTGCATATGCTTCGTTTTCTATAAGAGATAATGATGACCCTCTAGTCCAAATGTTGGGTATAGATTTCCCAGCATGAATGGTGTATTGCTGAAGTGAGTGGCCACTGAGATTCTGTATTGGCTTAAAGCCAAATTTCGTTATCGTAGTTTCTATGACTCTGCCTATGTCACTTGCTTTAGTGTTGGCTCTTGCAATTCTTACTGCCTCGCCTAGTGCCATTTCTGCTGTACTGACTAGTGGTTCGTATTTTGGGTCATAGCAGACCGTGACAGCTGTGTCTGCAATATAGCCTTCGATGTGGACGCCAATGTCTATCTTAAGGACGTCGCCTTCTTTTACCAAGGTGGCATCGTTTGGTTCTGCGGTATAGTGCGCAGCTATATCATTGAGGCTTGTGTTAACTGGGAATGCCGGCTCGGCATTTAGGCTGCGAATATGCGCCTCAACTGATTCGCAGATCTCAAATAGTGTCAATCCTACATGATACTTTTTGCGTGTGGCCTCCCTCACCTCCGCTGCTATCTTGCCGGCCCGTAGATAGCATTCAAGATTCATCCTATTTTGGTTTTGTATTGCTGTTCCTATATAGATTTTATATTGATATTCCTATATAGAGATTGTGCGGCTGATTGAATACAAAATGATGATGGTGGTGGTGGCGAGGAACCCTGATCGTTAACAGGACAAGCGTCGTCATCAATTGGATGATGCGATTAAACACATGCAAGGGTATCATAGAATTGACCGAAATATATGAAGGGGTTAGGGTCCAATAGACTTACAAAGCATACGACAAAGTGCTAATAGAACCGAAAGTTTTAGCCTGAAGAATCGACAATTGAGATACGTCAGTGATGTCTAAATTCAACTCTTTTAGTCTGGGTGGCTAGGTATACATTAGCCCATTTAGAACAGATTTATCATCTGCTGTTTCAATATCCAGTGAGAGAAACATCTGTTGGATAGCAGTTCAATCAAAGCCGTCTTTTCCATAGGCTTTGACTAGGGCTTCAAGCTCTAGTGTGGTTATAGGTAGTTGTTCACTTGTTTGCCAAAAGTCAAACTGAGGTGACATCAAATATCCCTTTTGCATTTGCATGTGACCAAACCCAAGTACATGGCCGATTTCATGGACAGCCGAGTTCCTAAACGCATATGGCGGCAGGTTTATTTCAGTCTCGCCATCGCCATGTAGTACAAGTGGAGAAAGGTATACTCGCATATCAAGGCTATTGTTGTTATCCCCAATGCCCTCTTCTAATCCCACAGACGTATAGGCTCCAGTTTGGATAGGATAATCTGGAAAATCACTATATTTGTCATAGATATACACTTTGATGTCGCATAATTCAAGCTCTGTCTCAGACTTGACAAACTTGGCAGTAATATTCCATCCAAGGTGATTGCCAGTATATTCCTGCAGTGCATGCCGCCACTTTTGCATCGACAGCTTTGTCCAAACATAGTATGCATTTTCAATGCCGTCATCCAGGTATATGCAGCTTTTTATATCATCTTTATCCCAGTTGTACCTTGTCATAGGAACAGAAGTTTCGGTAAAGTTAGTCTGCTCAGAATAATATTTTGCGGCGAGTCCTGGAGAAAAACTATAGGCAATATAAAGCGGAAAAAACAACAGCAACAACATTACTCTAGGTGCAAGAAGTACCAGTTTCTTGCACATTTTTTTCAGATGACTACTTTTTCGTCCTTATCTAGTGTAGCGATATTAAATGCTTGTTCTATTGTTGAGACAAATATGACGCCGTCTCCGTGCTCGCCTGTTCTTGCAGATTCAATGACTGCCTGTACCACTATGTCTACCTGGTCATCTGGAAGCACTATCTCAAACTTGACCCTAGGCAGTAGATCGTATGCGACGGGCTGACCTCTCCATTGTAAGTGCAGTTCACGCTGTTTGCTCCATCCCGATACTGTAGTAATTGTCATACCACCAATCTTCATCTGCCTTAGCTTTTCTTTGACCACAGGCATTCTTTCAGATCTAATCATGGCTTCTACTTTCTTCATTTATATAGCATTGAATGACACATGTACCATAAATTGCTATTGTTCTATAGTGATTTTTATTAAAAATACTTTATAAATTGGCAGATCAGAGGTAAGCCATTTGAAAAATAAGAAATTCGTCCTTGATACCAGTATCATCATCGATGGTGAGATAACAAGGATGCTTGAAGGTGGTAGTAATATTGAGCAAGAAAGCGAGATCATTATCCCTATAGCAGTTCTAGACGAGCTACAGTCACAGGCATCTACCAACAAAGAGCACGGCTTTGTAGGGCTTGAAGAGATAAAAAAAATTAGAGAGCTCTGTACTGCAAAAAATATTACACTCAGATTTGTAGGTCAGCGACCTGAATTTGATGATATCAGGCTTGCAAAACATGGCAGAATAGATGCAATAATTAAAGATGTTGCGATGCATGAATCTGCTACACTCATCACTGCGGATTATGTACAGGCGCTTGTCGCAGAGGCTCAAGGCATCGAGGCGGTGCACGTAAGGTCTCCCACCAAGACTACGGACCTGGAGTTTGAGAAATACTTTGACGACACGACAATGAGCGTCCACCTAAAGGAAGGAATATTTCCTATGGCAAAGAGGGGAAAGCCGGGTAACTCCCAACTTGTCAAAATAAGTCAGGAAAAGATCACCTCTCACCAATTGTTAAATATAATCAAAGAAGTTTCTGAAGCAGGCAGGGTTACAGGGAAGGGCGCTGTAGAAATAAGTAGGAGTGGCGCGACCGTCCTCCAGTTTGGTAACTTCAGGATTGCAATAACAAGGCCGCCTTTTTCCGACGGGCTGGAAGTGACAATAGTGAGACCTATCATTCGGTTAGAACTTGAAGATTACAATGTAAGCAGTAAACTAATGGACCGACTTTCTGGCAAGGCTGAGGGGATAGTAATAGCTGGTCCACCTGGTTCTGGTAAGAGCACGCTTGCAAGCAGCGTTGCTCAATTCTATACCAAAAGAGACAAGATAGTCAAGACCTTTGAATCACCACGTGACCTACAGGTTTCTGATGAAGTGACGCAGTATGGTCCTCTCGAAGGTAGCTTTGAAAAAGCGGTAGACATTTTGCTCTTAGTAAGACCCGACTATACAATCTTTGATGAAGTAAGAAGAGCACAGGACTTTGAAGTATTTGCAGACATGAGGCTTGCGGGAGTTGGCATGGTTGGTGTAGTGCACGCAAGCAGTCCACTTGACGCAATCCAGCGATTCATGGGGCGAGTCGAGCTTGGCATGGTTCCTCATATTTTGGACACGATAATCTTTGTGCGAGATGGCACTATAATGCAGGTCTATGAATTGACTCTAACTGTTAAGGTGCCAAGTGGAATGACTGAGGAAGACCTTGCTAGGCCATTGGTTGAAGTACGCGACTTTGAGTCAGGTGCAATAGAATATGAAATCTACACCTTTGGAGATGAAAATGTTGTAGTGCCGGTCTCGAAGTTGTTGACCAGGACCGGTCAGACAGAAAGTGGTGTTCGCAAGCTGGCTCAGTCCAAAGTAATGGACATTGTGCGCAGGTTTGATCCAGATGCCGAAGTAAATGTTATTTCAGATAACAAGGTACAGATAAGAGTTAGCAAAGAAGCCGTTCCCAGGATAATAGGCAAGGGTGGATCCACTGTTTCAGAGTTGGAGGAAATGCTAGGCGTAAAGATAGACGTGGAAGCCAAGACCCCTGCTCTAGGCAGAGAGATCGAGTTTGATATAAGTGAAACGGGCTCATCTGTCAATATTCTATTTGATGACGAGGCGATCGGTCATACAGTCGATGTGTATGTGAGAAATGAATACCTTATGAGCAGCCAGGTGGGCAAGAAGGCTAGAGTAAAGATAGATAAGCGCAGCGAATCCGGAAAGAAGATCCTAAATGCAATAATTGCAGGACAAAAAGAGATCAAGGTATTTATTAGTAGCAGACATTAGCCCATACCTTTGATCCCCTGCGCCTTGACAAGCCGGATGAATTCCTCAAGTTTTTTGAGGGTCTCCGGATGCAAATGATGCTCTATACCTTCGGCATCTCGGTTGGCAGTGTCCTCATCCACTCCGATCATCTTGAGAAAGTCGGCAAGAATCCCATGCCTATCATGCATGTTCTTTGCAACAGCCACGCCTGATTCTGTAAGGCTTATGCCGCGATATCGCTCATAGTTCACATGGCCACTCTCATTCAGCCTTTGAAGCATTTTGGTCACGCTGGGTGAGCTGACGTTTAGGTAATCAGAGATATCAATTGTAGTCGCATACCCCTTCTGAGTTATCAACTCATAAATGACCTCAAGGTAGTCCTCCATGCGGGTCGTTCGTCCAACCTTTTGAGCATTGTGGGCGTCACGAATAAACTCGAGGCGATTTCCTCCTCCTCTCCTTCTTCTGCCGCCCTGAGTAACATCGTCCGCCGGCTTGTCCCCCAATTTCCTTGTCAAAGGCATTATCTCTGCGGCATATATATAACAATTAATATTATTATAGGACTATTAAAAATCTTGCAGTGTATTGAACCTTGTTATATCGACTTCACAGCTTCATTCCATGATTGATGACAGAAACCTTCTCATAATAGATGCTAGGCCGTTCTCAAGATATGCTGAATTGCACATACCCGGCGCAGTCAACATTGACCTAATACAATTTCACTGGATCGATACCTCAAAGTCAGGTATCAGGCAATTTAATAGGCAAAGCAGACTTTTACTCTCAAACATAGGAGTTACAAAGGACAAGTTTGTTGTCTTTTATGACGATGTCTCGGGTACATCCGCCTCAAGAGGAGTCTGGCTTTTACTGTACTTTTCCCATAAGAAAGTCGCGATGCTAGACGGAGGATTCAATAAATGGAAGGCAGAAGGGTACAAGACAGAGACTAAGTCCAATCCCTTTTTGCATTCACATTTTAGGGGAAAGATAGATGCCAAGATTCTTGCAGACTTTAATAATATAAACTCAGCACTCAAGAGAAAAAAAGAAGGATCATCATTCATAATTGACGCTCGCTCAAAGGATGAGTACTCAGGCTCTACGATTAGAGCGTCGAAGGCGGGTCACATTCCTACTGCAATCAATATTGACTGGAATGATAACCTGGATCAGAGTGGTATTTTCAAAAGTCATGGAAAGTTGGAGCAGCTGTATGATAAGGTTCCAAAGAATGCCGAAGTGATAACTTACTGCCAAGGGGGTTATCGCGCTGCGAATAGCTTTGTCACTCTCAAGATGCTTGGCTACAAGAATGTGCGAATGTATCTTGGCTCTTGGGGCGAGTGGGGCAACAAGTTTGATTTGCCCGTAGAAAAAAATCTGCCTAATGGTAAATGAAATCAGAGCTCATTTTCAATAGTTTATTGTTCTTTAGAAAATGACAGGTGGTAAGACCGTATTTTTGCGCTAGCTTGAGCACAAAGAGCTGTATAAAAAATGTCGCCTGCAGCAGCAATTCAATTCCAGTGTTTTTGAATTCAACGTAAATTGAAGAGAATCCTTCTTCATTCAATCGTTTACTTAATCTTCTATTGTTCCCGTCGCCATCTCCTAATACTATTGCCTGATCGGCCTCTTTGATGCTGAATAATGGTGAATGGCAGAATTCTTCCGCAGGATAGGCCAAGGCTTTTGCACCAAATACTTCGTTAAACTTCAGCGTACCATACTTGGTGATTGCATACAGTGGACCATCACCAAGTAGGAAAT
>Ga0081538_10001643_pt1 | contig 22939 bp, 20 predicted proteins | sample TabmetS5T2R1_FD_71022 | JGI IMG/M metagenome (GOLD analysis project Ga0081538, IMG submission 71022) | Tabebuia heterophylla rhizosphere microbial communities from the University of Puerto Rico - S5T2R1 | ecosystem: Host-associated > Plants > Roots > Rhizosphere ... | reverse complement strand
GGGGCGCCCGGGCCGCCCTGCGGGCGACGTGGTCGGCGGCTCATGGGCCGGGAATCTACAACGGCCCCGCCGGGAGGAGGGCGGCGGCCGTGGCGGCCTCCCGCTCAACGCGGCGACTCGCACGGCCCCGCCGGGCAGGGACCGCCGTCAGCGCGCGGTTCCGCGCGCCGGTCCCGATAGGCGCGGATGTCCTCTCTTGCGGTGCCAAAGGTCCCTGGGTGGGTAGGACCATGGTCCGGTGGACAGCCCGCCGGAATGCGGCATCATGGGCGGCGGCCCGGACGACCGCTCCGGTCTCGCGTTCCTTGGAGGCAGCGTTGAAGATCCTGGTCACCATCAAGCGGGTGCCGGACACGGCCGCGGAGAAGCGGCTCGACCCCGCCGACAAGACGCTCGACCGCGAGTCGGTCGAGACGATCCTGAACCCGGTCGACGAGTATGCGGTCGAGGAGGCCCTGCGGCTCAAGGAGCAGGGGGGCGGGGAGGTGGTGGTGCTGTGCATGGGGCCGACCTCGGCGCTGGCCACCGTCCGCAAGGCGCTGTCCATGGGGCCCGATTCGGCGGTGCACGTCCACGACGACGCCCTGCACGGCTCCTGCGTCCTCAGCACCGCCAGGGTCCTGGACGCGGCCATCAGGCGGGTGGAGCCCGACATCGTGCTGTGCGGCTCGGAGTCGACCGACGCGCGCACCTCGCTGGTGCCCAGCGCGCTGGCCGAGTACCTGGGCTGGCCCGGCCTGATCGGCGCCAAGCAGCTCGAGGTCGACGGCGCCACCATCCGCATCCACCGCGAGACCGACATCGGCCACGACGTGGTCGAGGCCGACGGCCCGGCGGTGGTCAGCGTGGTCAAGGGGATCAACGAGCCACGCTACCCGTCGTTCAAAGGGATCATGGCCGCCAAGTCCAAGCCGGTGACCGACTACACCCTCGCCGACCTGGGCATCGACCCGGGGGAGGTCGGCAGGGCGGGCGCCACCACCGAGGTGATGGACTTCGCACCGCGGCCGCCGCGGCAGGCCGGCGTGCAGGTCAAGGACCCGGGCGACGGCAGCGCCGCCGCGGAGCTGGCCGACTTCCTGGCCAGCCACAAGTTCATCTGAGAGGAGGTTGACGCGAATGGCCGCGGTGCTGGTCCTGGTGGAGCACGACGGGGGCGCCACCAAGAAGGTCACCTACGAGATGCTCACCAAGGCGCGCAGCCTCGGCGAGCCGGTCGCGGTGTACGTCGGCGAGGGCCTGGACGCCGCCGCCGAGGGGCTCGCCCGCCACGGCGCCACCGCCATCGTCGCCGCCACCGGCGAGGGCTGGACCAACCAGCTCGGCGAGCCGCTCGCCGACGCCCTGGAGGCCGCCGCCGACCGCACCCAGCCGGCCGCGGTGCTGGTCCCCTCCACCCCGGCCGGCAAGGACGCCGGCGCCCGGCTGGCCGCCCGCAAGGGCTGGGGCATGCTGGCCGACATCGTCGACCTCGACGGCGACCTGGTCGCCACCCAGAACGTCTTCGGCGGGGCGACCACCGTGCGCGCCCGGGTCCGGACCGGCACGCCGGTGCTGGCGGTCAAGCCGAACTCCTTCCCGGTCGAGGAGGCCCCGGCCGAGCCCGAGCGCATCGAGCTCGGCGCCGCCCGCGAGGCCGGGCACGACAACTCGCGGGTCACCGACCACGTGGTCCAGGAGCAGGGCGGCCGGCCCGACGTCGCCGAGGCCGAGATCGTCGTCTCCGGCGGCCGCGGCCTCCAGGACCCCTCGAACTTCGCGCTGGTCGAGGCGCTGGCCGACGCGCTCGGCGCCGCGGTCGGCGCCAGCCGAGCCGCGGTCGACGCCGGCTGGTACCCCCACCAGCACCAGGTCGGGCAGACCGGCAAGACCGTCTCCCCCCAGCTCTACGTGGCCGTCGGCATCTCCGGGGCGATCCAGCACCGCGCCGGCATGCAGACGTCCAAGACGATCGTGGCCATCAACAAGGACGCCGACGCGCCGATCTTCGCCATCGCCGACTTCGGCGTGGCCGGCGACCTGTTCAAGGTGGTGCCTCGGCTGACGGACGAGGTCACCAAGCGGAAGGGTTGATGAGCGGCAGCCTGACACCCCCCCAGCCAGGCCGCGCCCGCCGGCGCGCCGACCGCCCGACCGCCGCCAGGGCGGCGCGGGTCAGCGTCCGCGCCAGCGGCCGCGGCCTCGCGCTGCTGGCCGGCGAGCCGGGACGCCGCTGGCGCCGCCACCAGGCGCGGGCCGCCCTGGGGGCGGCGATCGCCGCGCGGCTCGCGGGCCAGCCGGCCCCCGCCTCCCTGGCCGCGCCGCTGGCCGCCCACCGGGCGGCCCAGCTCCGGCTGGCCTCCACCGACGTCCCGTCCCGCAACGGGCGGGCCCCGGGAGCGGCGCCCGCGGACGGCACGCGTGCCGGGCGCGCGGCGCGCCACGAGCGGGACGTGGCGGCCGACGTCGAGCGGCTGCTGCTGCTCGTCGTCCAGTTCCTGCCCCGGCTGGCCGCGCTGCTGCGGCTGCGGGTGGCCGACGCGCGCCTCGGCGCGTGGGCGGTCGGCCTGGTGGACCTGCCGGACCCGGCGGTGGCGGCGGCGCGCGAGCGGCTGGTGGCCGCCCAGGCCCACGCGGCCGAGGCCGGCGCCGCCATGACGGCCAGCCGGCGCGAGGCGCTGGCGGCCGCCGGGACGGCGCTGACGCTGGCGGGCGCCGCGCTGGCCGAGGCCGCCGGCCGGCTCGGCCGCCGGCTGCGGAGCGGCGCGACCGCGCTGTGGGCCTGGCTGGTGGCGCTGGCCGTCGCCAGCGGCCGCCGGCTGCGCGCTGCGGCCGTCGCCACTGGCCGCGGGCTCCACGGCGCGACCGTCGCCACCGGGCGCGGGGTGCGCGCCGGGACGGCCGCCACCGGGCGTGGGCTGCGCGGCGCGGCGGCCGGCGTCGCCGCCTTCCTGGCCGGCGCCGCCACGGCCGTCCTGGCCGCCGGCAACGCCACCGCCGCCCGCATCGACGCCGGCGTCGCCCGCCGCCGGGAGCGGGCGCGCCACCGCCGCGCCCGACGCGCCGCGGCCGGCTCGCGGGCGGCCACCGGCCCACGCACCGCCGCTGACCCGCGCGCCGACGACCCCCGTGCCGCGGCCGCCACCCGCGTCGAGGAGGGCCCGGTCGGCGTCGCCGGGGACCCGGGGCGCGGGGAGGCCGTCGAGGTCCCGCCCTTCGGCGTCCGCAACGGGCGGGTCGAGGGGGCCGGGGTCCCGCTGGGCGGCGACCAGGGGGAGGCCACCGAGCCATGGTGGCTCCCCTCGCACCTGGGCGACCCGGTTGCGGACGGCCCGCGCGGTCGGGGCCGCAGGCTCCGGCGCCGCCGCGGCGCCTACGAGGCCCCGCCCGAGCGCGACCCGGTGGTGGCCGGCCTGGCCGCGTTCGTCGGACGCACCGCCAGGCGCTTCGGCCGCGTGGTCACCGCGCTGGCCGCCCCGCCGGACCGCCGCCGGTCCGGCTGGCTGCCGTTCCTGCGTCCGGTGGCGGTGGCGCTCGCCCTCGCCCTGGTCGCCGGCATGATGGCGGCGCTCCCGACCGGGATGCTGGTCAGCGGATCGGTCAAGCTGGCCGCCACGGGCCTGCCCGACCTGGAGGAGCTCAAGCCGCTCCGCCAGCCGGAGCGGACCCAGATCTACGACCGCAACGGCGGCCTGATCGAGGTCCTCAAGACCGAGCAGGACCGCATCGTGGTGCCGCTGGGGCGGATGTCCGAGCGGCTCCAGCAGGCGGTGATCGCCGCCGAGGACGCCCGCTTCTACGAGCACGGCGGCGTCGACGACCGCGGCATCCTGCGCGCCGCGCTCACCAACCTCTTCAGGGGGGACGTGACCCAGGGCGGCAGCACCATCACCCAGCAGCTCGTCCGCAACGCCTACTCCGACCTGCGCGAGCGCACCCTGGACCGCAAGATCAAGGAGGCCGCCCTCGCCGCCCAGCTCGAGCGCAAGTTCAGCAAGCGGCAGATCCTCGAGGCCTACCTCAACCGCGTGTACTTCGGCGCCGGCTACTACGGGGTCGAGACCGCGAGCTGGGGCTACTTCCGCAGGCACGCCAACCAGCTCTCCCTGGCGCAGGCCGCCACGCTTGCCGCGATCATCCGCGAGCCGGAGACCGCCAACCCGCGCGAGAGCCCGGAGCGGGCCAAGGCGTTGCGCGACTCGGTGCTGACCCGCATGGCCGACCTCGGCATGGTGCCCGCCGCCGACGCCGCCAAGGCCAGGGAGCGGCCCCTGAAGGTGCTGCCGCCGCGCAACGTCGGCGGCCGCTACCCCTGGTTCGTCGACGGGCTGCGGCGCCAGCTCGAGCAGGACCCGCGGCTCGGCAAGATCCGCGAGCAGCGCGTGCGCCGGCTCTTCGAGGGCGGCCTGCGCATTCGCACCACCCTGGACCGCAACCTCCAGGAGTATGCCGAGGACGCGGTGCGCGCCCACGTGCCGGCGGGGGGCCCGTGGCAGATCGCGCTGATCGCCATCGACCCCCGCAACGGCGCCGTCCGCGCGGTGGTCGGCGGCCAGAACTACAGCCGCCACCACTACAACGTCGCCGTCCAGGGCCGCGGCCGCCAGCCCGGCTCCTCGTTCAAGCCGTTCGTGCTCGCGGCCGCGCTCGACGCCGGCGTCTCGCCCGACTCGGTCTGGGAGTCCGGCGCCTTCCAGAGCGACAGCGTCTGCGGCGCCAAGTGGGCGGTGGACAACTACGAGGGCAAGGGCGCCGGCAAGATCTCGGTGCGGGAGGCGACCTGGCGCTCGGTCAATGGCGTCTACGCCCGCCTCATGGAGCACCTCTGCCCCGCCAAGGTGGCGGGCATGGCGGAGAAGCTCGGCGTCCACCTGGAAGACGCCCCGGCGCGTGCCCCGTCGATGGCGCTCGGCACCGCCGAGGTGCGGCCGATCGAGATGGCCAGCGCCTACGGCGTGTTCGCCAACATGGGCGAGTACCACAAGCCCACCTTCGTCGAGAAGGTCAGCCGCCGCGGCGACACCGTGATCGAGGACGGCCAGAAGGGGGAGCGGCGCATCTCGGCCGCGCTCGCCTGGCAGGTCAACGACATCCTCAAGGGCGTGATCTCCCACGGCACCGGCACCGCCGCCAACATCGGCCGCCCCGAGGCCGGCAAGACCGGCACCAACCAGGCGTACCGTGATGCCTGGTTCGTCGGCTACACGCCGCAGCTGGTGACGGCGGTGTGGATGGGCGACCCGAAGGAGCAGACGCAGATGACCAACGTGGGCGGCATCCGGGTCACCGGCGGCTCCTACCCGGCCCGGGTCTGGCACGACTTCATGCTGGCCGCCCTGGCCAACCAGCCGGTCCTGGACTGGCAGAAGCCGCCGGAGGAGCTGTCCTACTCGATCCTGCCGCCGGCCAAGCAGGAGCCGAAGAAGAAGAAGCGCAGGCGCCCGCGGCCCGGACCGCCCGGCGGGCGCTAGGAGAGGACCGGCCGTGCCATACCTGGACTACGCGGCCAGCGCCCCGCTGCGCGCGGAGGCGCTGGCCGCCATGCTGCCGCTGCTGCAGCGCCCGGCGGCCAACCCGTCCAGCCAGCACGGCCCCGGCCGGGCCGCCAGGGCGGCGGTGGAGACCGCCCGCGAGCATGTGGCCGCGCTGGTCGGCGCCGCCCCCGGCGAGGTGGTGTTCACCTCCGGCGGCACCGAGGCCGACAACCTGGCCGTCAAGGGCGCCGTGCTGGCGCGGCCTGAGGGCGCCAGGCGGCTGGTGTGCACGGCGGTGGAACACCACGCGGTGCTGGACGCCGCCGCCTGGGCCGAGGCCGACGCCGGCGCCCGCGTCGCGGCGGCGCCGGTGGACGCGGCGGGCCGGGTCGACCCGGAGCGGCTCGGCGGGCTGCTGGAGCCCGGCCGGACCGCGCTGGTGGCCGTGATGGCCGCCAACAACGAGGTCGGCACCGGCCAGCCGGTCGCCGCGGCCGCGGAGCTGGCCCACGCCGCCGGCGCCCTGCTGCTGTGCGACGCCGTGCAGGCGGCCGGCCTGCCAGGGGTCGACCTGGGCAGGGACGGGATCGACCTGCTGGCGCTCGCCGCCCACAAGCTCGGCGGTCCCACCGGGATCGGGGCGCTGGTGGTGCGCGCCGGCACCGACCTGCGGCCGCTGCTGCACGGCGGCGGCCAGGAGCGGGGCCTGCGCTCGGGCACGCTGCCGGCGGCCGCCATCGCCGGGTTCGGCGCGGCCGCGGCGGCCGCCCTGGCCGAGCGGGAGCAGCCCGGCTACGCGGCGGCCCTGGCCGCCCTCCGCGGCGGCCTGCTCGCCGGCCTCCGCGCGCTGGAGCCCGCCCTGGTGGTCAACGGCGACCCCGATGGGGACGCCCTGCCCGGCCTGCTGTCGGTGCGGTTCCCGGGGCGCCGGGCCGAGGACCTGCTGCTGCTGCTCGACCGGCAGGGGGTCGCCTGCTCCGCCGGGTCGGCCTGCGCCAGCGGCGCCGTCACCCCCTCCCACGTGCTGCTCGCCATGGGCCGCGACCCCGCCGAGGCGCGCGAGACGGTGCGCTTCAGCCTCGGCCACGCCTCCACCGAGGCGGACGTGGACGCCGCCGTCGCCGCCGTCCGCGAGGGGTTCCAGGTGCTCGCCCCGCAGGAGGCCGTCACGTGACCCGGACTCAGGTGCTGGTGGCGATGAGCGGCGGCGTCGACTCGTCGGTGGCCGCCGCCCTGGCGGTGGAGGCCGGCTGGGACGTCACCGGCGTCCACCTGCGCCTCGCCGACACCCCGGCCCACCTCCAGGTGCAGGGCAAGGGCTGCTGCACGGTGGCTGACGCCGACGACGCCCGCCGGGTCGCCGCCACCCTCGGCATCCCCTTCTACGTCTGGGACATGGCCGAGGAGTTCCGGCGGGCGGTGGTCGACGACTTCGCCGGCGAGTACGCGGCCGGCCGCACGCCCAACCCCTGCGCCCGCTGCAACGAGCGCGTCAAGGTGGTCGGCCTGCTCAGCAGGGCCCGCGCGCTCGGCTTCGACGCCCTGGCCACCGGCCACTACGCGCGGGTCGAGGACGGGCGCCTGTACCGCGCCGCCGACCGCGCCAAGGACCAGTCCTACGTGCTCTACATGCTCGGGCCGGCCGAGCTGGGCCACGTGCGGCTGCCGCTGGGGCGCATGACCAAGCCGGAGGTGCGCGCCACCGCGGCCAGGCTGGGGCTGCGGACCGCGGCCAAGCCGGAGTCCTACGACGTCTGCTTCGTCCCCGACGGCGACACCGCCGGCTGGCTGGAGCGCCGCCTCGGCCGCCGTCCCGGCCAGGTGGTGGACAGAGACGGGCATGTGCTCGGCAGCCACCAGGGCGCCTACCGGTACACGGTGGGCCAGCGACGCGGGCTCGGCATCGCCGCCGCCACGCCCCGCTACGTTCTGCGGGTCGAGCCGGCCGCCGCGCGGGTGGTGGTGGGGGAGCGGGACGAGCTGGCCATCGACGCGGTCGAGCTGGAGCGGGCCTCCGCCACCGACGGGCGTGGGCTGCGGCCCGGCCGCGCCAGGGTGCGCCTGCGCGCCCACGGCCAGGAGGTCGGCTGCCAGGTGGTCCCCCTCGACCCGGACAACGGGGCCCGGGCCCGCCTGGACCTGGACGAGCCGGTCGCGGCCGTCGCCCCCGGCCAGGCGGCGGTGCTCTACGACGGCGACCTCGTCCTCGGCGGCGGCACCGTGGCCGCCACCGTCAGCGCGGCGGCACGGGCCGGGCCTCCAGCACCCGCTTGAGGGTGCGGAGGTCGCGGCTGACCGAACGGTGGACCGCCCTGGCCAGGAACGGCCCGGCCAGGGCGTAGAAGCGGCCGGTGTCGCCCTCGACCCGCACCGTCACCTCGGTCGTGCCGTCGCCGGCGTCGCGGAGCCGGTAGGTGATCCGCATCGGGAACGGCGCCCTGACCGACCGCATCGCCAGCCGGTCGGGGGTCAGCTCGGTGATCTCGTTGAGGTACTCCACGCGGCGGCCGAGGAACGAGGCGACCCGCTGCACCCGGCTGCCGACGCGCACCGGCGCCGGGCTGACCAGCCGGGCGCTGCGCAGGCCGCCGATCCACTCCCGGTCGTTGGCGGGGTCCCACAGGTAGGCAGCGACGGCGTCGCGGCGCCGGTCGACGGTGATCGCGGCGGTGGTGTCAACGGCCATGCCGGCTCCTCCTGTCGGCCGGAAGCGACGGCGGACCGCTGCGGGCCGGGTCGGGGCCCGGGTCGCGGCCGGCGACCACCGCGGCCAGGCGGGGCAGGAACCGCGACCACCCTTCGGCGTGCAGCGGGCGCCACTCGGGCGCCAGGTCGCGGTGCACCAGCCGCACCCGCGTTCCCTCGGCGTGCGCCAGCAGGTCGACCTCCACGGTCGAGGACCCCGGTGGCACCGGGATCGCGCCGCTGTCCCAGCCCCAGGTGAACACCACCCGCCTGCCGGGGACGACCTCGAGGTAGCGGCCGCTGCACCACTCCCCGGCGGCGATCTCGAACCGGAAGCCACCGCCGGGCCGGGGCGACAGCTCCGACCGGACGCCGATCCAGCGGACCAGCAGGTCCGGCTCGACGAACCAGCGGAACACCTCCTCGGGCGGAGCCGGGACCACCACCTCGCAGGTGACCGCCCCGCCGTCCGTCCCGCCCGCGCTCACGCGCCGCCCCCGCCGCGCGGTCGGCCGGCGACCTCGCCGGCCAGGCGCCCCAGCCTCGCGCCCCAGAACCCCTCGAGCTGGGACCGCACCGCCGACAGCCGCTCCAGGTCGACCCGGTACAGCCGCTGGTTGCCGTCGACCCGCACGTGGACCAGGCCCGCGTCGCGGAGGACCTTCAGGTGCTGGGAGGCCGCCGGGCGTGACATCCCGACGGCGTCGGCGAGGTCGGAGGAGGACCGCTCGGCGTCCCACACCAGCCGCAGCATCGCGCGCCGCGCCGGATGGGCGAGGGCACGGAGCGTCTCGTCGACCGCGGGCTCGTCCGCCATGGGTTAAGGCTATCCGCAATTAAGCGATGATGCAATCAGGGCGTTCCGCCGAGGCGCTCCAGGCGGGTGTGGACCTCGTAGCGGTCGCCGCGGTACAGGGAGCGGACGTACTCGACCGGCGTGCCGGCCGGGTCGCGGGTGACCCGCTGGAACAGCAGCGCCGGCTGCGAGGCGGGCACACCCAGCAGCGCCGCCTCCTCCACGCCGAGCCGGACCACGCTGGCCCACTGGTCGGCCTCGGCCACCCGCACCCCCCAGGTGCGCTCCAGCAGCTCGTACAGGGAGGCGTCGGTGAGGTCGGCCTCCTCCAGCCCGGGGAGCCGCTGCGCGGGCAGGTGGGTGCGCTCCAGCGCCATGGGCTCGCCGTCGGCGGTCCGCACCCGCTCCAGGTGGACCACGGGCGTGCCGGGCACCAGCGCCAGGTGGCGCGCGACCACCTCGCTGGCCGGGACGATCGCCTGGCTGCGCACCACCGAACCGGGGGTCATGCCGCGGGCGCGCATGTCCTCGGTGAAGGAGGTCAGGGTCAGGGGCTGGCGGAACTTCGGCTCGGCCACGAAGGTGCCGCTGCCGTGGACGCGGTAGACCAGGCCGCGGGAGACCAGGCCGTCGATCGCCTGCGTGACGGTCGCCCGCGCCACCCCGTAGCGCCGCGCCAGCAGCCGCTCCGAGGGCAGCACCGCGCCCGGGTCCAGGGCGCCGACGACGCCCTCCAGGATCTCCTGGAGCTGCTCGCCCTTGGGCCGTCTGGCCGAGAGCCTGGGGGGGAGGGAGCCGATCGCCTCCCCGTGCCGGCGCGTCCGCATGGCAGATAGTGTAGCCGCTCCTCTTGACAAGTGGACTAGGCCACTTTACCTTGCCCATACTGGACTAGTCCAGCGGCCCACCAGACCGGAGGCCAGCACCGGATGACCGCGCTCGACCGCTACTTCGAGGCCGCCACGGCCACCCTCGCCGAGGTCGCCGCCACCCAGGGGGAGGCCCTGGAGGCGGCGGCGCGGCTGGTCGCCGGAAGCGTCGCCGCCGGCGGCGTGCTCCACCTGTTCGGCGCCGGCCACTCCCAGCTGGTCGCCCTCGACGCCCACCTCCGTGCCGGCGGGCTGGCCTGCGTCAACCCGATCGTCGACCCGGCGCTGGCGCCGGCCGCCGGCCTGGACGTCGCCCGCGTCGAGCGCACGCCCGGCCACGCCGCCACCGTCCTGGAGGGCGAGGACCTGCGGCCCGGCGAGGTCGTCCTGGTGGTGTCCAACTCCGGCGTCAACCCGGTCCCGGTGGAGGTCGCCGCCGGCTGCCGGGACCGCGGGCTCCAGGTGGTCGCCCTGACCAACGTCGAGCAGGCCAAGGCCACCGCCGCCCGCCACGCCTCGGGCGCCAGGCTCCACGAGCTCGCCGACGTGGTGGTCGACAACCGCTGCCCGCCCGGCGACGCCGCCGTGGCCCTCCCCGGCGGGGAGCGGGTGGGGCCGACCACGACCGTGGTCGGCGCCGCCGTGGTCGCCGCCCTCGCCGCCAGGGTGGCGGAGCTGCTGGCCGAGCGGGGCGCGACCCCGCCGGTGCTGGTCAGCCAGAACCTCGACGGCCGCGACGCCGCCGAGCGCAACCAGACGCTGCTGCGGGCCTACCGCGGCCGGACCCGGCTGCCGCTGTGAGCGGGGACGGCACCACCCTGCTGGTCACCGGGGCCAGGGTCCTCACCCCCGGCGGCGAGTGGCCGCGCGGCTGGATCGCCGTGGAGGGCCGCCGCATCGCCGCCATGGGGCAGGGCCGCCCGCCCGAGCGCCACCGCGCCGGCGCCGACGTGCTCGACGCCGGCGGCCTGGTCGTCCTGCCCGGCTTCATCGACCTGCACGTCCACGGCGCCGTCGGCGTCGACGTGCTGGACGCGGACCCCGACGGGCTCCGCCGCATGGCCCGCCACTACGCCGGGCACGGCGTCACCGCCTGGCTGCCGACCACCATGACCGCCGCAGGGCGCGACCTGGAACGGGCCCTGGAGGCGGTCGGCGAGGTCCTCGGACCGGTCGACCGCGGCGCCACCGTGCTCGGCGCCCACCTGGAGGGCCCCTACCTCAACCCGGCGCGCCACGGCGCCCAGGACCGCTCGCTGATCCGCGTGGCCGAGCGGGCCGAGGCGACGCGCCTGCTGGACTCCGGGATCGTGCGGCTGCTCGCCCTCGCCCCCGAGGTCGAGGGCAACCGCTGGCTGATCGCCGAGGCGGTGGCCCGCGGGGTGACCGTCTCCGCCGGCCACACCGACGCCACCTACGACCAGGCGCTGCGGGCGGTCGCCGACGGCGTCCGCCACGTCACCCACGCCTTCAACGCCATGCGCCCCCTCGGCCACCGCGAGCCCGGCATGCTCGGCGCCGCCCTCACCGTCCCCGAGCTGGCCTGCGAGCTGGTCGCCGACAACGTCCACGTCCACCCGGCCGCCATGCGCCTGCTGCTGCAGGCCAAGGGCGCCGACGGGGTGGTGCTGGTCACCGACGCCGTGCGCGCCACCGGCCTGCCCGACGGCGCCTACCAGGTCGGCGACCAGCCGGCCATCCACATGGACGGCGCCATCCGCCTGGCCGACGGCACCCTGGCCGGCAGCGTGCTCACCCTGGACCGGGCGCTGCACAACCTCCAGTCCGCCACCGGCCGGCCGCTGGCCGAGCTGTGGGCGGCGACCAGCCGCAACGCCGCCAGGGCGATCGGCGTCGACGACGCCAAGGGCAGCCTCGAGCCGGGCAAGGACGCCGACCTGGTGCTCCTGGACCCGGAGCTGCGCGTGGTCGCCACCGTCGCCGAGGGCGTCCTGGTCCACGGCGGCGGCGGCCGGCTCCGGCGCGCCACCCCGACCCAGGCAGCCACCCACTCCGGACGACCTCCGCCCCGCTAGCAGCGACCGGAGGGGTCCGGGGAACCCCGAGGGGGTTCCCCGGTCGATCAGGATCCCGGCAGAAGGAGGGAAGGTCCCATGTCCCGTCGACTCCGCATCTCCGCCATCCTCGCGTTCGCCATGGCGCTGCTGCTCGCGGCCTGTGGCGGCGACGAGCCGTCCGGCTCCGGCGGCCAGCAGGCCCAGGCCGGCCCGCGGACGCTCACCATCTGGCTGATGGAGGGCAGCGCGCCGCCGCAGGTCATCGACGCCGTCAACGCCGACTTCAAGGCCGCCCACCCCAACGACACCGTCAAGGTCCAGCTCCAGCAGTGGAGCAACGTCACCACCAAGCTGGACGCCGCCTTCGCCGGCAGCAGCCCGCCGGACGTCATGGAGCTCGGCAACACGCTGGTGTCCAAGTACGGCGCCGCCGGCGCCCTCCAGGACCTCACCGCCAGCAAGTCGCAGTTCGAGAACAGCGGCACCTGGCTCCAGTCGCTCACCGAGTCCTGCACCGTGGACGGCAAGCTCGTGTGCGCGCCCTACCTCGCCGGCAGCCGCGCGGTCATCTACCGCAAGAGCATGTTCAAGCAGGCCGGCATCACCCAGACCCCGACGAGCCTGGAGGAGCTGCACGCCGCCGCCAACAAGCTGATGCAGACCTTCGCCAGCGACAAGCGCTTCTCCGCCTTCTACTTCCCCGGCAAGTACTGGTACGCCGCCCTGCCGTTCATCTGGGACCACGGCGGCGACATCGCCAAGCAGGAAGGCGACCAGTGGCGCGGCATCCTCGACAGCCCCGAGTCGCAGCAGGGCCTCGCCGAGCTGAAGAAGCTGGTGGACTGCTGCTCCAGGGCCGACAAGAGCGGTGACGAGGCCAAGCAGGACCAGGCCTTCGCCCAGGGCCACATCGCCATGATCGTCGCCAACGGCTGGGAGAAGGGCGTCATCCTCGACAAGAAGACCGGCAACCCCAAGCTCGAGAACGACATCGCCGCCTTCCCGCTGCCCAGCCGCAACGCCGGCCAGACCGCGCCGGTGTTCCTCGGCGGCTCCGACCTCGGCATCGCCACCAAGAGCAAGAACCAGGATCTTGCCCTTGACTGGGTCAAGCTCCTGGCCGGCCAGAAGTTCCAGACCCAGATGGCCACCGTCGGCGGGGTCATCCCGAACTCGACCACGCTGCTTGACCTGCACAAGGACGACCCGTACCTGTCGGTGTTCGACGCCACCGCCAAGAACAGCCGCTTCACGCCGACCTCGCCGAACTGGGCCAACGTCGAGGCCGCCAACATCCTGCCCGACATGCTCGTGTCGATCTTCACCGGCCAAGCCGGCATCGCCGACGCCACCAAGAAGGCCAGCGAGCAGATCACCACGACCCTCAACGCCGGCTCGTAGCCGGCGACCGGTAAAGGAGGCCAACGATGCGCGCCGTGGAGACCAGGCGGCCATCCCCGCCGTCTCCGCGGCGCGCGCCCGAGGCCCCCAGGCCGGGCGCCCGGGCCCGCCGACTGCGCCCGCTGGTGCCCTACGCCCTGCTGGCGCCGAGCCTGCTGGTGCTCGCCGCCGTCCTCGCCTACCCGCTGTACCGGCTGCTGGTCCTGTCCTTCCAGCAGTACGGGCTGCGGGAGCTGTTCGCCGGCACCGAGGGCCGCTTCATCGGCATGGAGAACTACCGGTCGATCCTCGCCGACAGCTTCTTCTGGACGGTGGTGGCCCGCACGGTCGTGTTCGCCGCGGTCTGCGTCGGCCTCACCATGGTCCTCGGGACCCTGGTGGCGCTGCTGCTGCGCCGGCTCGGCAGGGGCATGCGGCTGCTGGTCACCGCCGGGCTGGTGGCCGCGTGGGCGACCCCGGTCCTGACCGCCGTGGCGATCTGGCAGTGGATGTTCGACTTCGAGTTCGGGGTGGTGAACTGGCTGCTGACCAGGCTCGGCGTCGGCGACTTCGTCAACCACAACTGGTTCGACCGCCCGCTGGAGGGGTTCGCGGTCATCGTCCTGGTGGTGGTGTGGGGCGCGCTGCCGTTCGTGGCCGTCACCCTCCACGCGGGGCTCACCCAGGTGCCGGCCGAGCTGGAGGAGGCGGCCCAGGTCGACGGCGGCGGCGCCTGGCAGGTGTTCCGGAACGTCACCTTCCCGATCCTCAAGCCGATCTTCCTGCTGCTCGCCATCCTGTCCACCATCTGGGACTTCAAGGTCTTCACCCAGATCTGGGTGATGCTCAACCAGCGGCCGGGACGCGACTACTTCCTGCTGGGGATCTGGTCCTACAGCGAGTCGTTCGGGGTGAGCAACTACGGCAAGGGCGCCACCATCGCGGTGGTGATGGTGGTGCTGCTGATGGTGCTCACCGCCGTCTACGTCCGCCAGATGCTGCGCGCGGTGGAGGCGTGATGCGGGTGCTCACCAGGCGCCGCGCCACCAGGCTGCTGCTCAACGCGGCGGCGCTGCTGCTGTTCGCGGTGACCGTGTTCCCGATCTACTGGATGGTCGCGACCGGCTTCAAGCGGGGCGTCGACATCCTGTCGTTCGAGCCGAAGTGGCTGCCGTTCCCCGCCACCCTGGACAACTACCGCACCGCGATCGGCAAGCCCTTCTTCACCACCGACGTCCTCAACAGCATGATCGTGGTGGCGGTCACCGTGCTGGTCTCCCTCGGCCTGGCGTTCCTGGCCGCGCTGGCCGCGGCCCGCTTCCACTTCAGCGGCCGCAAGGCCCTGGTCGTCATGCTCATCGTGGTGCAGATGGTGCCGCTGGAGGCGCTGATCATCCCCATCTACCTGATGCTGGACAAGGCCAACCAGACCGACAAGCTGACGGGGATCATCGTCACCTACATGACCTTCGTGCTGCCGTTCACCATCTGGACGCTGCGAGGGTTCATCATCAACATCCCGATGGAGCTGGAGGAGGCGGCCATGGTGGACGGCTGCACCCGGGCGGGCGCCTTCCGGCGGATCCTGTTCCCGCTGGTCGCGCCCGGCCTGGTCGCCACGGCGGTGTTCTCGTTCATCCTGGTGTGGAACGACTACCTGATCGCCTACGTGCTCCTGCAGAGCCCGGAGCGGCAGACGCTCGGGATCTGGCTGGCGTCGTTCACCACCAACCACGGCACCGACTGGGGCGGGGTGATGGCCGGCTCGACCCTGTACGCCATCCCGGTGGTGGTCTTCTTCCTGCTGGTGCAGCGGCGGGTGGTGAGCGGCCTGACCGCCGGGGCGGTCAAGGGATGAGCAGCCGCCTGGAGGTGGAGCTGCGGGAGCAGCCGGCGGCGCTGGCCCGGCTGCTGGACCGGGAGGCCGCCGGCGCGCTGGACCTCGGCCGCCGGCTCGCCGGCGGCGGCGTGCGGCTGGTGGTGATCGCCGCCCGCGGCAGCTCCGACAACGCCGCCCGCTACGCCAAGTACCTGTTCGGCGCCCACAACCGGCTGCCGGTGGCGCTGGCCACGCCGTCGCTGTACGGCCTCTACCGGCGGCCGCCGCGCCTGGACGGCGCGCTGGTGGTCGGCGTCTCGCAGTCGGGGACCTCCCCGGACGTGGTCGGCGTGCTCGCCGAGGCGCGCATCCAGGGGCGCCCCACGGTGGCGGTCACCAACACGCCCGGCTCGCCGCTGGCCGCCGAGGCCGACCACGTGCTGGAGATGCACGCCGGCGACGAGCTCGCCGTCGCCGCCACCAAGAGCTACGTCAACTCGCTGGGGGCGCTGGCCCTGCTGTCGGCGGGCCTGGAGGGCGACCCCACCCGCGTCGAGGCGCTGCGGCAGGTCCCGGCCGCGCTGGACCGCGCGATCGCCGACAGCGCCCACGCCGCCGGCCGCGCCGCCCGGCTGCTGGCCGACGCCGCCGCCTGCGCCGTGGTCGCCCGCGGCTTCAACCACGCCACCGCCTTCGAGGTCGCCCTCAAGATCACCGAGCTGACCGGCACGCTGGCCACCCCGTTCTCCGGCGCCGACCTGCTGCACGGCCCGATCGGCGCCATCGGCGCCGGCTTCCCCGTCCTGCTGGTGGCGCCCAGCGGCGCCGTGCTGCCGCAGCTCCTGGAGGTGCAGGCGGCACTGCGGGAGCGCGGCGCCCTGGTGGTGGCCGTCGCCGACGACGCCGCCGTGCTCGCCGGCGCCGCCGAGCGCCTGCCGCTGCCCGCCGGCGTCCCCGAGTGGCTGTCGCCGCTGGTCGCGGTCGCCCCCGGCCAGGTCGTCGCGATCGAGCTGGCCCGCCTGCGCGGCCTGGACCTCGACCATCCCGGCGGCCTGTCCAAGGTCACCAGCACCCGCTAGACCCCGGTCCCCCCTCCCGTGACGACCGGGAGCGCCTTCACCCGGGGCGGACCTCGACGAAGCCGGCAGCATTGAAGTCACCGTCGAAGGCGAGCGCCTCGCGGATCCGGCGGCGGCGCATCAGCGCGAAGCTCGTCGCGTCGACGAAGGAGTACTCGCGCTCGTCGTGCCGCCGAAGCCAGCGCCACGCCTCCGCCTCGGTGGCTGCGTCGACGTGGACCACCTCGACGCCGGGGAGCCGGGCGAGCCGGTCCAGGAACCCCACCGCCGCCGCGTGACCGGCGCGACGGCGAAGCAGCGTCCAGGTCTCGCCGACGACGTGGTTGGAGACGCAGAGGCGACCCACCCCGGCCCGCACCAGGGCGGTGGCGTCGCCATGGCGGCGGTCGCGACGCTCCTGGAGCGCGAACCAGAAGCTGGTGTCGGCGAACCTCACGCCTTCGGCCCGTAGATCGCGTCGTCGATGTCGTCGACGGGATCGTCGTCCAGCCAGCCGATCATCGCATCCCAGGGATCGTCAGGAGACGGCGCCGTGGCGCCGACCTCGCGAGCGATGCATGCTCGGATGAGCGCGGCCTTGGAGACGCCTCGGCGGGCGGCCTCGGCCTTGACCGCCGCGTCGAGCGTCTCGTCGATGTGGAGCTGGATCCGTCGCATGCGGACCAGTATACACACCGCTGTAACGGATGGTGTGTAGGAATGGACCGGGCGGGTTTGCCGGGCGGTGGGCGAGGTAGCGGAGGAGGGATGAGCGCGCACGCCGACGACACCGTCCTGGTGGTCGGGGCCGGGCCGACCGGGCTGCTGCTGGCCGGGGACCTGGCCGCGGCCGGGGTCGCCTGCACGGTGCTGGAGCGCCGCGCCGGCGAGTCGAACCTCACGCGCGCGTTCGGCGTGCACGCGCGCACCCTGGAGGTGCTGGACGCGCGCGGCCTGGCCGACGACCTGGTCGCCACCGGCACCACCGTGCGCGGCGTGCGGGCGTTCCGCGGGGTCGAGCTCGACCTGTCCGGGCTGCCGACGCGGTTCCCGTTCGTGCTGGTCACGCCCCAGTACCACACCGAGCGCCTGCTCACCGAGCGCGCCGCGGCGCTGGGGGCCGAGATCGTCCACGACGCCGAGGTGGTCGGGCTGCGCCAGGACGGCGACGGCGTCGAGGTCGACGTGCGCAGCGGGGACGGCACCGTCCGGCCGCGGCGCGCCGCCTGGGTGGTGGGCGCCGACGGCGCCCGCAGCGCGGTGCGCCGGGCCCTCGGCCTGCCCTTCCCCGGCCGCGCCGTGGTCCGCTCCATGATGCTGGCCGACGTGCGCCTGGACGCCGCGCCGCCCGACGTGCTGACCGTCAACGCCACCGGCGACGCGTTCGCGTTGGTGGTGCCGTTCGGCGACGGCTGGTACCGCGTGATCGCCTGGAACCGGCGGCGGCAGCTTCCCGACGACGCGCCGGTGGACCTCGGCGAGCTGCGCGAGGTCACCCGCCGCGCGCTCGGCACCGATCTCGACATGCACGACCCGCGCTGGATGTCCCGCTTCCACAGCGACGAACGGCAGGTGCCGAGCTACCGGGTCGGGCGGGTGCTCCTCGCCGGCGACGCCGCGCACATCCACTCGCCGGCCGGGGGGCTGGGCATGAACACCGGGCTCCAGGACGCCGCCAACCTCGGCTGGAAGCTGGCCGCGGCCGTGGCCGGCTGGGCGCCGGACGGGCTGCTGGACAGCTACCACGCCGAGCGGCACCCGGTCGGGCGGAGCGTGCTGCGCATCAGCGGCGCCGCCATCCGGCTGGCGCTGCTGCGGCCGCGGCCGCTGCGCGCCCTCCGCACCACCGTGGCCCGCGCCGCGGTGCGGGTCGGGCCGCTGGCCGCCCGCGCGGCCGGGACCCTGAGCGGCATCGCGATCGCCTACCCGGCGCCGCCCGGCGCGCACCGCCTGGCCGGTAGGCGGGCCCCGGACATCCCGCTGGCCGCGGCCGGCCGCGGCCCCGGCCGGCTGTACGAGGCGCTGCGCGCCGGGCGGTTCGTGCTGCTGGCCCCGGCGGCGGACCAGGCCGCCGCGCGGCGACACGCCGGTCCCTGGGCCGAGCGGGCGGACTGGGCCGAGCGCGTGGACGTCGCCGTCCCGGCGGGCGCGACCGGGACCACCATGCTGGTCCGCCCGGACGGCTACCTCGCCTGGGCCACTGACGAGGCCGACCCGAGACGCCGCGCCCAGCTGCTGATGGAGGCCCTCATGACCTGGTGTGGCGAGCCCGTCAGGCCCCTCGGGCTGGCCCAGGGCTGACCCGCTCCGCGGGCTCGGCGCGTACCGGCCGGTCGCCGGGGGCCGCCGCCGGGACCTCCTCCAGCAGCCCGAAGCGCTCGTGGAGCCGGCGCAGCGCCGGCGGCGCCCACCAGTTCCAGCGCCCCATCAGCTTCATGGTGGCCGGCACCAGCAGCATGCGGACGACGGTGGCGTCCAGCACCACCGCGATCGCCATGCCCAGGCCGACCTCCTTGATGGTCAGCAGCTCGCCCGCGGCGAAGCCGAGGAACACCACCACGATCAGCGTGGCCGCCGAGGTGACGATCCTGCCGGTCCGCTGCAGGCCGAGGGCGACCGCGCGGTCGTTGTCGCCGGTCTGGTCCCAGGCCTCCTTGATCCGCGAGAGCAGGAACACCTCGTAGTCCATGGACAGCCCGAAGGCGAACACGAAGATCAGCACCGGCACGGTGATGTCGACCATGCCGGGCGGGTCGAAGCCGAGCAGGCCGGACAGGTGGCCGTCCTGGAAGACCCACACCAGCGCGCCGAAGCTGGCCCCCAGCGACAGCACGTTCATCACGATCGCCTTGACCGGCACCACCACCGACCCGGTCATCAGGAACAGCAGCGCGAAGGTTGCCAGCCCGATGAGCCCCAGCGCCCACGGCAGCCGGGCCAGCAGCGAGTCGCGGTAGTCGACCAGGAACGCGGCCGCGCCGGTGACGCCCACGGGCACGGGCCGCTCCAGCGCGCGGATGCGCTCGACCAGCCCGGTGGCCACCGGTCCCTGGCTGGACCCCTCCGGCACCACGTCCACGACCGTCAGCACCGGCGGGATGCCCGGGCGGGGCCGCACCGACCGGACCCCCGGCAGCGCCTCGACCCGCTCCAGGTAGCCGGCGAGCAGGGGGGAGCGCGGGTTGGTCTCCACCAGCAGCACGATCGGGTCGGTGCCGCCGCCCTCGAAGCGCCGGTCGATGGTCTCGAAGAGCTGGCGAGACTCCGAGGAGGCGGGCAGGGCCTCCAGGCCGGAGTTCTCCAGCCTGGCGTGGCGGAAGGGGAGCGCGAGCAGCACCAGCAGGATCGCGACCGCCACCACGATGGCGGGGGCGGCGCGCTGGACCACCCGCGACAGCCGGTAGAACAGCCCCTGGTCGGACCGGCCCGCCCGCGGCGGCCGGATGCGCCGGCCCCAGATGCCCAGCAGGGCCGGCACCAGCGTGACCGCGGCCACCATCGCGACCAGCACCACGCCGATGCCGCCCCAGGCGAGCGACCGCAGGAACGGCTCGGCGAACACCAGCAGGCCGCAGAGGGACGCGGCCACGGTCAGCCCGGAGAACGCCACCGTGCGGCCCGCGGTGGCCAGCGTCCGCTCGATCGCCGCCGGCAGCTCGTGGCCGGCGGCGCGCTCCTCGCGGAAGCGGCTGATGACCAGCAGCGAGTAGTCCACCGCCAGCCCCAGGCCCAGCATGGTGATGACGTTGACCGAGTAGACGGAGATGTCGGCGACCTCGCTCACCCCCAGCAGGATGAGCAGCGCGCCGGCGACCGCCACCACCGCCACCAGCAGCGGGGTCACGGCCGCGACCATCCCCCTGAACACGAACAGCAGCAGCAGGAGCAGCACCGGCAGGGCCAGCCGCTCGCCGCGCTCCAGGTCCTCCTGGGCCTGGTCCTGGAACTCCTCGTTGGCCGCGTCCTCCCCGCCGACCAGCACCCGGGGCGCGTCGATGGCCCGCAGCCGCTCCTCCACGCGCCGCACGGCCTGCGCGTGGACCCGCTCGTCCAGGTCCGGCTCGAGCTCGACCCGCAGCCGCACGGCCCGCCCGTCCCGCGCCACCAGGTCCTCGGCGCCCGGGGCCTCCTCGCCGCCGTCGCGCCACGGGGCGACCGCGCGCCGCACCCCCTCGACGGCCTCCAGGTCGGCCACCGCCTTGAAGACCTCGGCCCGGAAGGCGGGGTCGGCGGCGTCGCGGCCGTCGACCAGGGCGGTCAGCTCGGCGCCGCCGCCGCCGAGCCGGGACAGCAGGTCGGCGACGACCACCGACTCGGAGTCGTCGCGCAGGCCGCTGCCGGTGCCCAGCCGCGAGAACACCTCGCTGCCGAAGCCGAAGCCGACGGCCAGCACCACCACCCACGCGAGGGCGACGGCCAGCCGCCGGCGGTAGACGAAGCGACCCAAGCCTGCGAACACGGTGTCAGCATACGACGGCCCCGCCGGCAAGGGGGCTGGCACTCCAGCGGACCACTCGCTTCCGCTGGAGTGCCAGGCCGGCAAGGAACCGTCGGCCCTGCCGGCGGGGCCGTCGTCTAGCCCTGGTCGAGCGGGATGGCGAGGTCCATGACCTGGGTGTCGGCGCGGAAGCCGCCGATGCGGCTGGCCTTGCCGGTGAGCAGGTTGACCTGGAAGAAGCTGTAGCGCCCGAGCACCGAGACGGTGGCGTACCCGGTGTTGCCCTGGGTGACACCGAAGCGGTTGCGGCTGGAGATGTCGAACCCGACGCTGGTGCCGGCGTCGACCTGGAGCTTGCCGGCCGCCGCCAGCAGCCCGGCGTTGGCCGGGGACTGCACCACGACCGTGTCGTTCACCGTGTCGATGTCGAACAGGGTGGTGGCGGTGTTGGCGTCGAGGTCGTTGTTGGTGTAGGCGGCCCCGGTGACGCCGGCGGCCGGGGTGGTCGCGGGCGGGATGGTCAGGGTGCCGTCGGGCTGGGTCATGCCCGCCAGCGGCGGGGTGGTGGCGGTGGCGTCGTCGAGGTTGTGGCGGAGGTTCTGGCCGGCGTCGCTGATGACGCGGAGCCGGTTGGCCGCCGGGTTGAAGTCGACGCCGAAGGCGGTGCCCATGAGCCCGACGGTGAGCTGGCCCACCTTGGAGGCGGACGCGTCGCGGTCGCTGAGCGTGTAGATGCCGCCGTTGTTGCCGACGCCGTACAGCTTGCCGTCCTGGACCCGGTAGTCGATGCCGACCAGCGACTGGTCGCCGGACAGGCCCTTCTGGACCTTGCCGATGTTCCTGGTGCGTCCGGGCGTGTCGGTGCCGAACCTGACCAGCCGCCCGTCGGTGGTGAGCCCGACGGCGTTCAGGCTGCGACCGGACCGGCGGGCGTCCGCGGTGTCGTCGCCGGAGCTGGACAGGTCGCCGAGCACGCGGCCGTTGGCCACGGCCGGGACGGCCAGCACGCCGGCGGCGAGCAGCAGCAGCAGCCCTCGTCGCAGTGCCTTGCGCATGGTGCGCCCTCTCTTTCCCGTGTGATCCCGGACCACCGTGGCCCGGGCTGCCGCCCCCTTGACGGCGTCACCGGTGCGTTCGTTCCAGACGCCCGGAGCGTTCACCGATCGCCGGGATTTCTTCGCCGCCGGTCCCGGTGCTGCGCGATACTGGGTCGTCAGCCAGCAACCGAGCCCAGGGGGAACGCTTCGTGTCGGTGCCGGCCCAGGAGGCGGCCAACCGGGTCGACGAGCTGCGGGCGCGCCTGCGGGACGCGTCCTACCGCTACTACGTCCTGAGCGACCCCGACATCTCCGACGCCGAGTACGACGAGCTGCTGCGCGAGCTCCAGCGGCTCGAGGACGAGTACCCCGACCTGCGCACCGCCGACTCGCCGACGCAGATGGTGGGGGCGCCCCACGCGGCCGCGTTCGCGCCGGTGCGCCACCGGGTGGCGATGCTGTCGCTGGACAACGCCTTCTCGGCCGAGGAGCTGGCCGCCTGGGGCCGGCGCGCCGAGCGCATCGTCGGCAACGTCGCCGCCTACGTGTGCGAGCTGAAGCTGGACGGCGTCGCCGTCTCCCTCCAGTACGAGCGCGGCCGGCTGGTCAGGGCCGCGACCAGGGGAGACGGCACGGTCGGCGACGACATCACCCCCAACGTCCGCACCATCGCGGGCGTCCCGGAGCGGCTCACCCTCGACGACCCGCCCCCGGCGTTCGAGGTCCGCGGCGAGATCTACTTCACCACCGCCGGCTTCGAGCAGGTCAACCAGCAGATGGCCGCCGAGGGCAAGCAGGTGTTCGCCAACCCCCGCAACAGCGCCTCCGGCCAGCTCCGGCAGAAGGACCCCAGGGTGACCGCCAGCCGGCCGCTGCAGCTGCGCTGCCACTCCTTCGGGCTGGCCGAGGGGATCCGCTTCGCCTCCCACTCCGAGTTCCTCGCCTACTGCCGGCGGGCCGGCCTGCCGGTGGCCGAGGAGACCACCAGGGTCTCCACCCTGGAGGAGGTGCAGGCGTTCATCGACCACTGGGCCGAGCACCGCCACGACCTCGAGTACGAGATCGACGGCGTGGTGGTCAAGGTCGACCGCACCGGCCAGCAGGAGGAGCTCGGCCGCACCTCCAAGGCGCCGCGCTGGGCGATCGCCTACAAGTTCCCCCCTGAGGAGCGCACCACCCTGCTGCGCGACATCAAGGTCTCGATCGGCCGGACCGGCGTGGCGACCCCGTTCGCGGAGCTGGAGCCGGTGGTGGTCGCCGGCTCGACCATCGGGCTGGCCACCCTGCACAACCAGGACGAGGTCGCCCGCAGGGACGTGCGCCCCGGCGACACCGTGTTCGTCCGCAAGGCCGGCGACGTCATCCCCGAGGTGGTCGGCCCGGTGC
>Ga0081538_10001641_pt1 | contig 22957 bp, 20 predicted proteins | sample TabmetS5T2R1_FD_71022 | JGI IMG/M metagenome (GOLD analysis project Ga0081538, IMG submission 71022) | Tabebuia heterophylla rhizosphere microbial communities from the University of Puerto Rico - S5T2R1 | ecosystem: Host-associated > Plants > Roots > Rhizosphere ... | reverse complement strand
TCGTCCTCGACAACGTGCTGAACCACGCGCCCAAGGCAACCGCGAGGGTCTTGGCCCCGACGGGAACCCTCATCCCCAACAGCATCGGCAACACAGGAGGCTTCTTCGCCGGATTGCCGACGATGGCGCGCGCGGCCTTGATGAAGATGGGCCCGACCAACGTGGCATTCGTACGGTGCGTCGTGAACCGCGAGAACCTGCTAGCCCTCGCGAGGCTCCTCGAGTCCGGCGAGGTCAAGGTGGTCGTCGACAAGGTTTACCCGCTCAGCGAGGCCGCCGAGGCAGTAGCCCACATGCTGGGGCACCACTCCAGAGGAAAGGTCGTCATCGCCGTTTAGGCGTGGCGCTCGGCTGCATCGGCGCTGCCTTGACGCTCGGTCCGCTATGAGAAGGCCGAGCCCGGCGACGAGCAGATCCTTCCGCCACGCGAGCAGCGCGAGCCGGACGGGGTTCCTCGTTCCATGCGCTGCGCGATCAGGCGGGCGGAATATCTCCAGGTGGAGGCCGCGTAGACCGCGGGCCGGAATCTGAGCCGTCCCGCGGTTCCATCTGGAACGGCGAGGGGCTCACCGCTCCGAACGGCAGTCCCGAGCCGGGCAATCCCGTCGTGAGTCAATACCCCGGGGTGATGGGGAGGGATCGGGGCCGCCGAGTGCGATTATCGCATTCGGGGTGTTGAGAATCGACTACGCAGAAGGAGGCCGGGACGGAGGAAACCTCACTCAAAGACCCGGGACAGGAGTCGTAGGAGCGGGATACAGCATCCCGGCCTTCGGCGAGAGTACCACGGAGAGGCTGCCCCGTCCGTGAAGCGCCTGACGAGCTAGTGGGCGTGCTCGGCGGGGGGAGCATGCGAGGCTCGACTTGCGTCGCCAGCGGAGCGGCGAGTGCGGTGTGATCGGGGCGGCCACGATGAGTCGAATCGAGCCGACGAGCATCGACGACCAACGGGAGCCGGCTCCCGAGGGAGCCGGCTCCTGCGTTCACTGAGCTGCGTCCGGGCTACGGGACCGGGATGGGCCCTGTGTACCGGAAGATGTACAGACCGAAGTCCCGGTCGCTGGCGAGGATGATCCGGTCTCCGTTCTGGTCCTCGGCGAGCGCGACACCCCAGAAGTTGTTGCCGCCCTCGTCGATGAAATGACCGACCTCCTGGATGCCGGTCGCGTCATAGGACGCGACGCGGAACCCGCCTGCGTACCAGGAGAAGTAGGCCAGCACCCCGTCGTCCGGGGCGGGGCCGCCTTCGTTCGGGTCGCCGCGCGGCACTTCGACCTCGTGGACGGTGAGATCACCGAAGCCCACGTTGAAGGCCGGATCGATCGTCTCGGGGATGGTGAGCTGATCGATCTCGGTGAAGCCGCCGGCCGGGTCGCTGTCGAGCAAGCGAACGTAGCCCCATCCGTCCAGGATGCCGCCCTCGGCGCTGAACGTGTTGCCAACCGCGCCAAACTCGATGTCCTCTTCGACTTCGAACTCGGGCGGGTCGTTGAAGAGCTCGTGCCCGTTGGCGTGCCCGATCATGACGGCAGAGGCAACGTCTGGGGTGATCGGGCTGCCCTGGCCGCCGGCGAAGAACGCGTTGGGGATAAGCCCATTGGCCGACTCGCCATGGCTGTTGATGATGATGACCATGTCGTAGCCGGCCTCGATCCCCGTCTGCACCTTGTCGGAGAAGAAGCAGGTGCCTCTGACGAAGGCGATCGCGTCGGCGCCGGTCTGCGCCTGCGTGAGGTTGTTCAGAACGTCGGTCCGGTCGCTGGTGCCGTTGGCCGGGTTGATGTCCTCAACGCAGCCGGACCCTCCGAACACCGGCGTGCCCGAGAAGTTGGCCGGGTCCCTCTCGGTGAGCGGGACGAGGTCCGTCCATCCGAACTCGGTGCAGCCAATGACGGTGGAGTCGATGGTGCAGTTCGCCCGGGTCGGGGTGAAGTCCTCGTCCGTCCCGATGAACAGGCTCCCGTCGGCGTTCCACTCGCCCTGGTGCGCGTTGCCCTCCGGCAGCAGGCACTCGCCGGTCGCCTCCTGCACGACCTGGTCGCACTCGGCGTACGTCGAATCTTCGACGAAGATCGGGTTCGCCGGATCAGTCACGTCGAGGTCGACCCAGCCCGCGTCCCAGTACGACACCATCAGGTGCCAGGTGCCGTCTGGCTTCTGGAGGACGTCGAAGTCGTGCGACGTGGGCTCCTGCCCGAACGCCTCGAACTCGGCGGGCCACCGAGCAACCGGGGGATCAACGTTGAGATCGAAGAGCCCCGTCTCGGAGAGGAGCACCGGGTTCCGCGGGTCTGTGATGTCGAAGATGTCGACGTCGTCGAAGGCCTCGTTGTTGTCGATCGCCGCCGCGTAAACATTGTCACCGGCGTCCCAGGCGATCACACTGTGCGCCTCGTTCGCCCGGTTCCCGAACAGGTCGAAGTCCCCGAACGCCCTGACGAGCTGTTTCGGCTCCGTCGGCTCCGTGATGTCCCAAATCGTGATCCCGCCCGGCATGTTCCTCGGGTTGCCGCTCTCCCGGCACCACTCGTTGCTCACGACGAGGATGTCGCCCGTGAATGCCGCCGTATCCACATGGAGTGCCTGGAGCCCCTCAGTCACGTAGCCGAACCCACCGCTGTTCAAAAAGCCGGCCCTGGTCGGGTTGGCAGGATCGGTGATGTCGACCACATGAACCCCTCCGGTCGGGCAGTGCGCACCCCAGTTACCCACGTAGGCGAACCAGCGGCCGTCCGCCGTCTGGAGCGCGGAGACATCCGAGATATCCCCCTCGAAGCTCGTCAGGCGCAGCTTGCCGACCAGCTCGACGTTCTCCGAGGACGGCGGCAAGTGGCCCGAGGTAGACCCGTGCTGACCGGGATGGCTCATACTAAGCCCGGCGTCAAGACCGAGCTCCGCGCCGTGGGGAATCTGCCGCTTCGGCGGATCGTTGACGGCGCTCGCCGGCACCGAGCCGACGACCAAGAAGAGCGCAAATATCAAGGTGAAGAAGACCGCTCGTCGCATCCTTTCCTCCTTCTAATCTGTCGGCGGGACCTGCCAACGGCCCCGCGACGACGGGATGTCAAAGACGCTGGCACCACCTCCCCTAGCAGTAGCTACTCCAGCCGTGAGCAAAGTGGTTTGCCGGCTCGACTCGGACGAGCACTCGCGGCGCCCGGTCTCCGACCTCGCCGGCCCGGACTCGGCGATGGTAGTCCTCTCTCAGCTCCATCTTCTGCTCTGGTTCCACCGAAGCGTACCCAGTCCGCGCTTGCGGCAATCCACACGCATCGCGGTCGTCGAGTTTCGGAAGTCGTGTCCTTGGCGATTGCCGCCTCATCTCGGCCTTTCGGAAGCAACCTGGCCGCCCTTCGTGTTCGCCGCCGAAGCAGCGCTGGCGGGCGTCGCACCGGATTCCTCACGTGCTACCCGTCGGTTTGGCACGCTAGGCCCGCTGTCATGGCCGCCGTGGTCATGCTTGCCGGGGCGAGCGTGGCCTGGGCCGATCACACACATGTGCTGATCCTGCCCGACGGCAAGTGCGCGATCCCCGCCGCCGAGGGGAACGAGAAGTACCAGATCCTTCCATCCGTGCTCTTCAGCAACAACCTGAACGTCGACGCCGATGATGCGGCCGGCGACCTCGACGATCCTGCCCCTGAACCGCAGGCATCCGTTGCACGTGCTGGTCCATCTTGGCGTTCCCGGCGCGGACGAGGAATTGCGGTGATGGGCTCGGCCCAGGATCCGTGCGCCGCGACAGGTGAGTACGTGAACGGATAACGGCTCCGTCAACGGATAACGGCTCCGGCGCGAGTGTGCGCGTCGATTGGGGACGCCCAGGAGCTAGCGGTCGACGGCCTCGGCCGCCGATCAAGGACCCCTGACGCCCCCTCGCAACTTGCGGAGTCTCTCGATGCCGTTGCTCGCCCGGTCAGCGACGGGGGGCCGCTGTCTGCGGGCGGTGGCGTGGCAACCATGGCAACGTTCGGCGTTCGTTCGCGTTCGTTGAAGCGTTCGCTCGCGCCCGTGATTCCGCTGAATCATGCGCCGTGAGCGAACCCCGGCGAACTGATGCGAACGCTGCTCCGAATCGACAAGCTGGGGGTCACTGGTTCGAGCCTAGTACCGCCCACACAGAAAAGCCCCGCAAACCGGGGCTTTTCGTTTTCCGGAGCGAGAACGCCCCGGGCGGCATGGCTACTTCTGGGCCGAGATTTACGGTCGGGCCGTGGCCAGCTGCTACGCGGCGAGGAGCGCCCGCGACCCCGCCTGGCGCGAGCGGCAGCTGCTCGAGGCCGCCGAGCGCGAGGCCCGCCGCCGCGCCGCCGACCCGGATGGCTTCCGCGCCGCCGGCCGGGAGAAGACCCGCCGCTGCCGCGCCCGCCAGCGCCACCACCGCCTGACCTTCCGCGAGCTCCTGGAGCGGGTCGGCGGCGACCGGGAGACGCTCGCCTACGTCCTCCGCGTCGAGCGCCGCCGCGACCGCGTCGACTTCCACCCGACGTCGTGGGCGAGGTTGTCGAGGATCGCGGCGGCGAGCTCGCCGTCCTGCAGCGCTTCGCCGACGCGGATGACGCGGGCGAGCGCTTCGCGCAGTAGCTCGGCATCGCGCAGGAGCTCGGCGCCGCCGCTCACGCGGGCCTCTCCACGCGGTCGGGCCCGGCGGTGCCGGGCGGGCGGGGTCTCAGGTCAGGTGAAGGTGAGGGCCGGTCGGCGCCGCTCTGGCTCGTCCCGGTTCTCGAGCGATCCGGTGCGGCGGCGCGATGCTCCCGAGGCCGGGCTCGCGGCGGGCCTGCGCCACGAATCGACGGGCTGAGAGCGTTCTCGATCGCGCCGAGCATCCCTAGGAACCGGCGCATGACCGCCCGCCCGCTCCCTTCCCGAGGAGCAGAACTCGCCGGCGCGGGCGCTCCGTTTCGCGCGTTCCACTCGATCGCCAAGTCCATGCGCCTGCCGAGGGCTCGGTGGGGGAGCAGGACCGCCATCAGGTTGGGCCGCAGCGGGTCGGCTGGGACCTGTGTGAAGCAGATCGCCTTCAGGAGGTCGTCGAAGGACGTCTCTCCGAGCAGCACCTTCGTGGCCAGGTACATGATCCGCCCCTCGGGGTCGAGCAGTTGCTCGGCGAGCCGCTCGTAGATCGCGAACTCGCTCTCGTCGAGGTCGGCGGTCGGCTCCGGGTTGTAGGGCTCGACGACGGTGGCGTACTGAATAGTCGCGCGATCCCTAGACACCTTGCGAGACCAGCGCCGCCGGCTGCCGCTCGGGCTCGGCGTCGGGCTCGGCCGCCGGTCTCCGGCCGCGCCGCCTCCTCGAGCGCAGGTACTCGTCGGCGCCCATAGTGTCATTCTGGCGGACGATCACGGCGAGTGCTTTCCGCGGCCGCAGAATCCGCCGGTGCGCTGAGCGCAGCTGCGTGGGGACGCTCCCCCGTCTGGTCGAGAGAGGTGGAATGATCAGCGAGCCGTCATCGCATTGGGAGGTCGTCGCCGTGAACTGGTATCGCCATCACTGGCAGTACGTCGGATTGGTGGTGGCGGTCGGCGTGGCCGCCTACCTCGCCATCGCCTGGCGCGACCTCGACATCGAGCAGCGGGTCATGCTCGGGAGCTTCATCCTGCTCTTGCTGCACGAGGCGGAGGAGTGGGCGTGGCCCGGTGGCGAGCCTGCCGTCCTCAACAAGGTGATCCCCCTTAGCCCGATGGGAAAGGTGTTCGGCCGTGGGGCGACTGCCGAGAACTCTGACCGCTACCCGGCGAACGCGAACAGCGCGATGGTCGTCAACGTGTTGGCCGCCTACCCGATCTACATCCTCGCCGCGATCTTCTCCGACCAGATCTGGCTCGGCCTGTTCGTCGCCTTCTTCTTCTGGGTCGGTCAGCTGATCTTCCACGGCGTCGTGACGAACATCGTGCTCAAGAGCGGCTACAACCCCGGCCTCCTGACGACGGTGGTCGCCGTGGCGCTTGGGACTTACTACGTCTGGCACGTCGAGTCGAGCGACCTCGCGAGCGGGTGGGACTGGCTTGGTGCCTTCCTGCTGCTGCCCGTGTTCGTCGTGGTCGTGATGCTGAAGCTCACGTTCACCTGGCTCGCCGATGAGAACTCGCCCTACCGCTTCACCGAGGCCGAGATGCAGAAGTGGGACGTGGACCGGAAGCTCGCACGAAGTCGCTAGGCGGCCCGGTCGGCTGATCGTCGACGATGCCGTCTTCGAACTGATTACGGCGGAGACGCTGTCGGTCGGTGGCAACATCTGGGGGTTGAGCAGCCGACGGGGCCCCTGGAGGCGGCTCGCCGCATCGCGGGAGCTCGGTGATCAGGCTGCCTACCGCCTCGCTGTTCCTTGCTCGAGGTGCAATGGCTTAGCTCGGGTCTGACCCGGCGTTTACCTCCAGGAGGGTGGTGCCACCAAGCTTGACTAGCTGCGGCCCGCCCGTCGAAGATCGCCGTCGTGACCGCGCAAGGTGCGGGTCGTCGGGAGGCCGGGTCGGCCGAGCTGTCGTGGCACGTCTCGTTGCTCGCCGAGACCGAACCGGGTCGAAGGAACCGGCGAGCGATCGACGCGGCTTTCTTGCTTCTCGGGGCGATTGTGATCGGGCTGACGGCGGTCGTCGCTTCGTCCGCCGAGGACCACGACGAGGAGGTGGCGCGGGCGTTTCAGAGCATTCTCGCGTGGGCCGACTCGCTGTGGCGAGTTGCCTTCGTCGGACTGCTCGGGCTCGCGCTCGTGGTCGTCCTCGACGTGCTGCTGCACCGACGGTGGACGCTCGCCCGCGATGTGCTCGTCGCGGCCCTGCTGGTTGTCGGCGCGAGCTTCGTGCTCGATCGTGTCGTCGAGTCCGATTGGGTTCCGATCGAGAGCCACCTGCTGTCGAACTGGGGCTATCCGGAGCTTCGGCTCGCGACCGCCGCGGCGATCCTCGTCGTCGCCGGCCCGGAGCTCGTGCGCTGGGCCCGCCGCGTGGCGGCCTGGACCATCCCGTTCGCTACGGTCGGGGCGGTCGTGCTCGGCTCCGGGCTTCCGTCTGCCGCCCTCGGCGCGCTGGCGCTCGGGCTCGGAGCCGCGGCGATCGTGAGGCTTGCCTTCGGGTCGGCGGCCGGCGTACCGCCGACCGAGCAGGTGGGTGCGGCGCTGGCGTCGCTCGGGGTCGACGTGGACGACCTGGCGCCGGCTGGTCGGCAGCGGGTCGGCTATGCGGAGTACGTCGGCCGCGACGCCGGGGGCCCGCTCAAGGTGCGGGTCCTGGGTCGTGATGCGCAGGACACGCAGCGGCTGTCGCGACGCTGGCGCCTCCTCGCCTACCGCGACCCGCCTCGGAGCGCGCCGGTGGGGCGCCTGGAGCAGGTCGAGCATGAGGGCCTTGCGCTCTTCATGGCTGCGCAGGCGGGCGTCCGGGTGCCAGAGGTGATCATCGCCGCGCTCGGCCCCGAGGGGGACGCGCTCATCGTCACCCGCCAGGCGGACGTCGAGCCTCTTGAGCTCGCGAGCGCCGACCAGGTGAGCGACGAGACGCTCGTCGAGCTGTGGCGGCAGGTCGAGGAGTTGCACCGAGCAGGCATCTCCCACGGCCGGCTCAATCTAAGCAACGTTCTCGTGGGAGAGGAGGGGCCGATGCTCGTCGACCTCTCGGCGGCGACGCTCGGCGCCCCGCGGTCGGCGCTCGACATCGACGTTGCAGAGCTCCTCGTCGCGAGCTGCTGCCTCGTCGGCCCGGAGCGCGCGCTGACCAAGGCGGTCGAGACCGGTTTCGGCGACGCCTTGGCCCGCGTCCAGCCCTACCTCCAACGCGCCGCGCTTACGCCGCACACCCGCGACCTCGCTCGCGCCCACGAGGTCGGCCTGAAGAAGCTGCGTGCAGCCGTCGGCGAGGCGACCGGGACGGAGGTTCCCGACATCGCGGAGATGCGCCGCATCCGCCCGAAAGACCTCCTGCTGATGGCGGCGCTCGTCTTCGCCGCCTACCTGCTGATCAGCCAACTGGCGGACATCGGTTTCGACACGATCGTCGACGAGCTTCGGGAGGCCGAGCTCGCGTGGGTGCTTCTGGCGCTGGTCCTGGCCCAGGCGGCGCTCATCGGGTCGGGGATCTCAGTCCGAGGGGCGGTGCCGGCGCCGCTCCCGCTTCTGCCCTGCGTCGTCCTCCAGTCCGCGATCAAGTTCATCAACCTGACCGTGCCGAGCGCGGCGGGCCGCATCGGGATGAACCTCCGCTTCCTGCAGCGCCAGGGCGTATCGGGGGCCCAGGCGCTGGCCTCGGGCACTGTCGACGACGTGTCCGAGACGATCGTCCAGGCAACGCTCTTCCTCGTCGCTCTCTCCTTCGTGAACGTCAACCTGGACACGGGCCAGTTCAGCGGCGCGGGCCCCGACACGCGCCTCCTGATCGGGATCGGGGTCGGCCTGCTCGCGAGCGCCGTCGTCGTCCTGGCCGTCCCGAAGGTGCGCAACAAGGTTCTGCCGGAGATCCGGGGCGCCCTTGCCGGTCTCTGGAGCGTTGCCCGCGTCCGGCGCAAACGGGTCGAGCTCTTCGGCGGGAACGTCCTCTCGGAGTTCACCTACGCCCTCGCTCTGGGAGCGACCTGCCTTGCCTACGGCGCTCATCTCAACCTTGCCGAGCTCGTCTTCGTCAACACCGCGGCCGCCGTGCTCTCGAGCCTGATACCCGTCCCAGGCGGGATCGGCGCGGCCGAAGCGGCCCTCTCGGCCGGACTCATCGCAGTGGGCGTCGACGAGTCCACCGCGTTCGCGATCGCCATCACACAACGGCTCTCCACCTTCTACCTGCCGCCGATCTGGGGCTACTTCTCCCTGCGCTGGCTCAGCAGGAAGGGCTACGTCTAGGCGTTTGCCGGCGTGGTCGGCGTCGGCAGCACCGCCGGGCCACCCACGGGGTCTCCCTCGTGGGTGTTGTCGTTGAGAATGAGCACATGACGGTTCAGCGGATGGACAACGTTCTCATCGTTGTCGAGGACCTCGAGGCCGCCAAGGCGTTCTTCGCCGAGCTGGGTATGGAGCTGGAAGGGGAGACGACGGTCGAGGGGCCTTGGGCGGGCCGCGTCGTCGGGCTCGACGACGTCCGTGCCGACATCGCCATGATGCGGACCCCGGACGGCCACGGCCGGGTTGAGCTGTCGAAGTTCCACACGCCGCCGGCGGTCAGAGCCGAGCCGCCAAGCGCGCCGGCGAACGCGCTGGGCATACGCCGCATCATGTTCGCCGTGGACGACATCGACGACGTCGTTGCCCGCCTGCGCAGCCACGGTGCCGAGCTCGTCGGCGAGATCGCGCAGTACGAGGACATCTACCGGCTCTGCTTCGTGCGTGGCCCTGAGGGCATCATCATCGGACTGGCCGAGCAGATCGGCTAACCGGATCGAACGGCTGACAGCTTGGGCAAGAATGCGGGCTCCATGAGCTCGTCGCCGGCTGCAGCGAACGCCAACCTCGCCGCCCGCGTTGTCGACACGCCGGTCTTCACGACCATCGTCGTGGCGACGATCGCCGTCAACGCGGTGGTGCTCGGGCTCCAGACGTACGCCGGTGTCGTGGACCGTTGGGGCGAGACGCTCGACCTGATCAACGCCCTGTGCCTCGGGGTGTTCGTCGTCGAGCTCGGAATCCGCATCGCCGCGTACTGGCCGCGGCCCTGGCTGTTCTTCCGCTCGGGCTGGAACGTCTTCGACTTCGTCGTCATCGGCGCGGCGTTCGTCCCCGGGATTCGCCAGAACTCGACGCTGCTTCGGCTCGTGCGGCTGCTCCGGGTCGTCCGGATCGTGCGCGTGCTGCCCGACCTCCGCGTGCTCCTGCTCGGCGTCTGGCGAAGCGTGCTGCCGCTCGCGTCGATCGCCGCCGTGACGGCGATGCTCCTCTTCGTCTACGGGATGGTGGGCTGGATCTGGTTCGGCGACGAGCTCCCCCAGCAGTGGGGCGACATCGGCCGGGCCATGCTGACCCTCTTCGTCATGCTCACCCTCGAGAACTTCCCGGCCTACATGGACGCGGCGATGGAAATCGAGCCGTGGGCCTGGATCTACTTCGTCAGCTTCATCCTCATCGCCGCCTTCATCGTGCTCAACGTGCTCATCGGGATCGTGCTGAACTCGATGGAGGAGGCGCGCGAGTTCGAGCGGCGCCGGGAGCTGCGCGAGCGCTACGGCGCCACGGGGCCGTCGCCGATCGACCCGGAGGCGCATGCGCACGTCGCCGAGCGGATCGCGATCCTCCGCCGCGCCCTCGAAGACCTCGAGCTGCAGCTCGCCCTGGGACGCGACGTGCCGCAGGATTCGCGCCTAGGCGACACGAGCTCCTAGCACACGATCCCGTTCCGGGCGAGGGGCCGCCCGCGCTCCCGTACGTCGAGGCGGAGACGGACGAGCTGGTCGAGAGCGCCTGGCGCAGGGAGAAGCGGTATCCGCCGGCCGTAAGCGCCTTGGCATCGCGCTCGGCGATTCGCCACGGCGCTCTGTAAGCTGGGGTAGTTCTGGGGTCGCCCGCGGGCCGCAGCGGGCGATCCCGCCTGCTGCGAGCGAAGATCCCTCGCACGTTTTCTGTGGCGACGATCCCTCAGACTGTTGCTGGACCAGGTCCTGAGTGCTAGCGTCGGACGAAGCATCGATTCGGAGAGAGCGCGAATGAGCCTGCCGAAGGATCTCCGACCGTCGCACGTCGAATCGGGTGACTAGTGGGGGGCGCCGGATTCCAGGTCCGTGCCGCAATTCTCGCGGCCTTGGTAGCCGGAATACTCGTGCCGGCGGCGCCCGCGCAGACGCCGGTCACGATCACGGTGCAGGTGAACATCGGCGGAACTGTCTTCTCCGCGAATGCGACCGTGCCCGATCCGATCGCAGTCGCGCAGGAGGTCCTCCAGTGCGGCGATGCGTCAGCGAGCTGCATGCCGGGTGGTTGGGATCCTGCCACGCCCGTCCTCAACCCGCCGTCCTCGCCGTCGGGCCAACCTCAGCCCGAGCCCACTCCGGGCCCATCTCAGCCCGAGCCCACCCCGGGCTCGTCGAAACCGAACGACCACTCTGGGAAGTCGCCGAGCAAGTCGGAAGGCCCGCCTACGCGCGCTGCTCGCGAAAGATCGCGCCCTTCCGAAAGCGCGAGCCCGGGCGGTCGGCTCGCATTGGTGGAGCTCGCCGAATCTCCGCCTCTTGTGCAGGAACGTGCGAGCCCGCCGGTCCCGCAGCATGCGGTCCTACGCGGTCCAGATCCGCTCGGGCCACCGGCGCCGGCGCCGAGTCTGCCCGCTTCACTGGCGCCGGGCTTCGACTGGAGCCCTCTTCTGCTCTCCGTGCTCCTGGCATCCGCGTCGTTTGCGCTGCTCCTTTTCCTGCTGACCGCCGCACCGCGACACAGTCTGGCGCGCGTCTCGTATCAGCTCGCGGAGCGACGCTACGACCTCGGCTTGATCGGCGCAGCGATGTTCATGGGGCTTGCCTTCGGCTACCTCGTGGCTATCTGGATCGGTTAGCCGACCGGACCTCGAGCAGATGCCTGGTGGGGGGCAGGGCTACCATTTGAGCGCCATACCACGCCGGACCCTCCTCCTGATCGCGTTGGTCATCGTTGTCGCGGTCGTTGCCGGTGCAGCCGCCGGATTCGCCTTCATGAGCGGGGGCGACGACGGCACCGAGATGGGTTCTCCGGCCCAGGTGCTGCTGGCGGCCGGCGACATCGCCGAGTGCGATGAGCGAGGCGACGAGGCGACGGCGCGCATCCTTTCCGAGTTCCCGAACGCGACCATTGCGCCCCTAGGTGACCTGGCCTACCAGGAGGGCACCCGTGCCCAGTTCGAGGAGTGCTACGAGCCTTCGTGGGGCAAATTCAGGGAGCGAACGAGACCCGCAACCGGCAACCACGATCACTCGACGACGAACGCGCAAGGGTACTGGGGCTACTTCGGCTCGAGAGGCGGTCCCTACGACAAGTACTACTACAGCTACGACCTCGGTGCTTGGCACGTGGTCGTCCTGAACAGCGACTGCTGGCGGATAGAAGGCTGCGAGCTCGGCGACCCGCAGATCCAGTGGCTCCGTGACGACTTGAACCAGAGTCCGGCCCTCTGCACCCTGGCCTACTGGCACCGCCCTCCGTTCAGCTCGGGCCGCTACGGCGACCCGAGGGACACTGGGCGCGTGCGGCCGCTGTGGCAGGCGGCGTACGAGGAAGGCGTCGACCTCGTCCTCACCGCGCACGAGCACAGTTACGAGCGCTTTGCACCGATGAACGCCGGGGGCGAACGCGACGACGGGGGCATGCGGCTGATCGTGGCTGGGACCGGCGGCGGGAATCTCCGCGAGTTCGCGAATGACCCGCTTCCGACGACGGAAGAGCGCAACGACAATACGTGGGGCGTGCTCAAACTCACCCTGAGGCCGACCGAGTACGACTGGGAGTTCCTGCCCGTGCAAGGGCGAACCTTCACCGACTCCGGCTCGGGTTCGTGTCGCTGAGCGCCCGGTGAGCCGGTATCTGATCACCGGTGCCGCAGGCTTCCTCGGCTCGCATCTCGCCGAGGCGGTCCTCGACTCGGGTAGCGAGGTCGTCGGCATCGACGCGTTCACCGACTACTACGCCCGCGACCGCAAGGAGACGAACGTCGCTCGAGCACGGGTCCGGACCGGCTTCTCGCTCCTGGAGCTCGATCTCGCCGATGCCGATCTGACCGGACTCGTCGCGGAGGTGGACGGCGTCTTCCACCTCGCCGCCCAGCCGGGGGTCCGCGGGAGCTGGGGAGACACCTTCGCCGTCTATGTCCGGGACAACATCCTCGCCACCCAGCGCCTCCTGGAGGCGGCCGCGCAAGCAGGCGTGCGCGTGGTTCAGGCGTCGAGCTCCTCGGTCTACGGGAACGCGGAGGGGTATCCGACTTCCGAGGACACACCGCCGCGCCCCGTCTCGCCGTACGGCGTGACCAAGCTCGCGTGCGAGTCGCTCGCTCGGGCCTACTCCGAGTCCTTCGGGCTCGACGTCGTCTCGCTTCGCTACTTCACCGTCTACGGCCCGAGACAGCGCCCCGACATGGCCTTCTCCCGGATCGTCGCCTCGCTCCTGGACGGGAGGCCGTTCCACCTCTTCGGCACGGGCGAGCAGTCGCGGGACTTCACGTACGTCGACGACGCGGTCGCAGCCACCCTCATGGCGATGAGCGGCAGGCCCAGGAGCGGGGTTTACAACGTCGGCGGCGGCGGCGAGACGACGCTCGCCGAGGCGATCGCCATCTGTGAGCGCCTCTGCGGGAAGCGCCTCGACGTCCGCCGCGGGCCCGCCTCGGCCGGGGACGTCCGTCGCACTTCGGCGGATACGAGCCTCATCCGCTCGCACCTGGGCTGGAGCCCGGGGACGGCCCTCGAGCAGGGCCTCGCAGCCCAGCTGTCGGCGGCCGCAGAGCGGGCGTAGTGCCTGCTACAAGGCCCAGAAGACGATCGCGACGACAATCGCTGCGCTCAGGCTGATGGCGATTCCGACGATGGCGAGCTGCCTGCGGCGGGCGGCGAGCAGGTTGGAGAGGACGCCCTCGGGAAGCGTCGAGGGCGGGATCGCAGCGAGCACGACGAGAAGGAGTGAAAGTCCGACCGCGGCGGAGATGACGGGCAGCCCGGCGCCGAATGCCTCCTGGAGTTCGTCAAAGTGGCCGCCTTTCGAAAAGAGCACGAGCCCCTGCCCAGGATCGCCGCGTCGAGCAGCCTACAGTGTCGCACTCGCTGCCTCGCCGCGCGACCCGAGGCCCAATTCGCCTCGCAGAGCACTAAGCTTTAGGAGTTCCAGGAGCGTGGCCCGTGGCGGGCTCCGAGGAAGTGTGTTGAGCTGACCGGCGTTCTTCCCGTTGTCAAGCGTTGGTGGTGGCTCCTCGCCGTCGGAGCGGGAGTCGCTGCCCTCATGGGCTACCTGGTCGCGGCCAGGCTGCCGCCCACGTACGAGAGCGAGGCGCGCCTGCTGGTCGGCCCGGTCAGCGGCGATCACGACCTTCTGCAGGCGTCAGGCCAGCAGGCACGGAACTACGCCGCGATAGCCACGACGGCCATCATCGTCGGGCCCGCCGCGCGGGAGCTGGGGATGTCTCCCGGCAGCCTCAGGAGCAAGCTCGAGGATGTGACCGCGAGCGAGGTTACTCGCCTCCTCTCGATCCGCGTCCGGGATGGCAACAGCGCTCGTGCCGCCATGATCGCAAACGCGGTCGCGGACGAGCTCGTCGCGTACTCGCGGGAGGGCGGCGCCCTGTTACCGCCGGCGGGAGAGCTGCGAATCGTCGAGCGCGCAACCGCCAGCACCGAAGGGATCGGTCCGTCAGGGCAGCTGATCGTCCTGCTGGCGGCCGTCGCAGGCCTTCTCGGCGCGTTCGGTCTCGCCGTGGTCGTGGACGGTCTCTCGACCGTCGTCCGGACCGAGCAGGAACTTGCCGCGCTCGCTCCGGTGGCCTTTCTCGGCTCGATCAACGGAACGCGGCCCCGGTCCAGGAGCCAGCCGTTCGTGGTCGAGGCCGATCCCGACTCCCCAGCTGCGGCCGCATACCGCCTCCTCGCCACGAAGATCGAGCTCTCGAGCGGCGACGGAGGGCCCCAGAGCGTTCTCGTCCTCGACGCCCACGGTGGTCGGTCGGGAAGCAGGCTCGCGCTCAACCTCGCCGGCGCACTGGCTGAGGGCGGTGGGCGAGTTGCCTTGATCCACCAGGGGGACGGGGGGGACCTTAGGGAGCTCTTCGGGCCCTCGGGGGATGCGTCACCCGAGAGCGGCATCCGTCGAGGGCGGCCGATGCGCGTCGATCGGATCACGCTCGACCGGTTTCGCATTCGACGCCCTCTCGTGACGATCTTCCGTCCCCGGGCGCCGTCGGACCTGCTCGAGCCCGAGCAAGTGGCCGAGGTGCTCGACCGCGTGCTTGCCGACGCGGACGTCGCCGTGCTGACGGCTCCCCCGATCGACAGCTCGCCGCACAGTCTTGTGTGGTCGTCCGCCGCCCAAGCCACGGTGCTCGTCGCCGAGCGGGATCACACGCAGCGCGCGCATGTGCCGGCCGCCCTCGAGAGCCTTCGCCTCGCCGGCGGCAACGTGATCGGCATCGTCCTGTGCGGGGATCAGTCCCTTTGAGCGGCCTCGGTCTCTCGGAGCCCCCTCGCCCCACCCTCGCCCGCAGTTGACGCGCGTTCTCAAGGGTCAGGACATGGGGGCACTCGACAACGAGGTGGCAGCGCGGTTTGCGCCGGGCACCAATGTCAAGGGAGCGGTCGGGGGCGCAAACTGGTGCTTCCTCCTGCCGAGCCTCGACCTGGGCCGGATCGTTTGTCTGGGCCGCCCGTCGGCTCCGGCGCTCGCCACGTTCGCGCGACTCGGCGACGAAGTGGTGGTCTGCGCCCCTGCCAGGGAATTGAGAAGGCTCGGTCGTGCCGTCGGCCCTCGAGTGCCGGGCAACGTCTCGCTGCTCGAGGCGAATCGCCTCGGAATTCTCCCTCTTCCGGACGGAAGCGCCGACCTGATCGTCGTCCCACGGCTGCCGGCCCTGCGACGACACGCCGGGGCCGACTGGCTCGAGCGGGCACGTCGTCTTCTCGCGCCGGACGGGGTCGCCTACGTCGAAGGGCGCTTCCTCGCAGGGCTCGACTTCGGGGTGCCCCTCTGGCTCGCTCCCGCGGCGGGCGAGGTGCGGATGGCCGCTCAGCTCGCGGACCGGGAGGCGATCGCCTATCTCGAACGGCGCTTCCTCAGGCGGGGCGCATTTCGGCGCCAGCTTCTCCGGCGCCCGCGGCGCGTGCTGGCTCGACAGGCGGCCGTGAGACGGATCGTCCGACGGCGCGGCGCCCTGGTCGGCGCTTCGGCGGAGCGCCCAGGCGCCGGCCTTCCGGAGTACGTCCGCGCGATCGCGGCCGGGGCAGGCGCCGACGTCGAGCAGATGCGCTGGGCGCTCGCCGCGCCGGGGGACTACCCCTCTCAGAAGGTGGTCTTCTTCCTTTTCGGGCCCAGCGGCGAGGCGCCCGAGGCGATCGTCAAGATCACCCGCGACCCGGACCTGAACTACCGCCTCGAGAACGAGTGGCGGGCGCTCACGATTCTGGGCGAGCTGGGAGTCGGAACGGAGGACACGCTCCCCCGCCCGCTGTTCCTGGGGTCGCACAGCGGGCTCGCAGTTCTGGGCGAGTCGGCGATCGACGGCGCGCCGTTCCGCGAGCGTACGCTGGCGACCGCCGACTGCGTGCACGCCCGAGCTGCGGTCGAATGGCTACTCGAGCTCGGGGCGGCAACCCTCTCGCGGCCGGGTGCAGACGCTCGCGGTCCCTTCTCCGAGCTCGACGCGCTCCTCGTCCAGTTCAAGCGGCTCTACCGGCTCGAATCGAAGCACGAGGATCTACTGGACGCCCACGCCGCCGCCCTCATGGGCAGCGGCGAAGGGTTCCCGCTCGTCTTCCAGCACGGAGATCCCGGGCCGTGGAACATCCTGATCACCTCGGACGGGAGGCCAGGCTTCCTTGACTGGGAGGCGGCCGAGCCACACGGGATGCCCCTTTGGGATCTCTTCCACTTCCTGAGGAGCTTCGGCCTCCAGGTCTCGCGCGCAGCGGGCACTCGCGACCCCCTTCAGAGCTTCGCGGAACAGTTCCTCGAGCGATCCCCTCTGAACCGATTGCTCGTCGATTCGGTGAGCCGGTTCCGAGCCCGGACAGGGCTCGCCGCGGAGCTGGTGGAGCCCCTCTTCTACATCTGCTGGATGCATCGCGCGCTGAAGGAGGCCGCAACCCTGACGCCGGATCAGCTCGATCGGGGTCGCTACGTGGGCATCCTGCGGCTGGCGCTCGAGCGAGGCGATGCGCCGGGCCTCCGCGAGCTCTTCTCAGGCGAGGCCCCGAGCGTGCAGCGGCCGTGACCCTTCAGCCGACGCTCGCATCGCTCTTCCGTGCCCTCGACGCGGCGGGCGTTGTGTGGTGCCTATTGCGCGATCAGGAGGAGCTCGACCACCCCAGGGGGGACGTCGACCTCCTCGTCGCGGGTGCCCACGTGCCGCATTTCCGGCGGTTGGCGGCCGAGCTCGGATTCGCTTCGGTGCCCGCGTGGGGCTACGGCTCGCACCTCTTCTTCGTACGCTACGACGCGGCGCGCGACGCGTGGATCAAGCTGGACGTCGTCACCGAGCTCGCTTTCGGGCGCAACTTTGCGCTCGCCACCGGGGCGGAGGCCGAGGTCCTGAGGCGGCACCGGCGTCTCGACGGTGCCCGGGTGCCGGCCGACGACGACGCTTTCTGGGCGCTGCTCCTGCACCGGCTCCTCGACAAGGGCCGCATCGGCTCGCGGGACGCTGCGCGCCTGGCGGCTCTGGCACCGGCGGCGCGGACGGACGGCCCGCTGGCCCGCGAGGTCGAAGTTCTCTGTCCACGCGGGTGGAGCGCCGCCCGCATCGTTGCCGAGGCGCAGCGAGGCGAGTGGGCGTCGCTCTCGCGGCTCGGTCCCGCCCTTGCCGCCGCCTGGCGAGCGCGGCGTCGAAGGGACGTGCGCCGGCGAGTGACCGCCAACACGCTGGGGCGCTGGTCTGGCAAGCTTCTCCGGGTGAGCCGGCGCCAGGGGGTGAAGGTTGCGCTGCTCGCGCCCGACGGGGCGGGCAAGTCGACCCTGACGAGAGGAATCGAGACGGCGTTCTACTTCCCTGTGCGCTCCATCAACATGGGGCTCTACCAGGTGCCTCGGCCCCGGGGGAGCCGTCACGTCCCGGGGATCGGCCTGGCCGTCCAGCTCTCGAGGCAGTGGGCGGGCTGGCTCGGCGGCGTGTACCACCAGCGCCGCGGCCGCCTTGTCCTCTTCGACCGGTACCCGTACGACGCGCTCCTGCCGACGCGCTTCCGCTACAGCCGGCTGGGACGGGCTCGTCGCTGGCTGCTCGCCCACGCGTGCCCGGCCCCGGAGCTCGTCGTGTTGCTCGACGCGCCCGGCGAGGTGCTCCATGCGCGGAAGGGTGAGAAGACCGTCGACCTCCTGGAGTCGCAGCGGCGGGCGTACCGGGCATTGCTCGCCCGCCTCCCGAGGGCGGCCGTCGTCGACGCTTCCCGCCCCGCGGAGCAGGTCCGTTCCGAGGTCACCGCGATCATCTGGAGGGAGTACGTGCGCCGCTGGAACCGACGAGACGGCGCCACTACCGGATAAGCACGCGCATGCGAATCCTGATCTGCGCCTCAGACGCACCCTTTCCCCCCACGAACACGGGGTTCAGACGCCAGCTGCAGGGGCTGGTGCCCGAGCTCGGCAGGCGCCACGAGGTGCGACTGATCGGCTACCGGATGCCCGACCAGTCGAACGAACCGGCCGTGGATGCCGATATGCGGATCATCGAGTTCGAAAGACCCAACGCCGCGGAAAATGCGCACGATCTCGTGCTCGCCATGATCCGGCGGCGCCCGTTGCGCGCGGAGCGGCGCGTCCGAGGCCTGCAAGAGCCATTGCGAGAGGAGCTCGCACGCTTCCAGCCCGATCTGGTCCACGTCGGCCCGGGGAAGCTCGCCGGCCTCAAGAGGGAGCTCGAAGGCAGGCCGAAGATCCTCATGCTGATGGACACATGGCACCTGAACGTGGACGCGCGGGCCGAGGCCGCGACCGGCATCCGACGACCGCTCCTCCGCGCCGACGCCAAGCGCATCCGGCGCTACGAGGCCTCGGAGTATCGCGGCTTCGACCGCGTCGTCGTGAGCAACGAGGGCGATCTCGCGGAGCTGCGAAAGAGGGATCCGACCCTGCCGTTCGTGGTCATACCGATCGGCTTCGACGCGAGCGCGTACGCGCCTGACCCGGACGCGGTCGTCGACCCGAATCGCATCATCTTCCACGGCGCGATGAACTACGCCCCCAACGTCCGGTGCGTCGAGTTCCTCGCGCGTCAGGTCCTGCCGCGTGTGCGCGTTCACCGGCCTGACGCTCAGCTCGTGATCGTCGGCCGCGACCCGGCCGCGCGCGTGCTCGAGCTCGAGGCGCTCGACGGCGTGCGCGTCACGGGCGAAGTCGAGGACATGCGAGCCTGGCTCACCAGCAGCCGGGTCTGGGCGGGGCCGTTCCTGGACGGCACCGGGATCAAGACGAAACTGCTCGAAGCCATGGCGGCCGATCTCCCGTGCGTCGTCACGCCGCTCGGCCATCGTGGGCTGGACGACGTCACCTCAGGCGACCAGCTGCTCGTCGGCTCAACCGAGGAGGAGCTCGCCGCCCACCTGCTCGCCGTGCTCGCAGACGACGAGCTTGCACGCAGGATCGGCCGCAGCGGAGGCGAGTACGTCCGCCCCCGCTACGACTGGGACGCGGTCGGGCGGAGCTATGAGCGCCTCTACGAGGAGGTCCTCTCCGAGCACGGACGCCTCGTCACCGCGCGGTGACGGTCAGGCCGCGAGGCGGGCCAGGACCGGATCGACGTTCGTCTCGACCCAGCGCTCGTCTGTGGCCCGATGCGGAAGGCGGGCGAGCGTTCCGTGCACCTCGGTGGCCCACCAGGCGATCCCGATGAGGCCGAGCAAGTCGTCGTCGGGATCGAGTCCCACTGCCGACCAGTAGCGGGCCGTGGCCTCGCCGAACTCCGGCAGCCGCCACGGGCGGGCGAGGAAGGCCGGTCCCAGGGCGCGGTGCGCCTTCCGGCGAAACTCGGTCGCGACGAGCTGGAGCAGGTCGGTCCCGGGGACGGCTGCACGATGAGCGGCGTCCCAGTCGACGAGCCCGGAAAGCCTTCCGCGGCGATCGACGAGCAGATTGCCGGCCCAGAGATCGCCGTGCCGCAGGACCGACGGCAACGTCCGCAACGCGCCGGAGACGTCGGCCGAGAGCCGCCCGATAGCCTCGGCGCGGTCGGGGAGCGCGGCGGCGGCCGCGCTGAGATCGGCGGCCGTCGCGGTCGGAGGCTGGTCGCTGCGCGGGAAGGACGTGCAGAGGTCCGCGACCTCTCGCACCAACGATCCGCTCGCGCGGGTCGGCCGGCGACCCGGTAGGGCCGCCTCGGCGAGCCACGAGGCGCCTGCCGTGTTGCCGCGCGCGTGGAGGCGTGGAGTGAAGGGGACGCGGTCACGCTCCAGATCCTCCAGCGTGTCACCGAGCGGAGCCGGGTCGCCCAGCGACCCGGCGCGGGCCACCCGGAGGACGGCGCCCGAGCCGTCGGCGAGGAGTCCCCGGAGGAGCAGTGCGCCCCCGGCGCCCGCGTGGAACCGGCGCCCGACAAGGCGCACGCCCGCCGCGTCCGCAACTGCGTCCAGCACCCTCGCTCCGGGCGCGGCGGAGCACAGCTCGACGAGCGCTCCGCCGCGGAGAGCCGCTCGGACGGTCCCGCGAAGTCGGCCCATCCCTAGTTGACGCGGCGGCAGGCGGTGGACGGCGACGACGTGCAGCCGCGCCGGCAGCCGCCGTCTCATCGTGCGAAGCGAGACCTCTCTCAGGCCCGCGCTGCGGGCCACCGAGGCGAGTGGGGCGGACCCCTCCGGCGTGCGCCCCCACACGACCACGTCGGCGCGGGAATCGAGCGCAGACGGGTCGAAGCGCCAGTCGGGAGGCGCCTGGACTGCCACGCCGTACCTCTCGGGCTCGACCGGCATGAACGCGTAGGCGAGCAGGTCGAAGGGGGAGACCGTGGGCGGGCCGGGGCCCTCCACCGTCGTCCCGCCTCCGTCGGCGATCAAGCTGGGTAGAGCAACCCCGGCTCGGAGGCCCTCTCCGCCGATCGCTCGACCTGCTCCGCGATCCACCGATACGTCGGCTCGAGGCCGTCTTCCAGCGAGATCTGGGGCTCCCAGCCGAGGACGTCCCGCAGCCGGCTGTTGTCGGAGTTGCGGCCGCGCACGCCCTGGGGCCCCTCCACGTGCACGAGCTCCAGGTCGTGCTTACCGGAGATGTCGATGACGATGCGGGCAAGCTCGTCGATGGTGACCAGGTGGTCGGTCCCGAGATTCAGGGGCTCTGCGTGGTCCGATTGCATGATTCGGTAGATCCCTTCGATGCAATCGTCCACGTAGCAGAAGGAACGCGTCTGCTCTCCGTCTCCCCAGACCTCGACCGAACCGCCGGGCTGCGCCTGCGCCACCTTTCTGCAGAGCGCCGCCGGAGCCTTCTCGCGACCGCCGTCATACGTCCCGTAGGGCCCGTAGACGTTGTGGAAGCGAACGATGCGCGTCTCGATCCCGTACTCCTCCGTGTAGTACCCGCACAGAAGCTCCGAGATCAGCTTCTCCCAGCCGTATGCGTCCTGGGGCTTCGCGGGATAGGCGTCCTCCTCGCGGAGCGGCGTCACCTCCGTGTCGGCCTGCAGGTGCTCGGGGTAGACGCACGCCGACGAGCTGTACAGGTACCGCCCTACGCCGTGAAGACGAGCGGCCTCGATGGTGTGGATGTTGATGAGGGCGTTGTTGCGCAGGATCGTCCCGTGATTGCTCGAGATGAAGCCCATGCCGCCCATGTCTGCGGCAAGCGCATAGACCTGATCGACGCCGCGAGCGGCGAGCAGGGCATCGTCTCGGCGCCGGAGGTCGAGCAGCTCGAACTCATCGGCGTCGACATCCGTGTACTCCGGGTACTTGATGTCCACGCCTCGGACCCAGTACCCACGTTCCTTCAGGTACGTCACGAGGTGGTGGCCGACGAAGCCCCCCGCCCCGGTCACCAATACGCGCTGCATCGCCCCTCCTCCCTACCAGACGCGCGGTCCCTCTTCCGGAGTCGCCTAGGCAGGCAGCGTAACCACAGCGAAGTTGGGCGTCAACGGCGCGCCCGGACCGAATGCGATCCGCTTCTGAGCCGCCGCTAGGCGGGCGCCGAGCCTCCGTCGAGCGCGGCGAGCGCGCACAGCCGCGCTTCCGTCCGCGCGAGCACCCACCCGTGCAGCTCCACGGTCCGCAGATCCTGAAAATCCTCCTCGGCCGCGTGCAACAGGAGCTCGCGCAGCCGACCGTCCGAGGCGGCGTCGACGGCCCCGAGACCACCGGGCAGCCGTTCTGCCACGCGCACCGTCAGCACCCTCGGCGAGGCTTCGGCGGGAACCGCCCGCAAGTACTCGCGCCCGACGCTGCGCGCACCACTCTCGTGCTTCAGGAATCCCGCCAGGCGCTCGCTCCTCGAGGGGGCCGCCCCGAGGAACGGCCAGGAGCCGACCGACCGCCAGACCAGGGAGGCGGCTAACCCTCCCGCGCCGAGCAGGAAGGTCCGGCGGCCGAGTCGCCGTGGAAGGGTCATCGCAGCATCATGCCCTTGAGGTGATCGGCGAGCCGGAGCGCGAGCGCAACGAGCGTGAGAGTCGGCGTCGCCCCGCCGGGCGTCGGGAAGACAGAGGAGCCCGCGACGAACAGATTGGACATCCCGTGCACGCGGCAGTCGGTGTCGACGACACCCTGCTTGGGGTCGTCGCTCATGCGCGTCGTGCCCATGTGGTGCTGACCCCCGTCGAGATCGTCGGGCCAGCCCGTCTCGTCCTCGCCGTGAAGGATCCTGACGCGCCCGATGCCGGCGGCGCCGATCTCGGCTCCGAGTAGCTGGAGCGTTCGCTGCACGTTTTCCCGGTCGACGTCGCTCAGCCGCCAATCCAGCGCGACCCGCGGCATCCCGAGCTGATCCCGTTCTCGCACCAGCACGACGCGGCTGTCGGGGTTCGGAGCCTGCTCGATCCGTGTCGTCAGGCCGATCGTCTCGATCTCTCCACGGAGGTAGATGTATGCATCCTCCGGGGAGCTCAGCGCTTCACGGATCACGTCGAGATACGGAACGGGAACCGGAGCTCCGGGAATCGCGATCTCCTGCCAGCTGTCGAGATCCCCGGCCAGCGTCATCAGGCGGCGCGCGAAGTCCGCTGCGTCCTCGGGAGCATCGCCGTAGCCGAGCTCGAGGCGGATCTGGAGATCCAGGAGACCCTCGGCGAGCTGAAACTCCTTCGAGGAAGCGAGGTAGCCCCGGATCAGATGACCGTCGACACGATGCGTTTCGTAGAAGCCCATATTCGGGTGCGGCGTGGACGGAACGATGACGCCGCCGAGGAAG
>Ga0081538_10001640_pt1 | contig 22960 bp, 22 predicted proteins | sample TabmetS5T2R1_FD_71022 | JGI IMG/M metagenome (GOLD analysis project Ga0081538, IMG submission 71022) | Tabebuia heterophylla rhizosphere microbial communities from the University of Puerto Rico - S5T2R1 | ecosystem: Host-associated > Plants > Roots > Rhizosphere ... | reverse complement strand
CCGATCAGCCGGGTGAGCGGGTGAATGTCGGCGAGGAGCTCCCGCAGCCCGGCCGCGTCACGCAGCAGGCCGGCGTGGCGCCAGAGCGCGGCGCGCGTGGTGTCGGGGGGCGGCCCGATCTCCACATCCTCGGCGCGCGGTTGGCGTGCCGGCGGCTCGGGGTCGGCCGCCGCGGCGAGCGCCGCGCGCCGGCCGAACACGAAGCACTCGGCGAGCGAGTTCGAGGCGAGTCGATTGGCGCCGTGGAGCCCCGTGCATGCCGCCTCGCCCACCGCGTAGAGGCCCGCCAGGGACGAGCGACCGTCGAGATCGCTCGCCACCCCGCCCATCGTGTAATGGGCGGCCGGGGCGACCGGCAGCAGGTCGCGCCCCGGATCGAGCCCCTCCTCCTCGACCGCGGCGGCGATGTTGGGGAAGCGTTGGAGGTCCACGGCGCGAACGTCGAGGCCCACGGCGCGCCCGCCGCTTCGCGCCAGCTCGGCCTGGATGGCGAGCGCCACCTGGTCGCGCGGCGCCAGCTCGTCCACGAAGCGCTCCCCCTCCGCGTTCAAGAGCGTCGCTCCCTCGCCGCGCACGGCCTCGGTGATGAGGAAGCCGTCGCGGGGCCCGTCGAGCCGGAGCGCGGTGGGGTGGAACTGCATGAACTCGAGGTCGGCCAGTTCGGCGCCCGCCGCCACGGCCAGGGAGAGGCCGGCGCCGACCGCGCCGCGCGGGTTCGTCGTGCGCTCCCACAGCGCCGCCATCCCGCCGGTGGCGAGAACCACGGCGCGGGCCAGCACCGCCAGGCCCTGGCCGCCGCGCCGGCGTGCGATCAGCCCCACGCAGCGATCATCGTCGCGCAGCAGGGAGGTCGCCGCAGCCGGCTCGAGCACCTCGATGCGCTCGTGGACCGCGGCCAGCGCCGACAGCTCGCGCGTGATGCGCCGGCCGGTCGCGGCGCCGCCCGCGTGGACGACACGCCGCCGCGAGTGGCCGCCCTCGAGCCCCAGGGCGAGGTTGCCGCGGCGGTCGGCGTCGAAGCGGACGCCGAGCCGCTCCAGGTCGCGCACTCGCTCGGGCGACTCCTGGCAGAGCACCCGAACCGCGCTCTCGCGTGCGGCGTCGCGGCCGGCCGCCAGCGTGTCGCCGGCGTGGAGATCCGGTGCGTCGTCGTCCGCCAGCGCGGCAGCGATGCCGCCCTGGGCCCAGTAGGACGCGGTCTGGGCCAGCGGCGAGCGGCTCACTAGCGCGACCCGCGCGCCCTCGTCAGCGGCGGCCAACGCCGCGTAGAGGCCGGCTGCGCCGGCGCCGACCACGGCGACGTCGGCGCGCAGGGGATCGGGCTCGAGGTGATCCATGGCGGCGCGCCGGTACCGTACCGGCGCCCGTGTCGCTGGTTATCAGCCATCCCTCCTCGCTGCTGCACGAGACCGGCCTGGGCCATCCCGAGCGGGTGGACCGCATGCATGCGATCCGCGCCGAGCTCGAGCGCCGCGAGTGGTTCGGCTTCGAGCGGCGCGAGGCGCCGCCGGTCACGGAGGAGCAGCTGCTGGCGGTGCATACGCGCGATCACATCGACGCCGTGCGCGAGACGAGCGCGCGCGCCGGTGCCTTCGACCTCGACACGCCGACCTCGGAGGGCTCCTGGGAGGCCGCGCTTCACGCGGCCGGCGGCGCCTGCGCGCTCGTGGAGGCGCTGCTGGCGGGCGGAAAGCGGGCCGGCATCTCGCTCCTGCGGCCGCCCGGGCATCACGCCGAGCGGGACCGGGCGATGGGCTTCTGCCTGTTCGGGAGCGTGGCCATCGCGACGCGTCACGCGCTCGACTCGCTCGGCGCCGCGCGCGTCTTCGTGCTCGACTGGGACGTCCACCACGGCAACGGGACGAACTCGATCTTCCACGAGTCCCCGGAGGTGCTCTTCGCGAGCATCCACCAGTACCCGTTCTATCCGGGCACGGGGCCGCTGTCCGACGTCGGCGCCGGGGAGGGGGAGGGCTTCTCGATCAACCTGCCCGTTCCGGCGCGCGCGGGCGAGGATCTCTTCTGCGGCCTGGTCGAGCACGTGGTGCTCCCCGCGGCGCGCTCGTTCGACCCCGACCTGGTGCTCGTGTCGGCCGGCTACGACGCCCATCGCGACGACCCGGTGGGCGGCTGCGCGCTCGAGACCGCCTCGTTCGCCGAGCTCACGCGCCAGGTGCTGACGCTCGGCAAACCGGTCGGCTGCGTGCTCGAGGGCGGCTACGACCTCGACGCCCTGGCCGCCTCGGCGGCGGCGACGATGGAGGTGCTGGCCGGCGGCGGCGAGCCCGGCACCCACCCGCGCGGGCCGGTGGTGGAGGATGCCGCGGCCGTGGTCGGGCGCTACTGGGACCTGCGCACGTAGAGCGCCTCCTCCACCACCCGCAGGATCCCCTCCCTGCGACGCTCCAGCGGGAAGGCGGTGAGGATGCGCTCGCGCGCCCGCCGGGCCGCCTCGGGGCCCATCGCCAGGGCTCGGCGCACGCCGTCGGCCACCTCGGCCGGCTCCTGCGACTGGATCAGCACCCCGGCGTCGCCCACCACCTCGGGCATCGCGGTCACGTCCATCACCACGGGCACGCAGCCCGCCAGCATCGCCTCCGCCACCGCCAGGCCGAAGCCCTCGTGGCGCGAGGCCTGCACGTACACCGCCGCGCTGCGGTAGGCGGCGTGCAGGTCGTCCTCGGAGAGCCAGCCGGTCAGCTCGACGTTGGGCGCGGCCAAAGCGCGCAGCTCCTCGACCGCGTCGTCCAGCCACTTGCCGGCGAACACGAAGCGCACATCCGGCAGCTCGCGTGCCGCCCGGACGAACGGGAGCTGGCCCTTCTGGACGAGGGTTGTGCGGTCGATGGCCCCCACGGTGAGGGCCACGCGCTCCTTCGCCCCCGGCTCCTCCCCGAACGGGTCGGGCACGCCGTGGTGGACGACGGTAACCCGGTCGGGCGGGATCGGCGTGTTCCGCTCGATCTCGCTGAGGCTGTAGCTCGAGTTGGTGACCAGCCGTGTGGCGCGGCGGAAGATCCAGCGGCTGGCGTGCCGCCGCAGGCCGCCGCGCTGGTGGCCGTAGCCGATGTCGGGCATGTCGGCGGTGTCGAAGCCGCCGATCACCATCACGCTCGGCTTGCGCAGGAGCCAGGCGAGCGTGACCGGGAGGAAGGTGTGCCAGGAGGCGAACCAGCCGAACACGAGGTCGGCTCCGAGCACCCCGCGGACCACCCTCGGCAGATTGGGCGCGCGCCCCGGCTGGTAGAGGTCCTCGATCTCGAAGCGCTCGGCGAGGATCTCGCGGTCGATGGCGACGAAGCTCGCCTTGCGCGAGTGGACGTAGAGGATCCTCACGCTCGGGCCAGGCTCGGCTCGCGCGCCTCGACGAAAGCGCGGTGCCACTCCGACAGCTCGAGCAGGCAGAAGAGGATCGCCTTGTGGTCGGCGCGCCCGCGGCGGTGCTCGGCCACGAGCGTCCCCACCGCCCCGGGGCGGATCAGCTCGGCCAGCGGCCCCCCGGGCGAATAGCGGCGCTCGACCTCCTGTCCGAGCGACGCGCGCAGCCACTCGTCGTAGGGGGTGGCGAACCCGTGCTTCGGCCGGTCCGCGATCCCCGGCGGGAGGATGCGCTCCATCGCCATCCGGTGGATGCGCTTGCCCGCGCGGGGGCGGACGCGCATGCGGGCCGGGATGCGCTCCACGAACCGCATCAGGTCAACGTCGAGGAAGGGCACGCGCAGCTCGAGCGAGGCGGCCATCGACATCTTGTCGTTGCAGATCAGGATGCCGTTGGGAAGGAACATGCGAGTGTCGAGGTAGAGGGCCTGGTCGAGCAGGTCGCGGCCCTCCACGTCGCCGAGGACGCCCTGCGCGAGCGCGAGCCGCTCGGATTCGGCATCGCGGGGCCGCTGCTCGCCGAGCAGTGCCCTCCGCACCGGGGCGTCGGTGATCTCGACCAGCCGGAGTAGCCGCTCGGCGTCGCCGCTCCCGCCGAGCACGTGCGCGGCCCGGCGGGCGCGGGCCGCCCGGGGGACGGCGCGCGCGAGGGCCGCGGCCGGTGAGGCGAGCGCCGCTGGCGCGTGGCGCAGGCGGCCCAGCACGGCGGCGGCCTGGTGACGCCCGTAGCCGCCGTGGGGCTCGTCGGCGCCCTGGCCGGCGAGCACGACCTTGACCCGCTCCGCGGCGAAGCGCGACAGCTGGCCGAGGGCCGGCGCCGAGGGGATGCCACAGGGCTCCTCGAGGCGCGGGACGGCGGTGGCCAGCTCGGAGAGGAAGTCGGTCTCGGCCGTGGCGGTGGCGTGGTGCTCGGTTCCGATCAGGCGGGCGCTCTCCGCGGCGGCCTCGCGCTCGTCGAGTACCGGCCCGGCGCCGGGGAAGCCGATCGTGAAGGTGGTCGGCGGGCGGGGCGAGCGGAGTGCCATGGCGGCCACGACGGCGGCGGAGTCCACGCCACCGGACAGGAACGCGCCGTAAGGCACGTCGGACATCATCTGGCGCTCGACCGCGTCGGCGAAGCGCTCGGCCAGCTGACCGGCCACGTCCTCGTCCGTCAAGTCGCGGTGGGGGGCGCCCGGCGGCAGGCGCCAGGTCTCGACGAGCGGGGATCCCTGGTCCTCGACGATCAGGGTGGAGGCGGCCGGGAGCTTGTTGACGCCCTTGAAGAGCGTGCGCGGGGCCGGGACGAACCGGCACGCCAGGTAATGATCGAGGGCCGTGCGGTCGACCTCGGGTCGTACGAGCCCGGCGTCGAGCAGAGCGCTGATCTCGGAGGCGATGGCGACGCGCGTCCCGTCGCTCCACCAGTAGAGCGGCTTCACGCCGAACTCGTCGCGGGCGGCCACGAGCCGCTTCCGGTGGTCGTCCCAGAGCACGAAGGCGAAGATCCCGTTCAGCTGTCGGACGCAGTCCGGGCCGCTCTCCTCGTAGGCGTGGACGATCGCCTCGCAGTCGGAGCCGGTGGCGAAGCGGTGGCCGCGCTCCTCGAGCTTGGCGCGGAGCGTGCGGTGGTTGTAGATCTCCGCGTTCGCGATGAGGGTGACCGCGCCGTCCTCGGAATCGAGCGGCTGGTCGCCGCCGGCGACGTCGATGATGGCGAGCCGCGTGTGGGCAAGCGTCGCCGGACCCGCGCGCCTCAGCGCCTCGCCGTCGGGCCCCCGATGCCGGAGGGCCTCGAGCATGCGCTGGGCCGCGTCCTGGTTCGAGGCTCCGGCGGGGTCAAGGAGCGCGCCGATGCCGCACATCAGGCGCCGGCTCCCGGCCTCGCGCCTATCGGTCCCGGCCTCGCGCCTATCGCTCCCGGCCTCGCGCCTATCGCTCCCGGCCTCGACATGCGGGCCATCTTGGCAGGGCGCTCCGTTGTCACCCTTCCTTCACGTTCGCGTCTGGAGCCGTATGCCGGCGCGGCGGACGATCGGCCTCCGCTTCATCCACCGACTTGGGAGGTCGAACGATGTACCGCTTGATGGGACGCATCCACGCCGCCTTCACCGGCGCGCGCCGCGAGGCTGGGCAGGGCACCGTGGAGTACGTGGCGCTGATCCTGCTGGTCGCGCTCGTGATGGCCGGAGTGATCGCCGCCATGAAGGGCTTCCAGACCGACGATGGCAAGGAGCTCGGCGACGCGATCATCGGAAAGATCAAGGAGGCCGTGAGGAAGGTGCAGTTCTAGGGCCGGGTGCTCGGTAGGCGGGGTTTGGCTCTCTAGAGCGGTTTCGACCAATGAGGATCTGCCAAAACCCGCCGAATCCGATCCCTGGGTGCGGCGCACCCCTACGGCCAGGGTGCTTGCCGTGGCCGAGCGGCGCGGTCGCCGACCGGCTGGTGGTTGTTCAGAAGGGCGCCGTCGGGGTTGCTCGAATCGGCCGTCCGCGCGGCGCCACAGCCCCGAAGCGACGACGGATCAGGTCGGGTTATTGGACGCGAAATTGGGCAAGCGGGTCCAGGGCTGCCGCGCGACGAGGGCCAGCGAGGGGCGAGGGGCCGGCCGGCGGGGCGAGGGCTCGGTTTGGTCGCGCGCGGCCAGATCGGTGCGCTCGGGGAAGTACTGCTGCGGGCGTCAGCGCACGCAGGGGTCCAACAAGTTGCGGCCACATGTTGACCGCAACTTCAGTCACCCCACTGGACGGCCTTCCGCCGGCCGCGGACAACACACACGGACCGATGCCCCCTCTCACCGCTCACCCTCCGTCCCGGTCACCCCAAAAAGAAGACCACCGCTGGAGCGCCCCCGCCCCACGCGGGCGAAAATCCAGGACACCCGCCACCGGGCGCCCGCGGCGCGTTCCGGGCGGCGTGCCACCATTGGCCGTCGTGAGCGCTTCCCGGTCACTGCCCGTCGCCATGTTCGATTCGGGCGTCGGCGGCCTCACCGTCCTGCACGAGTGCCTCGTGTCGCTGCCGCACGAGGACTTCCTCTATCTCGGGGATACCGCGCGATTTCCGTACGGCGACAGGAGGCCGGAGGAGCTGAAGGGCTTCGCCCGCGAGCTCGCCGAGATCCTGCTCGAACGGGGAGCCAAGCTGCTGGTAGTGGCGTGCAACTCGGCCACCGCGGCCGCGCTGCCGGCGCTGCGGACCGAGCTCGAGCAACGCCTGCCGGTGGTTTCCGTGGTCAGTCCCGAATCCCGGCTGGCGGCGGCAGCGACGAGGAACGGCAAGGTCGGCCTCATCGCAACCCCGGCGACCGTGTCGAGCGGCGCGTACGCGCGCGCTCTCGCGGAGACCGCGCCGCACGCCGAGCTCCACGCGGTCGCGTCGGCCGAGCTGGCGCCGCTGATTCAAGCCGGCGGCGACGTGGACCACCGCGTCCTGGCGTGCGTCGAGGGAGCGTGCCGGCCCCTCAAGAGCGCGGGCGTCGACACGGTCATCCTCGGCTGCACCCACTACCCGCTGGTCCGCCCGGTGTTGCAGCGCGAGCTGGGCCGCGGCGTGGCCATAGTCAGCTCGGGCGAGGCCATCGCCCACGAGGTCGAGACCCGGCTGCGGGAGGCCGGCATCGAGAACGACGAGGGCCGGCGCGGCGCCTACGGATTCCTCGCCACCGGTGATCCGGAGGACTTCCGCCGGGTGGGCACGCGGTTCCTCCAGCTCCCGATCGGGAACGTGGAGCACGTGGATGTGTCGACGCAGGTCGGAGAGCGGGCTGCATGAGCGCCCTCCGCAACGACGGCCGCTCGCCCGGCGACCTGCGCGACGTGAACATCGTGCCGGGCTTCGTTCGCACCGCCAGCGGCTCCTGCCTCATCGAGGCCGGCGGCACCCGGGTCATCTGCACCGCCAGCGTGGACGAAGAGGTGCCGCGCTGGATGTCCGGGAAGGGGAGGGGCTGGGCCACGGCCGAGTACGGGATGCTTCCGGCCTCGACCGGCGAGCGGAAGCGGCGCGACGTAGCGAAGGGCCGCCCGGACGGCCGCACGGTCGAGATCCAGCGCCTCATCGGCCGGTCGCTTCGGGGGGTGATCGACTTCGCGGGCCTCGGCGAGCGCACGGTGTGGGTCGATTGCGACGTCCTCGAGGCCGACGGCGGCACCCGTTGTGCCGCCATCACGGGCGGCTACGTGGCGCTCGAGCTCGCCCTGCGCGGCCTCGTCACCGACGGGAAGCTCGATCGGGTGCCGCTCACCGCGTCCGTGGCCGCAGTCTCCTGCGGGATCGTGGAGGGGCGTGCCCTCCTCGACCTCGACTACTCCGAGGACTCGACCGCGGAGGTCGACGCGAACGTCGTCATGACGGGCGACGGCGGCTTGGTCGAGGTCCAGGCCACGGCCGAGCGCACGCCGCTCTCGCGCGCCTCGCTCGACGAGCTGCTCGCCCTCGCCGCCGCGGGCATCGAGCGCCTCCGCGCCGCGCAGGAGCAGGCGGTGGGCGCGGCGGCCGGCTAGCGGACTCCGGGGCCGATGCGGCTCGTCCTCGCGACACGAAATGAGCACAAGCTCCGCGAGCTCGCCCAGCTCATGCGCCCGATCGAGCTCGATCCGCTCCCCCGCGAGGTGACGCTCCCGCCCGAGACCGGCACCACATTCGCCGACAACGCGCTCGGCAAGGCGCGCGCCGCGGCGGCGGCCACCGGGCGCACCGCCATCGCCGACGACTCCGGAATCGAGGCCGCCGCGCTGAGCGGCGCCCCGGGCGTCTGGTCCGCCCGGTTCGCGGGCGAGGACGCAACCGACGAGGAGAACCTGGCGAAGCTGCTCCGCGACGTTCCGCCCGACGGCGACCCGCGCGTGGCCTACGTGTGCGCGATCGCCTGCGTCGAGCCCGGCGGCCGGGAGCAGGTGGTGCACGGCCGCTGCGAGGGCACGCTGACGCACGAGCCGCGCGGCACGGGCGGGTTCGGCTACGACCCGGCGTTCGTCCCCGACGACCACCCGGGCGACCTCACGATGGCGGAGCTGACCCCCGAGGAGAAGGACGCCATCAGCCACCGGGGCCGTGCGGCCCGGGAGATCCGCCGCCGCCTGCTCGAGGCCGAGGAGGCGGCGCGTCCGCGGAGCCCGCTGGGGGAACTGCTGCGGACAGGGGATTCAAGGCGCCGCCGCGTGGGGCGCTCCGGGAGGGGCGCGCGGTGAGCGCGGTTGCCGGCGACGCGGCGGCCGGCGGCGCGGGCGGGGAGAGCCCGGGCGGGCCCGCCTCCGAACGCGTGACGGCCGCGAGAGTGGCATCCGAGGATCAGCGCGACGCCCGCGCCCGGCGGCGCGCCGCGCTGCTGAGCGTCGCGGTCGCCGTCGTGCTCGTGACGGTCAAGCTCGTCACCGGCTTGGTGACCGGCTCCCTCGCGTTCGTCGCGGAGGCGGTCCACTCGGGCACCGACCTCGTGGCCGCCCTGCTGACGCTGTTCGCCGTGAGGGTCGCCATCCGGCCCCCGGACCGCGAGCACCACTACGGACACGGCAAGGCCGAGCACCTCGCCGCACTCGGCGAGAGCGCCTTCCTCGCGGTGGTGTCCGGCTTCATCGCGATCGAGTCGCTCAGGCGGCTGATCGACGGCGGCGGCCACGAGGTCGAGACGACCTGGTGGGCGTTCACGGTGCTCGGCGTCGTCATCGGGCTCGACGCCTGGCGGGCCGTCGCCAGCCGGCGCGCCGCGCGCCGCCACCGGTCGGCCGCCTTCGCGGCCAACGCGCTCCACTTCGGCTCCGATCTCGCCGGCTCGCTCGCGGTGCTGATCGGCCTGATCCTCGTCGCCGCCGGCGAGCCGTCGGCCGATGCCGCGGCGGCCCTGTTCGTCGCCGGGCTGGTGGTGATCGCCGCGGTGCGGCTGGCGCGACAGTCCGTCGACGTCCTCATGGACCGGGCCGCCGCTGACGCGGGGGAGCGCATCCGGCACGCGCTCGACGGGATGGCCGAGCCGGTCGAGCTTCGCCGCGCGCGAGTGCGCCACGCCGCCGGGCGACATTTCGCCGACCTCGTCGTGGCGGTGCCGCTCGACGCCGGCGTGACCCAGGCCCATGCGACGGCCGACGCGGTCGAGGAGACCGTCGAGCGGGCGCTGCCCGGGGCCGACGTGGTCGTGCACGTCGAGCCGAGCGAGCCGAGCGGCGGCCTGCGGGAGCGGGCCACGGCCGCGGCTTCGAGCATTCCTGAGGTGCGCGAGGTCCACAACGTCCGCGCCATGCACCTGGCCGACGGCTACGAGCTCTCGCTGCACGTGAAGCTGCCCCGGGAGCTGTCGCTGACCGAGGCACACGACGTCGTGGAGCGCCTCGAGAGACGGGTGCGCGCTGAAGTGCCGGAGCTGCGCTACGTGCACAGCCACATCGAGCCGCTCGCACGCACCGACTGGGGTCGCAAGCCGGCCAGCGGCGACACCGCCGCCGAGCGCGCCGCCATCGAGGAGACCGTCAGGCGGGTGACCGGCGCGAACCCCAGCGACGTCTCGTTCCGCGACGGCGAGCGCGGCCGCATCGCGCTCGTCACGATCACGCTGCCCGGGGAGCAGCCCCTGCCGTCGGCGCACCGCCACGCCGGCGCGATCGAGGAGGCCGTGCGCGAGCGCTGCCCCTCGCTCGCGGACGTGATCGTCCACACCGAGCCGGAGGAGGCGCCCGCGCCGCCGACGCCGGCGGGCTGAGCGCCCGGCGAGGACTCAGAGCACGTTCACGGCCGCCGCCGCGCCCACGGCGAGCAGCACGCCCGAGTAACCGAAATATCCGTTCAGGAGCAGGAGCAGGGCCGCCAGCAGGCACACGCCCACCGTGATCAGCCACGAGATTCGCGAGAGAGGCACGCCGGTATTCTGACCTCGATGGCAGGGACGCTCACTCCCGAGCGGACCGCGGAGCGGCTCTGCGAGCTGTCGGCCGACGCCCGTGCGGCCGTGCTGCTCGATGCGGCGGGCTCACCGGCCGGCGTCCACGGCGTGCCCGCCGAGCGCTCCGAGGAGCTCGCCGGCCTGGCTCGAGACCTGTTCGAGGCGGTCGACCGGGCCGATCGTGACATCCCCGGCGGGCCGCCGGAGCAGGTGGAGGCGCAGGTCGAGGGTGGCACGGTGTACGCCTCACGCACCCCGCGCTGGACGCTGGCTGTGGTGGGCCGCCGCACGGCTCTTTCCTCGCTGATGCTGATGGACCTGCGAGCCGTTCTCGGCGAGCTCGAGGACGGCCGTCCGATCCGTCGCTCGACGGCGGTCGAGGAGCCCGGCGCCGGAGAGGCGACCGAGGAGGAGGCGGCGGGCGAGTCGCCCGTCCCCGAGCTGGGGCGGGAGGCATGAAGGACAAGCGAAAGGGCCCCATCGGGCGGGCGGCCGGCCTGGCCGAGGGGGTCGCCGCGACCGTGAGGCGCATGCAGCGCGAGCGCGAGCCCCGCCTGCTCGTGTATGACGAGACCGGCTACGCGCGGCTCGTGCAGCCGAACGGCCGCGGCTACGAGCGCCTCCTCGAGACGGCAGAGCGGATGGTCGCCCTCGTGGATCAGGCGGAGGCGGAGGCGAAGCCGCGCCGGGCACGGCGGACCGACGGCGGCGACGGCACGAAGCCACTTGAGGATCGGGGCGCAGGTACGGAGCCGCGTCGAGTTGGGCGGACCAAGGGCGCGGAGAGGAAGGGGCGCGCCGAGGGCGCCAAGCCGCGCCGGGCGCAGCGGACGAAGGGCGCGACGGAACCGCGCGGGTCCCGGACGAAAGGGGCCGGGGCCGCCAAGCCGCGCGGCGGGTCCCGGGCGAAGGGCGCCGGGGCCGCGAAGCCGCGCCGCGCGCCCCGGACGAAGGACGCCGGGGACGCGTGACCCTCGTCGATCCCGGGCTCGCCGCGCGCGTCCTCGAGCGCTCGCTCTCCCGGGGAGGCGACTTCGCCGAGCTCTACGTCGAGGCCCGGCAGGGTTTCTCGATCTCGCTCGACGACGGTCGCGTCGAGCGCCCCCAGGGCGGCCGCGAGCGCGGCGCGTGCCTGCGGGTCGTGGTGGGCGAGTCCTCGTACTACGGCCACGTAGACGGCCACGCCGAGGAGGATCTGCTGCGTGTGGCCGGCTCGGTAATGCAGGCGGTGCGCGGCCAGGCCCGCACCCCCGCCCCGCTCGGCGCCGCCGAGCGCGCCGAGGGGCACGCGGTGGCGATACCCCCCACGGACGTCGAGGCGTCCCGCAAGGCCGACCTGCTCCGTGCCTGCGACGACCACGCCCGGGCGGCCGCCCCCGAGGTGGCGCAGGTGAGGGCGAGCTACGCGGAGTCGCGCCGCGAGGTCGAGGTGTTCAACTCGGAGGCCACCTCGGCGGCAGACGACCGCACCCGAGTCAGGCTCGGCGTCCAGGTGGTCGCGCGACGCGACGGGCGCGTCGAGACCGGCAACGACAACCGCGGCGGGCACGCGGGCTGGGAGCTCGTCGAGGCCGATCCGGAGGAGGTGGCCGGCAACGCGGCCCGCCGCGCGCTCACGCTGCTCGACGCCGTGGACGCCCCGACCGGGCGACTCCCGGTGGTGGTGGGCAACGGCTTCGGCGGCGTCCTTCTGCACGAGGCGGTCGGGCACGGGCTCGAGGCCGACGCCGTGCAGAAGCGCGCCAGCGTCTACGCCGGGCGCCTGGGCGACCGGCTCGCCGAGCCCTTCGTGACCGCCTACGACGACGGCCGCCGTCCCGGCGACTGGGGCAGCGACGGCATCGACGACGAGGGCACGCCCACCCGCCGCACCACCGTGATCGAGGACGGCCGGCTCGTCTCCTACCTCTACGACGTCCTCCGTGCCCGAAGGGACGGCGTCGCGTCGACCGGCAACGGCAGGCGCGAGTCGTTCCGCCACCTGCCGGTGCCCCGCATGACGAACACCTTCTTCGCACCCGGTGACGCCACCCCCGAGGGGTTGATAGGCGAGATCGGCCGCGGCCTGTACGCCGTCTCTTTCGGCGGCGGGCAGGTGGAGCCCGCCACCGGCGACTTCGTCTTCGGAGTCTCCGAGGGCTACCTGATCGAGGACGGGGAGGTGACCGCTCCGGTGCGCGGCGCCACGCTGGTCGGCAACGGCGTGGAGGCGCTCGCCGCCGTGGACGGCATCGCCGGCGACCTCGAGATCGCCAGCGGCTACTGCGGCAAGGCCGGGCAGTCGGTGCCGGCCGGCGTCGGCCAGCCGCACGTGCGCATCCGCGAGCTCACGGTGGGGGGCACCGCCACGTGAACCTCGAGGACGTCGCCCGCGGTGCCGTGGCGGCCGCATCCGAAGCCGGGGCCACCGACGCCGAGGCCTGGGCCGAGGAGGGCGTGAGCCGGCGGGTGCGCGTCTACGACGGGGACGTGGAGAGCCTCAGCGACGCCGGCGGGCGCGGCGTCGGCGTGCGCGCGTTCGTGGACGGCCGCTCGGGTTACGCCTTCGGCACCGATCTGTCCGAGTCGGGCGTCCGCGAGGTCGCAACCGCCGCTCGCGGCGCCGCCGAGGCGGCCGACCCCGACGAGCACGGCGGCCTGCCGGACGAGTTCGGGACCACGCCGGTCGAGGGCCTCGCCTCGCGCGCGATGAGCGGGTGGTCGACCGAGCGCAAGGTCGAGCTGACGCTGGCCGTGGAGCGCGCCGCGCGCGAGCGCCCGGGCGTCACGCAGGTCGAGAACGCCGTCTACTCGGACGCCGAGGGCAGCGTGGCCCTCGCCAACTCACGCGGCTTCACGGCCGGCTACGAGGCCACCCAGGCCTGGGCCTACGCGTCCGCGTTCGCCGGTGAGGGCGCCGACCTCATGACGGGCATGGGCCTGGGCATCGGCCGCGACCCCGGCGGGCTCGACCCCGAGGCGATCGGGGCGGAGGCGGCGGAGCGCGCGCTGGCGCTGGTGGGCGCCCGCCAGCCCGAGAGCCGCCGCTGCCCGGTGGTGCTCGACGCCTTCGTGGCCGCTTCGTTCATCGGTTTCATCGGCTCGATGCTCTCCGCCGACGCGGTCCAGCGCGGCCGCTCCCTGTTCGCCGACCGCGAGGGCGACGAGGTCGCCGACCCCGCGCTCGCGCTCGCCGACGACCCCACCGACCCGGACGGCCCCGCGAGCACGCCTTTCGACGGCGAGGGCTCGCCGAGCCGCCGCACGGCGCTGATCGAGGACGGGCGGCTGCTCACGTTTCTCTTCGACGTCCGCACGGCGCGCCGCGCCGGACGGACCACCACGGGGAACGCCAGCCGGGGCTCCTACCGGGCGCCGCCGGCAGTCGGTACGAGCAACCTCGTGCTCGAGCCCGGCGACCGGGCGCTCGAGCAGCTGTTCCGGGAGGCGGGCGACGGCCTCTACGTGACCGACGTCGCGGGCCTCCATTCGGGGGTGAACCCTGTCTCCGGCACGTTCTCGGTGGGAGCATCGGGGCGCCTGATCGAGGGCGGCGAGGCCGGCGGCCCCGTGCGCGAGCTGACCATCGCGAGCGACCTGGTCTCGATGCTCCAGTCGGTGCGCGCCGTGGGGTCCGAGGCGCGCTGGCTCCCGCTCGGCGGAAGCGTCAAGGCGCCGCCGATCCTGATCGGCGAGATGGCGGTTTCAGGGGCCTAGGACGCCGGAAAGGCTGGAACGAGCGCAGTCTTTCCGCTCTGGAAGCGGGAAACTGCGTTCTGTTGTCCGCAAGCGTTGTTACGTTGCGCGGGGTAGTTGCCCCCGGCAAGGAGGGAATCGTGACGAAGTCAGAGTTCGTCGATCAGGTGGCCGACCGGTCAGGCCTGGGGAAGGGCGAGGCCGAAAACGCCGTCAACGCTGTGCTCGAGACCATCGAGGAGGTCCTGACGCGGGGTGGAGAGATCACCTTCACCGGCTTCGGGAAGTTCTCCGTGGCGGATCGAGGGGCACGGCAGGGCGTGAACCCGCAGACCGGCGAGAAGATCCAGATCGCCGCCAGCAAGGTGCCGCGCTTCAGCGCGGGATCCGGCTTGAAGAAGGCGGTAAAGACCTCCTAGCCCCTGCAAACCTTCGCCTCGCGGCGTCCTCGGTCGCGGACAGGCTCAGCCTTGTCCGCTCCCTGCGTCCTTGCGAGGCTCGGTTTTCGGGGCTAGGTCGCAGGACTCTTTTTGACCGGGGGTTCGCGACCGACCCATTTCTGCGACCGGCTTGCGGCGCTCGTGGAGGAGCGCCGCAGCCGGGTCGTGCTCGGGCTCGACCCCGACCCAGCCGCGCTCTGGCCGGAGGCGATGGAGCGGTTCGGCGGCGCCGCCGCGGGCGGACGCTTCGCCCGCTCGCACACCGCCGAGGCGGTGGTCGATCACTGCCGCGCCGCGATCGTGTCGGCCGGCCCGGCCTGCGTTGCCGTGAAGCCTCAGCTGGCCTGCTTCGAGCGGCTCGGCGCGCCGGGCTGGGAGGCGCTCGAGCAGACGATCGCGATCGCCCGGGACCACGGGCTGCTCGTCATCGCCGATGGCAAGCGCGGCGACATTCCGGTCACCGCCCGCGCCTACGCGCAGGCGCTGGTGGGCGAGACACCGGGGCCGTTCGGGCCGGTGGCGGGGCTGGGCGCGGACGCGTTCACCGCCAACCCGCTGCTCGGCCGCGACTCGCTGGAGCCCTTGGTGGAGGCCGCGGCCGCGGCCGGCGCGGCCTGCTTCGTCCTGGTCCGCACCTCGAACCCCGGCGCGGCCGAGCTGCAGGACGAGGGTGAGCCGCCGCTGCACGAGCGGCTCGCACGGCTGGTCGACGCCTTGGGCGCGGACCACCTCGGGGAGTCCGGGCTGTCGCTGGTCGGCGCCGTGACGGGAGCGACCCAGCCCGGGCACCTCGCGCGCCTCCGCGAGCTGATGCCGAGGGCGGTCTTCCTCCTCCCGGGGGTCGGCGCGCAGGGGGGAAGGGTCGAGGATCTCGGCCCGGCCTTCGCCCCGCACCCCGCCGCGGGGCTGGTCACCGCATCACGTTCGATCGTGAACGCCTATGCCGAGCGCGGTGGCGATCCCGCCGTAGCGGCGGCGGCCGCCGCCGAGGCGCTGCGTGAGGAAGCGTGGAGCCGCCTAGGCGGCTACTAAGCTCCGCTCCCGAATCCGCCCGCGCGCACCCGGCCGAGCCGAGCGCCTGCGGCCGGGGGGTGAGCGATGGCCAAGCAAGGACGATCACGACGAAGCCCGGCACGCCTGCTCGCGCCCATTGCGCTGGTCGCCGCGGTCGGGGCGGTCGCCTACGTGGTCTCGAACTCGATCGGCAACGACGACGACGGCGACAGCAACAGCGCCAACCGAACGGTCGAGCCCCGGCCGCGCGAGAACGAGCGTCGGCAGCGCGGGCCGCAGCGGACCTTCTACCGCGTCAGGCTGAACGACACCCTCGGTCTGATCGCCGAGCAGACCGGCGTGCCGGTCGAGCGACTCGAGGCGCTGAACCCGGAGCTCGACCCGCAGAACCTGATCGTCGGCCAGCGGATCCGGCTGCGCGAGTGAGGACACCGGCAGCCCCAATGCTCACGCGGTTGGCGCCCGTGCTCGCGGCGATGGCGCTCCTGGTCGGCGGGGCGGGGCCCGCGGCCGGGCAGGGCGCCGAGCGCCCGCCGGCGGTGCCCGGAGCGGACGCGGCGATTGTCGTCGACGGCCGCGACGGCGACGTGATGTTCGCCAAGAATGCCCGGGAACGGCAGTCGATCGCGAGCACCACGAAGCTGATGACGGCGCTGCTGACGCTCGAGCACACCCGGCCGCGGGAGGTCCTCCGGGCGGCCGACTACGTGGCGGCCCCGGTGGAGTCGCAGATCGGCTTGCGCCCGGGCGAGCGCATGACCGTGCAAGACCTGTTGGAGGCTCTGCTCCTGGAGAGCGCGAACGACGCGGCGGTGACGCTGGCAGAGGGGGTGTCGGGCTCGGTCGACGCGTTCGTCGCCGACATGAACGAGCGCGCCGCGGAGTTCGGTCTCGAGGACACGAGCTACGCCAACCCGATCGGGTTCGACGACCCGCTCAACTACTCGACCGCGGCCGACCTGGCGGTGCTGTCGCGAGAGCTGCTCGGCCGGCCGCGGTTCGCCCGCGTCGTCGACATGCCGAAGGCCGAGCTCGAGTCCGGCGCGCGGCCGCGCACGATCGACAACCGCAACACGCTCGTCGCGAGCCACCCGTTCGTGACGGGCGTAAAGACCGGCCACACGCTCGGCGCCGGCTACGTCCTGATCGGATCCGCGAAGGGCCGCGGCGGCCGCGTGATCTCGATCGTGATGGGCGAGCCGGGCGAGGCGGCCCGCGACGCCGAGACGCTGAAGCTGCTGCGATGGGGCATCGGGCGCTTCCAGCGCGTGCGCGTGATCGACGACCGTCGAACCATGGCCCGGGCGGACATCGAGCATCGCGACGAGCGCGCGGCGCTGGTGCCCGCCCGCGACGCTGTGGTGACCCTGCGCGACGGCGAGCGTGTGCGGCGGAGGATCCGCGCTCCAGAGGAGGTCGAGGGACCGCTCCCCGCTGGGTCGCGCGTGGGATCCGTGACGGTGTTCGTGGACGGAGAGCGAGTGCGCCGCGTGGCGCTGGTGACGGCCTCGAATGTCCCCGAAGCGGGGGCCATGAGGGTCCTCATCTCGGTGCTGGGGGTCCCCTTGACCGTCCTGCTCGTCCTCGCCATCCTGCTCGGCGCCGTGCTCATGGTCGTAGGGCTTCGAACGCGTGTCAGGCTGGTCAGGCGATGATCATCACGGTCACCCTCAACGCCGCCATCGACAAGACCCTGGCCGTGCCGAACTTCCGCCTGGGCCGGCGCCACCGCGCCGTGGAGCAGACGGCGATGGCGGGCGGCAAGGGCGTGAACGTGGCGCGCGCCCTGCGTGCGCTCGGCCAGCCGGTGATCGCCACCGGCGTCGCGGGCGGCCCCACGGGCACCCGGCTCGTGGAGCACCTGACCGAAGAGGGCATCCTCAACGACTTCGTGCGAATCCGCGAGGAGTCGCGCACCTCCATCGCCGTGGTGGACCCCACCAGCGGGGAGCAGACCGAGATAAACGAGCACGGCCCGCACGTCTCCGACCAGGAGCTCGAGCTGTTCGTCGACAAGCTTCTCTACCTCGCGAAGGGCGCCGCGGTGTGCGTGTTCGCGGGCAGCCTGCCGCGCGGGGTGGACCCCGAGCTCTACGGGCGGCTGGTCGAGGAGATGCGCCGCTTGGGGGTCACCACGGTGCTGGACTCGGAGGGCGAGCCGCTCCTGGTCGCCACGCGCCGGAGGCCCGACGTGGTGAGCCCGAACGAGCTCGAGGCCGAGGGCCTCGTGGGACATGAGTTCTCCGACGAGGACGACCGCCGCCGCGCGCTCGGCGAGATGGTCGAGATGGGTGCGCGGGAGGGCATCATCACGCTTGCCGACGGCTGCCTGGCTGTGCTCGGCGAGGGGAGCGAGCGGTCCCTCTACCGGGCCACGCTCGAGCCGCTCGAGCCGGTCTCCTCGGTGGGCTCGGGCGATGCCCTCCTGGCGGGGTTCGTGGCGGCCCGGTATGGGGGGCGCGACCCCGATTACTGCCTGCGCTTCGCGGTCGCCTGCGGGGCGGAGTCCACCCAGCACTTCGGCGCCGGCGTGCTCGAGCAGCGCGAGGTCCACCGGCTGCTGCCCGAGGTGCGCGTGGAGACCTTCGAGGCCCCCGCGATCCAGGTGGGCTAACGTCAGAGGCATCGTCCGTCGGCGAACCTAGGATGCCTTCATGGAAGTAGAGATCGGGCGCGGCAAGAAGGGCCGCCGCGCATATGGCTTCGATGACATCGCGATCGTGCCGAGCCGCCGCACGCGCGATCCGGACGACATCGACATCACCTGGATGCTCGGTCCCTACCGCTTCGAGCTGCCGCTGCTCGCCTCCGCCATGGACGGAGTCGTCTCGCCCGAGACCGCATCCATCCTCGGCAAGCTGGGCGGCCTCGGAGTTCTCAACCTGGAGGGCATCTGGACCCGCTACGAGGACGCCGACGCCGAGCTCGAGCGCATCGCCGGCCAGCCCAAGGAGATCGCCACCGCGGAGATGCAGCGCATCTATGCGGAGCCGGTCAAGGAGGAGCTGATCGCGCTGCGCGTGCGCGAGATCAAGGACGAGGGGGTCGTGGCGGCCGCCTCGCTCACGCCGCAGCGGGTGCGCGATCACTGGGAGACGGCGCTCGAGGCGGGGCTCGACATCCTCGTGATCCAGGGCACGGTGGTGTCCGCGGAGCATGTCTCCACGCGCTCGGAGCCGCTCAACCTCAAGGAGTTCATCCGCGAGATGCCGGTGCCGGTCGTGGTCGGGGGCTGCGCCTCCTACGCCACCGGCCTGCACCTCATGCGCACCGGCGCGGAGGGTGTGCTCGTCGGCGTCGGGCCGGGCGCGGCCTGCACCACGCGCGGCGTGCTCGGCATCGGCGTCCCACAGGCCACCGCGATTGCCGACGTGGCCGCGGCGCGCTCCCAGCACATGCTGGAGACCGGCGACTACGTGAAGGTCATCGCGGACGGCGGAATGCGAAACGGCGGCGACGTGTCCAAGGCGATCGCCTGCGGGGCCGACGCCGTCATGGTCGGCTCGCCGCTTGCCCGCGCCTACGAGGCGCCCGGGCACGGATACCACTGGGGCATGGCCACGTTCCACCCTTCGCTCCCCCGAGGGGCCCGCGTGAAGACCAGGCAGAACGGGTCCCTGGAGCAGATCCTGCTGGGGCCCGCGCACGAGAACGACGGCACCTTCAACCTGATGGGGAGCCTGCGCACCTCGATGGCCACGTGCGGCTACGAGGACATCGCGGCCTTCCACAAGGCCGAGGTGATGGTGGCGCCCGCGCTCCAGTCGGAGGGCAAGCAGCTTCAGCGCGAGCAGGAGATCGGCATGGGGGCCACGTCGGCGGCGGCGCCGGCGCCGGATCCGCTCACGGTCGAGTGACGACCCAGTCCCCGACCGAGGAAGCGCCCACCGGGGCGAGCGCTGCGGCACCCGCCGCGGCGACCGATGAGGTGCTGGTCCTCGACTTCGGGGGGCAGTACTCGCAGCTGATCGCACGCCGCGTGCGCGAGTGCGGGGTGTTCGCCGAGCTGCTCCCCCATCACGTTCCGGTCGGGGAGGTCACGAGCCGGCGCCCGCGCGGGCTCATCCTGTCGGGCGGTCCCGCCTCGGTCTACGCCGACGGCGCGCCGAGGCTGCGCCCCGAGCTGCTCGCGCTCGGGGTGCCCGTGCTCGGCATCTGCTACGGCATGCAGGCCATGGTGCTCGAGCTGGGCGGCCGCGTAGAGGGAGCCGAGGTCGGGGAGTTCGGCCGCTCGAGGCTCACGGTCACCCGTCACGGGCGGCTGCTGCGCGACACGCCGGCCGAGCAGTCGTGCTGGATGAGCCACCGCGACACGGTGTACGAAGCGCCGCCCGGCTTCACGGCGCTCGCGGCCTCGACGGAGTCGCCGGTCGCGGCCGTCGAGCACGCCGAACGGGGCCTGTACGGGATCCAGTTTCACCCCGAGGTGGTGCACACCCCGTACGGCGCGCAGATCCTCGAGACGTTCCTGCGCGACATCTGCGGCTGCGACATGTCCTGGTCGGCGGCGTCGGTCGTGGAGGAGCAGGTGGCTCGTATCCGCGAGCAGGTGGGCGACGCCAAGGTGATATGCGGGCTGTCCGGCGGCGTGGACTCGTCGGTGGCCGCCCTGCTGACCTACCGCGCGGTGGGCGACCAGCTCACCTGCGTGTTCGTGGACCACGGCCTCATGCGCAAGAACGAGGGCAACCAGGTGGTGGCCGCCTTCCGCGACGAGTTCAAGGTGCCGCTGGTCGCCGTCGACGCCGAAGAGCGCTTCCTGGCGCGGCTCGCCGGGGTGAGCGACCCTGAGCGCAAGCGGAAGATCATCGGCGAGGAGTTCATCCGCGTCTTCGAGGAGCAGGCCGACCGCCTCGGCAACCCGCGCTACCTGGTGCAGGGCACCCTCTACTCGGACGTGATCGAGTCAGGCGGGGGCACCGGGGCGGCCACGATCAAGTCGCACCACAACGTGGGCGGGCTGCCGGAGGACCTCGAGTTCGAGCTCGTGGAGCCGCTGCGGATGCTGTTCAAGGACGAGGTGCGCCAGGTGGGCGCCGAGCTGGGGCTGCCCGACAAGCTCGTCTGGCGCCAGCCGTTCCCGGGTCCGGGGCTCGCGATCCGCGTGGTGGGCGGCGAGGTCACGAAGGAGCGGCTCGAGATCCTGCGCGACGCCGACTCGATCCTGCAGGACGAGATCCGCAGCGCCGGCCTCTACCGCGAGCTGTGGCAGTCGTTCTGCGTGCTGCCCGCCGACCTGCGAAGCGTCGGCGTGCAGGGCGACGAGCGCACCTATGGCTACGTCGTCGTGATTAGGGCCGTCACCAGCGATGACGCGATGACCGCCGACTGGGCGCGACTCCCCTACGAGCTGCTCGAGCGGGTGGCCGCGCGCATGATCAACGAGATCGCGCAGGTGAACCGGGTGACGCTCGACATCACGTCGAAGCCGCCCGGCACCATCGAGTGGGAGTAGGGCGCCCGGCCGGGCCGCTTCGGCCCGGGGCAGAGCGACCGAACCCGGCGGTCGCCCGTCTGGCGATGCGATCTTGGACATGCGCAAGTGCAGAAGTTCTTGATATTCCTGAAATTCGTGTAAGCTCGGGAATACGTGACGCGCGAAGCGGAAATCGCCTTCGTCGACCAACTCGGCCGATTCTTCGCTCGACAGTACGGGTTGCCACCCGTCACCGGTCGCGTGCTCGGATGGCTGCTGATCTGCGATCCGCCGGAGCAGACAGCGGCCGAGATCGCAGGGGCGCTGCAGACGAGCCGCAGCGCGGTCGGCAGCGCGATCGCCTCGCTTGAGAACCAGGGCCAGATCCGACGCACCCGGGCCGCGGGTGAGCGCGCGGATCGGGTCTCCTTCCACCCCGACGCCGACGTCCGGAGCCTGGAGTCCCCCGTGGAATACGGCGCCATGTTGGCGCTCGCGGGCCACGGTCTCGAGGTGCTGCGCGACGCGCCGCCGGCGCGCCGCGCGCGGCTGCTGGGCGCGGTCGCGTTCTACGAGTTCTTGCTCGAGCGGATGCCGGCGCTGGCGGATGAGTGGCGCGCTCGCCGCGCCGCCCTGCAGGCCTCCGGCGAGCTCCCCGACCCAACACAAGGACCATCATGATCACGACTCCCGCGGTCCTCGCCGAGGGTGTCCGGCAGACGTTCGGCGACGTCGTCGCGCTCGACGGACTCGATCTGGAAGTGGAGGCCGGCACGGTGTTCGGTCTGCTTGGGCCGAACGGTGCAGGCAAGACGACGCTCGTGCGCATCCTTGCGACGCTCTTGCGCCCGACCGCGGGAAGGGCGCGCGTGCTCGGCCACGACGTGGTCGCCGAGCCGCTCGCCGTTCGCCGCCGGATCGGCCTCGCGGGCCAGTTCGCGGCCGTCGACGAGGAGCTCACCGGGCGCGAGAACATCGAGATGGTCGGGATGCTGTATCGCCTGTCCGGCGCGGAGGCGCGTACGCGTGCCGCTGAGATACTCGAGCGCTTCGGGCTAGTCGACGTCGCCGATCGCCGCGTGTCGACCTACTCGGGCGGCATGCGCCGCCGGCTGGACCTCGGCGCGAGCCTCATCGGGCGGCCGCCGGTGCTCCTGCTCGACGAGCCCACCACCGGCCTCGATCCGCGTACGCGGCAGGAGCTCTGGAGCACGATCGCCGAGTTGCGTTGCGGAGGCACCACCGTGCTGCTGACGACGCAGTACTTGGAGGAGGCCGACCGGCTGGCGCAGCGGATCGCGGTCGTCGATCACGGGCGCGTTGCGGCGAAAGGGACCGCTGCACAGCTCAAGGCGTCCATCGGGGGCAACGCGCTCACCGTGCGCCTCGCCGACCGCGGCGACGCCCCCGACGCCGCAGCGGCATTGGCGACCTTGGCCGCCGGTGAGCGGCCGCGCGTGAACGCCACCGACGGCGAGGTCCGCCTCATTGTGGCCGATCCCGCCGCGTCGGCGGAGGCGCTTCGGCGCCTGGACGCCCGGGGGCTTCCGGTCACCGCAATCGAGCTGCAGCAACCCAGTCTCGACGACGTCTTCCTCGCCCTGACCGGGCGCCCGGCGGATGACGAGCCGACACGCGAACGCCTTGCACGGGACGCCGCATGAGCACCGCGAACACGGCCATCCCCGACCGCCATCGCCTCACGCTCGGCGAGACGCTCGCCGACAGCCGCGTGATGGCCGTGCGCCAGCTGCGGAAGATCCTGCGCCGGCAGACGTACATCGCCTACCTGTTCGTGCAGCCGGTCATCTTCGTACTTCTCTTCCGCTACGTCTTCGGAGGGGCGATCGACACCGGTCGGCTGAGCTACGTCGACTATCTCCTGCCGGGGATCATCGTCATGAGCGCGATCTTCGGCGCGCTGACGACCGGGCTCGGGCTGACCGAGGATCTAAAGGCCGGGGTCGTCGACCGCTTTCGCTCCCTGCCTATCGCTCGCTCGGCCGTTCTGATCGGCCGCACCGCCGCCGATCTCGCCACGAACCTGGTCACCCTGATCGTGATGCTGCTCATCGGTTTCGCGGTGGGCTTCAGGCCGAGCGAGCCGGTCTATCAGGTAGCACTCGCGATCCTGCTGGTCCTCGCGTTCGCATATGTGTTCTCGTGGGTGAGCGCGTTCGTCGG
>Ga0081538_10001639_pt1 | contig 22960 bp, 24 predicted proteins | sample TabmetS5T2R1_FD_71022 | JGI IMG/M metagenome (GOLD analysis project Ga0081538, IMG submission 71022) | Tabebuia heterophylla rhizosphere microbial communities from the University of Puerto Rico - S5T2R1 | ecosystem: Host-associated > Plants > Roots > Rhizosphere ... | reverse complement strand
GCAGACCGTGCCCGTCACAGCGACTTAGGATATGCGCCCCCTGCGATGACCATCCCTCGCCTTCGGCTCGCCCCCGTGGGGGAAACCACGTTCCCCCCACGAGCCCCCTTCTTTGAGACAGTGAGGGAACCTCTCGGTTCCCTCACACACCCTCCCCACGCTCATGGGCCGGGTGGCCAATGAGCATCCCCGTCTTCGCCGCCCGCCACGTCTATGCGGCCGTCGACCCAGCGGCTGCGGTCGACGCCGTCCGGCAGGCGTTCGTCGACCACGCGCGGGGGGACTGGCTGATGCCGTCCAAGGTCTACGTCCCGGTGCCGCCGGACGGTGACTTTCGGGCGATGCCGGCGCGCGGCGGCGGCTACTCGGTGTTGAAGTGGGTGACCTCCTTCCCGAGGAACCCCGAGCGTGGCTTGCCCACCGTGGGCGGCATCGTCCTGCTCTCGGACGCGACGGACGGCCGGCTCCTGGCCGAGCTCGACGCCGGCGCGCTGACCGCGCTGCGAACGGGCGCGGCGGCCGTGCTCGCCGCGGAGGTTCTCGCCGCAGGAAACGGCCCGGCCGCGGTCGTCGGCTGCGGGGTCAACGGGCGCGCGGTCGCGCGGACGTTCCTCGCCCGCGGCCGCGACGTCCTCCTCTGGGACGCGGACGAGGCTCGGGCGGCTCTTGTCGCCCAGGAGCTCGCCGCGGGCGTCGCGGGCTCGCGTGACGAGGCCCTCGGCGCCGACGCGGTCGTCACGGTCACCCCGGGCCGCGAGATCCTCTTCGGCCCAGGAAGCCTGCGCCCCGGACAACACGTGAGCCTCATGGGCGCGGACGGCCCCGGCAAGGCCGAGATCGCCCTCGAGGAGCTGGGGCGCGCCCGGGTCGTCGTCGACGAGTGGGAGCAGGCGAGCCACAACGGAGACATCTCGCGCGCCGTCGAGGCGGGCAGGATCGGGCGATCCGACGTCGTCGAGCTCGGCCGGATCCTCACGGGCGAGCAGGGAGGCCGCGCCGCAGACGACGAGATCACCGTCTTCGACTCGACGGGCCTCGCCGTGCAGGACCTTGCAGTCGCCGCCCTCGTCTACGAGCGCTACCAGGCTCACCCGGACGACCCGGGCTTCGCCGACATCGTCAAGATCGATATGGGCTAACCGGTCTCGGCCGGGAGGCCCCGGCCGCACCAATCGCTCCAGGAGCCGGGGTAGAGCTTCGCGTCGCCACGCCCGGCTTGCGCGAGACGGAGGAGGACGACGGCCGCCGTGACGCCCGAGCCGCAGTAGGCGACGAGCTCGCGAGCGTCGGCCAGGCCCAACGGAAGCTCCTCCGTGAACGGCGCGTTGACCGCCCCGGGGATGCGACCGGCGACCGGGTCGATTGGCTCCACCTCCCCTCGGTAGCGCTCCGGGAGGCGCGCGTCTACGATCGTAAGCCCCGGCTCGCCGAGGCGGGCGGCCAGTTCGTCTGCCTCGATTGTGTCGGTCTCGCGGGCCCGCGTCTCGAACTCGGCGGGCTCGACGGCCTCCTCGCCCAGACTGAGTGGGCCCAGCCAAGCGCCGATGCCGCCGTCGAGCACGGCCACGTCCTCGTGCCCGAAGTGACGGAGGAGCCACCAGAGGCGGGCAGCGCCGCCGTTCATCCCCTGGTCGTAGGCGACGACGAAGACGTCCTTGCCGATCCCCGCGGCTCCGGCGGCGCGCGCGAAGTCCTCCTCCGCCGGAAGCGGGTGCCGGCCGCCGGGCGTCGCCGGCGGCGCGGACAGCTCGGCCTCGACGTCCAGGAACGACGCCCCCGGGATGTGGCCCTCGAGGTAGAGCTCGCGGCCGCGGTCCGGGATCCCCAGCTCCCAGCGGCAGTCGACGAAGCGGTAGGTCAGGCTTAGAGCTCGATTCACAATGAGTACTGTGCCCGCCGGGCCGCGCTGCTCGCCCCGAGGACTGCGTCCTCAGTCGCGCCGTATCGCTGTGGATACGGGCGCTCCCTGCGTCCTTGCCTCGGAACGACCATCGCACCCCGGCGACGAGTCGTCATTATGAACCGAGCTCTTAGCGCGCGATCCGGTAGACCGTGCCGCCTCGGTCGACCACGAGCATCTCGCCGTTCCTGCGCTCCCCGAAGGAGGAGATGTTCAGGGAGGTGTCCTCGACGAGCCTCGCCCCGCGCACCAGGCGTCCGGCGCGGTTCAGCTTCAGCCGCCAGATGCGGCCCGAGCAGTAGTCGCCGTAGAAGTACCAGCCGCGCAAGCCGCGAGGAAGTGCTCCGCCGCGGTACACGTGGCCGCCGGTGACGGAGCAGCCCACCGAGTGGCTGTAGACCTGCTCCGGGAAGATCCGGGCGCCGCGCCCCCGCAACCCGCCGCTCGAACAGCCGCTGAGCCGGCGTCCCTCGTAGCGATCCCAGAGATAGTTCTCGGGCGTCCCGCCCAGCCGGGAAGCAGCGACGCTGTTGATCTCCTCCCAGCTCCCCTGACCCACGTCGGCTGCGTAGAGGCGCCCGCTCCTACGGTCGAACGAGAAACGCCAGAGGTTGCGGAGCCCGTAGCCCTCCTTGCGCCAGCCTGCGCGCAGGGCGCCCGGGTTCAGGCTGAGGAGCTTCCCCTTGCGGCTGGAGAGGTTCTGGGCGTTCCCGCCCGGGTCGCAGCCGCCGCCGCCGTCCCCGACGCTCACATAGAGCCGGCCGCGCGGGCCGAAGACGACGAGGCCGCCGTTGTGGTTCGAATGCCTGGAGTGCTCGACGTCGAGCAGCATCCGGCGCAACCCCTTGTTCGCTCGGGCGAACGCCGAGTTCGCCCGGAAGCGCGCGACTCTGACGTCGCCGTTGTTGTCGGTGTAGTTGACGTACAGGTAGCGCGTCTGCCCGTAGTTGCGCGGGAAGGCGACGGAGAAGAGCCCGCGCTCGCCGCCGTTGAAGCCGACGAGGTTGCGGATGTCGAGGAAGAGCGTCCGGTTACCGCTACGGAGCCGCCAGATCTGTCCCTCCTGCTCGACGACGTAGAGCGAGCTGTCCCGGTTCGACGAGGTGACGTGCACCGGGGAGTCGAAGCCACCGGCGACCGGGACGAGCCGCAGGGCCGACGCCGGGGTGGGAGCGGCGAGCACGACTGCGAGCACGAGGAGCAGAAGCGTCGAGACCCCTGGGCGGCGCATCACCGGACGGTAGCCGATCACGCGGCCGCCGCCTCCCGCTTCGGAGCTCCTGACGTGATGAGGCCTCGTCGCCGGGGTGCGATGCTCGTTCCGAGGCAAGGACGCAGGGAGCGTCCGTATCCACAGCGATACGGGCGCGACTGAGGACGCAGTCTTCGGGGCGAGCAACGCGGCCCGGCGGCACCGGGCCTCATTGCGGTAGGAGCTCCTTGTCCCAGTACCGCTTGAGGCCCGCGTAGGACTGCCAGAACGGCCCAGCCTGCTGGAAGAGGTCGGCCGTCGCCTGGTCGGCTGCGGCCTCGACCTCGGCCTCCGCGGCGGCGACGAACTCCTCCTCCGACCCGTCGCGGGCGCGCTCGGCCCAGGTGCTGAGCGCCGTGCGCAGCGCCGCGAGGTGGCGTGTAGGGTCGTCGGCGACGCCGAAATGCGCGAGCAGAAGCTGCGCGGGCCGGCGCTCCTCGATCGCGCCGATCGTCCGCTCCCACGCCTCGACGTCGATGTCCGGCGGCGGCGCGACCGGGGCGACATAGCTCCCCGGCGGGATGCGGACGCCGGCGGCGTCTCCCGTGAAGCAGGAGCCGTCGGGAGCCAGGTAGGAGACGTGGTGCGACGCATGGCCCGGCGTCGGGAACGCCTCGAGGTCGAGGACGCTCGAGCCGACGACGCGGAGGTTCTCCTCGGGAACCGCCTCGAGCGGCCCCCAGAGCCGATCGAAGGTGTCTCCGTAGAGTCGGCGCGCGCTCCGCTCGAGGCGGCTCGGGTCGACGAGGTGGGGCGCGCCGATCTCGCTCACGTGCACGAGCAGCTCTGGGTTCTCGCGGACGAGCGATCCAGCCGCGCCCGCGTGGTCGAGATGGACGTGCGTCAGCACGAGGTGGCGCAGGTCCCCGACTTCCAGCCCGAGGGTCGCGAGCCCGTCCCGCAGCGCGTCCAGGCAGCTCGCGGGCCCGCAGTCGACGAGCGCCGGCTCGTCGCCGGGGAGCAGGTACGAGCCGATGACGCGCTCGCGACCGAGGTGCCGGAGATCGAGGAGCTGCACCCCCGGAACGCTAGACGCTCGTGGCTATTCGACGGTGAACGTTCCCTCCATCCCGCCTTCGCGATGGCCGGGAACAGCGCAGTAGAACTCGTACTCGCCCGCTTGGAGGTCGAGCGTGAGCTCCGTGGTGCCTTCCGTGATCGTCTCGCTCACCTCTTCGACCCCGTTCCCCTCGACCTCGACGTTGTGGGGGATGCCGGACTCGTTCACGAGCTCGATGGTGACCTCGCCGGCCGGCGCGGTCAGCTCCGTCTGGTCGAACGAGAGATCGCCGCCGGGATCGGCGGTGAGCGTGATGTGGTGGCCGCCACCACCAGCGCCGCCGCCGGTTGTCGTCTCCTCGGTGGTAGCAGGCCCGGCCGCGCCGTCATCGTCGTCTCCGCCGCAGGCCGAGGCGCCGACGGCGAGCGCGAGAACGGTGAAGAGAAGCAGGAACAGACGTCGCGTCATGGGACTCCTTCCTGAGATTGCCTTCCGAATCTACCTACGTCCCTCGCGGTGAAGTGGATGACGAGAGCCGTCGCGAGAAGCGCCGTCCAGGCCCACGAGGGCTTCGGCACGATCATGCTCGGGATCTCCAGAGAGGTCGTCCCCCGCTTCACCAGCTGCTCAAACCAGAAGTCCTGCACTGCATTGGCCGAGCCGTAGACGAACATGAGGGCCACGTAGAAGCCGAAGGCACCGCTGAGGTATCGCGTCCGGACGTCCCGAACGACCCGCGAGAGCGCGAGGGCCGAGAGCGCCAGGAGGGTTCCGTCCATCCCGTGATGGTGACCGAGGTGCACCGCGGCGAGGTCCGGCTCCTCTGGGCTTGGCTCGTTGCTCATCCAGAAGTCGAGACCGGGAATATCGTCGGCGTAGATGCCCAGCTCGGCAAGGAGCCATGGAATCGAGCCGAGGATAAGGACGACCGCCAGCGCCGACCGCGCGACGTCCCAGCCCCCGCCGAAGGGTCGTGACATCCCAACGCCGCCGCGTGCGAGCGCCGCCCAGGTGAGCACCAGCGCCAGGAGGACGCCCAGCGCCGGGATCGCGTTCACGGGCTTCGCATCGAGATCGGACTGCTCGACGACCCCGGGGACGAAGACCACCGCGCAAAGGATCGCCGCCAGCAGGGCCAGGAGAGCCGCTCGCCCACGCAGCCGTTCCGCCAGGACGGCGAGCAGGGCGATCGCGACGAGCGCGGTCGGGTAGTTGAGGAAGACGAGCGCGCGTCCTGCGCCGGCCGCGACGCCGGTCTTGTCGACGTTGTAGAGATCCGCGACCGGGAGCCGGCCGTACGTGACCCACACCTCGACGGCGACGACGCCGAAGAGAGCCCAAACGGCGAGTACCTCGGCCAGGCCGGGGCGCGGGGCTTGCGCGGCCGTCAACCGTCCTACATTAACCTGCGCGCCCCTCGGGGCAGCGTCCCCGAAGGCCGCCGGCCACAGGAGGGCTAATCCCCCTTTGGAGTGAGGGAGCGCGTTCCGCGGCCAAGTTCAATTTGTCCTGGCTTCCGCTGGAGGAGCCCAAAGAGGAGGTAGCTGCGGCCGCGTGGGACTCAGAGAGGTGAACAGCCTGGTATCGGGGACGACCCAGGCGACTCCGCCGACCGGGCCCGCGGCGCAGCAGAACGGCCTCGTCGACTCCTATCGCCGGCTCGCGGACGTCTTCCACGAGGTCCTGTCCGAGCAGACGCACTCGACCGTCCTCGAGCGCATCGCCGACTCGCTCGCGGACGTCATCCCCTACGACGCGTTCACGATCTACCAGGCCGACGAGGCCCGGCGCCTGCTCATCCCCGTGATGGCGCGCGACCGCTGGGCCGACGAGATCATGAGCGACCGCCCCGTTCTCGGCGAGGGCATCACCGGCTGGGCGATCGACCACGGCGAGCCGCAGCTCGTCAACGACGCCCATCTCGACCCACGCACGAAGACCGTTCCCGGCACGCCCGAGGACGAGCCCGAAGCGCTCATCTCCATTCCGCTCGTCGCCCGCGGAGCCGTGAAGGGCGCGCTCAACGTCTACCGGCTCGGCCAGGGCGCCTCCTTTTCCGAGGAGGAATTCGAGCTCGCCAAGCGCTTCGGTGACGCCGCCGCGCTCGCGCTCGACAACGCGCAGGTGCGCGCCGCCCTCGAGCTGCAGGCGCAGACCGACTCCCTCACAGGTCTCTACAACCACCGCTACTTCCACGACCGCCTTCGCTCCGAGCTCAACCGCGCGAGCCGCACGCACGACTCGATCGCCGTGCTCATGCTCGACATCGACGACTTCAAGCGGGTGAACGACATTCATGGGCACGGCGTCGGCGACATCGTGCTGGTCGAGCTGGCCAACCTCCTCCAGGGCACCGTGCGCACGTCCGACGTGGTCTGCCGGCTCGGCGGAGAGGAGTTCGGGGTGATCATGGCCTCGTGCGACGCCGGCGACGCCCTCGGGCTCGCCCGGCGGATCGCCGACCGCCTCGCCGAGGCCGAGATCGAGCCGGCGGGCAGGCTCAGCATCTCCATCGGGATCGCGCAGGGGCCCGAGCACGCAATGAACCCCCGCGAGCTCGTCGCCTGCGCCGAGATCGCGATGATGACCGCGAAGGCGCGCGGCAAGGACCAGGCCGTCCTCTTCGAGGAGGCGGCCGGCGAACGCCCCGCTCCAGGCGAGGTCGGTCGCGACGTGCGCTCGATCGCGCATCTGAAGATGCTCCAGAGCCTCGCCGGCAAGCTCAACCGCCTGAACGACGTCCGCCAGATCGGCGAGGCGATCGTCAGCGAGCTCCGAATGCTCGTCGACTACCACAGCTGTCGGCTCTATGTCGTCGACGGAGACCTGCTCGTACCTGTCGCGTGGCGCGGCGACCTCGATCCCTACGCCGACGAGAGCGTCGAGGCACTCACGTGTCGCATCGGCGAGGGGATCACCGGGCGGGCGGCCGAGACCGGCGAGTCGATCCTCCTCTCGAACGCGCTCGAGTGCGACTTCGGGGTCACGATCCCGGGCACGGACGACGTGGACGAGTCGATGATCGCCGTCCCGCTCCGGTACGGCACCCGCGTGACGGGCGCGGTCGTCATCTCCAAGCTCGGAGTCGGTCAGTTCGACGAGGACGACGTCCGCCTGCTCGAAGTGCTCGGCGGGCACGCTTCCGTTGCGCTCGAGAACGCGCGCCTCTATGAGGCCGAGCGCCTGGAAGCCGATCGCGCGAGGACGTCCCTCGAGATCTCGAACGCGCTCCTCGACTTCAGCCGCCGCCTCGCCCTCGCCGAGTCGCTCGACGAGGTGCTGGAGCGGGCTGTCGAGCTTTCGGCGCGGCTGCTCGCGAAGCCGCGGTCGTCCGTGTGGCTCCAAGAGCGCGCGGGCGACGACCTCGTCCTGCGGGCCCTCGTCGGCTACCGGAAAAGTGACGAGCAGCTGATCCGGGCGATCCCGTTCACGGACGACCGTGCGCGCGAGCTCCTCGAGGGGAGCGAGCCGTTCGAGCTCACGTCTCTGGCGGTCGCCGGAGGAAGCACGGACCTCAGCGGAGGCCCGATTGCGATCGCGCCCCTCCGGCTCGACGCCGATCGCCTCGGCTGCATCGTCGTCAGAGGCGACCCTGCCGAGGGCGGCTTCGACGAGCGCAGCATGCGCCTTCTCGCCGGCGTCGCACACCAGGTGAAGCTCGCCGCCGCAAACGCTTCGAGCTTCGAGAGCCTCGAGCGGACGTTCCTCTCGACCGTCGAGGCGCTCGCGAACGCCCTCGAGGCGAACGACGAGTACACATCCTCGCACGCACGCTGGATTACGGACATGGCCCTCAACGTCGGCAGCGAGCTCGGACTCGATCTCAAGGCGCTCAAGCGTCTCGAGCTGGGCGCGCTCTTCCACGACATCGGCAAGATCGGCGTCCCCGAGTCGATCCTCTCGAAGCCGGGGCCGCTCAGCGACGAGGAGTGGAAGGTCGTCCGTCTCCACCCCGAGCTCGGCGCGCGCATCCTCGCTCCCATCGAGCGTTTGGAGCAGGTCTGCGAGATCGTCCGCCACTGCCACGAGCACTGGGACGGCAGCGGCTACCCGAGCGGCCTCGCCGGAGAGGAGATTCCGCTCGAGTCGCGGGTCATCCTCGTCTGCGACGCCTACCACGCGATGACGACCGACCGGCCCTACCGCAAGCGGCTCCTCGTCGAAGAGGCTTGCCGGCGCCTGCGCGACGCAGCCGGCTCGCAGTTCGATCCGCGGGTCGTCGACGTCTTCCTGGCGCTTGACGCCCCCGCCCTAGCGGGCCGCGCGGCCTAGCCTGCGCCGAACGGACGACCGCGCGTACGAGCGCAGCTCGGCGAGGACATCGTCCGTCTGGGCAATCGCGTGGTCCGCGCGCGCCGGGAAGAGTGGGAGCATGACCGCACGAATCCCGAAAGTGTTCGTCACGTTGGTCGCCCTCATCCTCGCAGCGTTCGCGGCCGGCTGCGGCTCCTCGCACGACGCCGCTACCTCGACGACTGCCGCCCCGATGTCGGCTTCCGAGCTGGCGCCCGTTCGCGGCGCGTACTCCCCGACGATCGATCCCGCGGAGTTCGTCGCGACGATCGACAACCGCTACTTCCCCCTCGTCCCCGGTACGGCGTTTCACTACGAGGGCGTCGCCGAGGACGGAAAGACTCCCCAGACCGACGACATGGTGGTCACCAACCAGACAAAGATGATCCTCGACGCCCGGAGCACGGTCGTCCGCGACACGGTCTCCTCACGCGGCAAGCCGATCGAGCGCACCTTCGACTGGTACGCCCAGGACAAGGCAGGGAACGTGTGGTACATGGGCGAGGACACGCGCGAGCTGAGACACGGCCGGTTCGTGAGGATGGATGACTCCTGGGAAGCCGGAGTCGACGGTGCGGAGCCTGGGATCATCATGCCGGGCGACCCGCAGGCAGGCGACGCCTACCGCCAGGAGTACTACCCGCACTACGCCCTCGATCAAGCTCGGGTGCTGGGGAGCGGAGGCCCCCTGACGGTGCCCTACGGCTCCTACGAAGGCACCCTCCTCACGGCCGAGACGAGCCCGCGGCTAGATCCGGGCGTCGTGGAGCGCAAGTACTACGTCGCCGGCGTCGGCGACGTCAAGGAGCAGGCGGTGAGAGGGAATCACGAGCAGATCCAGCTCATCAGCGTGACGACGCCCTAGGTCCCGCCGTCGGCGAGCTCGACCCGGTCGATCGCCACCGCCTCGCGCGGCCGGTCGTTCGCGTCGCGCTCGACCTCGGAGATCGCGTCGACGACCTCCATCCCCTCGGTGACGCGCCCGAAGACGGTGTGCTTGCCGTCGAGCCACGGAGCGGCCTCGGTCGTGACGATGAAGAACTGGCTGCCGTTCGTGTTCGGGCCGCGGTTTGCCATGGCGAGGGCGCCGCGGACGACGCGATGGTCGTTCTCCTCGTCCTCGAACTCGTAGCCCGGGCCGCCGGTGCCGTCGCCTCGGGGGCAGCCGCCCTGGATCATGAAGTCCGGGATGACGCGGTGGAACGTGATGCCGTCGTAGAAGCCTTCGCGCGACAGCTTCGTGAAGTTCTCGACCGTCTTGGGCGCGTCGTCGTCGTAGAGCTCGAGGACGACGGAGCCGTGTGTAGTGTGGATCGTCGCTTCTGTCATGCAGCCACCGTATCGGAATCCGGCTAGGCGCCTCTGGTACGCGATCTCGCTGCCGGAGCGGGCGATCCGCGCCCTCGTAGGCACGCTGGGCGGGGTGATCCACGAGAGCGCGCAGGTGCTCCTTCCCCGCTTCGTCCGCCGGTCGCGGCTCTACGAAGCGACCGCGAAGAACGCGCTGCGGATCGCGATCGAAGCGGTCGGCCGGGTGGAGCCGCAGGAGCCGCCCGAGGTCTCGGCCCAGGAGATCACGAAGCGCAAGGCAGCCGGAAACGTCGTCGAGCTCGGCTCGATCGCCGCCTTCGGGTTCTCGCCGCTCTGGCTCCTCGCCGCCGCCTCCGATGCGGCGCACGGCTCGCGCGTCTACCTCGCCTCCTTCGTCGCCGAGCTGAAGCGGGCCGGGATCCTCGCCGAGGAGCGCGAGGTCGGGTCGGTGGACGAGCTCCTGGAGACGCTCGAGAACACGTCGGGGCGCACGGCGAGGCTGATCGACATCCCGCCGCTCGAGCTCGCCGAGCTCCGCTCGACGCTCGACGAGTTCCGCGCCGACGCCTCGGGCCTGCCGGGGCCCGGCGAGCTCGCGGCCCTTTACCGCGGCCTGCGCGAGGAGGCGGCCCGCGAGCGCGGCTCGCTGCTCGAGGTCTCCGTGGGAATGGGCCTGGCCTTCCTGCTCTCGGCCAAGAACGTCACCAATGCGCACCTGGCCATCCCCTATCGCGAGGACTGGGCGCCGCTTCGCCGCGAGGGCTTCGCAAGCTACGCACGCCGGGTGGGCGCGCCGTACGCGCGGGCGGTCGGCGGCCATTTCGACCCCAGGCGCCCGTCGTGGACCGAGCGGCTGCTGCTGAAGCTCGAAAAGGCGCGCTGAGCGCGTCGTCGCCCTAGAAATCTCCCGAAAAGTTCCTACAGTCACAGTAGGGACCCGCGCTGCTGCGGCCGGTGAGGGGAGGGGCGCTTTGCCTAGCTGGGAGATCACGACTTGGATCGCCGTCGGCGCGTCCGCGCTCGCGGCGCTCCTGCTGGCCGTCTGCGTCATGCTCGCCGCCCGCCTGAGCCGCGGCGGCGACGCCGCGGCGCGCTCCCGGCGCACCGCGGAGCACGCCCGGGAGGAGGCGCGCCGCGAGCGCGCGGCGTCCACCCGGGCACGGAGCGAGCTCCACTGGCTGCGCCACCTCGCCGAGGTCGGCGCCGCGGAATCGGTCGAGAGCTCCCTGCGGCGCGTGCTCGAGTCGGCGGCGGGCCTGACCGAGGCGGCGGCGGCAATGCTCGTCCTCCCCCAGCCCGACGGCGACCCGCTCGCCGCCACCTTCGGCCTTTCGCCGGAGGAGTCTTCGCCCAAGCTCCTCGGCATGCCGCCGGGCGGCGGTGAGGCGCGCGCCGTCAGCCTCAGCTACCGGTACTCGGAGGAAGAGGCGGCGCATGACGAGTTCCGCCTGACCGGCGGGGCGGCCCTGCCCGTGCTCGACCGCGACGGGAGTCGACTCGGAACGCTGGCGGTCTTCCGGCGACGCGTCGAGCGCGAGCTCACCGAAGAGGAGCTGGAGCGCCTCGAAGGCCTTGCAGCGGCGCTCGGGCCGTCGCTTCGTAACGTCTTCCGCTTCGAGGAGCTGCGGCGCGCGGTCGACCGCGACGTCGTCACCGGGCTACCCGGCAGGCGGTCACTGCAGGAGGCGCTCGAGGTCGAGTGCGCGAGAGCGCGGCGCTACACCCACCCGCTGAGCCTCCTCCTCCTGCGCGCGTCGGGGGAGGAGCGCATGCGGGCTGCGGCGGGACGGCTGGGGGCGAACGTGCGCGCGCCGGACCTCGTCTACCACCTCGGCGACGCCCGCTTCGCAGTCGTGCTCCCGGAGTCCTCCCTGGTCGATGCCGAGCGTCTGTCCAGACGCCTACGCCTCGCGCTCGGCGAGGGCCAGACACCAGTGGCGTTCGTCGAGCTTCGGTTCGAGGACGATGCGGTTTCGCTACTCGAGCGCTCCGAAGCAGCGCTGGCCGGCGCTGAAGCCGTTTCTGTAGCCGGGCGAGGCCGGCCCAGAGCCGTTGAATACGGAGGCCGACAGGGTTAGGTTTGGACCGGCGTACTGTGGCGACAATCCTCGAGCTTGCGGCATATGCGGACGTTTCCGTGGAGAACGTCCTACGCGTCGTGCACGGCGAGGCGGTCAGCGAGGACGTCGAACGGCGGGTACAGGAGGCGATCGACAAGCTCGGCGCACCACCCCTCCCCCGCCATGTGGAGGTCCTACCGGCGGTCGAGCAGCGCGTTCCCACCACCGAGGAGCTGCTTGCCCGCTTCCAGGCCACCGCCTCGGAGCTCGAAGCCGCTTTGCCGGAAGGAGTCGGCTCGGTCGTCTACGAGGCACTTCGCGTGGAGATGCGGCCCGTCGCTCAGCACGTGGCCGAGCTCGGAGCGCTCTTCGAGCGAATGCTCGCCCGTCTCGAAGATATCTCCGACTCGGTCGAGGACGAGCGTCGGGACCGCCTGCAGGACGTCGCTCTCTTGACCGACCTCATCACGTCCGGCTGGCGGTCGGTCGATCGCCGCCTCGCCCGGCTCGAGCACGTCGTGGGCCGCATCGAGGCCGGGCGCAGCAGCCGCCGGGGCGCCCGCGTCTACCGGCTCGACGACACGGCGGGCGGCGGCCCCGCCGAGTAGCTCTCTACACGCCCCTAGGAGTCGTTCCCTCGAGGAGCGCCAGCGCGCGCGGGTACACGAACCGGGGCGCGCCCACGGCTGGCCCGGTCGATGACGTCGTGCTCGAGCTTGGGGGTCGAAGGCAGCCGGTAGAGCGTGACCTCGCGCCCGTGGCCACGCCAGGCCTCGACGAGCTCCTCGGCGCGCGCGTTCGAGATCGTCTCGACGTTCGGGTCGAGCATGACCGAGATCTCCGGGGCGGCGGGCTCCGCCTCCTCCGAGTGCCTGCGGACGTATTTCCCGAGCATGAACGTGTCGGCGATTCCCCCGGTCGACCAGCCCCGGTATCGGGCGAGCTTCTTCGCGTCGAGACCCCGCAGGTGGGAGACCGAGCCGATCTCACCGGTCTCGCGATCGCCGAGGCCGTGCTCCGGGAGCCTGAGGATGAGCACGTTCCAGCCGCGCCGGAAGGCCTCCCGCCCGAAGAGCTCCCACTGCTTCGGGCAGTTCGTCAGCCCGTGGACGAGGACGACGGCGCGCTCGGTCTTCTCTCCGTGTGTGAGGAGCCGGCTGAGGCACGGGTTGATCACCCCGTCCCGCACCTCCTGCGCGCGGATCCGCTCGACCTCCGCGACGGCGGTGTCGTAGTCGGTCACGGGCTCGGCGTTCGAGGCGAGGCCCGCGGTCGAGGCGGGCCAGAGCGCCAGGCCGACGAGGACGAGGACACCGACGCCGAGGACGACCCCGACCCACTTGAGAACTCGAAGCGCCACGGCCGCAAGTCGCCGCCGCTCGGCGCTCAGTCTTCGGGCTCCTCGCTCCTGTCCTTCTTCTCCTCGTCGTCCAGGTGGCGACGGCTGGAGATCCAGCGAGCGTGCTCCTGGGAGATCAGCCCCTCGATCCGCTCGGCGAGCAGCCGCAGCGGGTTCCGCGCGCCTGCATAGACGTCGGCGCGGGCGAGGTAGAGGTACTTCTCGTGCTTGAGCGCCTCCGCGGTCGAGCGGTACGTGATCCAGTTCTGGTGGTACTGGTAGGCCTGGAGCAGGCCCTCGACGACCACGACGACGGCCCCGAGGATGCCGGCCACATAGACCGGGACGTCGAAGGCGGCGACCACGGGAATGGCGGCCGCGGCGGCGATGACGACGGCCTTCAGCACCTTGAAGCGGAGCGCGCACTGGCGACTCTTCGCGTCGTACCACGCGATCTGGGAGTCGAGCCGCTCGAGCGTCGGGCTCTGCCCTTCGATGCTGGCTGCGGTCGCAGGGGCCTGCAGATCCTTCACCTGCTCCTCGGCGAGTGCCATCTAGCGAACCTCCTGTGCCGGCCGGCCTCTGGGAATGGTTCCACGTCGCGCCTGCGGGCGCGCGAGGATGCCGCCCACGAGGACGGCGATCCCTCCGGCCAGCCCGATGAAGCCGCCGGCCGCGGTCGAGCTGACATCGTCAGGCTGCCACGCCGGGAAGCCGATGTAGCGGGCGCCCCAGAGAAGGGTTAGATACGTCCCCAGGCCGACGACGGCGCTGCTCGCGCCGGCGAGCCGCCCGGTCAGGAAGACGAGCACTACCGCCACGATCGCCGCGCCGATCGGCTCGACCGCCCGCCAGCCCCCGTTTCGGTCGATCAGAGAGGTCATCTCGACGGCAGGCCCGTCGTTGAAGGGCACGATCGTCCCGACGACCACGAGCGCGGCGCCGCCTAGCACGAGGAGCAGCGCAAGCGGCCCCGCTCTCGGCTCGCGCTCCTTCGGCAAAGTGGCGATCCTGACCCCTGCGGCCGCGACGAGCACCACGCAGGCTGCGAGCGCGAGCCACGCGCCGGCGACCGTTCGCGACGGCTCCTCGGGGGGTGTGTTGGCGAAGATTCCGAGCGCGCTCACGTAGCGGGCCACGCCGGCGAGCGCGAAGCCGAGGAGGAGGCCCGTGCCGATCCGCGCCAGCCCGCGTGCATAGGAAAGGAGCAGCGAGCCGGCGGCACCCACCACAATCGCCACCGGAGCCGCGCCGCTGAAGAAGCCGAGCCCGTCCCGGTCGCCCCTGTTCGGGCTCGGGTGGGCCCAGGAGTCGAGCTGGAGCCATGTTCCGGCCACGAGCGCGATCACCCCGGCGAGGCCGAGCACCGTCGCGAGCACGGGAGCCCCGGCCTCGTCCGGCGGCGGGGGCGGAGGAGAAGGCGGGCGCGGCTGCGGCTCGGGCTCGGGCTCCGGCTCGGGCCCCGGCTCGGGCTCCGCAACGGGCTCGAGGATCCGTCGCAGCGCCGCGACGAGGCGCCCCATGCCCGAGCGCCAGTCGGCGTCCACGAGTGTGAGCGCGTTGCGCCGCGCAAGCAGCGCGAGGTCGGGCGGCAAGTGCCCTTCGGCGGGCATCGCGGCGCCGCCGACGAGCACCGGGATCACGACCGGGTCGCCGCGCAGGGCGACGCCGACCTCGAGGCGGACGAAGTCGTCCGGGTCGTCGAGGCGCCGCTCCCCGTCGAGATCCTTGGCGTTCAGCCAGCCGCGGCCGATGACGACGAGGAGGACGTCGGCGGCCGAGACGGCCGAGTGGATGCGCTCGACGAAGTCGACGCCGGGCTCGAGCGTGTCGACGTCCATGAAGACCCGCTCCGACCCGAACTCGTCGCTCAGGCCGTCGTAGAGCCGCCCCGCGTGCGCAGGGGCGTCCTCACGGCGGTAGCTGATGAAGATTCCGGACGTGCCAGGCCCGCCTTCCGTGACGGCCGCAGGACTCCGGGACGACCTTGAGTGTACGAAGAGCCCCCGACAGCGGCAAGAGCCGTTCAGGCGGCCCGCCTGGAGGCGATCACGGCGGCGATGCCCGCGACGATCAGAGCGACGGCGCCCACGAGGCCCGTGAGGCGCAACAGCGCGTAGACGACGACCTTCGGGTTCGACGCGACCGGGTCGAGCGGCTCACCGAGTCCCCCGACGATGTAGAGGGCACCAAGCAGCGCGAGGCCCCCGCCTGCAACGAGCTGCCAGATCCTCCTCTGCACGAGGGCGAGCGCCGTGAGGAGCGCCTGGGCGATCATCGCGGCGAGGGGCGGCGAGAAGAGCGTCCCGCGGGTCACCCACTCGCCGGAGACATCCTTCGCGTCGCCGACGTCGCCGAACTCGGCGGCCCAGCCGTGGTCGATCGAAAGGACCGTCGCGATCAGCCAGAAGCCCAGCAGGAGCGCCGAGATCGGAGCGAGTAGCTTCGCCATCTGCGGCGCCTCCGTCCTCACCAGTCCGGCAGGTCGCCCTCGTGATACGGCCGCTCGACCGGGTCGGGGAAGCGGGCGTACGCCTCCTTCCCGGTGTCGGTCGTCTCGAGGACGCTCGCTCCGTGGGCCTCCGCGACCTCGTTGCGGGGATACAGGACCCTGGAGCCCGGCTTCCGCGCCCCCACGCCGGCGACGACGCACGGGCCGTCCCCGGCGCCGACGAGAACGTGCTCGGTCCAGGCCGGGCAATGGAAGAAGTCCCAGGCGCCGAGGCGGCGCTCCTCGCCTTCGACGAGGAGCAGGCACTCGCCCGACAGGACGAGAAAGCCCTCCTGGGCGTCCTCACCGTGGTACATGCAGCCGGGCCGTCCGGGCTGCAGCACGCTGATGTTGATCCCGACCTCCGGGAAGCGCACGTCGCCCTCGAACGTGCAGTAGCGGTCGAATACCGGGCTCTCTCCCCAGCGGGCCTCGCGCGCGTTGACGACGAACCATCCTTCTCCCTGCGGCACCAGGCCGTTCTCGGTCGACTCGAGTCGTGCCTCTTCGGCCATGCGAACCCTCCTGTTCGGAGCCTTGGAACGCACGCAGCCTAGACTCCGGCCGGAGATGGCGAGGCGCCACCTGATCGGCCTGCTGCTGGCGACCGAGGAGGACTGGCCCGGAGCGTTCGAGGCCCTGCTCGGGCGGCTCGGACCAATCCGCTACGGCGGCGAGACGCACGAGCTGTCGGCGGCGCGGATCAAGAACGAGCCCTTCGACCTCCGCTCGGCGCCGCAGTACACCCTCGTGATCGACCGGCTGTCCTGGTGGTACGACCTGCCGCGCGAGTGGCTGAAGAAGATCGCGCTGATGGACGAGGTCTACCTCCTGAACAACCCGTTCACGTTCCAGGCCATGGAGAAGCACGCCGCGTACTGCGCGATGATGCGGCTCGGCCTGCACGTGCCGGAGACCTGGCTCCTCCCGCACAAGCTCCCGCCCGACAACCCGCGTTACGTGCCGATGGCGGAGCGCTACAACCCGGAGTTCGACCTCGGACAGATAGGTCGGTGGGTCGGCTACCCGCTCTTCATGAAGCCCTTCGACGGCGGCATGTGGGTCGGCGTGACACGCGTCACCGACCGGGAGCAGCTCCAGGCCGCCTACGACGAGTCGGGCGAGCGGATGATGCACCTCCAGGCGAGCGTCGAGGACTTCGACGTCTTCACGCGCAGCCTCTCCATCGGCCCGCAGACCAAGGTCATGCGCTATGACCCTTCCGCCCACGGCCACTACCGCTACCAGCTCGACCGGGATTTCCTCTCGCCCGAGCAGGAGCGCGAGGTCGCCCTCATCAGCCGGCTCGTCAACGCCTTCTTCCGTTGGGAGTTCAATTCCTGCGAGACGATGGTCAAGGACGGCAGGTCGCATCCGATCGACTACGCGAACGCATCGCCCGACATCGCGCTCGTGAGCCTTCACTACTGGTTTCCCTGGGCGATCCGATCGCTCGTCGCCTGGTGCGCGTTCTGCTCCGTGACCGGACGGTCGATGCGCCTCAACCAGCGGACGCGGGAGTACTTCCTCGTGGGCGACGACGAGACGCTGACCTACGAGGAGAAGCTCGAGCGCTACGCAGAGCTGACGGACCTCTACTTCAAGACCCCCGAGTTCGAGGAGTTCTACGCAACCGCTCTCGCTCCGCTCGACGAGCTCACGGTCGACTACGTCGAGAGCCCCGAGTTCGAGGAGCTCGTCGTCACGGCGATCAAGCTCGAGGTCGAGCCCGACCGGCACGAGGAGATGATCGAGCGCTGCCGCGTGCTCACGCGGCAGTGGGCCGCGGACGAGCGAGGGAGCTAGCCGCCGGCGTGGGCGGCGTCGCAGTCCTCGTTCGACTCGATCTCGTCCCTGAGCTCCCCGCCTCCCTCCAGATTCTCGAGCTCTTCGAGCGAGCTCTGGAGGTCCTGGCCCATCTGGGTGATCTGCGTGCCCGCCGTGGAGAGCTTGGCGATCATGTCGTTCAGCGAGTCCCCGCCCGAGTCGAAGGTCTGGCGCAGATCGTCGGCCGTGGACTCCACGTCGGTCGCCATCGAGTCGACGATCTCCGAGGCCTGCTGACCCGCCTCGGTCTCCGGGCGCCCGAGCGAACGGACGTCGTCGACGAAGGTATCGGTCGCGTCGAGCCCCTCGTCGACCGCCGCGCGCAGCGACTCCGCGGTCAGGTCGGACGGGCTCTGGAACTGGCTGACCGTCTCCTCGAGGGACGAGCGCCAGTCGGCGGCGGCCGAGCACAGGCCCGACACCCACTCCTCGCTCGCCGACTCGTCGTCGTTGCCGCCACCGCAAGCCGCGGCCAGCGCCACGACGGCGACGAGGGTCGTCAAGATCGCTCGGCTCATCGGGTCCCTCCTGGCCTGATTATCCATGCGGACCGCCGCTCCCGTCGACTCACCCGGGGACGGGAGGCCGCGCTAAGCTCTTGCGCGATGGGCGTAGAGCCACTTCAGGTCGAGGCTCAGGGAACCGAGCGAAGCGACGGCGTCAGCCGCTACTACGAGCTCGCCAAGCGGGCCGAGTGGCAGACGGCGGACCTGCCGTGGGGCGAGATTCCGCCCGTGCCCGAGGCGCGGGGCTCGGCAGAGAAGAAGGCTCGCCGAAACGACGTCTGGCGCTCGGTGATCACGCAGCAGTACCAGGCGGACATCCTCGCCGTGAAGATGGCGGCGCAGCTCCTGAACCTCGCGCCCCACCACGAGGCGAAGATGTACTACACGACGATGGTGCAGGACGAGGCGCGCCACGTCGAGGCCTGGCTGAAGCTCCTCGACCAGGTGGGCGGCACGGCCGAGCGCGACCCCTACCTCGACGAGCTCGCGCGCATGTTCCTCGACGAGCTCGACATGCTAGAGGAGAAGGTCTTCCTCATGCAGGTCTTCTTCGAGCGGCTCATCATCCCGCGCTTCCGGCTGATCGCGCGCTCGTCGCGCGGGACGATCCTCGAGGACCTCTGCAACCGGCTCACCATCGACGACGGCATCCACCACGGCGCCGGGATGGCCTACGAGCGCGTCCTCCTCCAGGGCTCGACGAAGCGAACGAAGGAGAAGCTCGTCAAGGCCGCCAACCGGATGCTGCCCATCTTCGTCCAGCACGCCCTCTGGCGACCTCCGGCGCGGGCCTGGATCGGCCGCGCGATGCACGACCGCGACGTCCAGCGCCTCCGCGAGGACCTCGACGACGGCGTGCGCCTCGCGAACTCGCTCGGCCTCGACGTCAGCGACGTCGAGCTCCCGTACTGAGCCGCGCGTAGCGGTCGGTCAAGGGTGCCGCCGTGGCGCCGTGGAGGAAGATGCTCGCCAGCACGGTGATCCCCACGACCACGAAGACCGTGGCGCCGCCGGGCACGTCCGGATACTCGACCAGCAGGATAAGCGCGAGCAGGGTCGAGGCCAGCCCGCGGGGGCCGAACCAGCCGAGGAAGGCGACCGTCCGCGCGTCGAGCCCTGTTCCAAGGAGCGCGAGCCCGACGGGCAGCAGACGGACGACCGTGAGGGAGAGCGCCGCGTAAAGGATCATCTGCCAGGTCGCCTCCGGGAGGATCTCCAGCGCGACGACGCCGAGCGTGAAGAAGACGAGGAGGCTGAGGAGCTGTCCGAGATCCTCCGAGAACGCGATCGCCTTCGGGGCGAGCTCGCGCTCGGCGATGCCGAAGGCGAGCCCGGCGATGAACGCTGCCACGAGCCCGCTCCCCCCGACCTCCTCGGCCCACGCCCAGGCGAGCACCGCGAGCGCCAGCGCCGCCAGCTGCTCGAACGAGCCGAGCGTCCAACCCCTCCGCGCGGCCCGGCGGAGGACCCAGCCGCCGCCCGCGCCGACCCCGGCGCCGATGAGAAGGCCGTAGGCGATCTTCTCGAACGCCACCTGGAGAAAAGAGGTCTCGCCCAGCGCCGACTCGGCCGCGAGGACCGCGAACACGGTGAAGAACGGCACGGAGAGCCCGTCGTTCAGCCCGGCCTCGACGTCGAGCGCCTGGCGCAGCCGCATCGGCAGCTTCGGGCTCGAGACGATCACCGCTCCGAGCGCGGCGTCCGTGGGCGCCAGGATCGCCCCGACCAGGCATGCCTCCCAGAATTCCAGGTCGCCGGAGAGGAGGCCGAGAGCGAGAAGGCTCCCGAGCCCGATCGAGAGCGGCAGCCCGATCGTGAGCAACCGCAGCGGCAAGCCCGAGCGCTCGCGGAGCACGCGGACGTCGATCCGCGCCGCGCCGGTGAAGAGCAGGAGGACGAGCCCGAGCTCCGCGATGTGCCGGGCGGTCTCGGTGGGCTCGACGTTCTGCTCCCGCTCCCCGAAGTCGACGCCGAGATCGCCGCCTGCGGCCCCGACGAGCAGGCCCGCTCCGGCGAACACCATCGGCGCGGTGACCGGGGTGCCGTCGAGCCGCTTCGAGACGAGGCCGAAGACGACGAGGACGAGGCCGAAGACCGCGAGCTCGGCCACGGATCAGCCTGCGGCGGCGTTTAGTCCGCCGCGCTCAGCCGCCCGGCGAAGAACTCGAGCGCCTTGCGCGTCTTCGTCTCCTGCTCGCCGGACATGTCGACGCCCTTCTCCGTCAGGAACGCCCGCGCCTCGGCGGAGACCTGAAACGTCTCCGACGGCGCGCACTTGGTGGAGAGCTCGAGGATGCGGGAGTCGTCCGGATAGAGCCAGACCTCGGCGACGAGCTTGCGCCCGAGCTCGGGCGGCGCGAACTTGGCCTTCAGGACGAAGATCGGGCCGAGGATCGAGAGGTCGTCCAGTCCGATCCCCTCGGGCGCATTCGCGCGGTAGAACGCACGCTGCTCCTTGGAGAAGAGCTTGCGGAGCGGGCGCTCTCCCTTGACCGCCTCGCGCACGTGGGTGGAGCGAAGCGCACCCTTCATCGAGCCCGAGCAGACGAAGCCGCCGGGCATCGCGTCGACCTCGACCCCGAAGCTCGCCGATGTCCGCAGCTCGACCGGGAGCTCGGCAGGCACCACCGGTCGAAGCTTCACCACCGAGTCGTCCCCTTTCCCCTGGATGCGGCGGGCTCGCACGACGACGCCGTTCGCGTAGAGCGCGAGCTCCGGGGTGTCGAAGAAGAACACTTGGCGGATCTGCGCGTCCAGGGGGTCGATGTCGAGCGCCGTGACGGCGGAGTGCTGGTCGTAAGCGGGGACGGTCAGCTTCAGCTCGACGCTGTCGGACTCCTTCGTGAGCGCAAGGAGCTCGACGACCTGCTCGTCGGAGAGTTGTCGCATCTGCGTGGTGGCCATATCGATCCCTTCCGTGTGCGACGAGGAGGCGGCCGTCCGGCGGCCGCCTCCCTTCAATGCGTGTAGCCGGCTACCCCATCGCCTTCTTCTTGAGCTCAGCGAACTCGGCGTCGTCGATCACGCCGTTGCTGTGGAGCTCCTTGAGCTTGGCCAGCTCATCCGCCGTGGAGACGCCTGACGCGGCTTGGTGCGCGGCTTCCGCCTGGGTGAGCCTCCGGACGTCCTGCGCCGTCACCTTCGGTCTCGCGATCAGGTAGATCAGGATCCCGAGCAGCGGCAGGATGATGATCAGCAGGATCCAGCCCGCCTTCTTCCAGCCGTGGATGTCGTCGCGCCTGAAGATGTCGGCGACGACCGAGATGAAGACCCAGAAGAACATGATCCACAGGAAGAACAGGAGCATGTACCAGAAGACGTCCAGGAACGTGGTTTCCGCGGCGAAGAGCAACACTGCCTCCCTTTTCGAGGTGGTGGAACCGACTCGTTGCGGGATTCTGACGATCGAGACCGGCCGGGTCTAATCCCATCGGGTTGGAGGTGCGTGGGAGCGCCCGCTACGCGGCGGCAGGGAAGCGCCGAATGGCGCGCCAGGGCTCGGGCCCCGTGTAGTCCAGGTAGCGCGTCCGCGTCAAGTGGAGCTCCCCGCCGTCGAGGAGTCGTCCCGGCAGCGATCCCTGGTGCAGGCGGATCTCGTAGTAGTTCCGCGGCGAGATTTCGACGGCCTCCCGGTGCACCGGGTTCTCACCCCAGCGCGCCGGCCCGTCCGGCTTCGAGAAGAGGATCAGGTTCCCGTAGGCGCCCTTCACGAGCTCGAGGTCGTAGTAGCTGAGGAGGCCGTGGGCGGAGTACGCGCTCATCCCGGCGACGAGCTTCTCCTCGAGGTCGAAGAGGAGGCGGGTCTGGGCGTCGTCGCGCGGCCGCCCGAAGAACCCGACGACCACGAGGTCCCGCGCCTCGAGGAGGGCGTGGGTCTCCGGGACGACGAGCAGGTGGCGCAGCCCTGCGTCGTCGGTCTCGCGGATGACCACGTCTCGGCGGCTCTCGGCCGGTGCGTCGACCCACGCGCGGGCGCGCTCGCGCTCGTGCGCGAGCAGGAGCCGGAGCGCCCCCTCCTCCTTACGGGTATGGGCCGGGTCGACGAAGGGCTTCCCGGGAACGACCTCGTCGGGGCCGAGCTCGATCTCGTCCGCCATGCCTGGAACCTAGCGTAGAGACGGCCGGCGGGAGGGAGGCGCCTGACTCGGCGCCCTCCCTCCGGCTCGGATCGAAGCGTGCTTATTTGGGGCAGTGGCCCGGGCCGATGTCACCCTCGTTGTAGTCGGCGAGGGTGCCGGCGTAGGCGATCACCTGCGCCCGGACGGACTTCGAGAGCGTCGACGACGGCGTGTAGGCCGCGTAGAAGGCCTCCGCCCCTACCAGCGCCGTATTGACGGCCGGAGTCGAGCTCGTTCCGCCGGCGAGATTGAGCTTCGCGGCGATGTACTGGTGGGCGAGGATGTAGTACGCGTTCCCGCCCGCGGACGACGTGTTGATGGCCTGGTACCACGTCTTCCCGCTGGAGAAGAACGCCCGTGTCTTCGCCGATCAGGGCCCAGGTCGAGTCGTACGGCGCCGGGCCGTACTTGGAGTGCGTCTTCCAGTAGCCCTGCGTGAGCGTGCAGCCGGGCCCCGGCGGCGGCTTGCACGTGACCGTCACGCGCGCGTCGTCGCTCTGGCCGGTCTCACGGATCGTCGCAGTGTTGTCGTGCGTCCCCTCGTCCTCTCCGCATCTGAAGGTTCGGGTGTACGTCTGCGTGCCCGAATCGGCGAAGAGCCAGGAGAGGCCGTTCGTGTCGTCCACGTTCACCGAGCCGTTGACGACCGTCGGGTCCGGCAGCGTGAAGTCGACCTTCTCGTTCGGGCCCATCTCCTCGCCCGGGTCGCGCGGGTCGTTGGTCCCCGTGACCCGAGCGTTGTTTCGGTAGGCCGCGCCCGCCACGGGCTCGAACGGGATCGAGTACGGGTAGCACTGGGACTCGCCCGGGTCGAGCACCGGGTTCAGGCTCATATCGAGCGGGACGGACGCGAGTGTGATCAC
>Ga0081538_10001638_pt1 | contig 22962 bp, 32 predicted proteins | sample TabmetS5T2R1_FD_71022 | JGI IMG/M metagenome (GOLD analysis project Ga0081538, IMG submission 71022) | Tabebuia heterophylla rhizosphere microbial communities from the University of Puerto Rico - S5T2R1 | ecosystem: Host-associated > Plants > Roots > Rhizosphere ... | reverse complement strand
TTAGTGGCTCATCGGATTTCAGCGGGGAGTGACGGCGGGGAGTAGGTGCCAGTTGGGCTTGCCGGGGTAGAGCAGCACCCGGATGCGGTAGTGGGTGAACCGCCGGAACCCGAACCCGATCCGCTTGATGCGCTTGATCAGGTTGTTGACCGCCTCGGTGGGCCCGTTGCTCACGAGTGCCTGGTGCCAGGCGACGATCTGGTCGCGCCAGCGCATGATGGTGCGGCCCAGGGAACGCACCTCGGGCGGGCAGGACTCGTCTTGGAGATCCTGTCCGAGTTGGTCGACGAAGTTGCCGGCGAGTTGCGGGTCGGTGATCTCGTAGATCGAGCGCGTGACCTCCTTGGCGTGCCATGCCGTGCGGACCTCGCCTCGGGGGTCACCGGCTTCGAGCAGGCCACGCAGGCGGGTGTCGCCACGCTCATCCAGCCGCTCGTGCGCCTTGGTCAGCAGCCGACGGGCCCGGTACAGCGGATCGTCCTTGCGGCCCCGGTGACCGACGGTCTCGTTCTGCACGCGACGCCGGCACTCATCCAGCTTGGAGTTGGCCAGCCTCACGAGATGGAACGGATCGGCGACCTGGGTGACCTGGCCGAGGGTGTCTTCGAAGGTCTTGCGGTAGGGGCCGGAGAGATCCAGCACGCCGAAACGGATCCCTTGGCGCCACGCCTCGGGGGCGAGCCTCAAGCCACACGCTGGGGCCCGTAGCGCTGCGACCGGGGACAACGTCGAGCAGCTGGCTGTGCCCGGCGCTGACATCGACGATCGACGTGCACCAGGCCTGGGTCCGCCAGCGGCCTTGTCGGCAGAACAGGGTCTCATCCAGCCCGAGCGCCTCGACCTCGCTGATCCGGTCGGGGTCTTCGACCAGCGGCGTGCCATAGGCGATGACCGCCTCATTCACGGTGTGCCAGTCACAGCCGAGCTCGCGGGCCACCTCGGCGACGGTGCGGCCCAGGCGACCGACCTGCTCGCACACCCAACGGCCCGCTCGATCCGTCATCGCACCCCGGGCCGGCGCGATCTGCGGGTCCTCGCCCGTCCACGAGCCCAGGGCACAGCCGTCATGGGGGCAACGCCACCGATGCTTGTGCCACACCAGCCGCGCCGGCCGACCGAAGCACGGCAGGTCCACCAGGACGACCGCCGGCCGGTCCTTCACCCACGCCGGCGTCCCGCACGCCCCACAACACGGCGGCGACACACGCGCCTCGATATGCACCACCACCGCGTCCTCGTGCTCATCGTCGACGCCGAGCACGTCCACCGCCGGCAAGCCCACCAACAGCTCGCACATGCGCGTAGGGTCGGTCTCCACAGGGGCTCTCCGGATCGGTTGGCGTCAGAACCTCCCGATTCTCAGAGCCCCTGTGCCGCGTCCGGTGGACCCTCAGCGCGTGCTCACACCCCGCTCAGATCCGAAGCGCCTATCATCGTGCGCCTCCATCCGGCCGGAACCGTCTAGCCGACTGGCCCACGTGTTGCGCGGGTGGTGTCATGGTCCAGTGACCGGCGCGGTTCCAGGATGGTTGCAGCGGATCCGGCCCGCGTCGGCCGCGAGTCAGGACCCGCCGGACGGGTTCAGAATCTGCTGACTGAATGACGGCACGACTTCCTTGGTTGCGCTCGGCACGGCTGCACCGACCCCCTTGGTCATCGTCGCAGCTGTCCGGCCTCCTTCGTCAGGGCATCAAGGATCTGCTGCCCGGTAGTAAGAGCGACGGGGATGAGGTCCAGCCAACCCTTCGCCTCGGCGTCGTCCTGACTTTGACCCGCTCTGGTGGACACGGGGTTTCGGTTCTCAGGGTTTGAAGCGGGAGGCGAACTCGGCGGGTGTGCGGTGCCCGAGGGCAGCCTGGTGGCGCTGGCGGTTGTAGAAGACCTCGATGAACTCGAAGAGGTAGAGCCGAGCGTCGTGGCGGGTCTCGAACCAGAGGCTGCCGCGGATCCAGGCGATCTCTCGTTTGAGGGTCGACCAGAACGTCTCCATGGCGGCGTTGTCCCAGCAGTCGCCGGTCGACCCGAAGCTCACCTGCAGGCCGGCGACGCCGGCCATCGAGCAGAAGTCGCCCGACACGTAGGCGCCGCCCTTGTCGGAGTGATGCACGAGCCCATCGCTGTCGGGCTCTGCCCGGCCCAGGGCCATCACGAGTGCGTCGACGACTAGCTCGGCGTCGGGATGGGCGCCCATCGACCAGCCGACCAGGCCTCGGTGGCACAAATCCCGCACCCCGGCCAGATGGAGCTTGCCCTCGCTGGTGGGAAACTGGGTGATGTCGGCAACCCACCGCTGGTTCGGACGTTTGGCGGTGAAGTCCCGACAGAGCCGGTCCGGTGCCGGGGCGATGTCGGGACGCCGCCGGCGCCACTTGCGCTTGTGGACTCCCATCAGCCCCTCGGCCCGCATCAGGCGGGCGACCCGTTTGCAGCCGACATGGCGGCCCCGTCGGCGCAGCTGGCCATGGACCCGCGGTGCCCCGTAGGTGCAGCGGGACTCGAGGTGGATCCGGCGGATCTCCTCGACCAGCTCAGCGTCAGCGACCGCTCTGGCCGACGGCACCGCGCCCGCCCATCGGTAATAGCCCGACCGGGAGACCTCGACGAGCTGACAGAGCCGCTTCACCCGGTAGGTGTCTCGCTGGTCATGGACGAAGCGGAAGCGGCTCACCGCTGCGTCTCCCGGGCGAAATAGGCGGCTGCCTTGCGCAGGATCTCCCGGTCCGTGCGCAGCTCGATGTTCTCCTTGCGCAACCGGCGGAGCTCTTCGCGCTCGGTCTCGCTCAGCCCGTTCGGGTCATCGATACGGGCCTGGGCCTCGCGATCAGCCGCGATCCAGTTCGCCAGCGTGTTGTCACTGATCCCCAACGACCGGGCGATCTCCACCCGCGGCCGCTCCGAGGACTTCACCAACTCGACGGCTTCACGCCGAAACTCCGGCGGGTACTTCGACGGACGCCCCACGCAGGGCTCCTTCCTCTGGCATCACGCCAGAATCAGGTGTCCACCAAAGCGGGTCAACTCCACTCCTTCAGGGATGCCGATCTCGTGCACCTTGCGAATACCCGGAATGCGCCAGAACGCGAGCACAGATCATCCGCGCCAAGAGGTGGGGCGGTCGCGCGCGTGGGGGCTGAGCACCGACGGCGTCTGACGCCCGTCGCCGGTCCGGCGTTTCGGTTTGCAGACGACCTGAGCCACGCGGCGGGCTTGCATCTGCCCATCGTGCGTGGAAATGACGACAGGCGCATCGTCCCCTGCGCGTCCATCCTCCACCTCCGCGACTCGGCCGCCAGGCCGGCGGCAGGATCCAAGTATCCCTGTCCGGTGGCTAGTGCGGCGCCGGAGGGCGCGAGTTCTCCACGGCGAACGCCACCGCTCCGAGGCCGCCGAGGACGAGTAGCGGCAGCAGCGGCAGTTTGCCGACGGGCCGTCGCCAAAGACGCTCAGGTGGCTCGGGGTGGGCGGTGGGCCGCGGAACGGGCGAACTGTTGCGGGCGGTGCTGAGCGTGATGATACCGGGCGCACCGGCCGCGACAGTCACCAGCAGAGATGGCATGGCCACCATGGATCCGCTGCTGTGGAGGGCGCCGGTGATCAGGCTGGCCGCGGCGACACCGGCGCAGACATCCCGTGCGCCCGAGCGATCACCGGGCGGCTCGACGCCCGCTCCGCCGATCCCGCCACCGTGTTGATCGCCACATCGACGGACCCGGATGTCGCTCCGAGTACCGCGAGCCCGATGGACAGGCTGACGAATCCGTAGGCGGTCTGGGCAACAGCCACCCCGGCGGCGCCGAGGGCCATCAAGAGCAACGCGGTGAGCCGGTGCCCCCACCGATCCACGGCGGGGCCGGTAAGCAGCATGGCGGCCCGGAGGAACCGTCCCACGGTACGTTGCGACCGATGGACATCGGGGGCACGGTGGCGCCCGGCTTCGAGCCGGTGCGGGACGAGTTCGAGCGCAACTTCCAGGAGCGGGGCGAGGTCGGGGCCGCCTGCTGCGTGTATCGCGGCGCCGAACCGGTGGTCGACCTGTGGGGCGGTACCACCACCGCCGCCGGCGAGGCGCCCTACACCGATCGCACCCTGCAACTCGTGGCGTCCGCAACCAAGGGAGCGCTCGCGATCGTCGCCCACCGGCTGGCCGAGCGCGGCGAGATCGACCTGGACGCGCCCGTCGCCCGCTACTGGCCCGAGTTCGCCGCCGAGGGCAAGGCGACCCTGCCGGTGCGGTGGCTGCTCAGCCACCAGGCCGGGCTGCCCGCGATCCACCACGTGCTCTCCGAGGAGGACATCGTGGGCTGGACGGCGCCGGTCGCGGCCCTTGCCGCCGAGGCCCCCGCCTGGGCGCCGGGCACCGACCACGGTTACCACGCCATCACCTACGGCTGGCTGGTAGGCGAGGTGATCAACCGCGTCACGGGCGCGACCTGCGGCCAGGTGTTCGCCAACGAGGTGGCGCGCCCGCTCAGGCTCGATCTCCACATCGGGCTTCCGCCGACAGAGCACCACCGCGTTGCACCGCTGATCCCGGCGCCACCCCCGGCCCCCGGACAGGCGGACGAATTGAACGCGCGCCTGCTCGATCCGGACTCGATCGCCCACTGGGCCTTCCTCATCCCGTCAGGCTTGCTCACCATTCTGAACGACCCGGTGATCTGGGCGGCCGAGCTCCCCGCCGCCAACGGCATGGGGACCGCCCACGCTCTGGCGCGCCTGTACGCGGCGGTCATCGGGGAGGTCGACGGTGTCCGCTTGCTCGCACCCGAGAGCGTGGCTCGCGCCACCACCGAGCAGTGTCGCGGGGTCGACCGCGTTACCGGCTACGAGACCGCGTACGCCCTAGGCTTCCAGCTCCCATTCCCCTTCCGGCCCATGGCCGGCCCGGGGAGCTTCGGGCACTACGGGCTCGGCGGCTCGGTCGGTTTCGCCCACCCGGGCCACGGGTTCAGCTTTGGCTACGCGGTCAACCAGATGGGCCCAGGCACACCCGCTGACCGCCGCTCGGTGCCCCTGATCGACGCCGTCGTACGCTGCTGCGCTGCCAGCACCAGCCCGAACTCGAGGTGATAACTCGCGGGCGCCGACGCCGCAAACAGCCCTGGCATTACAAGCCGTGTACAGCACGACACTAGTCCGGGGCGACAGGCCAACTCGGTGAACGTGTGGGCGCGGGAGTCCGTAGTGTCGGAGGGGCGACACGAACCCTAACCCCGCGCGCGCCGCTCGAAGGCAAGTACCTCGCCGCCGTGGTGTGATCGTGACAGCTCGTTCACAGATCGACTGCGAGGTCGCTGCCGGGCCGGGCGCAGCACACGAGGACGTTGCCGGCGCCCGGCGGTTCGAGCGGCTCGGGGTCGTATGCGACCGTGCCGTCGAGGAGGCCCGTCTCGCACGTGTGGCACACGCCGGTACGGCACGACCACCGAACGGGCACGTCGCACGCCTCGGCGAGCTCGAGGATGCTCGTGAACGCGTCGTCCCAGCGAACGTTCAACCCGGTCCGTACGAACGAGACGAGGGGACCCGTGCCTGTCCGACCTTCCGGTGCGTGCGCCGGTCGAGCAGCCTGGGCGGCGACGCCGGGTGTGATCGAACCCTCGGCGCCGAACGCCTCGGTGTGCACACGAGACGGCGAGACGCCGAGCGCGTCGAGGCCGCCCCGGAGCGCCTCCATGAACGCGGGCGGACCGCACAGGTAGAACTCGGTCTCGGTGGGGACGCCGGCCGCCGCGATCGCGTCGGCGGTGATGTGACCGACCTCGTCGTGGTCAACACCGACACGGTCGCTCGGATCGGGTCGGCTGTACCACACGCGCCCGCGCGCACGCGGGAGTGACGCCAGCAGTGCGCCGGCCTCGTGGGCGAAGGCATGCTCGGCGCGGTTGCGGGCGCCATGGAGCCACCAGACCTCCCGCGTTGCCCGTCGGGCGCTGAGGGCGTGCAACATGGCGAGCACCGGTGTCACGCCTACGCCGGCGCTCACGAGGGCGATGGGTTGCCCGCCGTCGTCCAGCGTGAAGTGGCCCCGCGGGGCAGCGACGTCGATGCGGTTACCGACGTCGACCATGTCACGCAGGTAGTGACCGGCCGCCCCATGCGGTTCGATCTTGACGCTGACCCGGTATCGGGCACCGTCCGGTGGTCCCGAGAGCGAGTAGCTGCGCACGAGCGGCCCTGGACCACCTCGCGGTCGGAGCCTGAACGTGACGAACTGCCCCGGAAGCGGGCGTGCGAGCGGCCCGCCGTCGTCGGCTTCCAGCTCTAATGAGACGATGCTGGTGGTCTCCGAGCGCTTCGCGGCGACAAGCAACGGGCGAAAGCCCGGCCATCCCGGCGGTGGCGCTGTCGCGGCGAGTCCGGCGTTGCCGCCGCCCAGCGCGCCGCGCATCTGCTCGTCGAGGAGCGCGCGGAACGACCCCTGCCAACCCGGGCTGAGCGCCGGGATCCGCAGCGCACGACGGAGCAGCTCCGGGTCGTGGTGGCCATCGAGGTACAGGAGCGCGTTGATGGACTCGACGGTCATCTGCTCAGGGCCGGCGGCGACCTTGATGACGTCGTCACCGGCTTGCACGGCGCCCTCTTCGAGAACCCGGAGGTAGAAGCCCGGGCGGCCGTGCCCCACGAGCAGTGCCGGCATGCGGGGCTCGTTCATGCGGATGCCCAGTCGATAGCAGGTCACCCGCGGCTGTGTGACCTCGAACAGCGCCGATCCGATCCGATAGCGGTCGCCGATGCACACTTCGTCGTCACGGAGCCCGTCGATCGTGAAGTTCTCACCGAACTGGCCGAACACGAAGTCGTCACGTTGCAGCTGCTCGCTCCAATGGCGATACGAGTCGAGCTGGTACACGTAGACCGCGCGTTGCTCGCCTCCGTGGCCGGCGAGGTCGCCCTGCCCGTCGCCGTCGACGTTCAGCTGTCGCACGCGACAGGGACCCTGGACGGCTTCCTTCCAGATGCCGGTGTGGACGGTTCGGCTCTGCCACTCGACGTCACGGGGCATCCCGACGTTGACCGACACGAGCGTGGCCAGGCGCTCTGACATGGGACCGACACCTCCGCCCGGGCGATGCTGGCGCAGCTGCAGCGACACCACGCTAGGACGGCACCGCCTCAGCCGTGAAGCGTGTGGATCGACGCGGGTGTCGAGGACTTACACGCAGTCGGGTTGAACCCGTCGATGGCCTCGCCGAGCGGGTAGAGCGGTTCGAGGGGGTTCGGCGACCGTGATTGAAGCGCCAGGGCCGGAGCCGGATCAACGCCGACCTCTGGACAGATAGCGCCACCTGGGCCCAGTGGTGGTGCCCGGCGTCCCATCGAGATGTCCCAGGGATAGCCACCCAACGAGGCCCCGTCGTCGGACATGCGTTCCGTATTCTCGTGCTCGTGTCGGCAGCGGACGTGATCGGTACGACAGCCAACGTTGCCACGGCAGCGGGCATCAGCCTCGTCGCCTACCAGCTGTACGTGACCCGGCAACAGGTGGTCGCCGACTTCGAGCGAACATTCGTGGACCGTTACGAGGGCATCATCCGTGACGCGCCCCTAGCACTCCTCCTGGGTGAGCCCTTCGACCCACATCACGACGACCGGGTTCTCCGCGCGTTCTTCGACTACTTCGAGCTCTGCGAGGAGGAGATGACCTACCGACGTATCGGCAAAGTCTCGCGCTCCACCTGGTGCGACTGGTGGGAGGGCATCACCCTCAACCTTCGGCGTCCAGCTTTCGCGCCGCCTGGAACCATCTAGCAGACCGAGTGACCGTGTCGCCCGGTCCCCGTAGTCAGGTTCGGGCTACGCAGTTTGAACTCCTGCGCGATGGCGTCCGAGCGATCGACGAAGGCCTCATGTTCGATCCGCATCCCTGAACCCGATCGCTGTGGTGACGGTGACAGTCGCTATTGGCAAAGGGGGCGCGATCTGTGCTCTGTAGCCTCGGTTGCCGACGGGTCGCGGCGTCGGGGTCCCTCGACCCCGCCCGCCACCGGGGGCGGCGGGTGCGAAACGATGGGCTATGCCGGGTAGCAGCGGACGGCGTTAGCAGGTGCGGCGGTCTGAGACCGAAACGTCTTCCTCGCCGGGACAAGCACTCGCAGCGAGCTTGAGCCCGCCCCGGCGCGAGGCGGCCGTGCGGTCACAGGGCGGGTTGGTACCGGAGTGGCAGTTGGGTCGGCCCCGTGATGCCAGTGCCTTCTCGCCAGGAGGGCTGCCCGTCGAGCCGGATGTCGCGGAGCCGGCCGGGCAGGAGGCGGAGGGCCTCCTCCATCTCGGCGCCGGCCAGGTTCGCAGCCAGGCAGTAGTGCTGGCCGCCACTGAAGGTGAGGTGGGGGAACCCGGTCTGGGTGATGTCGAACATCCCGGCCTCGTCGTACGCGGACTCGTCCCGATTGGCCGACGCCGTGCTGAGAAACCTCAGGGTGCCGGCAGGAATCGCCCAGCCACCGACCTCGAGGTCCTGGGCTGCGATCCGGGGAACCCCGACCACCGCGCCGGCCAGGCGCATGACCTCGTCGACGGCCCGGACCGCCAGGTTGGGGTCGGTGGCGAGCCGGCCGTCGGAGTGTTCTCCTTGGTCAGGCGGCCCAGGCAACCGTGAGCGCGAAGTCCGGGGAGTTGCTTCGTCGTTGGGTGCTCCTCACCCACCCCACCGTCGCACACGTGCGGTGCGGTCCTGGCCACCAGCCATGCCGCTCAACCGTGGTAGGTGGCGGCGGCCAGCGAGGTTGTGGCCGTGGTCGTCTGACAGGTTCGAAGTCCGTGCGCTCAACCCGATCGCCGACTCGGACGCGGCGTGGAGCTGCCGAGCGGGCGTCCATACTCGCAGGAGCTGCCTGCCATCGACCGGCACTTCGGGGCACCGACGCGTGTTCTTGACCGTGGCGACCGGTCGCGTACCGTCATCGGCATGACGCCGGAGGAGATCGCCGACCTCGTTCACCTGCGCCGGGCGCGCGACCTCATGGACCGCGACCACGCGGAGCCCCTCGATGTCCCGGCCATGGCACGTGCCGCGCTCATGTCGCCGGCGCACTTCTCGCGCAAGTTCCGTGCGGCGTATGGCGAGGCGCCCTACTCGTATCTGATGACGCGGCGCATCGAGCGCGCGAAGGCTCTGCTGCGTCAGGGGATGTCGGTCACCGACGCCTGCACCGCCATCGGTTGTACGTCGCTCGGCTCGTTCAGTTCGCGCTTCACCGAGATCGTCGGTGAGACGCCGTCGCAGTACCGCGCGCGCGACCACCGCGACCTTGAGGTCGTTCCGCCGTGCGTGAGCATGGTCGCGACGCGACCGCGGCGTAGCCCGGTCACGGTCTGAGTGCTGGCGGCTGCGCCGACGGGTCCGCTCGGAACGGGGGCGGTGCCGGTGCACCGCACTTCCAACCGCCCTCGGCACCGAGCAGGATCAAAGAAGCGCGCGACGAGTCGGTGCCCCTACGGTCGTCGCATGGCAGTCACCCTCTCTACGATGTTCATCCCCGTCCACGACCCCGACACCGCGCTCGGCTTCTACCGCGACGCGCTCGGACTTGAGGTCCGCAACGACGTCGCGTCCGACGGCTTCCGCTGGGTCACCGTCGGGGCCCCGGGGCAGGACGTCGACATCGTCCTGTCCCAGCCACACGGCGGTCGTTCCCAGGCCGAGGGCGACGCCCTCCTGTCGCTCGTGACGCAGGGGTCGCTGCAGGCTGCGATCTTCCGCGCCGACGACCTGGACACCACGTTCGAGACGGTCCGGGCGTCGGGCGCCGAAGTGCTGCAGGAGCCGGCATCCCAGCCCTGGGGCGTGCGCGACTGCGCGTTCCGCGACCCCTCGGGCAACCTCGTCCGGATCGCGCAAGCCTGAGCGTCGTCCGCCTGGAGTGCCGCACACACCGGCCGGGAGATGGCGTGACGATGAGCGGCGTTCGCCACCCGGCGGCCGTCACCACCGTGCGGCAGATGGCCATGGTGGCTTTCTCGATTGTTGTGTACGTGCTGTTGCCGCCGGTGGTTGGTTCAGCGCTCGATTCGTCAAGGAATGAGGGAGATGCCCGCACTGCTTCCCGAGTGGCCTATGAGGACGATCGCCGTTTTCGTTACGGTCGACGAGGGCCCGCACGCGATCCCCGTGTCGGCGCCGGTTCGGGCCAGCGATCATACGATCTTGCTCAGCCTGCACCGCACCCGCGGCTCCCTGGCGCGTCTGCGCGACCGTCGTCGCGTAGCTCTGGCGTTCCTGGCAGAGGGCAACGTTGCGTTCACGGCGCGCGGTACCGCACGCGTCGTCGACGACCCAATGACGGACGCGCCGGACTATGCGGCGGTGGAGATCGATGTCATGGAAGTCGACGACCACCGCCAGGAGGCCTTCACGGTCGAAGCCGGTGTCGAGCGGAAATGGATCGACGAAGGCGAGAGGCGCGCCCTGGGTCAGCGCGTCAACACGCTGCAACAACGCGCCGCAACTCCCTGATCACGTTCGACGACCGGCCTGACTCACCTAAAGAGCGAGAGGAGATTCTCATGCGCAAGCTCAAGGCATGGCTGTACGTGACGCTCGATTCCGTCGTCGAAGCGCCCGAGAACTGGGTTATGCCCGACGAGGCGATGTTCGCGGAGCAAACCGCCGACTACTCGGCCTCGGACGCACTGCTGCTAGGCCGCCGGACCTACGAGATCTTCGCCGCCTCGTGGCCTCAACGGGGAAGCGACGTCCCGAATGCCGACTGGATGAACAACACCCAGAAGTACGTCGCGTCGTCGACGCTCAAGTCGCCCGAATGGCAGAACACGACGGTGCTGACAGGCGACGTCGGCACGGAAGTTTCGCGGCTCAAGCGGGAGGACGGCGAGACGATCACGGTCAACGGAAGCGCGACCTTGCTGCGCTCGCTGCTCAGCGCAGGGCTGGTCGATGAGCTGCGGCTCTTGCTGCATCCGGTTGTGCTCGCGACAGGCGACCGGCTGTTCGACGACGCGGCGGATCAACTCGCCCTCAACCTCAGCGAATGCCATGCGTACGACAACGGCGTTGTCTCGCTGGCCTACCAACCGGCCAAGGACTGAGCTTGTCCACATCCTGGACCGCCGATGCGGAATCACCTTGTTCTGCGCTCCGACGGATCGACGAGCGACACCACGAGGCGCCCGCTTGGCTACAGCATTGTCCAGGCCGAGGATCGGCCTTGCGTGCTCGAGTTGTGCCGACCCGGATCAGAGGAATTCGATCGGTTCAGGCACGGAGATCAGGGTGAGCGTTTCCTCCTCGGCTTCGGCGTCGTGAATGCCGCCGGGCGGAGTGAGGAGGAAGTCGCCAGCCTCGAGCGTACGGTCGCCGACACGGAGGCGGCCGGAGATGACATAGAGCTCTTCTCCTCCGGGGTGGCGGTGGCTCCCGGAGACCGCGCCGGGCTGGAAGCGCAGGAACGCGGTGCCGGCTCCGTCGCCGATCACGTGCAGGGGGGCGAGGTGAACGCCCCTGTCCACTTCGATCCATTGGGCGTCGGCGAGGCGGGTGTGGACGACAGGCATCGCGGCTCCAGCAGAAAAGCACGTACGTTCGAAAGTATAATTAGCACGAACGTTCGGTCAGTGCAACGGCCGAGAGTGGTGAGGAGGCCGTCGTGGGAAAGGGTGACGAGACCCGGCAGCGGATCGTCGATGCCGCGGTGGGCCTGGCAAGCGTGGACGGCCTGGGCCGGATGACCATTGGCGAGCTGGCGACCAGGGTGGGCATGTCCAAGAGCGGCCTGTTCTCCCATTTCGGCTCCAAGGAGCAACTGGAGCTGGCGGTTGTGTCGGAGATCACCCGACGGTTCACGGCGGTGGTTTGGGCCTCCGCCGCCAGTTTGCCGGGCGGTCGGGAGCGCCTGGATGCCGTCTTCGAGCACTGGCTGGCGTGGGTCGATGGGCACCACCTGCCGGGCGGCTGTCCCATCATCGCGGTGATGGCCGACCTCGACGATCGCCCGGGGCCGGCCCGGGACCATCTGGCTGCCTCGCAGCAGGCGTGGCTCGATCTGCTGGTGGCCGAGGTGACGGGACTTGGGAAGGGGAATCCTACGGGGGGCCGCCAGTTCGCCTTCGAGTTGCAGGGCATCGTCATGGCGTACAGCGCAGCCTCACGACTCCTGCGCGACCCGGCTGCCCGAGCCAATGCGAGGTCCGCGTACGCGGCCCTGATCAGCCGCTACGACCGCTGACCTTCCGCGAAGGACGGGCTCGGGATCGACGAGCGAGACGTCGTTTTGGGTGGGGCGTCGAGCGCCGCGACGGTGCGGCGGCGTGGTCTATGTGGATGCGAGGCGGCGCCCCGCTGATAAAGTCCTTGACCTTCGATCCGGGTTGAAGCTTTAGCGTGCAGGGCGTGAGCACCTACACGATCGGCCAGATGGCCGAGCGGAGCGGTTTCAGCGCGTCGGCCCTGCGCTACTACGAGGGCATCGGTCTGGTGGAGCCATCGACACGGACCGGGGCCGGCTACCGCCTCTACGACGACGACACGCTCGCTCGGCTGGCATTCATCGCTCGGGCGAAGCAGCTCGGCTGCTCCCTCGAGGAGATCACGGACCTGGTCGGCATTTGGGATGGTGAGCGGTGCGGACCCGTGCAGAAGCGCTTCCACGACCTCGTTACCACCAGGCTCGCCGACGCCGAGCGCCAGATCGCCGAACTCACCGCCCTCGCCGAGCAGCTCCGCCACGCCGCCGCCCAGCTGGCCGGGCCAGCCGTCGACGGTCCCTGCGACGAGGGCTGCGCCTGCCTCACCCTCGACAACGCATTGGCGCCGGTCGAGCCCTCACCGCCGAGCCCCACAGTCCTGACTTGGAGGTTCACGTGAGCACGATTCCCATCTACGACGCCACGGCGCCGATCACGTGCAGGATCGGGGACGACGAGATCCCCGAGCGCATCGAGCTCGTCGAGCGCATGCGCCAGAACCTGGAGCGGCTCGAGCGGACCGAGCACGGCCTGTTGCTGCACTTTCCCGACCGCCCCGAGGTCCAAGCGGACCTCGCGCGGTTCGCCGTCGATGAGAAGCGGTGCTGCCAGTTCTGGGGGTTCGCGGTCGACAACACTGACGGCGACCTGACTCTGCGCTGGGACGCCCCACCCGATGCCGACGAGCTCATCGCCAGAATCGGTGCCTACTTCGACGGCGACGAACCGCTCACGTCGATCAGCGGCCTCCTCTGATGCAGTTCCCGTGACCGGCCCACCGCCGTGACCCGAACGACCGATGCAGCTGACCTGGACGAGTGAGCAGCGGACATGGCCCGGCCGCTAGCCGTCGTCGGTGTGCCGTCGGGCGCTGGCGCGTGCGGCGTAGGCCAGGAGCAGACGCCGACCGCGATGCGACGAGCGGGACTCGTCGAGTTCCTCGGCGACGTGGGCTTCGACCCGAGCGACCTGGGGGACTCGCCCGTGGTGCCTTGGCATCCGGACCGCGCTAGGCCACGAGCCCAGAACCTCGACCAGGTCGTTGAGGTAGTGCGCACCACCTCCAGCCGCGTGGCGGACGCGCTCCGTGACCGCGAGCAGACGGTGCTCGTCCTGGGCGGCGACTGCACCGTCGGAATCGGGACGATCGCCGGCGCGCAGGCGGCAGTCGGCGACGTCGCCGTCATCTACTTCGACCTTCACGCGGATCTGAACACGCCCGCCAGCGCGCGGGACGGGGCACTCGACTGGATGGCGCTCGCGCACATGCTGGCACTCGAGGGATCGGAAGCAGCGTTGGTGGCGGCGACTGGGCGGCGCCCATTGCTCAAGACCAGCCAGGTCGTGCTATTCGCCCAGAGCCAATCCGACGCCACGCGCTTCGAACGCGGCGAGATTGAGCGACTCAGGTTGGCCCGTATCGCACTGGAGGACGTCCGCAACGACCCGGAGGCCGCAGCTCGTCACGCGGTCGCACGGGCGGCGGCGCGATCGAATCGCTATGTCATCCACCTCGACGTCGACGTCGTCGACTTCACCGACGCCCCACTGTCAGAGCACCCATCGCGCAATACAGGGCTCAAACTGAACGAGATGCTCAGCGCACTGAAGATCCTTGCCTCAGGCCCCGGCCTCATCGCGCTCACGCTCGCAGAACTCAATCCCCGCAATGCTGCAGCCGACAGGGGACTGCTGGAACGCTTCGCAGCGTCGTTTGCCGACGCGATCGGACCCACACGCACGGCTCAGAACACAGCAGGCTGACTCCCACCGTCACGAGGCCGCCTGTGTGATCCAGGCGGTTCCTTTCGTACAAGATCGCAGGCCGCGTTCTTGCGACGCTCCGGGACATGGGACTCGTGACTGAACCCCGTGCCGCGATGGATCTCACCACCGGCTGGTTGCTGTTAGCGAGATCGTCCCCCCGGTGTTCCTGCGTCCATGGGTTCGGCTGGAGCATTGCATCCGGTCTTGCACCTGACGGTCGAGTGCCGCAGGAACGAACGCGCCGTAGCTGATGGCGCCCAGAGTCATGACGAACCCGGTGAGCTGCAGCGGCGATAGCGACTGGCCGAGGATTACCCATCCCAGCGCTGCCCCAGTGATGGGTGCGGCGAGCCCCAACAGGGGCGGCGCCACCGTCGGCAGGCGCCGTACGCCGTTGAACCAGAGGACGAAGGCCAGCGCCGTGGCGACCACGCTGAGATAGGCGAAGCCTGCCATGTTGTGCCAGGTGACCGACGGCGGTCCACCTTCGACGATCGCCGTGAGTGGAAGGAGGATCGCTCCACCTAGCAGTAGTTGCCATCCGGTCGCCGCGAGCCGGTTGGGCGGCGTCGGGAAGCGTTTGGTGAGCACCACGCCGACAGCGAATGACACGTTCGCACCGGCGGCGGCGAGCACGCCGACGGGGTCGAGGGCAGCACCGGGGCTGATGGCGACCAGTCCCACACCGAGCGCGGCGATGCATCCAACCGCCAGGTCGAGCGGTCGCAGTCGGTGCGGGGTGACCAGCCACGACAAGGCGCCGACGAGGAGGGGTTGCAGCCCGCCCACGGCAGCCGCCACTCCACCGGGCAGCCGGTACACGGCGACCATGAGCAGGGGGAGGAAGGCGCCGAAGTTCGCAACCGCCAGCACGCCGGTGCGCCACCAGTCGCGACCCCGCGGTCGCCACCGCGAGCTGAGCGCGCCGGCGAGCAGCAGTAGGAGCCCCGCCGGAACGACTCGCATGGTGGCAACCAGGAGAGGCCGGTCGTCGGGGAGTAGTTCGGTGATGGTGATGTAGCTGGTTCCCCAGGAGATCGGCGCCAATACCGTCGCGCCGACGATCCAGGTGCTCACCAGGACCGATGCCTTCATGCTCATTATCTTAAGGTAGAGATAATGAGCATACACCTTCTCCGGTACAGTGAGGCGGTGTCCCGGCACGAGCAGGATGCTGTCGACCGGATCACCGGTCAGTGGTCTGCGGTTCGTCCCGACCTCGACGTTTCGCCGATCGAGGTGATCGGCCGCGTGTCGCGGTTGTCACGGCTCGTGGATCGGCGGCTGGCACAGAACTTCGGTCGCCACGGGATCGAGAACTGGATGTACGACGTGCTCGCAACGCTGCGCCGGTCGGGCGAGCCCTACGAGCTGACGGCCGGAGCCCTTGTTCGTCAGACCATGGTCACGACTGGTGCCATCACCAACCGCATCGACCGCCTCGAGCAACGTGGACTCGTCGAACGATCGAGCGCCCGGGACCGCCGCAAGGTCATCGTGCGACTGACCAAGCAGGGCCTCGACCTCGTCGACGAGGTGGTCCTCACTCACATGGCGACAGAACGCCAGATCCTTTCCGCCCTCTCGCCGCGCCAGCAACGGGACTTGGCCCGCCTGCTCCGGACAACGCTGCTCGCCCTTGGCGACTCTGCCAACGTACGCCACAGTGAGCCCGAAGCAGGTCGCATCGAACCCCATTCATCCCTCTCATCGATGGGCCGTCAGGGGAAGATCGCCGGCTGACAAGCCGTTCGGCAGATTCACTCAGCCATCCGCGACGTCTGGTACGACGGCGATCCCACCGTCCTGTTCCGACGGGCTGCCTGCCCTGATCTTCTCCACCTCGACGGAGGTACCACCACCATGACAAAGGCGTACTGGGTCAACACCTTCCGTTCCGTGGGCGACCCAGCCAAGCTCGCCGCCTACGTCGAGCTCGCCGGGCCCGCCATGCGCGCCTCGGGCGGGCGGTTCCTCGCCCGTGGCCTGCCAGCCCGGGTCTTCGAATCAGGGGTCATGGAACGAACCGTGGTCATCGAGTTCGACAGCGTCGACGACGCCGTCGCCGCTTACGAGAGCGCTGCCTACCAGGAAGCGCTGCAGGCTCTCGGCGACAGCGCCGAGCGCGACCTCCGCATCGTCGAAGCCATCTCCTGACCTATGGGAATCTCCTCGTGCGCCCCCACGGTCGGCCACCCCGAGGCGATCGAGCAGGCCACCGTTGGGTGTGCCAAGCACTGGCGGCGGCCGCTCAACCGGCCGCGAGCCCACGAGCCGGGGGGTCTGTCCGACCCCGCGTGTGGGTGTGATCCGACGATCCGCGATCGAGTGTCGCGGGCCGGAGAGGTCGGCCTTGAAACGACCGGTTGGATCGATTATCGTCGATGATCGATGGTAGTGTCGCGTGCGTCCGCGGAGGTGTGGGCGAGCTGGTTCCGGGCACTGGACGACGCCTCGCGGGTGCTGATTCTGAACCGCTTGGCGGTGGCACGGCGGCCGATGACTGTCGGCGCGATCGTCGATGCGGTGGATGTGGGCCAGTCGACGGTCTCGCATCACCTCAAGGTGCTGGCCGACGCTGGGTTCGTGCTCGTTGAGCGGCGCGGCAATACCAGCCTGTACCAGGTGAACGGGCGCTGTCTCGAGTGCTTCCCGTCCGCGGCGGAGGTCGTCATGGGACAGCTCCCGAGCTACGACCCACGCCCGTCCGTGTGCGCCGCCCCGTGGCAGACCGACGCGGCTGAGTCCGGGCAGCCAGACCACAGCGACAAGATCGAGAAGAAGGCGACGGCATGATGAACCAGAACGAGGCGTTGGTGGACGGCCTGAAGGCACACTACGGGGCGGCAGCCCGCACGGCTGCAGCCGGCCGACCGGTTGTTGAGGACTGTGGCTGCTTCACGGCCAGCGAGTGCTGCGGCCCGGTGGTGCGGGACTCGATCCGCACGATCGGGGCGGGGCTGTACGACCCGGGTGAGTTGGCAGAGCTGCCGACCGAGGCGGTCGCGGGAAGCATCGGGTGCGCCAACCCGGTGGCGTTGGCACGGCTGGAGCCGGGCGAGGACGTGTTGGACCTCGGCTCCGGCGGGGGCATCGACGTGCTGCTGTCGGCCCGTCGGGTCGGCCCGCACGGCCGCGCCTACGGAGTGGATATGACCCCGGAGATGCTGCGGCTCGCACGCGACAACCAGCAACGGGCGGGGGTGACGAACGCCGAGTTCCTCGAGGGCCGGATCGAGGACGTCCCGCTGCCCGACGCCAGCGTGGATGTGGTCCTGTCGAACTGCGTGATCAACCTCTCGGCGGACAAGGACGCGGTGTTCGCCGAGGCGCACCGGGTGCTGCGGCCGGGCGGGCGGTTCGCGGTGGCTGACGTGGTCGCCGACCATGACCCCCATCCGGAGCTGCTGGCTGACGACGCGGCCTGGGCCGCCTGTGTCGCCGGGGCCGTCACCCGCGACCGCTATCGGGGCCAGCTAACTGGTGTGGGGTTCGCCGATGTGGAGATCATCGACAGCCACCCGGTTGCCGAAGGGTTCTGGTCGGTGCTGGTACGCGCCACGAAGCCCGAACGGGGCTGAGGACGGTCATCCGGTCCGGGCGCTGAGCGATCTCACCTTGAACCTGACCCCGGTGGACGTGCTCGTGGTGAGTGCCGGGCCCGACGGGGCTGACGCTGGCTGCGCAGCTCGCGTGGTTCGGCACCGCGAGGCCGCGGCGGCGTTGGTCGAAGCCGCGTTCTGCGCCTGTCGGCGACGGCTGAAGACTGACCCTCTATCGACGGGCGGGTTCCCCAAGGGGTCGACTTTCGGCCGTCGTTGACAGCGCGGCCCGAGCCTCCGGCCCACTCCGAGCGTTCTGCGCCGGATCAAGACCCGGCGAGGCTTCTAGGTCGCCGCCACCGTGCTGCTGCTCGGGATCACTCCCGCCTCGGTCGCGGGACCCGTTTCATCGGCGAGATGCTCGCCTCCGGGGATGCATGTCTCCATGAATACCGACGACCGGGGCTACTTCTCGGCGACGGCTGAAGGCGAGCTGCCCCTCGTGTTCGAGCACCGCGGGGTCGACGCCCGCGGGCCTGGCGCGCTGCAGCGGCGAGCCATGGCGGCGGCGTTCGCGCCACCCGAGGTCCGCCGCTTGTTCGAGGCCGAGCTGAGCGCCTGGGAGGCGGAGTGGGCCGGCCTGTGAGCGACGCCTGACCGGCGCTGAAACCCGCAGGCGGCCCGGAGTCGTCAACCCGAACCGACGAGCCGGAGGCCGATCACGCCGCCGACCACGACCACCAGGCAGGTGAGCCGCGCCAGTGTGAGCGGCTCGTCGAAGGCCACGGCGGCCACCACGGTCGTGCCGGCGGCACCGATGCCGGTGAAGACGGCGTAGGCGGTGCTCACCGGGACCTCGGCGAGGGCCCGGGTCAGCACGACCACGGCGGCGGCGCCGAACACGATCACCGCCAGGCTCGGCCACAGGCGGGTGAAGCCCTCGGCCGGCTTGAGACTGGATGCGAATGCCACCTCGAGCGCACCCGCGGCCAGCAGGATGAGCCACGCCATCGTCGGTCCTCAGGCTGCGGCGCCGGCGCGCAGCACTGTCCGCCCGTGGACGAGCTGGCGCGTGACCTCGGCGACCCGCCGGCCCAGGGCTTCGGCGGTGGCCAGGTCCGATGGGGGTGGTGCGACATCGGGCCCGGCGTCGCCGTTGGACTGAGCCATGGCGCCGAGCCAGGCGCCGAGGCGGTTGAGGTCGCCGGGTGATGCGGTGCTGGTGGCCCATCCGGCTTGCAGGCCGAGACTGACCCAGTGCATGCCGTGTTGGGCGGCGAGGACGGCCAGGTCGACGAGCGTGTTGAGCTTGTCGCCGTTGATGGTCTGGCTGTTGGTGAAGCCGGCGGCGACCTTGTCCTTCCAGCCCAGGGTGGCGTAGATGGGGGACGTCGCCTCTGCGAACCGCTTGAAGACGGCTGACGGCGACCCCATGTATGTCGGCGCGCCGAAGATGATGGCGTCGGCGGTGGCGAGCCCGTCCCACAGCTCGTCGGTCAGCGTGTCCACCGGCCACAGGCGACTGGCCGTCCCCTCCACGGTGCCGGCGCCCGATGCCACTGCGTGGGCTTGGCGGGCGGTGTGGCCAAAGCCGCTGTGGAAGGCGACCGCCACCCGAATCTCGTCGCTCATCTCGCGCTGCTCCTGTCGATGTCGGGCCCTCCACTTCCGGACTACAGTCCGGTTATGGCACCCAAGGGTACCGGACCGGAGTCCGGTTCACAATCTGTTCGGATCATTCCTCTCGGCCGCCGTCCGCGATCCGAGCGGTCCGACGCTGCCCGCAACCGGCAGCGGATCCTGGATGCCGCTGCGGCCCTGATCCGCCAACGCGGCGTGGATGCCATCACCATGGACGATGTGGCTGCGGCCGCTGGCGTGGGGAAGGGCACGCTCTATCGGCGCTTCGGCGACAAGGGTGGCCTGGCCGAGGCCTTGCTCGACCGGCGGGAGAGCGCGCTGCAGGAGGCGATCCTGACCGGGGCGCCGCCGCTGGGGCCGGGCGCCGATCCCATCGATCGGCTGCGGGCGTTCTTCGATGCCTACTGCGAGCTGCTGGAGCGGGACGGTCGGCTGCTGCTGGTCGCCGAGACCTCGACTCCCGCCAGCCGCTACCACTCGGGTGCCTACGCCTTCTGGCATGCCCATGTCGTGGCGCTGTTGCGCCGCGCGGGCGCCCAGGTCGACGCCGCGGTGGTCGCCCACCTGCTGCTCGCCGGCGTCGCCGCCGACCTCTACCAGCACCTACGGCGGGGACAGGGTCATCCGCCCGGCCGCATCACCGAAGCCCTCGCCGCCGTTGCGGCGGCCGTTGCCGCGCCACCGGGACCGAGGTGGCGGGGATAGCTGTCGCTGACCCAGGTCGCTCCTCGACCTCAGCGTGCGCGGGTGGTCCGTGTGGGCCGGGCGCCGGGCGGCCGTTTGGCGGACCTGCCAGTCGCGTCGCTGAGCGCACGCTCGAGCCTCGACGTCGGAACCGCCGAACGGGCGAGCGCCAGGACCGCCCACTGGCCTTCGTCCCCGCTCTGCATTTGGCGTCGTGGTGATCGTGCGCAGCGCTTGCCAGCTGAGAGTGCCAGCCCGGCGGCTACGGCGGCCACGGCGATCATGCCGGCGACGGCGATCATGGCTCAGGGCAGGCCGACGGCGGCGGCCCAGTACCAGTCGCGGATGCCAGCGATGCATCACGTCACGTTCGGCTGGTCGGGCGGCCGCGCCATCGTGAGCGCGAATTTCGGGGAGTGTTTCGTCGTTGGGCGCTCCTCCCCCACCCCACGGTCGCACACGTGCGGTGCGGGCCTGGCCAGCAGGCGTTACCCTCAACCGGCGTTCTGGGGCTACCCAGAAGCTGATCTAGGGGCCCGCGTTATGTGACGCCACCCAGTACGCGAGCGCGGGGCGTCTGATGAATGCATGCCACCAGGGCGCCGGGCGATCGGCCAGTGTGACGTCGCACATGTCACACCGCGGGATGTCACATGTCGATCGCCGCCAACGTCCTGTCTCGGTCCCTGGCCTCAGGCGCCGCCGGTTGTCGGGTCGACGATCCCGACGACCTCGTGGACGGAGTTTGCCGGAATGCCGGTTCGCGCCGCGTGCTCTCGGACGCGGTCCTCGCTGGGCGCGATGTAGAGGCAGAACAGTTTGTCGCCGGTGACGTAGCTCTGGACCCATTGGACGTCGCCGAGGTCGGCGACCACGCCATTGCTCTTCTCGCTGAGCGCCCGAACTTCTTCAGGGCCGACGCTACCGGCGCCGGGGATGTCGCGCTCGATCACATACTTGGGCATCGCTGATTCTCTCCTGTGGTTGTTGGCCGGTGGGGTTGTGTGCGCGATGACTCGTGCTGCCGGACTCGCTTCGAGCCCGCCGCGCACGTGGTTGTCCTTCCTGGGGGTCTTTGAGCGGAGCGTCAGCCGGCGAGTTGTCTCGCTGCCGCGACGATCTCGGGACGGTCGCTCTGCATCCGGCCCGCCCACCCGACTTGCTCAAGTGGATAGCCGTTGATGAAGACCATGATGTTGCTTGTATCTGCTAAGCCCTCATAGGCCTCGGCGAGTGCAGCGTCGATCTGCTCCACCATGGTGCGCTTCGTCTTCATGTTGCCGAGTTCCGGGGTCTCGAGGGTCGCAATCGGTCGCACCGGGGCGCCGATAACACCGTCTTGGGCGTAGAGCTCGGGCGGGTACTCGCGCAGCCACACGCGCACGTCGGGAACGTGGTAGGCCTCGTCGGCCGCACGCGTCACGTCCGCGACCATCTTCTTCTTGGCGACATCGGAGAGCCCGGGCGGGCCCTCGATGAAGATCATCGGCATCGCTCATCGACCTCCTGGGATTGACCCCGAGCCTCCTCGGGGAGGGTTCACTGATTCAGATCCGGGCGGCGACGCGAACTCACCGGCAAGACTCCGAGTTGCTGGCCGCCACCCCCGAGCCTGCGTGTCGATCGGAGTCCTCAACGGCTGTGCTTTGCGGATGCTCGGTCGAGACCCAGGGCAGCAAGGTGTCCCGCAAGCCGAAGAGCGCGATCAGCTCCTTGAGGGCGCCGTCGACATTCCGTAGTTGGAGCCGGCAGCCTCGCTTGCGGGCGTTGAGCTGCAGGCGAGCCAGCGCGTCCATCGTGTCGAGCGTCGCTGCCAGACGTGAGACGTCGCACACGATGACCCTCGCCGGAAACCCGTCCAGCGGCGCGTGATGGCCGGTGATCGGTGCGGGCCAAATGCCCTGGGGACTATCGCTTGCGGGACGCTCATCGTCGATCGGCAACTGCGGACCTCCGCTGATGGTCTCTCCTTGTCAGATCCGGGTCGCGATCGAAACTCACCGATTACGCGATGAGTTCGCGCCCATCGCGAGGTCACGTATGAGTGAGGACCCGAGCGCGCAGACCAGCAGGAGGACCCGATGGCGACCCGCACGAAGCATCGTGGATCGGCGGGCGGCAGTGACTGACGTCGTGGCCAACGCGCGGTCTGCCACGGCCGACTCGACCGCGGGTCGGACAGCCGCTACGGCCGAGCCCGGCGCTGTTCCCGTCGACCTGCTGGAGGAGTATCGAGCGGAGTTGAACGGCTACTGCTATCGGCTCTTGGGCTCGCTGTTCGAGGCGCAAGACGCTGTGCAGGAGACGATGGTGCGCGCCTGGCGTGGGCTGGGGAACCTCGAGCGGCGCTCGAGCCTGCGCGTGTGGCTGTACCGCATCGCGACCCACGTCTGCTTCAACATGATCACCGCAGCCCGCCGGCGGGCTCTGCCGATGGACCTCACCGGCCCTTGGACGGGCTCCGCCCCGGTAGGCCGCGCGTTACCCGAACACACCTGGGTGGAACCCATCCCCGATGCGCTCCTTCCTCCATCGAGTCAGGTCGATCCACTTGAGTACGCGGTCCAGCGGGACACGGTGCGCGTCGCGTTCATCGCCGCGCTCCAACACCTGCCCCCGCGCCAGCGGGCGGTCCTCATCCTGCGCGACGTGCTGCGATGGTCAGCCCGGGAAGTCGCCGAGTTGCTCGACACGACGGTCATCTCGGTCAACAGCGCGCTGCAACGAGCCCGAGCCACCCTGGCGGCTCGCCGCCCCACGGCGGGCGACGTGCCCACGGCGCTCAGCGGCGAGCAGAAGGAACTACTCAACCGCTATCTGAGGGCCTTCGAGAGCCACGACGTCGACGCACTCGTGGCGCTGCTGCATCGCGAAGCGACGATCTCGATGCCGCCGCTGCCGGTGT
>Ga0081538_10001637_pt1 | contig 22971 bp, 20 predicted proteins | sample TabmetS5T2R1_FD_71022 | JGI IMG/M metagenome (GOLD analysis project Ga0081538, IMG submission 71022) | Tabebuia heterophylla rhizosphere microbial communities from the University of Puerto Rico - S5T2R1 | ecosystem: Host-associated > Plants > Roots > Rhizosphere ... | reverse complement strand
ACGACCAAGAAGCGTACTGAGCCACCAGCACAGAGAGCACATTACTTGGCGCTCTACGGTCGCCAACGACCTGGGATAACGCTCTCCTGCACAGCGGTGGCCGCGAGATTCATGGTAAGGATGAGGCCAGCTCACGATGGCTCCTCCTTGGGGCGTGGAGCAGCCGAGCCGACTGGATGTGCTTCACACGAAGAGTGCCAGATGCCGGAGCATCAACCAATCGTTGCGACGCCAAGGCAAGAGGTAGCGACTCCCTCCTATGAAGGAACCTTGACGGACGATGTTACCCTGCTATAAAGGAACCTTCATAGCAGAGGAGTCAGACACATGCCCGCCAAGGACCGCAAGCCGAAGTGGAAGCCGGCCCGCGAACGCATCAACCCGGTGGCCATCACCCTTCGATTCGATGATGACGACGGCGACGATGCCGGCGCCGGCTTCGCCTTCAGCCTGTACCTTCAGGAGTACCGCAAAGGCGAGATGGCCGAGGCCCTGGCGCACCTCGCCGAGCTGCACCGGCTGGTCGGATCACTGCTCATGATCCACGCCGCCGAGGCCAATCTCTATGCCGGCCTGACCTGGGAGCAGATCGGCCAGGCGACGGGAACGACTGGACAAGCTGCCTGGCAGAAGTGGCGGTATGCCCCTGGCACCCAGGACCCGATCGGCACGATCAGGCGCCGGGCCAAGCAGGAACGCGCTCGCGCTCGGCCAGCGACCCTGAGTCGGTAGTCGATCAGCAGAGCACCAGATTTCCGTCTGGTGCTCTCAGCTTGTCAGCTTGGTCTGCTCGGTCAACGACGCGGTCAACGTTCTACCTTGTTCTACCTGGTCTTACCTTTACGGTCGGCTTTCCTGAGCTGCGCTGCCTTTACAGGACGACGCTGGCTTTCCGGCCGCCCCCAGACTACGGATCTGGCGGTTGGGGGTTCGAATCCCTCGCGGCGCGCAAACCTGCAGGTCAGTGGCTATCAAGCAAAAGAAGCTCGATAGAACGTTTCTGGCGATGGCAGTCTCCCGTCTCTGCGGTTGCTTTCTGCCGAACGGCGCTTCAGGCCAGGGGTGCTCCTCCAACTGACGAGCATCCAACGTGAGCAGGCTCGACCCGTCTGGAGCCGACCAGGCTGACGCCGAGCATCCGTCTCGTAATCGGAAGGTCAGGGGTGGCGTCGGCCCATTCGCTCGGTGGGTGTGCCGCCCACCTCCCGGCCGGGCTGGCTCGGACACCCGACTTAGCCGGGGAGGTAGATCACATGTGGCATGTCGATGCGGCTGGGCCGCCATTCTCGCGGTCACCCAGTGGTACTTCCTGTCGTCGGGTGGTGATACCAGCCGCGACGCACCCAGCTGGGCGGTCCCTGCCTGTGGGCGGTCGGTCTGACCTATCCGGGCGGCGCGAAGAGCTCCAGGGCGATGTTGTCGGGGTCGCGGAAGGACAGCCCCGAGCCGTAGTGGGCGTCAACGATCTCTCCGTGTGGTATCCCGAGCTCCTCGAGTCTGGCCTGCCACGCCTTGAGCTCGGCGCGGTCGAGGACCCCGAAGGAGAGGTGATCCAGGCCGGGCCGGTGCTCGTCGAAGCGGTCGTCGTTGTCGGATGCGGGATGCTGGTGGAGGCCCAGCAGCGTGCCTCCCGGGAGCAGGTACACCGTATGGTGGAAGCCGCCGGCGTCCTCGTCGAGCACCGGCTTGGCGCCAAGCAGGCGCTCATACCAGGGGACGCTCACGGCCAGGTCGGTCACGGTCATCGCGACATGGGTTATGCCTGGGAACTCGGCCATCGGATCCGATCTCCTTCCTGATGGTCCTGCCGCCCACGGTCAGGGTCGGCGTCGAACTCTCGTCGTTGGCTTGACGCTAGGGGCTGGCCAGCGGCGTGGCATCGAGACAATCACCCAATGGTGGGTCCGAGGGCGTGGGTAGTTCACGCCGCGCTCCCAGATACGAGGGAGCCGGGGTGACAGGGGTAGAGGTCGCGGCCGGGCGCGCTTTACCCCCCCTTGGTCAGCACCCTTCGGTGCCGCGCTGTTTGGCCGATGAAGCTGCTGGCGCTCGGCTCGGTGGTGCCGGGAGGTGAGCGGCGCGTCACGGCGCCGCGGCAACCGCGGCGGCGGTCAGCGAGGTTGCATCCGGGGTTATGAGCAGCCGCGCGATCGGAAGGTCGAGCGCGGCGTGGTACGGCGCCAGCCCGTCGAGCACCTCCGGTCGCGCCGATGCGGCCACGCCGACGCTGCCGAGCGGAACGTTCATGGCTTCGAAGTGCTGACCATGGGCCTCATTGATCTTGCGGTAGCGGCGCTCCTCGTCGCGGAGCCGATGCAGCGAGTCGGCGCCCACGGCGACGCGGACGTAGGAAGCGACGATCGGGGTGGCGCGTCCCGCCTGGTCGGCACCCTGCTGCACCCAGCGGCGCGCCAGGGCGGCTTGGGCGGGCAGCATCCAATTGAGCAGGACGCCGTCGGCGATCGCGCCACCGAGCTGGCACATCCGTGGTCGCATGGCCGCGACGACGATGCGCGTCCCCTCCGGAAGGAGCTCCCGCAGCTCGGCCACGCCCCGCTGCACGAGGTGGATTGGTGCGCGCAGCTGGCCGGACCCGACCCCGATCCAGAGCTTTGCCGGGTCGAGCCCGAGCCGGGCGATCTCTCCCGCGATCCGCACCGGCTGATGTCGGTCGAGGGGAAGCACCCCGACGCCTAGCTCAAGCTGCGGAGCGGCACCGGCGAAGTGCACGAGCGTCTTCAGGCCGGGAGAGGCTGGCTCGTCGTTCGACCAGAGCGAGTGGTACCCGAGCTGCTCACAGCGGACGGCGAGGTCACGAGCGAGTCCAGCTTCGAGGCCTGCGGTGATGCCCAGCCCCCGGCGGCTCGGGGTGGATGTGTTCATATCCCCATCATTTAGGGGAGTTCGAGAAGCGGGCGGTAGTTGGCGTGGAAGATGCCGCGTCCCCATCGGCGCAGTATGAGGTTACGGAGGGCGGGTGGCAGGTTGCGGGTGCGATCCCGGCGGTGCGTCTGGGCCAGGACCCACTGCGTGCGTGAGCGGCGTCGAACCTGGAAGGTCGCCACTGTCTGCGCGATGCCGCGCCCGGAGGCAAGACACTCGGCGAGCACCAGGCCGTCCTCAAGGGCCATCGCGGCACCTTCGGCCATGTTGGGTGAGGTCGCGTGCGCCGCGTCCCCGACGAGCAGCACCGATCCGCGTGACCATCGGTCGAGGGTCACCTCTTCGATCGGGCCGACGTGCACGGCGCTGTCGGGGCCAAGGGTGTCGAGGATGGCCGGCACCGGGGCGGCGAACCCGGCCAGGAGCTCGGCAAGCCGCCCAGTCACGTCGTCGCCCTCCGGCCCGGAGGGGTTGTCGGCTGGTGCGTCGCAGTAGCAGTAGACTTGGCCCCGGCCGACTGGCACGGCCAGGAAGCTGACCTCGCGTGCCAGCAGCACCGTCCACGTGGCCACCTCCGGCGGGCACTCGGTGACGAAGCGCCAGGCGACCTGCCCCACTGGCCGGACCCCGTCGGCACCGAGGACGAGCCGGCGGACCTGGGAGTGGATGCCGTCGGCGCCGAGGACCAGGTCGTAGCAGCCGGCGCTACCGTCGTCGAACTCGACGGTGACGGTGCTGTCCTGCTGGCTGAGCCCCCGCAGCGATACACCCATCCGGACCGGCACGGGATCACCATGGGAGGCCAGGACCTCGTGCAGGTCCGCGCGGTGCAGGGCGTGGCAGGGGCCGACGTCGCCCCACAGGGCGGCGGTGTCGATCTCGGCCAGCAGGTTGCCCCGGTGGTCGCAGAGGCGTTGGTGCGGGATCAGTGCTGCCCGTTCGGCAACCTCGGCGTCCAAACCCAGCGTACGCAGCGCCCGTACGGCGTTGCCCGGGAGGTAGATGCCCGCCCCGGTAAGCGCCCAGGCGGGATCGCGCTCGACGACGTCGGCGGCGAACCCGCACTGCCGGAGCGCTCGGGCGGCGCCGAGACCCGCGATCCCAGCGCCGACCACGAGAATGCGCAAACCGGCACCGTTGCTTCCACTGGTGTCGTGAGTCACCCAGTGTCCCCTCGTCGGTAGTCGTGCTGCGCTGTCGGCACCGTCACGCCTCGACCTGGAGGCCAGCGCCCTCCCTGGCCGAGGTCCTCATCGCCTGTCCCCAACGAGGAGCCCGATCTGGGTCTGATCGAGAGCCCGCCAGGCCGAGGTTCGGCGTGCCGGCCACGGCGATCATTGCTCTCCACTCACGATGTCCGTGGATGGATCGATGTTGTGGTTAGCGCGGAACAGGTTGTCCGGGTCGTAGGTCCTCTTGAGGGCGGTCAGGCGCGGGTAGTTCTCCCCATAGGCCGCTTGAACCCGCCCTGGGCCTTCATCCCCCAGGTTGTTTACGTACACCGACTCCTCCAAGTGCGGTCGCATCGCCTCGAACAGGGCCCTGGTCCACTGCAGGTTGCGGTCCGAGTCGGCCGCGTCGGACCACTGCGACCCGATGAGGAAGTCGTACTGCTCGGCCCGATGTGGGAAGGCGGTGGCCGATGGGGCGACCCGGCTCGCCGCTCCGTGCAGCTGCTGCAGCCCGACGCCGCTGGCGCAGGAGGGCATCTGCGGGAGGAACCGCATCAGGGTCTCGATCGCGCCGTCGGTCACCTCGCGCAGCCAGCCGGACTTCCAGTAATGGCGTCGACCGGAGGGGAATCCCTCGTCACGAGTGCTCTGCAGCACCGCGTAGGGCATGGGCTGGATCCCGTCGTCCACCGGCGACTGGAACCTCCGCAGCGGGCGCAGCAGCTGTTCGCCCTCGGCGATCGGACCGCAGTAGCAGACCGCGATCGAGACCGTGGGCTCCCCGGCCGGGGTCAACCCGAGGGATGCGGCCGTGGACAGCTCGTCCGGGGCCGTCTTGGCGAAGTCGTCGTAGAAACGAAGAACCCCCGGCGCCATGGCCAACGGGTACGACAGGCCGCCGGCCAGCACGAGGTCGACGGGATGAAGTTGGTACTCGAAGGAGGTGACGACCCCGAAGTTGCCGCCGCCGCCGCGGATGCTCCAGAACAAGTCCTCGTTCTCCTGAACGCTGGCCCGCAGCAGCCGGCCGTCGGCGGTCGCCACTTCGGCCGAGATGAGGTTGTCGCAGGCGAGCCCATAGCGGCCGTTGAGCCAGCCCAGCCCGCCGCCGAGCGTGAGTCCGGCGATCCCGGTCGTCGACACCACTCCCAGCGTCGTCGCCAACCCGAACGCCTGGGTCGCGCGGTCGAACTCTCCCAGTGTGAGCCCGGGTCCGGCCCGGACCCTCCTCGTCTCTGGGTTAACCCGGAGGGCTTTCATGGCGGACAGGTCAAGCATGACGGCGCCGTCGCACACCGCATTCCCGGCCACGCTGTGCCCGCCCCCGCGCACCGAGAGTCGGAGGTCGTGTCGACGCGCCAAGGTGATGCAACGGACCACCTCGGAGGCGTCCGCAGGCCGGATCACGGCGAGGGGGCGCCGATCGATCATGCCGTTGAACACGGTGCGAGCCGTGTCGTAGCCACGGTCGCCGGGGCAGACCACCTCTCCCCGCAGGCCGGGCTCGAGCTCCTCACGAACAGCACTCGCGATCCCGCCTGCGTCCACTGCCATCGCGCTGCCCCTCTCAGATGCCGGCCCTTCAGGCGCCAACGAGCAGGCATGAGTATGATGAGCTGGAATGATAAGCACAATCGAAGCTATAGTTGGTAATCATCATGAGCACTACTAGTCCTAGCTACGAGGCGGCCTGGGCCGGTCTGGAGATGCGGCACCTCCTGGCCCTGGTAGCCGTGGTCGAGACGGGCACCTTCAGCGCCGCCGCCGAGCAGCTGGGCTACACCCAGTCCGCGGTCAGCCAACAGGTCGCCACCCTCGAACGCATCGTGGGCACGCCGCTGTTCGAGCGCCCCGGTGGCCCCCGCCCGGTACGGCTCACGACCGCCGGGGAGATCCTGCTGACCCACGCCCGGGCCATCCTCGCCCGCGTCAGCTCCGCCGCCACCGACCTGCGGGCACTGGCCTCGGGCGAACAGGGCGAGCTTCGGGTGGGCACGCTGCCCAGCGTCGGCACCAAGATCCTCCCCCGCCTGCTTGGGACCTTCCGTGCCGAGTGGCCCGGCATCCAGATCGTGCTGCGTGAATCCAGGGACAGCGCCGAGCTGCTCCACACCGTCGAGACCGGCGACATCGACGTCACCTTCATCGACATCGGCCCCTACCAGACGGGGCCGCTGGAGGTCCGCCCACTGCTGGATGACCCCATGGTGTTCCTGGCCCCCGCGGCCGCTCCAGAGGCGGGACAGCGGGCGGTCAGCATCGCCGACATCGCCCACCTCCCGATGATCGGCACCCGCAACCCCGGATGCCGACAGATCATCGACGACGCCTTCCGCCAGGCGCCCGTCTCACCGACCTACGTCTTCCGTTCCGACGACAACCCAACCATCCAGGGCCTGATCGGCTCCGGGCTGGCCTACGCCGTGCTGCCCCTGCTCACGGTGGACGAGCACGATCCACATGTGGCCGTCATCCCTATCCGGCCCGCGCCCCCGCCCCGCCGGCTCGGGATCGCCTGGCACCCGGAACGCCGGCCGCCGCTGGCCCTCTCGCCCTTTGTCGAGGCGGCGACCGAGATCTGCCGCGACCTCGGCGAGCAATGGGCGGCGTCGCGCGCCGCCTGAGCACCCCTGGCCATGCGACGCCTTCGCCACCGAGACGGCTGTCATGGCAGTCCGCGTGGCAGTCCACCAGCCATCACCAGACAGCACTCAGGCGACCTAGCTGGATTCGGCACCTGACCTGAGCAGCACAGACAGCACTCTGGCGTACTGCGTGGACGTAGAGCACCAGCCTACGGATCTGGCGGTCGGGCGAGCTTCGCTCTTCCCATCCCTGGGGTTGCTTCCATTAGTCGGCGGCGCTGAGCAGCAGGCGCCGGTGGACGGCCTGAATCGCAGGGCTGGGTGCGACCCCGAGCTCCTGGCGGAGCAGCACCCGGAGCCGCTCGTAGACGTGCAGCGCCTCGGCGACGTTGCCGCGGGCGGCCTGGGCCTCCATCAGCAGCCGGTGGCCGCTCTCCCGGAACGGCGCCCGCTCGATCAGCTCGCGGGCGGTCCGCTCGGCGGCGGCCAGCTCGGTCCCGCCCACCCCGAGGCTGGCTGCGGCGTAGGCTTCCAGCGCGCGGACCAGGACGTCGGCCAGCCGGCGCCGCCACGCCTCGATCCAGGCGGCCTCGTGGCCGGCGAGGAAGCGCCGCGTGGCCACCAGCCGGGCACCGAGCGCCACGCCCCAGGCCTCGTGCCAGCGCTCTTGCGCCACCGCGGACTCGGCGCGGTGGACCGCCTCCAGCGCCGCCTCCACGTCCACCAGGGCATCCTGGGGGAGCACCAGCCGCAGGTCGCCGCGTCCGTGCACGTCGGCCGGGCGCAGCGCGGTGCGGGTCTTGGACAGCAGCACCGTCAGGGCCTGGTCGGCCCCGGCCGCCAGGCGCTCGCCCCACACCGCGTCGGCGAGCTCGTCCCGGGTGACGGAGCGCTGGCGGTTCACTGCCAGGTAGGCGAACAGGAGGCGCCCCTGGCGGCCGGGGAGCGCCGCCTCCACTCGGCGCCCGCACACCTCGACCACCAGCGCTCCGCACAGCTGGACCCTGGTCGGCGGGTCTGCCAAGGTTGCGCCACCTTCCGCCACGACGACGCGAGTATGCCGACGTCACTAGGAGGCGTCGAGGTTATGGCACGGGTCATCCACTGCGAGTGCGGCTATGTCGCCCGCGGGGCGACCGACGACGAGGTCCTCGACGCCGTCGAGGCGCACGTGCGCGTTGTGCACCCGGAGCTGGTCGGGAAGGTCTCCCGCCAGGACGAGGCCGTCTGGATCCAGATCGAGCCCTGACCGGCGGACGGAAAGGTTCGGGAAAGGTCGCGCCAGTGTTTGGCCAAGCACCCTGCGCCACGATCGCCTCGTCATCGACAACGCGGAGGTGTGGCCATGACGCAGACCAGGGAAGCCGTACGGCGATCGGGTGCCGTCTACGAGCTGGAGGGCACGCTGCTGGAGGTCTGCTCCTGCAACGTGCTGTGCCCCTGCTGGATCGGCGAGGACCCCGACGGCGGCGAGTGCTGGAGCGTCGTCGCTTACCACATCGACCGTGGGCAGATCACCGGCGTCGACGTGTCCGGCCGCAGCGCGGTGACGGTCAACCACATCCCCGGCAACGTCCTCGCCGGCGACTGGGAGGTGGTCATGCTCGTCGACGACGGCGCCACCACCGAGCAGCGCGACGCGCTGGTCGGCGTCTTCAGCGGCCAGCTCGGCGGTCCGCTGGCCGACTTCGCCCAGCTGATCGGGACCGTCAAGGGGGTCGAGCGCGTTCCTATCAGCCACCAGGTCCACGGCGGCACCGGGACGCTTCACATCCCCGGCATCCTCGACGCCGAGATGGAGCCCTACCGGGGCCCCGACGGCAGCATCACCACCCTTCGCGAGTCCATCTTCTCGACCGTCCCCGGCTCGCCGGCCTGGGTATCCAAGGCGGGCCGCAACCGCGTGAGCCTGCCCCAGTACGGGATGAGCTGGGAGTACCAGGGCAGCAACGCCATCCAGGCCGACTGGAGGATGGTGCACGTCGCAGGAGCGGAAGGATCATGAAAAAGCAGCCAACCCGCCGTCGTCGTGCACGTCGCGCCGCAGCCCAGAGCCTGGCGTATGCGGTTGCGGTAGCTGCGCTGGTCGCGGTCCCCGGCGCCGGCCACGCCGTGGCCACCCTGGCCCCACCGGACGAGCGCGTCCTGGAACGCCGGGGCGGGACCGACCACCAGGCAGTAGCCCGACAGGCCGGCCAGCAGGGTGAGGTGGAGCAGCCCTCCCAGGACTCACCCGCGGGGGCCCCGCAGCGGCGGTTCCGGCCCGAGCCCCTGCCTTGGGAACCTCCGCCGCAGTTCGACGACGAGCAGGTCACGCCCGCCCCGAGGACGGCGGCGCCGGCCAGTGGCCGAGGTGGCCTGGTCGTCATGGCGGTGGTCGCCGCCCTGCTCCTGGCGGGTGGCGCCACCACGACTTGGAGGGTCCGCCAGCGCCGGCCGCAGCCCGAGTCCACCGTCTGAGTGGCCGGCATGGACACCGGTCGGTTCGGCCAGACAGGGTCGCCGCATCCATCCGGCGACCCCGTCTGGACCTCGCGAAGGCTCCGACGGCAGATCTCCCAAGCGCGGGTCACGGTCTGGGCAAGCTGGGCGCTGCCCCATCCCACTCTGGTCTGGGCGATTGCGGCCGCGTGGGCCGTGGCGGTCGCCGCCGAGATGACCGGGCGAGGCCAGCTCCTGCACCACGACGCGCTGGCCGGGGGCGGCCTGCCGCCATGGGCCGCGCTCGGCCTGTTCCTGCTGGCCTGGCAGCTCATGATCGTGGCGATGATGCTGCCCTCCAGCCTGCCCCTCATCCGGCTGTTCGACCGGGTGGCCGCCAACCAGCCGAGACCGCTACGGGCCAAGGCGGCGTTCCTGGGCGGCTACGCCGGGGTGTGGACCGGATTCGGCGCCGCCGCCTTCCTCGGCGACCTGGCCATTCACCTCCTGGTCGACCGCTGGGAGTGGCTGGCCGCCCGGCCATCGCTCATCGGCGGTGCCGTCCTGCTGCTCGCCGGAGGGTTCCAGTTCTCCAACCTGAAGGACCGCTGCCTGCGGGTCTGCCGGCATCCCGGCGGGTACCTGTTGCAGCACTACCGGCGCGGTACCAGCGCGGCCTTCCGCCTGGGGGTCGGCCACGGGGTCTTCTGCCTGGGCTGCTGCTGGGCGCTGATGCTGGTCGCCTTCGCCGCCGGCGTCGCCACCCTGTGGTGGATGGCCGCGCTGACCGCGGTCATGGTGTTCGAGAAGACCGGCCAAGGCGGCCGACGCGGCGTGCGACCCATCGGGGTCGGCCTGATCGTCCTTGGCCTTATGCTCGCCGCCACGGCAGCCGGTTCCCCCTAGGCAGGCCAGGAGGACGTCGAGTAGCAGGGAACGAGTGTCATGGCGACCTTCGAGAACAACCCGATCGTGACGGCTTCCGTGCCGCCGCGGCCGGCGACCGCGATCCCTGGCCCGAGAGGCCTGCCGCTGCTGGGTTCGGGCCCGCGGCTGGTGCGCGACCCGCTCGGCACCTACCAGCGCGCCATGGAATGCCACGGCGACATCGTCCAGTTGGTGGCCGGGCCACCGGGACGGCGCATCGTCCTGCACGCGCTGTTCGCCCCCGACCATGTGCGCCAGGTGCTGGCCGGCGCCCGTGGCCACACCAAGCAGCTGCCGTTGTACCGCGAGATCGCCGCGGCCTTCGGCGACGCGCTGCTGACCAGCGACGGCGAGGACTGGCAGCGGCAGCGTCGCATCGTCCAGCCGCTGTTCACCCGCCAGCGGATCGCCGGTTACGCAACGGTGATGGCCGAGGAGGCCGGCCGCCTGCTACAGGGATGGGAGAAGGCCACCGCCTGCTGGGCAGCGACTTGGACGGCGGCATCGCCGAGGTCGCCGCAGCCTTCCCGGTCATCAACCGCCACGTCCGCCGCCGCGTCCTGGCCCCGCTGCGAGCGCCCCGTGACTGGCCCACCCCGGCCAACCGGCGCGCAACCCGCGCCCGCCACCGCCTGGACCGGGTCGTGGACCGGATCGTGCGCGAACGCCGCCGCATGGCGGCCTCGCTCGGCGCCGACGACCTGATCGGCCGGCTGCTGTCGGCCCGCGACCCCGTCACCGGCCAGGGCCTGAGCGACGCCGAGGTCCGCGAGCAGGTGCTGCTGTTCCTGCTGGCCGGGCACGAGACCACCGCGACCGCGCTCACCTTCACCCTGCATCTGCTCGGCCACCATCCCGATGCCCAGCAGCGCGTCCGCGACGAGGTCCAGCAGGTGCTGGGTGGCCGCGCCCCCACCGCCGAGGACGCGGCGCAGCTTACCTACACCACCAGGGTGATTAAGGAGGCGATGCGGCTGTACCCGCCCGCCTGGAGCATCGCCCGGCGCACCGGCCACGACCTCACCATCGGTGGCTACCAGCTGCCCGCAGCCTCAGCGGTGATCCTCAGCGCCTGGGCCATCCACCGCCACCCACAGCATTGGGACCGCCCAGCCATCTTCGATCCCGACCGGTTCACCCCCGAACGTGAGGCCGCCCGCCACCGCTACGCCTACCTGCCCTTTGGCGCAGGCCCACGCGCCTGCATCGGTTCCTCCTTCGCGCTGCTCGAGGCGGTGCTGGCCACGGCGATCATCATCGGCGCCTACCAGCTGCAGACCATCCCGGACCCCATCCCGCTGGCCGCCGGGATCACCCTGCGACCCGCCACCACCGTCCCCTGCACCCTGCGGCCCATCCCCACCGCCCACCGCCCCGACCCGACATGGCCAAGGAAGGGTTGACATCCGCACCAAGCTCGCGCTCGTCATCGTCCTCGCCATGCTGGTCGGCGGCGCCATGGTCGCCACGGTGGCTGCCGCCTTGCCCAGCAGGTCCTCGACCCTGCGGCCCTGGGCAATGGGCAGGGCTTCGCCACCACAGCCGCCGAGACGGCCGCTGACCAAGCCAGCCTAGATCGGATCTAGCAGGGGTCCGTAGTTGGACTGGAAGATCCGTCGACCGAAGACCCGTAGTGATTCCATTGCATTCTGCCTGTCATTCCACACGGCTCGGTCATTCCAACAGTCATTCCACCAGGCGTTACTCGGCCCGACCGGAGCGCACTGGCTGGACGACCCACCTGACCTGAGCTGCAAGGACAGCACGCGCCAGCACGCCGTGGACGGTCCGCGCCTGTCTTGTAAACAGCAGGTTGGGGGTTCGAGTCCACCCGCCAGCTCCAAACACGCAGGTCAGAGGCGATCTGGATCGGCTCTGGCGGGGACTCGGCAAGGTGGATGTCATTCCTCCGTCCACCGTCGCACGCCGAGGACGGAATGCCGGCCGGAATATAGGGGCCCCGTCAGGTGAGGTTGCGGGCCGCGGCCCAGCGGCTCAGCTCACGGCGGCTGGAGAGCTGCAGTTTGCGCAGGACCGCCGAGACGTGCGTCTCGACCGTGCGGGCGGAGATGTGCAAGCGGGCCGCGGCCTCCTTGTAGGTGTAGCCGCTGGCGATCAGGCGCAGCACCTCCCGCTCCCGCACGGTGAGCTGGTCCAGCTCTGGGTCCAGGTGCGCCGGCGGGTTGCCCCTGAAGGCGTCAAGGACGAACCCGGCCAGTCGCGGGGAGAAGTACACGTCGCCGGCATGGACCTGCCGGATCGCCTCGCACAGCTCAGGGCCAGAGATCGCCTTGACGACGTACCCGCGGGCGCCTCCCCGGATGACCCCGATGACGTCGTCGGCGGCGTCGGAGACCGACAGGGCCAGGAACCGCACCTCCGGGTGGGTGGCCAGCACGGCGTCGAGCACGGCACGGCCGCCGCCGCCGGGCAGGTGGACGTCGAGCAGGATCACGTCGGGCTGGAGCGCGTGGATCTGCGAGATCGCGGCGGCGACGTCGCCGGCCTCACCGACGACCTCCATGGCGGGCTCGATCTCGGTGCGTACCCCGGAGCGGAACAGCGAGTGGTCGTCGACCACCAGGACCCTGACCCGCCCGTGCGGCTGGCCGGTCACGCCCGGGCCACCGGCATGCGCAGCTCCACCTCGGTGCCCGCGCCAGGGCTCGTGCGGATCGTGACCGCCCCGCCCTGGCGCCGCATTCGCCCCAGGATCGAGTCGGGGATGCCGCGGCCACCCCTCCCACCGGCGATGGCCTGGTCGAACCCGCTGCCCCGGTCCCGCACGACCACGACCACGTGCCCGTCTCTCACCTCGGTGAACATCGACAGCCGGGCCACTCCGGCGTGCTTGGCGGCGTTGGTGAGCGCCTCGCCGGCGGCGCCGACGACCGCGCGGGCGCGGTCGTCCAGGCGGCAGGTCCCCACCGTGACCAGCTCCACCGACACCCCGAAGCGGTCCTCGACCTCGGCCGCGGCGGCCCGGAAGGCCGCGACCAGGTCGTCCCGGTCGGGGTCGGCCGCCCCGTAGAGCCAGCCTCGCAGCTCGCGCTCGGCATGGCGGGCCAGGCGAGCCATCTCAGCCGGGTCGCCGGTTTGCTTCTGCATCAGCGTCAGCGTCTGAAGGACCGAGTCGTGCAGGTGGGTCGCCACCTCGGCGCGTTCCTCGGCCCGCACCCGGGCGGCCCGCTCACGAGTCACGGTGCGGGTGAGCAGGAACAGCCAAGGGAACACCACCACCCCGACAAGCGACAACAGCCCGGCGACGAGGATTGAGAACATGGCCACGGCCCCCGCCGTGCCGGGTTCTCCCGTCCCGGAGATGGAAATGGCGGCGGCGACCGCCACCCCCGTGCCGGCAAGCGTCCCCCCGACGGCCAGGACGCGCCGCAGGATACGGCCCGCCGCAGCCTCGCCCTCCAGCCGCCTGGTGGCCAGGTACGCCCACGGGCCGACCACCAGCCCGACGACCACCAGAACCATGACGACCAGCACCGGCAGGGGTGGCGGCGAGGTGTGCTCGACCACCCACAGGAAGGCGGCGAACACCCCGATGCCGGCAAAGCCGAGCAGCACGACCCAGCCCGGCCGCAACCGGGAGCCGGCCCGGCGGGGCGGCAGCGTCGACAGGTCCCGGGCGCTGTCGGCGGAGGATGTCTGGCGGTTCACGACCCGATCATAGGACGGGGCGCGAGCCCTACTCGGTGGCGATCGCGCGCAGCACGTTGATGCGGGTGGCGTGGCGCGCGGTCATGCGGGAGGCCAGGACAGAGGCGACGACCGCGACGAGCGCGGTGCCGAGCAGGCCGCTGGCCGACATGACCAGCCCGGCACCGGGGAAGCCCGACAGCGCGCGCACCGCCAGCCAGGCGGCGGCCAGCCCGGCGAGCAGGCCGAGGGTCGCGCCGAGCAGCCCGACCACCAGGGTCTCCGCCCGGATCATCCGGGTGACCTGCCGTGGCTGCATGCCGATGGCGCGCAGCAGACCGATCTCGCGGATGCGTTCGACGACCGACAGGGCCTGGGTGTTGGCCACCCCGAGCAGCGCGATGAGCGTCACGAACCACACCAGCCCCTGCAGCAGGGTGCTGCGGAACGCCGCTTCCTCCTGCAGGTTGGCGAGGTGGTCGCCGAGGGTGTGGACGCCGAGGTTCTGGTAGCGCTTCAGCACGCGCCCTACGCTGCCGGTCCCGTCGGCGCGCAGCAGCGGACCCTGGTGGCTGAGGTCGAGGCCCGGGTCGGTGAGCAGGTAGGCGGCGGCGGTCCGCTGCCGCCCGTACCCGGCGGCGTAGGTGCCCAGGTCCAGCAGGTAGCCGGCGAGCAGTGGCGTGTCGTCGTACACGCCCGCGATGCGGTAGGGGGCGGGGCTGGCTCGGGACAGCTCGATCGTGATCATGTCCCCGGCCTTGAGGGCGTGCCGCCGTGCCTGCCCCGCCGAGACCAGCACCGTGGCGTGGCCCAGCCCGGCGAGGCTGCCGGTGCGCAGCCGCAGCCGCAGGACCTGCCCGATGGCGTCGGGGTCGACCGCGTCGATGGTGGTCTCGGCGCCTTGGACGCGGGCTCGGCCGGTGCGGACCTCCACCACTTGGCGGATGCCCATCACGGTGCGCAGGTCCGCGGCGACCTTGGGGTCGAAGGTAGACTCCTGCCCCACGGCGGTGCCGTGTCGGACGATGAGGTCGGCGTGCACGCCGTCGGTCAGGGCCGCGGACGTCGCGGCCTGCCACGAGGTCGCGTAGCTGGCGACGGCCGTGACCGTGGCCACGGCGACGATCAGCGCCGCCACCGTGGCGCCGGTGCGCCGCTGGTTGCGGGTGGCGTTCTCGGCGCCCAACCGGACGGTGATCCCCAAGAAGTCGATGCGACGCAGCGGTCTGGCCAGCCCTCGCACGACCACCGGAAGCCCTACCACGAGGGCGAGGAGGCACAGCCCGGCCCCGCCGACGACCCTACCGTCATGGGCGGTCGACATCCCGCCGAGGACTAGCGCGGCGCCGCCGACGGCGACGGCCACGGCCACCGCGGCCCGCGCCAGCGGCCCCGACGAGGCCGCAGTCCCAGCCCGGAGCGTACGCAGCGGCGGCGTCCGGCCGGCGCGGAGCGCAGCCGGCAGCGACGCCGCGACCGCCACAGTGGTTCCTATCACGACGGCGAACCCGAGCGTCGCCCACTTCGGCGCCAACCCGGGCGGGAGCAGATCCTTGCTGGCCAGCCAGGCCAGCAGCCCGGCCGCGGCGCCGACCCCCACCGCGACCCCGACCAGGGACGCCACGGCGCCGACGACGGCGGCCTCGGAGACCACCAGCAGGCCGAACTGCCGCGGCGTGACGCCGACGACCCGCAGCAGCACGAACTCACGGGCCCGCAGCGCGGCCAGCATCGACAGGGTGTTGAAGATCAGGAACGAGCCAACCGCGAGCGCGAGAACGCCGAAGCCGTGCAGGACCCCGGCCACGGCCCCGAGAAAGTCGCTCACCCCGGCGCTGTCATCCTGGACGGCGCGGCGAGGATCGACCACCTCCAACCGGTCGCCGACAAGGCTGGCCAGCGGCCCTGGCGTCAGCGCATCCGGCGCGGCGAGCACGTCGACCGAGCTGTAGCCCGGGACGCCGAGCAGCCGCCGCGCGGTCGCCAGGTCCAATACCACCAGCGAGGCCGGTCCAGCGCCGTCGGTCCCGTTGACCCGCACGATCCCACTCACGAGCAGCTCGGTCGTGCTCTGGCCGGTGGCGACCTGGACCTCGTCGCCCACACCGACGTGGTCGCTGCGCGCGAACCCCGCGCTCACGGCCGCCTCGCCGTCACCGGGCGGCTGGCCAGCGACGAGCTCCAGGGGGGATAGCGAGGCGTCCTCGGGCCACGACAGGGCGAGTGACGGGCCCCTCACGCTGCCGGTCACGGGCCTGAGCTGGACCCCACCCAGGACCTTGCCGGCCGCGGCCCGGACCCCGTCCAGGCGACGCAGACGCGCCGGCAGGTCGGCCGGCAGCGCGGGCCGGGCCTCCCCCTCCAATGAGGAGGTGGCGCGCACGGTCGCCGTCGCCCGCCGGGGGGCGAGATTGGCGATGCCGGCGGTCAGGCTGTCGGTGAGCAGCAGCGTCCCGGCAATGAACGCCACCCCCAGCACCACGGTCAGGAACGACAGCGTCAAGCGGGCCTTGTGAGCCCACATCGCCTTGCCGGCAAGGGCCCACACCGCGCCGGCGCCGTTCACGGCAGCAGGTCGTCGTCGCGGCCAGGCTCGCGGCCCAGGACGCGAGCGATGAGGACCACCGCGACGACGACCGGCGCGGCGACCATGGCGACAGCGAGCACCGGCGCGCTTGGCCCATCGACGGGCGACTCCGTGGTCGAGATCAGGGCCAAGAGGGCGACCAGGGTTGCCGCGCAGCCGGCCAGGATGGCCAGGATGAGGACGGCTCTGCCGGGCCGATGCTTCGCTCGGTGCGCGTCGCGGGGGGCGGGTGGGTGGTTCATCGCGCTTCCTTCTCGTGGTCGCTCAGCGTTCCAACGGTCGGATGCGGTCCAGGACGGTGTCGGGGTCGGGTCGGTCAGCTCACCGGTCACCCGGCCGTCGGCGAGGAACACGATCCGCTGCGCGTAGGAGGCTGCCCGGGGGTCGTGGGTCACCATCACGATCGTCTGGCCGGTGTCGCGGCAGGTGGCTTGCAACAGGGCGAGAAGGTCTGCGCCGGTGGCCGAGTCGAGCGCGCCGGTGGGCTCGTCAGCCAAGAGCAGCGCCGGCCTGGTGACCAGCGCCCGAGCGATGGCGACGCGTTGCTGCTGGCCGCTGGACAGCTTCGCCGGCCGGCGGCCGAGCCACGAGGTCAGGCCGAGGGAGGCGACCAGGTGTTCCAGCCAGGCCGGGTCGGGCGTGCGCCCCGCCAGCGCCATGGGCAGCCGGATGTTCTCGGCGGCGGTGAGGGTGGGCAGCAGGTTGTAGGCCTGGAACACCACGCCGATGCGGTCGCGGCGCAACACCGTCAGCGCCCGCTGACCGGCGCCGCTGAGGTCGTGGCCCTGCAGATGGATCTGGCCCCGCGTCGGCCGGTCGAGACCGCCGAGCAGGTGCAGCAGAGTCGACTTGCCCGAGCCCGACGGGCCCATGATTGCCGTGAACGTCCCGGCCCCGAAACCGACCGACACGTCGTCGAGTGCGGTCACGGCGCCGCCCCCCTGCCGATAGATCTTGGTGACCTCGACGGCACGGGCCGCGGCGGTGTCGGTGGGGGCTTCGGCAGCGGCTTGCATCGCGGCTCCTCGTGTGCCGTCCCCGGGGGGGGTGGGCTGCTTGGTGTCGCAGCCACTGTCGGCAGCGCCAAGTCACGGCACATCCGTGAGCGACCCGGAAAGTTCCGGGAGGCTGTCCCGGAGGCCACTCCGGGACCAGGCCGGATCAAGCGGGATCAGTGGGATCAGGCGAGGTACGGGTGATGTCCAGGCGGGCATGTCATTCTGTTTGTCATTCCACCTAGCGCTACTCGGACCCACGGGAGCGCACTGGCTGGACGACCCACCTGACCTGAGCTGCAAGGAGAGCACGGGCCAGCACGCCGTGGACGATCCGCGCCTGTCTTGTAAACAGCAGGTTGGGGTTCGATCCCCGCCAGCTTCGCACCGCGGACGAGGTGCAGACCAGCGAGGCCGTCCCCAGCTCTCATCCTCGGCAAGCGGCGCTGGGATTCACCCCCTCCGAGTGATGTCGATCGCAGCCTGTGGTGAGATACCCGTGGCCAGCCACGATCCATCCGTGTCGCCGGAGGAGTCCCGCCATGCCGCCTGCCCAAGAGGACGAGCAGGTAGCACGTGTGGTCGCCCAGCGCTGGCTCGCGATGAGGCCGCAGCGGTGAGCACCCGCGCGCCCGAGGCCCCGGCCAGGGGGACCGGGCTGGTCTTGGTGACCCTGGCCGCTGGGCAGTTCCTGATGACCCTGGACAGCTCGGTCATGAACGTGTCCATCGCGACGGTGGCCAAGGACGTCGGCACCACTGTGACCGGCATCCAGACCGCCATCACCCTCTACACCCTGGTCATGGCCATGTTCATGATCACCGGCGGGAAGATCGGCTCGATCCTCGGGCGCCGGCGCGCCTTCGCCATCGGCTGTGTGATCTACGGGGCCGGGTCGCTGACCACGGCGCTGGCCCCCAATCTGACCATCCTGATCTTGGGCTGGTCGTTGCTGGAGGGCGTCGGCGCCGCCCTGATCATGCCGGCCATCGTGGCCCTGGTGGCCGGCAACTTCCCTCCGTCCGGTCGGCCCCGCGCCTACGGGCTGGTCATGGCGGCCGGGGCGGTCGCGGTCGCGGTCGGCCCCCTGATCGGCGGGTTTGCCACCACCTACTTCTCGTGGCGGTGGGTGTTCGCCGGTGAGGTCGTGATCGTGCTCGGCATCTTGACGCTGGCTCGCCGTGTGCAGGACGCCCCGCCTGAGGGCGAGACGAAGCTTGACCTGGTCGGCACGCTGCTGTCGGCGGCTGGGCTGGGCCTGGCCGTGTTCGGGGTGTTGCGGTCCAGCGAGTGGGGCTGGCTGCTGCCCAAGCCCGACGGGCCCGAGGTGCTGGGGGTGTCGCCGGTGGTCTGGCTGGTGCTGGGCGGGCTGTTCGTGGTTTGGCTGTTCCTGGAATGGGAGCGGCACCGTGAGAAGACGGGCGCCGAGCCGCTGGTCCGACCCGAGCTGTTCCGGAACCGTCAGCTGGTCGGCGGGCTGGTGCTGTTCTTCTACCAGTACCTGATCCAGGCGGGCCTGTTCTTCACCATCCCGCTGTACCTGTCGGTCGCCCTGGGTCTGTCGGCCATCGACACCGGGATCAGGATCCTGCCCCTGTCGCTGACCCTGCTGCTGGCCGCCGCCGGCATCCCCCGGTTCCTCCCCAACGTCTCACCCCGGCGGGTGGTGCGGCTGGGCCTGTTGGCCATGCTGGTCGGCATCGTGGCCCTGTTCGCCAGCATCGACCCGGCCGCCGGGGCCGAGATCGTGACCGTTCCGCTGTTGCTGGCCGGGCTCGGCATCGGGGCGCTAGCCTCCCAGCTGGGCAGCGTGACGGTGTCGGCGGTGCCGGATGAGGACAGCCCGGAGGTGGGTGGGCTGCAAAACACCGGCACCAATCTGGGTGCCTCGATCGGCACCGCCCTGGCCGGCTCGATCCTGATCGCCGCGCTGACGAGCTCGTTCCTGACCGGGGTCCAGCAGAACCCGGACGTCCCCGACTCGGTCAAGGCCCAGGCAAACGTCGAGTTGGCCGGCGGGGTGCCGTTCATCTCCGACGCCGACCTCCAGGCTGCACTCGACCAGGCCGGCGTGAGCCAGGAGACCTCGACGGCGGTGCTGGAGGTCAACCAGCAGGCGCGGCTGGACGGGCTCCGCGCCGCCCTGGTGGTGCTCGCCGCAGTCGCGCTGCTGGCGCTCTTCGCCGCCCGGCGCATCCCCACCACGCAACCGGGCTCGACCCCCGAAGCTGCAGCCTAACTCCGGGACCGTTGACCGGCGCTGGCCTGGAGTTGTCGGCCGAGGACGGCCGCCAATCCGGGTCGTTGATCTCACCCCCAGCCACGATCTCCGCGGATCTCGGATCTCCGCCTGTGGCTAGAGCACCAGACACACGATCTTGTGCTCGACCCCACTGGGGTTCGTCGAACTGCCTGGCTTGCTTGATCATCCGGTTGATCATCCAGACGATCCGACGGGACCCTACTGGATCCGACCAGATCGACGACCCGTCCAACGTGAGCAGGCCAGATCCGACTGGATCCGACCAGATCGACGCAGGGCACCAGGCTACGGATCTGGCGGTTGGGGGTTCGAATCCCTCGCGGCGCGCACCAACGCCCCAGGTTAACGGCCTGGGGCTGCTTGCTTTTGCTTGCCTCCTGATTCTCCTTGCTCCTTCGGCATAGGCCCGATCACCGGCTGCCGTCGAGGGTGATGACCGGGCTACGACACAAGCTGAAGGCGATACCTGTAAGCGGCAGCCTGCTCGTGCTGCCGCGGTCCAGCGCGTCGGATCGCCGACCGGCTGCTGGTGGCCAGGCTAGAGGCGCTTGTCGTCGGCCGGATCGGCGATGCTCGGCCTGCGCCCACAATGCATCGCTCGAGCCCGGCTGGCGGGGCTCACCAGGAGCCGCCGCCGCCTCCACCACCGCCGCCGCCCGAGGAGCCGCCGCCGCCCCAGGAGCCGCCGCCGCCCCAGGAGTCGGAGCCGCCGGACCCGAAGCCACTCGAGCCTGAGACCGCCGGCGGCGGTGGTGGTGCGGTCAGGCTCGCCGCGGAGGACGACGAGAAGAGCGCCATGCGGGCGCCGAACCGGTGCGGTGTGTAGGACCCGCGGCTGTAGAACCAGGGAGTCTGGGGCGGCGCGCCGACCAGCTCAACCGTCCGGGCCCATTGCTCGGTGAGGCCGAACACGATGGCGTAGGGCAGGTCGGGAGAGAACCGGTCCGCCTGCAGGGCGTCGGCGCGGTCGGCGCCGGCCGTCTGCAGGTAGGCCCGGAAGCCATTGACCCGACGGAGCAGCTCGGCCCCCACCGGCGTGCGCCGGGGCATCCGCCTGGCCCCCAGCATGAGCGCGGGCCCAGCGAGCAGGATCGGGAGGGCCACCAGCCCATAGTCGGCCAGCCAGGCGGCCAGGGCGGTCAGCCCGACGCCGACGACCGTCACGACACGCCCCCGCTTGACCCATCGTCGCTGCACCTCGTCGGGGTAGTCGGTGAACCAGCCCCGGGCCACGGCATCCTGGTACAGCCGCGAGCGGACGAGCCTGTACCGGTGGTAGAAGTCCTGCTTCAACTCCGACAGCCACACCGCCTCCGCGTCCTCGACGCGGCCGTACGCGACGAACAGTCCATCAAAGAGCACACGCTCGTAGTCCAGCAGATGCTTGTCGGCGGCCTTGAGCTTGACCAGCCGCCAGTCGAACTTCTCCCAGTCGTCCGGGGCGTCATCCTCGATCCGCAGGTAGCCACGGACGGCCAGGTCGACCAGGGTGGCCGGGATGGCCACCGGGTTGACGACCTCGTCCACCAGCAACCCGGCCTGGGCCGGGCGAATCCCCTCGGGCGGGACATACTCTGTTACGGCGCCGCCCGCCAACGCAGGTGCGGCGCCCACTCGGCGATCCCGCCCGACGACCCCGAACAGCCAGCCCAACACCAGCAGCACGACCACCAGGACCCCACCGGCCAGCGCGAGTCTGCCTGGGGTCACCGAGAACGCCCGGGCCAGGCTCTGGCGTTCCTCAAGGACCGGCCGTGGGGCCGGCACCACCCCGGTCGGGAACCCCACCACCACAGTGAGGCCCTCGTACGGGTCCAGGCCGGTAGTGGCGAAGGAGGCTGTCCGACCGTCCGTCTCGCTGGAGCCACACGACCAGGTGGCGCCGACCGGCCCGGCATAGCAGGCCACCTGGCCGACGGCCGCCGGGGCCCTGACCGTCACCGACGCCTGCTCGATCGGCACCGCCCAGTCGGCGCCGACGGCGTTCCAGTACAGCTCGTCATGGTCGGGGAACCCATTCAGCGTCCCCCCGACCCGGTAGACAATGCTGTAGTCGTGCCGGCCGGAGATGGTCTGGTCGGGGTCGCCGATGCGGATCCGCCGCTTGGCGTCCACCTCCTCCAGCACGTACTGGACCGGGGTCCCCGGCGATCCGGAGACCTTCAGCACTTGGAGGGGGTAGACCCGGTCGTCGCGGTCGTCGTAGCGGAAGCGCACGGGCACGTCCCGGAAGATGCCGTGGCGCTCCTCGGTGCCGAAGTCGTAGGCGATCTCCTCGGTGACCACCAGCGTCCCAGCCGCCTCGATCTGCAGGTCGACCCGGTAGTCGAGGATCTGCTCGGCGGCTTGGGCCCCGGCCGGGGCAGCAAGCATGGCAAGCACGAACCCGGCCGCCACTACGACCACCGCCAGCCCACGCTGCAGCGACCGCACGCCGGGTCACCTCCTCACTACCGCGCAAGCATCGGTCTGCGCCGGCCGCCAAGCAAGCCCCAAATGACCGCGACATGCCACTCATGCTGCTCGACCCGGCGCCAGACCAGCACCATACCGAGGAGCGCCTTGACACCGGCATCGTTCGGGCCCGAAGGTTGCCAGCGTCACGCCACGCGAGATTGACGGCCTAACCTGAGCCGGTGAACTGAGTCCAATGACGGGGCCATGAGTATGGGAGGCGCGGCCCACATGATCCCGCCGAAACGGGCTCGGCTGCTCGCCGCGGGCCTCCTGGTCGTGGTTGCCCTGGCCGGCTGTCAGCAAGATCGCCAGCCCAGCGCGACCCCGGCCGCCACGACCAGCACCGTGGCCTCGACCACCACCAAGCCGCCCGTGACCGCCGCCGAGCGCGCCTGGCCGGCTGGGGTGGCCAAGCTGCGACGGCGCATGGATCGGGTGTTCTTCGAGTCCCGGGTGGTCCTGACCCAGGCCAAGCTGCGCGAGTACATCCGGACCGGCCGCAGCTGCGCCCCCGGCCTGGCCCGGCTCGGCCTCCCGACGGTGCTGCTGCGGCAGCCCGCTGCCACTGCCGCTCGCGCGTGCGGCGACTACGAGCGTGCCGCCGCCGTCTACCAGCGGGTCGCGCCGCTGCTAGGCACGGCTGCCGTCAGCAAGATCGGGGACCTGCTGGAAGCCGCCGCCGAGCATGAGGGAAGCGGCAGCAATGGGCTCCGCCGGGCCGAGGCTGACGCAAAGGTGATCCTCGCCTGATCCCCGAAGCGCGGTCCGACCGGTTCCTGGACGGCCGCCCCGTCGAGCGGCGCAGCTGTTGGTGGGATCACGCTGAAGCTGACGCGGCAGCGCCCTCGTCCGGCGGGTGCCGCTGCGTGGAGGGCGGAACGCCCGACCCGTGTCCTCGGGACCATCCGGCCCGACCCGGGGTCAAGGTGGAGCCCCCGCAGCCGCCCACGCCACCTGGGGCCGTCCCAGCTGGCCGGCGCCGGCGGCGAGGAGGTACGACCTTGACGCCGGCGCCTGTCGGGCCGGGTGGGAG
>Ga0081538_10001636_pt1 | contig 22973 bp, 19 predicted proteins | sample TabmetS5T2R1_FD_71022 | JGI IMG/M metagenome (GOLD analysis project Ga0081538, IMG submission 71022) | Tabebuia heterophylla rhizosphere microbial communities from the University of Puerto Rico - S5T2R1 | ecosystem: Host-associated > Plants > Roots > Rhizosphere ... | reverse complement strand
CGACGGCCCCCACGCCGACCCATCCCACCACTTGTGGTACAGCGCCAGATCGGTCCCGACCACGAACACATCCAACCGGTCCGACCCCCACGACACCACCGGACCCGACACCGACCGGCCCGCAACCTGCGGGAACGTGTTGCGTGGCCCTTCGAGGCAGGTCTTCATCCGAGTGACCTGGCCATGCGTGAACATCACCATGCAGGGGTCGTCGACGTAGTCCATATAGTTCACGAACAGGTCGCCGTTCGGGCCGTTGTTACAGCTGATGTGTGGGAACGTCGGGCAACCGAAATTCGGGCCCTCCTGGTTGGGGGTGTCATCGACCTCGTCGGAGTCGGTGCAATTGGGCACCAGAGAGTTGCCGAAAATGTGATAGAGGTTCAGCCAGTGTCCAATCTCATGGGTTGCGGTGCGGCCCAGGTGGAAGGGTGGGGCGGCCGTCCCCGTCGTGCCGAACGCGTCGTGGGTGACGACGACGCCGTCGATGGCGGCCGGCATGCCCGGCAACGTCGCATAGCCGAGCAGCCCACCCGACAACAGGCACACCCAGAGGTTGAGATAGCGGTCGGAAGGCCAGGGGTCGGTACCTCCAGTCGCCGCAGACTTGACGGCATCATCGAATGTGAATGATGTCACCGTTGTCTGCCGCCGGGTGATGCCATTCGTTGGGTTGCCGTCCGGGTCGCGGTCAGCGAGCGCGAACTCGACCTCGGCGTCGGCGACAAGACCTGCGAAGGGGGCGGGCACGGTCGACACGTCCGGGTTGGTGGCCCGGAAGTCCCGGTTCAGCACGTCGATCTGGCTGGTGATCTGCGCCTCGGAGATGTTCTGATCGGCGGTATTCCAGACCACGTGCACCACAACAGGAATTCGGACCAGCCCGATGCGCTCCGCCACACGTAAGGCCGCTCGCGTCTGAGCAGCGATCGCCGCTCGGGCCTCACGATAGGAGGGATCCAACTCCAGCAGACGGGCATTGACGAGATCCGTTCCACATCTCCGTCCGGACGGCCGCTCGGGCGGCATCGCGCCGGCTCCGCGGTCGGCCCCCGATCCCCGATCCCCCGGCATCAGGTCACCGCCGGACGTCGCGCCCCCGGCATCATCGTTCATCCCCTGCCCGGGCATCCGGGCATCGTCCATGCCGCTCCCCGGCATCCCCGTGCTGGCCGCGCCAGCATCCATGCCGCTGCCACCCGGCATCTCCGACCCTTGCCCGACCGCGTCGTGGTGCGCCACGTCGTCCTCCTAGGACTCTCTCCCAGTACCTTGGCGGTGTTGGCGTCCGGAGCCATGGGAAGTGCCGTCGGGGTGGGCAAGCCGCGCGACGCCGCAAAAGGTCAAGCCGGTGCGTCCGCGGTGACCGCTCACCGATCCGGTAGGAGCGTTCGCGATCCCCCCCAATCGTCGGTAACGGCCGGAATCGTCGTGTCGCCGACCCTCGGCATAGCATCCTCAAGGACCGAAGTCAGGTCAAGAGCATCAGATCCATCGATGGGGGACACTTTCAGCAAGACGGCGCCTCTCCCGATCCTGCCCCAACCGGCCAGGCCGAAGACAACACTCCGGGCTCTCGTCAGCCCCTGCGGGAAGCGGCCAGCGCATCATCCCGCAGCCACGACATGCCGAGGCCACCGGCGATCTCGGCCGCCTGGGCGAGCAGCTCATGGGCTCGTCGCCGGTCGCCTGACCGATCCCGGGCCAGCAGCATCCTCGCGTAGTGGTGGGCGGTGCGGGCCAGCGCCGGCCGGGTCCTCATCCGTGTCTCCATCTCGAGGGCGGCATCGAAGTGGCGGCCTGCCTCCTCCCATCGGCTCGTGACGGTCGCCAGCTGCCCGAGGAAGTGGGCAACCGGTCCCATGCAGGCGAACCCGAAGCTGATGACGACGAACCGCTGCCTGAAGGGAAGCAACAGGTTGTAGAGCTGCTCGGCGCGGGCGGCGTCGTCCAGTGCCGAGCAGACCTCGGCCAGGCCGGCCGTCATCGCGAGCCAGACACCGTCTCGGGGCAGGTGCGCGAAGCCGTCCCTGGCGAGGAAGTCGAAGTGCGCGCGGGCCGCAGGGAGCTGCCCGGTCGAGACATGGATCATGGCCAGGCTCATCCGCCACCCGGGGACCTCAGGTAGCTGCTCCACGAGGGCGGCAGCGATCGGTTCCAGCTCGCCCAGGCGGCCCTGCTCCCGCCTGATGGCATTGATCTGGGCGGCGACCCCATTGTCCATCTCGCCGGCGCCGATCCCGCCCAGGCGCTGGCGGATGGCCAACGCCTCGTAGCTCAGCCGCTCGGCCTCGTCGAACGCTCCGCGCAGGAGGGCCAGGGTGCTCCGGAGAATCGCGGCCCAGTACTGGTACGCGGGCTGACGCAGCTCGTCGGCCTGGCGCGTGTACTCAAGCAGGTCCCGTTCGGCGCCGGCGACGTCACCTGTCTCAAGGCGGCTGACCAGCTGCCACCGCCTGGCGACCAACGTCAGCTCCTGGGCACCCAGCGCTTCGGCCAAGAGGAAGAGCTCGGTGGTGAGCGCCGTCCGTTCCGCCAGGTTGTCCGGCCCCAGGGTGGCGAAGCACCTGGCGTAGAGCACGGGCGCCAACACGCTGTCCTCGCCGAGCCGCCTGGCCATAGCCAGAGCGTCTGCGCTGAGCCGGGCCCGGCGCTCCAGCGCCTCGTGCTGCTTGTCTGGCGCGGCGAAATACAGTGCCATCGCAAGGCGGCTGAGAAGCATGGCCCGCAACGGTGAGTCTGCTGGCTCCAGCCGGCCCAGGGCCGCTTCGACCAGACCGATGAACTGCTGGACGACGGCACGGTCGGCAAGCACGAGCTCGAACGATGTGCCGAACCCGAGCGCCGCCCGAGCGAACGGCTCCGGGGCGCCGAGGGCCTCGGCCGTCTGCGCAGCCTGCAGCAGGGTCGCCCGGCCCGCCGCCGTGGCGCCTGCTTTCATCTGGGCGTCGGCCAGGGCCAGCAGGAGCTGGCAGCGTTGTTCGGCGTTGAGGGGCTGGTCCAGTGCGACCTCGAACAGCCGGGCGGCGTCTTCGTAGGCCAGCACGCGCAACGCGTACTCCCCGGCGCGGATCGCATACCAGAGCCCTTTACCGCCGGTGGCCGACGGGGGGCCGTGCAGGAAATGGTGGGCGAGCTCGGCCAGCTGGTCACCTGACGCGCTGCCGTAGACCGATTCCAGGGCCTGGCCAGCGCGCTGATGCAGCCGGGCGCGCCGGCTGCCGGCCAGCTGACCGTAGAGCGCGTCGCGGACCAGGATATGGGAGTAGCGATACCGACCCGGACGATGGCGCAACTCGACGAGGAGGCCAGCGGCAACGGCCTCGTCCGCCAGCACGAGCAGCCGGTCATCGCTGATGTCGGCGACCTCGGCCAGGATGGCGAGGTCAAACTCGCGGCCAAGGACCGAGGCGGCCGCCAACACGTCGCCGGCGGCGTCGGACAACTGGGCCACGTGCCCGCGGACGACGTCCAACACCCCCAGGGGGATGTCCTCGATCGGGCCGATCGTCTCGTCAGCCTGGTCGAGCCGACCCTTGACCTGGAGCAGATGGACGAGCTCGCGGACGAAGAAGGGATTGCCGCTGGTTCGCTCATGGATGCCCCGCAGCAGCGCCGTTGGTGCCGGCCGGCCGCTGGCCAGCTCGATGAACAGCCCCACCTCGTCAAGATCCAGGCCGTCCAACCTGATCCGCTGTGCCACCGGCTCCCGAGTCAGCTCGGCCAGCATCCTGGCGAACGACCGATCGGCGGTCTCGGTGTCACGGTAGGTGCCCAGCACCAGCAGGTGGGCCCCGGCCAGCTCGCGAGCGAGGAACCGCAGCAGCAGCAGTGACGGCGTGTCGGCCCGATGCAGATCGTCGAGCACCACCACGATGGGCTGCTCGGCCGCGGCTCGTCTGAGCCAGCCGGTGATCCCATCGAACAAGCGGAACCGGGCCAGAGCCGGCTCCAGGCGAGACGGCGTCGGCAGTCCTGGCAGCCGTTCGGCCAGCTCGGGAACGAGCTGGCCGATCACGGCGGCATCGGCAGCCACTGCCGACGACAATTCCTCGAGCGGACGCTCCGACATCCAAGCTCGAGCGATCTGCACCCAGGGCCAGAAGCTGGGCGCGCCGTCCTCCTCCCAGGCGCGTCCCCACAGCACCTGCCAACCGTCCGCCTGCGCCTCCTCGCTCAGCTCCCGGGCCAGCCGGGTCTTGCCGATGCCGGGCTCACCGGCCACCAGGACCATGCGGCCGTGCCCGGCGCGGACCTCGGCCAGCGCTCCTCGCAGCTCGGCCATCTCGCGCTCACGTCCCACCAGGAAGTTGACCGGCGGCAGGTGAACCTGCCGGTTGATCGTGGCCGTGACCGCTGGCCGTGCACCCACGCGCTCTGGCTGCCAGTCCAGCTCTGGCGCATGTTGAAGCACCGCCTGCTCGAGCTGTGTCAACCGGTCGTCGGGTTCGAGCCCTAGCTCACCGGTCAGCAGCTCCCGCGTCTCCCGATAGACCGCCAACGCGTCAGCCTGACGGCCAGATCGGTACAGGGCCAGCATGAGCTGCGCGCGAAGTCCCTCACGCAGAGGATGCTCGGCGACCAGCGCTTCCAGCTCGCCGATCAGCTCGGCGTGGCGGCCCATGGCAAGCTCGGCCTCGACCCTGCCCTCGACCGCGACCAGCCGTAGCTGTTCGAGGCGATCGATCTCGGTGGTCGCGAAGGGCTGGCCGGTGAAGTCGGCCAGGGCCGGCCCACGCCACAGCTCGAGCGCGACCCGGAAGCGGGCCGCCGCGACCGGCGCATCACCGGCCGCCAACGCCTGCCGCCCCTGGGAGACGAGCCGCTCCAACCGCAGCGCATCCAGGTCGTCTGCGCCGACCCGCAGCAGGTAACCGGGGCTTCGCGTCACCAGCACCTGCGCAGTCGCGCGCCGATCGCGCTGCGGCTCCAGCAGGTCCCGCAGGTGCGAGATGTAGGTCTGCAACGTGCCGATCGCGCTGCCGGGCGGACGGCCATCCCAGAGCTCGTCGACCAGCCGGTCGACGGAGACGACGCGGTTGGCGTTCAACAGCAGGATCGCGAGCACACCCCGTTGCTTGACCCCGCCGAGCCGGAGCCGCTGTCCGCCGTGGATCACCTCCAGCGGTCCCAGGATTCGAAACTCCATCTCGCCCTCCCAGCTGAGGGTAAACGCCCCATTCCGGACTCTCAAGCCGCTTTCGAGGGACTTCCGAGGGGACGGGCGCAACCTCCACGCAACACAGCCAGCTGAAGAAAAGGAGGAGACTGATGCCGTCAACGATTGGCTCGCGCCGGCATTGGCTGTTGGTCGTGCTGGTCGCAGCGCTCATCATCTTGCTCGCTGCCGCGGGCGCCCAGGCGCGTCCCTGCAACAACTGCCAGCACGACGAGCATGCTGGCGGGACGGCCACTCCCGCGCCGATCACCGTCACCGGCACCTTCAGGTACGCCGACACCGCAGGGCTGCGCCCTATCGCCTTCGCCAACGTCGAGGTATGGCGCTTCGCGCCCCACGGGATCTTCAACGTCTGGAGCTGGAGTCACGAGCGCACCGTGACGACCGACGGCGCCGGGCGCATCTCCGCCACATTCCCGTTCGACGTCAGTGGGGTCATCTATGGGCTGCGGGTGTACGCCACCAACTACGCCGCTGTCGTGTGGCCCAACGACGCCGCGCACACCTTGCCGTTCCATGTGAACCCGGGCGAGCCGTCCGGTACCAAGATCGAACGCGCCGCGACCGCAGCCGGCCAGTCGTTGGACTTCTCGTGGGACTTCACCGACGGGTGGACGCCGCAGCATTTCAACCTGGCCGAGAGCGTCCGGCGGGGGTTCGACTTCGCCAGCGCCCGGCGCGACCCCAGAGAGAGCGACCCGATCCCCCCGGCCGGCGTGCAGCCGACCTCGGTGACCGGCAGCTGGTACAACCCGACGGCCGACACGGTGGTCATCACCAGCGGCGCCGTGCTCGCCGACCTGTTGATCCTCCACGAGTACGCGCACTACCTGGAGGACCAGATCGGCAGCTTCCCCTGGATCGCGTCGACCCACGACGGCTGCGTCGCGCGCGACCTGCTCGGCGCCGACATCAGCAGCCCCGAGCACGCCTGGATGGAGGGCTTCGCCAACTGGTTCGCCCAGGCGGTGGCCCGCAACGACCCGGGCGCCGGGCTCACCGGGCTTTCAGGCGCCGGCGGGGGCACCAGCTCCCTCGGGGTGCTGGAGACCCCAGCTTCTGCCACCTGCACGGTCCCTGCCGGAATGACCGGTGACAAGGTGGAGAACCGCGTCGCTGGCGTTCTTTGGGACCTCACCGACGACGTCTTCGACGTTGGCAGCGCCGCGGAGGTGGCCGACAGCCAGGCCAACAACGAGACGACGATCTTCCAGATCATGGATCGGGAGCTGGACGTGCCGCCGCATGGCGGGCCCTGGCCGTCGATCAACACCTTCAGCACTGCCTGGACGGGGCGCGGTCTTGATGCCAACTCGCTCGGCCAGATCAAGGCTCTCAACGGCATCTTCCCCGTGCTCCTGCCGCCATCCGACCCGCCCGCTGAGCCTAGTGAGAACGTGTGCGCCAAGAAGCCTTGGACGCCAGGCTGCTGACCCCCACGCCGGTTCCCCGCCGAACGTGGAGGATCCTGGCTGGGTGGCCGGCGCGGGCGCTCACCTCCCCAACAGGCGACCTGACAGGCTCTCCGGGCAGGAGGGGAGCCCTCCGGGCCCGGGGAGCCTGGTCAGGTCATCCTGGCTACCTAGCGGACACGGGCCAGCACTCCCGGGCTGCCCTCGGGCGGGCCGAAGATGGGCCACGTCACATAGACCGCCCCGTTCTTGCCGACGTCGACCCCGCCCGGCAGCACGAGCTGGTCAGGCACCAGCTCCTGCGGCGAGCGCCCACGCTTCCGGATCCGGAACAGCCCACCCACCGGTGGGTCGACCAGGCCCAGCTCCCACTGCAGCCAGCTCCGCTTGACCAGCTCGACGACGTAGACGCTGCCGTCGGGGCCGGCGCCGAGGTCCACGATCGAGGTGAACCCGTCGGCGTAGCGCCGGCAGGCACCCTTCCTCGGGGCCTCGGGGTCGCAGACCGCGTTCACCGATCCAGGCGCGATCCGCCAGATCTGGGAGGTTCCCGGCGTGGCCGGGAAGCCGCGCAGCTCACCCACGTAGTAGTAGCCGTCGGCTCCGACGGTCACCGAGGTCGCCACCGCCTCCGACGGCAGCGGCGTTCCAGCCGGCGGCAGCGGCTCGCCGTCGACCTCGTCGGGCAGCTCCTCGGGCACCTCGACCACCCGCGGCTTCAAGCGGGCCACGGTGACGATGCGCCCGCTGGGGTAGACCCGCAGCAGGTCGTTGTTGGCCGCGTCCGCCACCAGGGCGCTGCCGTCGGGCAGGGCGGCGACGCCATAGGGGTTGGACTCCTCGGGGAGCTCTTCGAGGTCGTAGGGGTCCGGGTCGGTCTGCTGGTAGGCCGCGATGTCGGCGACCGTCTGCACGCCCCTGGCGCGAGTCCAGCGGTAGAGGGTGGCCGCCCCGGTGCCGGGCTCCCCAGCCACGGTGAGCAGGAACACCTGGCCTCGGCGGCCCACATCGACCGCAGGAGCGAGGAACTGCTGCGGCACCGTGCCGAGCTGCTCGACCGATCCGGCGTGCCTGCCCCTGGTGATGACCTGGCTGAACGACCCGTCGGCCTCGGCGTAGACGACTCGCCCGCCCGGCCCGACCGCGACGCCGCGCGGCCCGTTGAGCCCTTCGACCACCGGCACGAGCCGGCCGCCGCCACCCCCGGCCGCCGCCGACGGCGCACCCGCGATCAGCGCCCCGATGGCGACGACCGCCGCCACCAGCCGTGCCGTCCCCCTCCGCAGCCCCTGTCGATCCGGCATCATCCGCCTCCCCCTTCCATGCGGCGCGAGGGTCAATTCCCTGCGCGGCTCCCCACGCCAACATCACCGGTTGCGGAAGTCAATACGGCATTCGAACCAACAGATCACCACCCCTGCAACGTCCGACCCTTGACGACAGGGCTTCCTGCCGTGGCCGCCGCTCAATAGGCCGCCGGCTGGCCGTGGTCCCAGTCAGGGGCCGCCTGGCCCGAGGGTGCGGGCTCCAGGCGATCGGACTTGCCCTCGGCCCGGAGATGCCGCTCGAAGGAGCGGGCTGGGTCGGGTAGCCTTGGCTCCGACATGGCGGCACCGCAGCACGCCAGTCAGGTGGTGTTGAAGCGCTATGCTGGCCGCCTCAAGACCATCGAGCAAGAGAAACCGCAGGTCAAGAGCGGTTTTCGCGGGACGTGGCGCAGCTTGGTCAGCGCACCTGCTTTGGGAGCAGGGGGTCGCCGGTTCAAATCCGGCCGTCCCGACCACCAACAGGCCCAACGCGAAGGCGACCACCCGCTGCTCAACCAGCACACTGGTCTGATTGGCCATGCGCGGCACCCGCCGCTCCCGCGGGCGCGGGATCTCGGGGCCATAGCGGTCCAGCTGCCGCTTCCAGCGGTAGTAGGACGAGGGGTGGATGCCCATCGCCCGACAGGCCGCCCGCGCGTTGCCCAACTCAGTGGCGACCGCGAAGGTCCGTAGACGGAAGCGGTACAAGTCTAGGTGCCACCGGTTTTGCGGGAACACTTTGGCGGCTGTGCACGTGTTCTCCTAGACCGGCGGGGCACGAGGGAGTGGTGGCGACCGTAAGCGACGACTTCGACGCCTTCTATGCGGCCAGCTACGGCCGCCTGGTTGGCCAACTCTTCGTTGTGCTCGGTGATCTCAACGAAGCCGAGGATGTGGTGCAGGAAGCCTTCACCCGAGCCGCGGGCCGCTGGTCGCGGGTCCGCAGCTACGAGGCGCCGGAGGCGTGGGTGCGCCGGGTAGCGCTGAACCAGGCGTTCACCGTTCTGCGTCGCGCCAAGCGGCAGCTGCGCCTACTTGGCCGGCTCGGCCCGCCACCAGAGGCAGCTGAGATGCCGTCGGATGTGGTTGACCTGTTGGCGGCGATGCGCCGGCTGCCGGCCAACCAGCGGGAGGTGCTGGTGCTCCACTACCTCGTCGAGCTCACCCTCGACGAGGTGGCCAGGCACCTGCGGATCCCGGGCGGGACCGCCAAGAGCCGGCTCGCCCGGGGACGGCGCGCCCTAGCGAGGGCGCTCGGCCTCGACGACAGCCGAGAGGATGTCCATCGTGCTTGACGACCGCTTACGCCAGCAGCTGGCCCGCGCCGCCGAGCACGGCGCCGAGGTGGCTCGCCCGCCCGAACCTGCGGCTATCCGTCGCCGAGGCCGGACGCGGCGCTGGCGCCGAGCCGCGGTCGCCGTGGCCGCGGCCTGTGCGCTCACCGGGGGCGTGGTCGTTGCCGGCACCGGCGGTCGGCCAGAGCCGGCCGGCCCTGCCCGTACGCTCGGCACCGCACCCGCGTCCTTCGTGGCTGTGGTCGGCGGCCGCGTGGCCGTGGTCTCGACCGCCAGTGGCAAGGTCGTCCGCTACCTCACCCAAGCCCCGGCCACAGCGCCTCCGCGACGTAGGATCGCATCAGCGGAGCGCCTCGGAGAGCAAGGAACGCAAGCAGCCGCTGCGCTCCAAGCGGCGACGAGATCGCATCACCAGAACGGCCAGTTCTTCTTCGCGCTGAGCGAGGACCGCGACACGGTCTGGTTCTCTGACGTTGATGTCTGCAGGCACTCGGGCATCTACCGCGTCTCCTACCAGGGTGGAGCGGCCGTTCGGGTCGACCGGTCGGCCAACGCCGAAGCCCTTACCGTCAGCCAGGACGGGTCCAAGCTCGTCTACCGTCCCCTCGGCTGCCACGGCACCTCGCCGGCCTTCGCCGTCCTGGATCTGCGCACCGGCAAGACGCGGACGTGGGCATACTCCCAGCGCGGCGAGGTGCTGGGACCGATGACCTGGAGCCCGGATGGCCGCCACCTGGCCTACACCGAGTACTTCGGCAGCAGCGGGAAACTGAGGAGCCGGGCATGGCTGCTGGACACCACCGGCCCGGGCAGATCGCTCGCGGTCAGCCAGCCCCTGCCGCCACCGGACAAGGGCTGTGAGATCCGCGACCTCGCCTGGCAGCCCGGCACCGGCCGGCTGGCCATCAGCGAAGCCTGCCCGACCACCCATCAGCTCGTTGTTGTCAACAGACCGGGCGGCAAGGTGCTCTCGCGACCCCTCCGGGTCGACCAGAACTTCGCCGGCCTCGACTTCGACCCCAGTGGCCGCCACCTGCTGTACACCACCGGAGCCCCGACCACGCCGTTTTCGGCCCGGTCGGCCTGGCGCTGGGACGGCACCCGGGCCGTGGAGATCGGCAGGGGCTATGGCATGCCGGTGTGGTGACTGGCGGGTTCAAGCTCCCCACCCGGCTACCGCGAGCCCCTCTGGGCTCTTGCCAACGAACAGGACGGGCGGTGCCTGGCCGGCGCCGCCCGTCCGCTGGATGGACTGCCTAGCCCTGGACCTCTTCGACCGCGATGATCTGGTCGCACTCCAGGGCGGTGTCGATGCCGCCCGCGCCGATACAGCGATCATTCTCGGCCGGTTCCGCCGGCACCGGCGGAGGTTCGGAGTCGGGCGGAAGCTCGCCGGCCAGCAGGTCGTCCCCCGGACCGCCGAATACCAGGTCCCGGCCGAACCCGCCTGATCTGGATTGCGCCGACGTCACGCTGGAGGGACCGGCAGGCACCACCACGGCGACCAGCCCGCGGCCCCGAGCTATCCTCATCAACCGGTCCGTCCGCAGTCGGACCCTTACACTCGGGATGGCTGGACAAGCAGCTGTTCGGACTGTGGATCCCTGCTTTGGAGACGGCGGGAGGTCAACAGTGGAGGTTCCAGGACGGTCCTGCCCGCTGGCCTACCGATACCGGCCGGAGGCACTCGCCCAGCCGGCCCAGCTGGAAGCCGACACCCTCTATGTCGTCGGTGGCCTGTACGGCAACCCCGCCGCCCTTCAGGCCCTGCTGGAGCGGGCCGACCGCGAGCCCGGCGGCCCGCCCGCGATCGTGTTCAACGGCGACTTCCACTGGCTGGACGTCGACCCCGACGACTTCCGGGCGATCACCGAGACGGTCCTGGCCCACCACGCCAGCAAGGGCAACGTCGAGGCCGAGCTCGCCTCGGATGAGGACGCCGGCTGCGGTTGCGCCTACCCCGACTACGTGACCGACGAGGTCGTCGATCGCTCCAACCAGATCATGACCCGGCTGCGCGCCACCGCCGCCCAGTTCCCCGAGCTGGTCGGCCGCCTCGGCGAGCTGCCCCGCTACCTCACGGCCGGCGTGGGTGGGCAGCGGATCGGGATCCTCCACGGCGACCCGGAGTCCCTGGCCGGCTGGCGGCTGGCTCTGGAGGCGATGGAGCCTGGCGACCCGCTGGTGCGCCGCCAGGTCGGCTGGCGTGGGCAGGCAACCACCGCCGCCGACGTGCTCGACTGGTCTCGTCGGGCCGATGTCAGCGTGTTCGCCAGCACCCACACCGGCCTGCCGTACGCTCAGGACCTGGCCGACCACGAGGGCCGGCGCAGGCTGGTGATCAACAACGGCTCGGCCGGCCTGGCCAACTTCACTGGCACTACCTTCGGGGTCATCACCCGCCTGTCGGCCAGCCCGCGACCGCCGGTCGACAGCCTCTATGGCACCACGCTCGACGGCCTGCGCTGCGACGCCGTGCCCCTGGACTTCGACCCCGCCTGGTGGACGGCCCGCTTTCTGGCGCAATGGCCGGAAGGCAGCCCCGCCTACGACCGCTACCAGCAGCGCATCAGGAGCGGCACCCAGCTGCGGCTCCACCAAGCCGTCCGCGGCACGGTGACGCAGACCGCCGACAACTGAGCTCTCTCCAGCGCCTCACCGCGAGCGTTGTAGCTGTGCGCCCTCGGCATGGCGGGGATCTGGGTGGCGAGGCGCTCGAACTCGCCCGGCAGCGAATCGGTGGTCGGGGTGAAGACGTGGCCGTTGGGACAGTGCGTCCGGAGGTGTCCGACCGGGCCGCTGGTCGACGGCCAGGTCCAGCGGTCGACAATGGTGGCTTGGGCCGGGCAGGCCGGCTCGGGGCAGGGGATCGACTCTGGCGCGGACTGGGTGTGCATCACTCGCCCCTCTGTGGTCGGGTTCGCAAGTGCAGACGAACCCGCTCCGCAAAGGACGCACAGTTGCCCGTCAAGCCTGACCGGCTCGGCGTGAAGACCTGGTCGTGCTGAGGGCGCCTAGCGAACGGTCCTCATCGGCATCCGGAGCGGCACCGCAGGCTCCCCGGCGCCGCGGGGTCGTCCTCGCAGCTGGCACCGGGCTCGTAGTCGCTGATGCCGCCGCCGGGGCTGGTGTGCACCCGGCAGCAGTCGGTCAGGAGCCCGCGGCTGCGGTAGTGGTCGATGAGCACGTTGCGGGCGACCCGGTACAGCCTTGCGGTAGGTGCTCCGTCACGCTGTCGCGATGTTGGAGCAGCCGGAGCAGGACCTCTTGGGTGAGATCGTCGGCGACCTCGGGGCTCTCGACCCGGCGGGCCAAGAAGGTGCGCAGCCGCGCCCGCACGGCACCCAGCGCGTCCTCGCGGGCGCTCTCCAGCTCGGTGGGCGTGGCGGTCATGGTGCTCGCGGCCGCCAGGGGCGGCGGCGCCGCCGGCGTGCCGCAGGATCGCTTCCACGATCAGCCCCAGCGGCGGCTCGTGGCTGCGCTCGCCCCACCACAGCCAGTCTCGGCAGTCGACGCCGCCGTTGCAGGCGCGCACCGCCGCCAGGCGACTGGACGGGTGGCCCGGCTGGGCACCCGCCGATCGTTGCCGTGCGTCGTCGCCGAGCCGACCAAGGCTCGGCCCCGGCTCGAGCGCCTCCTCCTCAGGGGGGCTTCGGCCCCCGTCACCATCGATCGATGACACATGAGGAGCGGCAGCAGCAGGGCGCGCTCAGGCAGGCGAGGTCTCGGCCAGGATCTCCAGGCACAGGTCCAGGCACTCGTCGCAGATCCGGGGCAGGTCGCCGAACTTGCCCGCAGACACCGACAGCCCGCTGGCGACCACGTGCCCGACCTTCCGGGCCTCCTTGCCGCAGAAGCTGCACCGGGCCTCCGACCCCGACGGCTCCAGCCGCATCCGCCCCTCCGCCTGGTCCTCGACCGCCGCGCCGGCGGCCAGCCGGGTCGCCTGGTTCACGCACCGGTCGCAGATGAACACCGCCGGCCCGGCGATCAGCTTGGCGCACACCTCGCGCGGGCGGCCACAGAACGCGCACGGCCCCACCGGCCCCGACAGCAGTTGCGTGCGCCGGCGCCACCACCGCCGGGTCGGCTCGGCCTCGTCGATGATCTGGTGGACCCGCTGGTGGCTCATGCGCAACGCCTCGGCGATCTCCCGCAGCGACGCGCCGGCGGCGTGCAAGCGGCGGATGGCCTGGTGATAGTCCACCTTGGCCCGGTAGGCGGCATGCTGGGCCACCGCGAGGTGCTCCTTCGCGCGCTCGGCCTCGCGCACCAGCTCCCGGTCAAGTCCCATCTGTCTAGTATCACTAGACAGATGGGGATCGTCCAGCCCAGCCAACAGGAGTTGTGGGTGAGCCCTTGGTCGCGGCGCCTCCTGCTCGGCTATTGGGCCTGGCCTTCACCTCCTTGGCGGTCGAGCTGCTCGAAGCTTCGGCGGTAGTCGGCCAATGGCTCCAGCCCGACTTGGCGGCGTCGGTCATCAACGTGGTCGGGATCGGCCAGCGGCCGTGGCTGCCAGCGACCGCCGGCCAACATGAACTGGGTGCCGTACAGCTGCTGGTGGCCCTCGGCCAGCAGGACGCGGTCGGTCAGATACGCGTACTGGCGGGCGTCGGCCTCCCCCGCCTGGACAGCGTGGCCCAGCAATTCCAGGCAGGCGCGCTGGAAGGCCGGGTCGTGGTCGGCGTGCTGGACCAGCAGCCAGGCCGCTTGGGCGCCGTCCACGCCGACCAGGCTGCGGCCCGGCCAGCCGCACGCGGCGATGATGGCCTGCATCCGGGCGGTGTTGGCCGCATCCACTGCTCGGAGGTGCTCGGCCGCGGCCAGCTCCTGCTCGGCCATGGGGCCGTCACGGCCTGGATGGCAGTCCAGGAGCTGGCGGGCGTCCTGGTCGGCGGCGGCCAGGCGCAGCAACTCCTCGCGCAGGCCCGGATCCACGGCGCTCATGCGGATGGGGCGGTCAGGCGCCGGCGGGGACCAGTTCGCTGAGGAGCTGCCGAACGCGGATGTCGATGTCGTCGCGGATGCGGCGCACGACCTCCACGGGCTGGCCGGCCGGGTCCTGGAGCTCCCAGTCCTCATAGCGCTTGCCCGGGTAGATCGGGCAGGCATCCCCACAGCCCATGGTGACGACCACATCCGCGGCCTTGACGAACTCGTCGGTCAGGGGCTTGGGGAACTCCCGGGACAGGTCGATCCCCACCTCGTCCATCGCCGCCACCACCGCCGGGTTGATCTGGTCGCCGGGAGCGCTGCCGGCCGAGCGGACATGGACCCGGCCCTTGGCGCGGTGGTCGAGGAGGGCGGCGGCCATCTGGCTGCGGCCGGCGTTGTGGACACAGACGAACAGGACCTCGGGGACGTCTTTGATGATGGCTCCTTCGGCTTGGGCGAGGGCGCGCAGCTGCTCGCGGGAGAACCGGTGCACGAACAGGGGGATGAAGTCGACGACCCGGGCCCCCGATAGCCGGTCGATGGACTCATTGACGTAGCGCTCGATGGTCTCCAGCGAATAGATGCCGCGGAACTCCTCGTGCAGGGCCTCGATCGAGCGGGCGAAGGTCTGGCGGCTGATCGGGTCCAGGGGTTGATCGCGGGACGGCATGGGCTGGCCTCCTTGGGGCACAGCGGGACGGGCGGCAACCGCTGGCGCGGTGTTGGCGCCGGGGACCTGGCGGCGGCAGGCGGTCCCGCTCGGGGCCGAGCGGGCGACCAGGCCGAGGGTGGCGGCCAGGTGGACCAGGGCGCCGGGCCGGAGCCGGTAGTAGGTCCAGTAGCGGTAGCGGTCGGTCTCCACCAAGCCGGCCTCGCGCAGGACCCTGAGGTGGTGGCTGACGAGGGGCTGCGCGGTCGCCAGCTCCTCGGCCAGATGGGCCACGCACAGCTGCTCAGACGCGAGGAGCTCCACGATGCGCCAGCGCAGCGGGTCGCCCAGCGCCCGAGCCAGCTCCATCGGCAGGGCCTCGCGGCTGGCCGGCGAGCCGGCAGGTATGACCGTCGAGGTAGCCATCTAGATCAAGATAGATTGATCACAACACTTGGGGCAAGTTGCAGCGCGCGGCCACACACGATCGCCTTGTTGGCCTCGGTCGCCATGCCTGCTCCAGTTCGGTGTGGTTGGCTCTCGCTAGACCGCCCGCAGTGCGGGTCGGGTTGGAAGCTGGCCACGAACCCAGACCAGCCAGGCCCCGCCGATCTCGTCCACGGCGGCCCGGTGGACCGGGCGCGGCGTCGCCACCGCCCGCTCCACGCCGCCGGGTCGGTGGGGGGTCAGTGGTGGTCGCCATCGGTGCCTCCGGAGCCGGTGACCTCCAGGACCGGCAGCGGGCAGCCCAGCCCGCAGGAGCAGTCGGTCAGCGAGTCGCACTCGGCGTCGAGCACCGCCACCAGGGTCTGGCGCATCTGCTGCAGCTGGCCGATCCTGGCATCGATCTCGACCACCTTTGCCCGGGCGCGCTGGTGCAGCTCCTGGGTGCCTCGTCGGTGCTCCGACAGCTCGAGCAGCTCCTCGATCTCGGCCAGGGTGAACCCCAGGCGCTGGGTGGCCTTGATCGCGCGCAGCAACTGGACCGCGTCCTCGGAATACTCCCGCTGCCCGGAGGGCCGCCGGGCCGGGGCGGCCAGCAGGCCGCGGCGCTCGTAGTAGCGCAGGGTCTGGACATTCACCCCGGCCCGTTCGGCCAGCTCCCCGGTCCGCAATCGCTGGTCGCTCATCGACCGCCGCCGGTCACGGCGCAACCCCTGGGGCTGCCAGCTCGGCCAGGCCGGCCAGGGCGTCCAGGGTCGGGGCGGCCTCGGCGGGGACCTCCAGGTCGGCCACCAGCCGCCCGTCGCCGGGTGTCAAGGTGAAGCTCATGAACGCGCAGCAGCCCTGCTCGCGAATCAGCAGCTCGCGCACCGCCTCAGGGTCGGCGTCGCCGGTCAGCGTGAGCCGCAGCCGGGTCGACTCGGGCCGCTCCAGCTCGGCCACGTGCTTGAAGACACCGTGGCGGAAGTCGTCCAGGCGGCCGGCGTACTGGTTGGGGTGCAGGGTGCAGGCGATCGGCCCGTCGGGAGCTGGAGCTGGACTGTGGATCGGGATCCTGGTCTGGGACATGCGCCACCTCCATGGGTTGGTCGTGGCGGCTCCGGGATCAGCACCGCATCGGCACGGTAACCCTGTACCTAGGTACCGAAGTCAAGCCCTGGCTCGCCAGCTGCTAAGGGTCCCGTCGCCCGCGGCCGAGGTGGCGTCGGCTGGCCTGGTGGCCTTGATGATGGCCGAGTGCAGGCCGTCACCGACCTGGTGGGTGAAGGTCACCGACACCTCAGCGAAGCCCGCCGCCGCCAACCCGCTCTCGTACTCGGTCTTGGTGAGGGCGCCGGCGATGCAGCCGACCCAGGCGCCCCGCTCGGCCCGCTCCTCCGGCGTCAGGTGGTCTTCGGCGACAACGTCGGTGATCCCGATCCGGCCGCCGGGCCTCAGGACCCGGTGGGTCTCGGCGAACACCGCCGGCTTGTCGACCGACAGGTTCACGACGCAGTTGGAGATGACCACGTCCACCGTCGAGGCCGGGAGGGGGATGGCCTCGATCTGGCCCTTGAGGAAGTCGACGTTGGTGGCGCCGGCCTCGGCGGCGTTGCGGCGGGCCAGGGCCAGCATCTCCTCGGTCATGTCCAGCCCGTAGGCCTTGCCGGTGGGGCCGACCCGCCTGGCGGAGAGGAGCACGTCGATGCCGCCGCCCGAGCCCAGGTCCAGGACCGTCTCGCCCTCGCGCAGCTCGGCCACCGCGGTGGGGTTGCCGCAGCCCAGGCTGGCCAGCACGGCGGAGCCGGGCAGCTGGTCGCGGTCGAGGGCGGCGTACAGCTCGGCCCCGAAGCCGGGCTCCTCGGCGGTCGCGGCGCCGCCGCAGCAGCCGCCGTCGCAGCCACAGTCGGCCGGCTGCCCACACCCACAGTCGCCCTGGTCGCCGGTGACCTTGGTGGCGGCGGCCGCATAGCGGGCCCGGACCTGCTCCCGGAGGGTGTCCTTGTCGGTCTGCCGGGTGGTCATCGACCGGCTCCTTGGAGGTCGAGGGCGGCGGCCAGGCCGCCGAGGGCGTCAGCTCGCAGCGAGTAGTAGGCCCAGGTGCCGCGCTGCTCGCGCTCCAGCAGGCCGGCCTCGACGAGCTTCCTGAGGTGGTGGCTGACCGTCGGCTGGCTGAGCCCGAGCGGGTCGGTGAGCTCGCAGACGCACACCGGGTCGGGGCTGGTGGCCAGCAGGTTGACGATCCGCACCCGGTGCGGGTCGGCCAGGGCCTTGAACAGCCGGGCCGTCGCCTCGACCTCGGCGTCGGTCAGCGTCGGCGCGCCCAGCGGGGCGCAGCAGGCGGCTGCCGTGGCGGTCGGGTCGGCTGTGGTGGCGGTCGCCATCCAACAGATCCTCTCATATCGACGAACGTCGATACGAGGATGCCGGCATGCATCGACATCTGTCAATCAAACGTCGGGGTCGCCGGGTCAATCCGGCCGTCCCGACCGAGGGCATCAGTCGGGCTCCGGTGGTCTGGAGAGGACCCCGGCGGCGATGCCGGCCAGGGCGGTGAGCAGGGTTGCGGCGATGGGCGCGACCATGGCGCCGATGGGGAGGCGGGTCGGGTCCGAGCCTGTCTCCACCACCGGCAGGGTGATGCTCAGGATGGTGGCGATGAGCCAGACGGCGAGCGTGGCCACCGTCAGGCCGATCCAGAAGGGCTGGCGGGCCGCGTTGCCGCGGAGCCTGCCCATCGCCCAGACGAACGCGCCGGTGGCGACCAGGCCCCACACCCAGGTGCCGAAGGCCGCCACGGCCAGATGCTGCTGCTCGCTGCCGGTCACCATGTCCGGGGCGAGCAGGCTGATCAGGGCCACCGCGACCCAGATCCCGACGATCCCGGCCACGGTCCACAGCACCCACGACCCATCGGCCGTCGCCATCTCGCTGCTCCCTTCAGTCCTGGTGGAGGTTGACGAGGTTGCCGCAGGTGTCGTCGAAGACCGCGTCCATGCCGCCGTAGGGCATCCGGGCCGGCTCCCTGACGAACACCACGCCCTTGGCCTTGAGCCGCTCGGCGTCGCGCTGGCAGTCGTCGGTGCGCAGGGAGAACACCGGGCGGCCCTGCTCGCGGCTGGCCTGGCGGAACGCCCGGGCCGGCTCGTCGGTCAGGTGCAGCACCAGCTCGACCCCGTCTGGCTCCTCCGGCGACACCACCGTGAGCCAGCGCTCGCCGGGGCCGTAGGCGGCGCTGGTCTTGACCTGGAGGCCGAGCACCTCGGTGTAGAACCGCTCGGCCCGGTCCTGGTCGTCCACGAAGATCCCGGTCAACCCGATCCGCATCGTCCATTCCTTCCTCGGTCGCGGGGGCTTGGACTCCTCCGCCAGCTCGGAGACCACCCTGAGCAGCTCCAACCAGCCGTCGAAGCGCAGCGGCTCGCTCCCTTCGGTCGCCGCGGTCCCGGACAGCGGTTGGGTTGTGTCGATCCAGACGCGGATCAGCACGTCGGCCGCTTGTCAGGGTTTCCTCGACCGTGCACCGCGGCTCCTTCCCGTTGCGGGTCCCGCATGCGCCGGGTGGGGCGTTCCGTCCGGGTGCACGGTTGTTCAGGCCGGGTGTCGATGGGCCCTGGTCAGCGCTCCCAGGCGATCGGGGCGCGCGGATCCGGGGTGTAGGAGCAGTAGCGGCCCGTGCGGATGGTGGCGGCCAGATGCCGGCCAAGCGCGGGGTTCTGGCGGGCCAGGTTGGCCACCGCCGCCCGGATCGCCCTGGTGGCGTTCAGCCGGGCCCGCTCGGCGTGGGAGGCGGCCCGGCGGTCGCGGCCGCCCAGCCCAACCGCCCGGGCCAGCTCCCCTACCAGGAAGTCCATCTCTTGCCGTGCCTGGGTGGCACGAACAGCGTCGCTGAAGCCCTCGGCCTCCTCCAGCTCGGCTCGGAGCTCGACGAGCCGCGCCTGGTAGGCGGCCTTGGCCTGGGCGTCCAGCAGCGCCCCCGCATCCCCAAGGTCCGGGCGCACCGCCAGCTCGCCATCCCGGGTCCGACCCCGTGGCCCTACGGGCGCCTCTTGCGCTGTCTCGCTCTCGGCCGCCTCCAGGTCGAGGGCGTGGAACTCCCGGCCGGGATCGGCCAGCAGCCGGGCCAGGTGGCGCAGTCCCTTGGCATCGCGCAGGCGCACCACCGAACCGTCGAAGACGACGGTCCAGTACTCCCCCTCCCGACGGAACACGTTCCTGGCCACTTCGGGTGCGGCGGCCTCCGTGCCGATCCCAACCGGGGATGGCCCGCCGGCCTGGGCCGCTTGGAGCGTCCGGATCCCCTTGGCCACGGCGACCATCCCCAAGGTGTCGGCCGTGGCGAGCGCCCGATCCAGCAGCCTCTGCGCCTGGCTCCGGTCCGCGACCTGGCCCCGAGCCAGCAGCATGCGGGCGTGCTCGTAGCGGGTGCGGGCCAGCAGCGGTCCGGCCTCCAGCCGCTCATGGACCCGGATCGCCGCCTCGAAGTAGCTGGTGGCCGCCGCCCACTGGGCCGTCACGGTCGCCAGCAGGCCCAGGTAGAACGACGCCGACCCGAGGCACACGACCGGGTGGGGCGCCGTGAAGGCGACCACGTGCCCCGCGTAGGGACCCAGCAGCGGGTGCAGGCTGCCCGCAACCTGGGGCTCGTTCAGGTGCGCGGCAAGCATCGCGGCCAGCGCCACCGCCGGTAGCCAGGTGCCATCGCGAGGCCGCTGGGGAAGCTGTTCGGCCAGCGACCGCAGCCCCCTGCGCGCGTCATCGACGCGGCCAAGCTCGGCGTCGGCCAGCGACAGCCACGCCCGCGCGAACTCGGCACGGGGATACTGGTCCACGATCCCATGCCATTCCTCCCGCAGCTCCCCGAGGCGCCCCTGCTCCCACCGCAGCAGGGCCAGCTGGTCGATGTGGGTGAACATGACGTTGGGTCGCCCCGGTCCCAGGGACAGCGCCTCATTGGCCAGCCGCTCGGCGTCGCCGAAGGAGCCGTGCAGGGCCGCTTGGAGCACCCGCATCGTCGTTGCCGCCCACCGGGGGATGGCCATGGGCAGGTCCTGGGTCAGCCGGGCGTGGGCCGCGATGTCGGCCTGGACCGCCCGAGCATCACCCGACTCCAGCGAGCTGGCCGCCCGATGGGCGTGACCCTCCAGTTCCAGCTCGCGGTCGCCGGTCTCCCGCGCCAGCCGCAGGATCTCTGCCGCCAGGGCGGCGCGTTCCTCCAGCCCGTCCGGCCCCCACACCGCCATCCACCTGGCATCGACCGCGGCGCGCAGCGCCGCCGGGTCGGCCAGCCGGCGGGCCATGGCAACCGCCTCCAGGCTGAGCGGCGCCATGACCTCCGTCTCGTCCGAGAAGACGAATTCCAGGGACAGGCGGGCCAGCAGCCGCGCGCGAAGCGGTGAATCCTGGGGACCCAGGCCGTCGAGTGCCTCCTGCAGCAGCGCGACCAGCTGCCGGTCGACCAGGCCACCCTCGACCTGCCGTTCGCCGAAGCCCAGCGCGGCGCGGGCCAGCTGCTCGGGCGCGCCAAGCCTCCTGCTGATCTCGGCGGCCTGCAGGCAGCTCTCCTTGGCCTGCTGATAGTCGCCCGCGCGGGCCTGGGCCGCGCCCAGCCGCAACAGCAGCTCGCAACGACCGGTCTCGTCCGGACCGGCAAACCGCAACGCATGCAACGCCCGCTGGTACTGGGCGGCGGCCTCCTCGTAGGCGTGCATACCCATGGCCCGCTCCCCGGCCAGGCGGGCGTACATCAGGGCCTTGGTGGCCTCTCCGGCGGCCACGACCTCGGCGTAGTGGCGGGCCAGCTCGGCGACCTGGGTTCCGGCGCCGCCGCCATACTGGCCCTCGATCGCCTCACCGACCCGCCGGTGCAGCTGCAGCCGGGCCGGGAGCGGAAGCCGCTCGTACAGCACCTCCCCGATCAGGGAGTGTGAGAAGCGGTACCGGCCGACGGCGCCTTGCTCCTCGGTGACGACACCGAGGGCCGCCGCCTCCGACACTCCGGCCAGGACGCGCTCGACCGGCAGCTCGCAGGCGGGCGCGACCAGTGAGAGATCGAACGCTCGGCCCACCACCGCGGCGGCCGACAGCACCTGGACCGCGTCGGCCGACAGCGGCGCCAGCCGCCGCCCGATCACCGCCCGCACGCTGCCCGGAATCGGCACACCACCCCGGCCGGGCCCTCCCAGGGCGGCCTCGGCAGCCAGCAGGCGTACGACCTCGCGGACGAACAGCGGGTTGCCGTCGGTCCGCTTGTGGACGGCGGTCACCTGCGCCTGGGAGGGCGCCTCCCCCGAGAGCACCTCGATGAGGCCCCGCACCTCGTCACGGCCCAGCCCCCGAAGGCCGAGCAGCTGCCCCTCGCGCACCAGCTGCCCCACCGCTTCGCCGGCGTCCGGCGACCGCGCTGCCTCGACGTCGCGGTAGGTCCCCACCACCAGCAGCCGGGCACCGCGAAGCTCCCTCACCAGGAACTGCAGCAGCAACCGGGAGGGGTCATCGGCCGCGTGCAGATCGTCCAGGACCAGCAGTAGCGGCTGCACCGAGGAGGCGTGCCTGAACAGGCCGGTGACCGCCTCGAACAGGTAGAAGCGCGCCGCCTCCGACTCCGGCGCGGCCGCAGCGGGGACCGTGCTCCTCCCGAGGCGTTCGCCAAGCCCGGGGACCAGCTGGGCGACCTGGGCCGCCCCCACGCCCAACCAGGCGGCCAAGGTCTCGTCGTCGCAGCCCTCGGCGAGGGCACCGACCAACTGGGCCCAGGGCCAGAACGGCGGCGCACCCCCACCCTCCCAACAGCGACCCCACAGCACCCGGGTCCCGCGCCTGGTCGCAAGTCCCGCCAGGTGCTCGGCCAACCAGGTCTTTCCGATCCCGGGCTCCCCCGCGATCAGGAACAGCCGTCCCTGCCCGCCGGCGGCGTCCTCCAGGCCGGCCACCAGCTCCGCCAGCTCCCGATCCCGGCCCACGAACGCCCGCGGCCCTGCCCCCCGGGCAGGGTCCCCCGTCACACCCATGGCACCGTCAGCCTAGTACCTCAGCGGTGGATCGTGACCTCGAGCATGCCCGGTCGCCGTACACGTGGTGCGGGCTAGGCATCATACGGATGGAGTACCGGACCTTCCTTGGCGCTCAGCGCCGTCGAGGTGCTCGCAAGGTTGCCATGAGGCGGTCGCGAATCAGCGGGTCGACGTCTGCGATGTCCGCCGCGGTGAGCCGACCGGCAAGGCGGATGACGGTCCGGAATTGGCCAAGCGCCGCCCGGCAGCCCTGGCAGCCTTCGAGATGCTCATCGATGCGTCTGCGCTGGCCCTCGCTCACCTCGCCGTCGAGGTATGCGGTCACCAGGCCAACGAACTCGCTGCACTGGAGGTCCTCCTTACCCGACCCGCTAGCGTTCAAGGCGACTCGCCTTCCCCTCAAGGTGGCGTTCCAGGCGCGCGCGAACGAGACCGCGGGCCTGATTGAGCAGGGCTCGCTCCTCGTCGGGGCGAAGATCCAGGGCTCGGCTGGTCTCGCCGGGCGCCCGTCCTTCGACGTCGCGAAGCACGATCACCTGCCGCAGGGCTGGTGGCATCTCCGCGATGGCCGCGCGGGCTTGTTCCAGCGCGTCAGGGTCGTCGATGCTGAAGCCAGGGGCATCCCAGGCGGCAGGAGGGTTCGCCCAGTGGCCCGGCCATTGCGGATCGTCTGGGGGCAGGAACCGATCGGCAGAGAATACGGGCTCCACCTCCGCTCCCGGCGCGGGAACGGGCGGTCCGGCCTCGGCAAGCGGAGCCG
>Ga0081538_10001635_pt1 | contig 22974 bp, 20 predicted proteins | sample TabmetS5T2R1_FD_71022 | JGI IMG/M metagenome (GOLD analysis project Ga0081538, IMG submission 71022) | Tabebuia heterophylla rhizosphere microbial communities from the University of Puerto Rico - S5T2R1 | ecosystem: Host-associated > Plants > Roots > Rhizosphere ... | reverse complement strand
TCGCCGTGCTCGAAGTCCTCGTCGCTGCCGAAGGCGGTGTCGTCAGCGCCGAAGAGCTCTTAGCGCGGGCGTGGGATGAGAACGCCGACCCGTTCACCAACGCCGTGCGCATCACGGTCTCGGCACTGCGCAAACGGCTCGGCGAACCCTGGATCATCGCCACCGTGGCCGGCGCCGGCTACCGCATCAGCACGCAACCAGACACCGGGCGCGAGGGAGGAGACCATGGATAGGGCGCCTGGGTTGAGTGTTCGCCTCAAGCTCACCCTCAGCTACGCCGGCTTCCTCATGCTCGCCGGCGTCTTGCTGCTCGCCGCCGCGTGGCTCGCCGGCCAGTACCGGCAATCGTTTGATCTCCTCCTGCGATTCGTACCCGAGGGTGTGATCAGCGCCACCGGTCGCTTAGTGCCTGGGAACAGCTCCTTCCTCCTGCGCGCTTTCGCTCCGGCCGCGTCCATCGTGCTGGCGTTCCTGCTGGTGTTCGGTCTCGTGGGAGGGTGGATGCTCGCCGGCCGGATGCTCGCCCCCCTGACGCGCATCACCGACGCCACCCGCATGGCCGCGACCGGATCACTCGCCCACCGGATCCGGCTACCGGGCCGCAGCGACGAGTTCCGCGAACTCGCCGACGCCTTCGACACCATGCTCGCGCGGCTCGAAGCACACGTCGCCGAACAGCAGCGGTTCGCCGCCAACGCCTCCCACGAGCTGCGCACCCCGCTGGCGATCACGCAGACACTGCTCGACGTGGCCCGCAACGATCTGAACCGCGACACCGGCGACCTTGTCGACCGCCTCCACGTCGTCAACGCCCGAGCGATCGACCTCACTGAAGCATTGCTCGTGCTCAGCCGCGCCGACCAGCGGTCCTTCACCCCAGAACACCTCGACCTGTCCCTCATAGCGGAAGAAGCCACCGAAACGCTCCTCCCCCTGGCAGAAAAGCAGGGCGTCACCATCGAGACCGCGGGCGACATCACCCCGACCATCGGCTCGCGCGCGCTCCTGCTGCAGATGACTACGAACCTCGTGCACAACGCGATCGTCCACAATCTGCCTGAACAGGGCACCGTGTGGGTCGCGACCAGCGTTCACCCCAAGACTGTGGTGCTCACCGTCGAGAACACCGGCGAGCAGCTCACCCCACAGTTGGTTTCGACGCTGGTCGAGCCGTTTCAGCGCGGCACCGAACGCATACGCACCGACCACGCAGGTGTCGGCCTCGGCCTGGCAATCGTCAACAGCATCGCCCAAGCACACGACGGAACCCTCACCCTCATCCCCCGGGCCGCTGGCGGGCTCTGCGTCACGGTGCAACTACCCGCCGCACCACCGCACACTGGCAGATGACGATCGGTGTCCGACGAAGCCTGCATCGCCACTCCCCGGCCGCCTCTCGCCTCCGCTGATATGGCACGCGTCTTCATCACCGGCTCCGCAGACGGTCTCGGACGGGCGGCTGTCGTCGGGGACCTGTCCGACCTCGAGGAGAGGCGCGGTGTCGCCGGCCAGGTGAACCGCCTCGGCCGGATGGACGCGGTGATCCACCACGCCGGCGTCTCCACCGGCCGCACGTCCTGCCGGTCAACATCGTCGCTCCGTACCTGCTCACCGCGCTCCTCCACCGCCTGGAGCGCTCACCTGTTTGGATCGCTGACGGACCGCTCGGCGAGGTCCCAGAGGCGCCTCCGAGCGTCGGCGTCCTCCACCTGCGGGTTCGGTTGCTCCGCATGCCGCTGGTAGAAGTAGCGGCCGGTCGTGCCGGCGAGCTCGGGGGCCGTCAGCAGCCACAGCGGGGTGTCGACGCCCGCAGCCAGCGAGCCGCCGCCGGCACCGCCCATCTTGGTGGCAATCCATCCGGGACTGCAGGCGTTGACGTCCACGCCCAGATTCCGCCACCGCTCGCCCTGCTCCCGGGCGAGCATCACCAGCGCGATCTTGGACTGCGCGTAGGGGCTGGCGTAGCGCGGCTCGTCCGGCTGCTCGAGGTCGACGCTGCCGCTGGCGTGGACCCCGGAGCTCATGTGCACGACCCGGCCGCGGCCGGCCGCCAGCAAATCCTGCAGGCCCATGGTCAGCAGGAAGGCGGAGAGGAAGTTGACCTGCCAAGTCGGCTCGTGACCGTCCTCGGTGCGCTGGCCACGTGGCGGCGCGGTGTTGTAGCCGATGCCGGCATTGTTGACCAGACCCTGCAGCTCCCCGAACCGCCCGGCGACGTCGTCGACGAGGGCACGGACCTGCGCAAAGGAGGCAAGGTCGGCGACCGTGACCTCACCGCCGCCGATGCGCTCGACCGCCATCGCCGCCCGCTGCGGGCTGCGCCCATGCACGATCACCCGTGCGCCCTGTTCCAGCAGCCGCCGGGCCAGCTCCTGCCCGATCCCAGCCGTCGCCCCGGTCACCAGCACCGTGCCATCCATATGCCACCTCCGGACACTCCGGATTGTCTCGCAGCGGCGAGAACAACCACCGCACCGATTGCATGCAGGTGGGAGTGCCTGGTGATCCAGGTACTGCCAGCCCCTCCCAACAGCGGCCGGCGCGACGTAGCCTCCCGGACATGGACCAGCGCAACGAGATCCGGGACTTCCTGGCCTCCCGGCGAGCCCGGATCACCCCGCAGCAGGCCGGCCTGCCCACCTACGGTCCCAACCGGCGCGTCCCCGGGCTGCGCCGTGAGGAGGTGGCGCTACTGGCTGGGGTGAGCGTCGACTACTACACCCAGATGGAGCGGGGCAACCTGGGTGGGGTCTCTGACAGCGTCCTGCATGCCCTCGCCGGCGCCCTGCAGCTGGACGAGGCCGAGCGGGCCCACCTGTTCGACCTGGCCCGCACCGCCACCACCTCGGCCCGGCCGCGGCGGCCCAGCGGCCCCCAGCGGGTCCGGCCCAGCATCCAGCGGCTCCTGGACGCCATCACCGGTGTGCCGGCCTATGTGCGCACCGGCCGCCTGGACATCCTCGGCGCCAACCGCCTCGGGCACGCCCTGTACGCGCCGGTCCTGGCCGGCCAGCAGCTGCCGGTCAACCTGGCCCGGTTCCTGTTCCTGGACCCCCGAGCAGGCGACTTCTACGTTGACTGGGACAAGACCGCTAATGACGCCGTGGCCATCCTGCGTGGCGAGGCCGGCCGCAACCCGTATGACCGGCGGCTGTCCGACCTGATCGGGGAGCTGTCCACCCGCAGCGAGGCCTTCCGGACCCGCTGGGCCGCCCACGACGTCCGGCTGCACCGCAGCGGCGGCAAGCGGCTGCATCACCCGGTCGCCGGCGACCTGGAGCTGACCTATGAGGCCCTGGAGCTGCCGGCCGACCCCGGCTTGACCATGATCACCTACACCGCCGAGCCTGGCTCCGCCTCCCACGACGCGCTGGACTTCCTCGCCAGCTGGGCGGCGACCGTCGACCAGGCGGAGACGGCCCAGGCACCCGACCAAGCCTGACCCGCGGGAGCCCGCCTCCCGCGCGCGCCCAAGGGAGACGCAATGTCCGCGTGGACCAGCGAGGAGCTCGCCCGGATCGGGACCGCCGATGAGCTGGAGATCGCGTCGCGCCGACGCGACGGCACCCTGCGCAACCCGAGGACCATCTGGGTCGTCCGCGTGGGCGACGACCTCTATGTCCGGTCCATGTACGGACGCGCCGGCGGTTGGTTCCCCGCCACCCAGGTCCGCCACCAGGGCCACATCCAGGCCGGCGGCGTCGAGCGGGACGTCACCTTCGCCGACGCCGACCCCGACCGCAACGAGCGGATCGACGCCGCCTACCGCGACAAGTACCGGCGCTACGGCGACCGCATCATCGGCGGCGTCGTGAACCCCGAGGCGCGAGCCGCCACCATCAAGCTCGTGCCCCGCTGAACAAGGAGCCGCAATGGAGAAGCGCACGCTGGGCCACGGTGACCTGGAGGTCTCGGCGATCGGGCTGGGGTGCATGGGCATCAGCTTCGGCCTCGGCCCGGCCGTCGACCGCCAGCAGGGGATCGCGGTGATCCGGACGGCGGCCGAGCGGGGCGTCACCTTCTTCGACACCGCCGAGGCCTACGGACCCTTCGTCAACGAGGAGCTCGTCGGCGAGGCCCTGGCCCCCTTCCGCGACCAGGTGGCCATCGCCACCAAGTTCGGGTTCCGGTTCGACCCCGACGGCCGCCAGGTCGGGCTGACCAGCCACCCCACCCACCTCCGCCAGGCCGTCGACGGGTCGCTCCAGCGGCTCGGGGTCGACGCCATCGACCTGCTGTATCAGCACCGCGTCGACCCGCAGGTGGCGATCGAGGAGGTGGCCGGAACCGTCAAGGACCTCATCCAGGCCGGGAAGGTGCGGCGCTTTGGCCTGTCCGAGGCCGGCCCCCAGACGATCCGGCGCGCCCACGTCGTCCAACCGGTCACCGCCCTGCAGAGCGAGTACTCGCTGTGGTGGCGCGAGCCCGAGGCCGAGATCATCCCGACCCTCGAGGAGCTCGGGATCGGCCTGGTCCCCTTCAGCCCGCTCGGCAAGGGGTTCCTGACCGGCGCGATCAGCGAGGCGACGGCCTTCGACAGCGCCGACATTCGCAGCACCATCCCCCGCTTCACCCCCCAGGCCCGCACGGCCAACCAGGCCCTGGTCGAGCTGCTGGGCACGATCGGGGCCGGCAAGCAGGCCACCCCGGCCCAGGTCGCCCTGGCCTGGCTGCTGGCCCAGCAGCCCTGGATCGTGCCGATCCCCGGCACCCGTCGGGTGGAGCGGCTGGAGGAGAACCTCGCCGCCGCCGACCTCCAGCTGACCGCCGACGACCTCGGCGAGATCGACCGCGCCGCCGCCCAGATCCAGGTCCAGGGCGCCCGCTACCCCGAGCACCTCCAGCGACTCATCGACCGCTGACCCTGGCCTGCAGCAGCGTGGGCGGCCCCGGGGAGCCAGGTCGCCGTTCTGCCCTGTGTGGCCCGAGCGCCACGGCTCGCGTCCCAAGGCGGATCGGGGAGGCGTCCTCGGCGAGGGTCACAGCCGACCGGGCGGTGGGCGAGGACCGCAGGAGGGGCCGCTACCCGGCCGCCTCGACGGACAGGTCGTTGCGCCAGGCAGTGGCCAGGTCGTGCAGCGGCACGCCGAGCGCATCACTGAGGCAGACAATCGTGCCGAACGAGGGGGTCGGGAGTCGACCGGTCTCGATCTTGCGCAACGTCTCCGGCGAGATGCCGGCCGCCTGGGCCACGTCGCCGAGGTCACGAGCTGCTCTGGCGCGGCGCAGGAGCGCCCCCAGTCGCTTGCCAGCCTGGAGCTGCTCGGGCGTGAGGGGATGGCGAACCATGCCGCGATGGTACGGCTGGTATTCCAATACCGGCAAGGGTAGAATCGGTATTATTATACCATCACCTGATGCGAGCGGGCCGCCATGATCGAGCTGAAGTCGCCCACCGAGATCCAACGGATGCAGGTCACCGGACAGTTCGTCGCCCAAGTCCTCGCCGAGCTCAGCGAGCTCGCTGACGTCGGCGTCAACCTGCTGGAGCTGGAGCACCATGCCCGCCGCAGGATCCACCAACGCGGCGCCCAGTCCTGCTACTGGGACTACGCCCCGTCCTTTGGCAACGGCCCATTCCGCAACGTCATCTGCCTGTCGGTCAACGATGCGGTGCTCCACGGGCTCCCCCGGAACTACGCACTGCGCGACGGAGACCTCCTGAGCATGGACCTCGCGGTCGGCATCGACGGTTGGGTCGCGGACGCAGCCCGCAGCGTGATCGTGGGCACACCAGCAGACGAGGACCTGCGCCTGGTCCGCGCCACCAACGCCGCGCTCGAGGCCGGGATCACCGCGGCGCAACCAGGCAACCGCCTGGGCGACATCTCCGCGGCGATCGGGGCCGTCGCCCACGACTACGGCTACCCGGTCAACACCGAGTTCGGCGGCCACGGGGTAGGACGGACCATGCACGAAGACCCCCATGTCCCCAACAACGGCCGCGCGGGCCGTGGCCTCAAGCTCATGCCGGGCCTGACCATCGCCCTCGAGCCCTGGTTCGCCCGGACGACCGATCAGATCGCCTTCGACCCGGACGGCTGGACCATCCGTGCCGCCGACGGTTCGCGCACCGCCCACTCCGAGCACACCCTCGCCATCACCGACGACGGCCCGGTAGTGCTCACCCGGCGCCTCCCCGAGCCCGCCGCAGCCGTGAGGTGAGGGTGATCGTCGGGCGGCAGGGTCCTGGCAAAGTCGCGAGATAAGCTGATCGAGCACCACGCTATGCTCAAGGCCGGTCGTTCGTAGCTCGCTTGTCGGAAGGAAGGAGAGGAGATGGATGAAGACGTCGCCTTCGCGCGGGACATCCGGCCGCTGTTCAGCAACCGCGACGTGAGGGCGATGTCCAGGTTCTTCGACCTGTCGTCCTACGACGACGTGCGCGCCAACGCCGAGCGCATCTACCAGCGCCTCGCCGACGGCACCATGCCCTGCTATGGACCATGGCCGGCCGACAACGTCCAGCGCTTTCGCACCTGGATCGACAACGGGTTCGCCCCGTAGGGGTGATGGCGCGACGCCGGCTTGGACCGGGGTCTGCTGACACGGAAGAGGTCACAGGTGCAAACCCTGTCGCGCCCACCCTTGGAGACGTACGGGACATACCGAACGTCGTCGCAGTAGGATTGGTGACCGGACAGGTCCTGGCCCCCTTGCTTCGCTCATGACCGAGACAGCAACTGCGCCCTCCGCAACTGGACCCTCCAGCATCGCGGTGCTCACCAGCGGCGGCGACGCCGGGGGCATGAACTCAGCCATCCGCGCAGTGGTGCGGACTGCGGTGCATCACGGCATCGACGTCTACGCGGTGGCCGAGGGCTACCTGGGGCTGACCCAGGGCGGGGATGCCATCCGCAGGGTGGAGTCGGCGGATGTGGGCGGGATCCTGCAACGCGGCGGCACGATCCTCGGGACAGCGCGGTCGATGGAGTTCCGGAACCGGGACGGTCGCCGGCGGGCAGCGCGCAACCTACTGGACCTCGGCGTCGACGCCCTGGTCGTGATCGGCGGTGACGGCAGCCTGACCGGCGCGAACCTGTTCCGCGAGGAGTGGCCGGAGTTGCTGTCCGAGCTGGTGGACGCCGGCGAGGTAGACCCCAAGGTGGCCGCCGCGCACCCGTTCCTCCGGCTCGTGGGGCTGGTCGGCTCGATCGACAACGACATGTTCGGCACGGACATGACGATCGGCGCCGACACGGCGCTGCACCGGATCACCGAAGCGCTGGATGCCATTCACAGCACCGCGGCCAGTCATCAGCGGACCTTCATCGTCGAGGTCATGGGCCGGCACTGCGGCTATCTCGCGTTGATGGCGTCGCTGGCCACCGGGGCAAACTGGGTCCTCATCCCGGAGCGTCCGCCGGAGCGGGACGACTGGGGCAGCGTCATGTGCGCTGTCCTGCGGGCCGGACGCGATCAGGGCCGGCGGCAGAACGTGGTGCTGGTCGCCGAAGGGGCACAGGACCGCGACGGCAAGCGGATCACGGTCGGCGACGTCAAGCGGTTGCTCGAGGAGGGACTCGGCGAGGACGCCCGGGTCACGATCCTGGGCCACATCCAACGCGGAGGCGCTCCGAGCGCCTTTGACCGGTATCTGGGGACGCTGCTCGGCCACGCGGCCGTCGAGCGGCTGCTGACCGATGCTCCCGGCACGCCCGCGCAGCTTGTCGGCATCCGCGGTCACCAGGCGGTCAGCTCGCCGCTGCTGGACTGCATCGGGCAGACCCGCGCCGTCGGCGAGCGGATCAAGGCGCAGGACCTCGACGGGGCGATGCGGCTGCGCGGCGGCAGCTTCCGCGACTCGTTCAGCATTCTGATGACGATGCAGCAGGCCGCCCCGCGGCCCACGGCCGCCGGGCGCCGGCGGTTCCGGCTGGCGGTGGTGCACGGCGGCGGCCCCGCGCCGGGCATGAACACCGCGGTCAGGGCGGCGGTGCGGCTCGGCCTCGATCGCGGCTATGCGGTGCTGGCGGTCAACAACGGCTTCCGCGGGCTACGCGACGGCGACGTCCAGGAGATGCAGTGGATGAGCGTCAGCGGCTGGGTGTCATCGGGCGGCGCCGACATCGGCACCAACCGGTATGTACCGAGCGCGGACGCGATCGCGCAGACCGCCAAGCAGGTCGGCGCCCATCGGATCGACGGCCTGCTGATGATCGGTGGTTGGGCGGGATACCAGGCCGCGCACGTGCTGCACAGCCATCGCCGCCAATTCCCGGAGCTGGACATCCCGATCGTCTGCCTGCCGGCGACCATCAACAACGACCTGCCCGCCACCGAGCTCAGCATCGGCAGCGACACGGCGTTGAACAGCATCGTGGCCGACGTCGACAAGATCAAGCAGTCGGCCGTCGCGTCGCTCCGATGCTTCGTCGTCGAGGTGATGGGCCGGGACTGCGGCTACCTGGCCCTGATGAGCGCGCTGGCCACCGGCGCCGAACGAGTGTACCTGCCCGAGGAGGGCATCACCCTGGACGACCTGACCGCCTACGTCCAGGCGCTGACCGAAGGATTCCGCTCCGGCAAACGCCTGGGGCTGGTGATCCGCAGCGAGAACGCCGACCCGGTCTACACCACGGGCTTCCTCACCTCGCTGTTCGAAAAGGAGGGGGGTGACCTGTTCGACGCCCGCGAGGCCATCCTCGGGCATATTCAGGAGGGCGGGAACCCCAGCCCGTTCGACCGGATCCAGGCCACCCGGCTGACGGCCCGCTGTATCGAGTTCCTCGCCGACCAGCTCGAATCCGGGACTCGGGCGAGCGCCATGATCGGCTTTCAGTCGGGCCGGCTGCAGTTCACCGACCTGACCTCTTATCCCACCCTGGTCGAGCAGGGCGCGCAACGACCGGTGGAACAGCGGTGGATGGCGCAACGGCCACTGGCCCAGATCATGACCGTGTGAAGGGGTCATCCTCTGGAGCAATGCCGGAGATGCCTGTGACGGCTGCTTTGGATGAGCGAGGGCCGGCCCGCCGGGTGGAGGCGGGCCGGCCTCGGGTCGCAGCTAGTGGCTCGTGACGAAGCCCAAGCGGCTGCTGTTGCGGGCGGCGGCGGTCCGCGCCGCGGGGGTCGCATCGGCCTGCAGGGCGGCCATGTCGCGCCCGAACGGCGGCCGCGCGATGGTGCTGACGATGTCCACCGGGTTGGCCTCGTTGCGCGTGACCCCGAACACCGGGTGGAACCGGCGGCCGACGCCGTCCAGGCCCTCGTAGTCGCCGACGAAGAAGCCGGTCCCGGTGAGCGGCGCCAGGCGCATGTCGAAGCTGCGCGCCGTCTGCCGTTCACGGGTTGAGAAGTGCGCGCCCTTGTCGGTCGACACGGTCAGCCAATGATCGGTGAGCAGCGGCTGGGCGGTCGGGCTATCGCGGGTGAAGTCGTAGTAGGTCACCCCGACATGTCCGCGGTCGTTCACCTCGACTGAGGCGGTGAACGCCTGGGTGTCCAGGTTGGAGCTGACCCGCCTTGGCGTGGTCCAGGTCTTGCCGCCGTCGCTAGACCGGACCAGGGCGATCTGGTCGCGGAGCCCTCCGGTGAAGCGGGCATCCTGCCACACCAGGTAGATGGTCCTGGTGCCCTTGCGCGGGTCGACCGCGATGTCGGGCACCAGATCGCCGGTCCGCACTGGGGCGCCGTCGAACGGATCGGTGATGCCGACCGTGCCGAGCGCGTTCACAAGCTCTGGCTCGGTCCAGGTCCGGCCCTTGTCGTTGGAGAACATCACGCCGACGTTCAGCTGGCCCTGGATGATCCAGTCGAACACGTTGACGAGCCGGCCGTTGGGCAGCACCGCGATCTGGTTGGCGATCGTCTGGTTGTTCAGGCCCGGGTCGAAGATCGCCCGGGGGGGCTCCCAGGTCTTGCCGCCGTCGGTCGTGCGGGTGAAGAACGTCGGCCCCCGGAAGTTCTGTAGGTCCTCGGTCAGCTCCAGTCGATCCCAGATCGCGTAGGCGTAGCCGCGGCGGGTGGGGTCGGCGGTGAGGCTGTTCTTGTCGTTGAGCCGCAACGGGGAGTCGTCGGCGATCAGCGTGGTGATCTTCCCCCACGTCCTGCCGCCGTCCCTGGACGTGCTGACCAGCATCGCATCGCGCACGTTGAGCAAGTTGGGGTCGCCGGTGGAAACGTCGAACGAGAGCGCCATCTGGTAGGCGGTCCCGTCCCGCCCGAACGAGACCCAGGGGTCGGAGGCGCGCTCGTAGTCACCGCCGTTGCCCGCGTTCCCGCCGGCGCAGCGGCTGAACGGTGGCGGCTTGACCACGTCCCAGCTGCGGCCGGCGTCGAAGGTGACGCCGGTCAGGTTGCCCTGGGCGCCGCCGTTGGACCAGCGGTCCTGCTGCCACACCGCGACCATGTTGGCTCGTGACTTGGGGTTGGCGTTGACCCATGGCTCGACCTCGGCATTCGGATAGAGCGTGCCGGGTTGCGGGGCGCCGTTGCAGTTGGGTGCGAATGGCGTCGGACCGGAGACGGGAACCGGCGGCGCGGTCACCGCTACGGCTCCTGGTGCCACCAGCACCATGATCACCAAGGCACTAGCCAACGCTAGGATGCGTGGCCGCATGGTCACCTCCATGCTCTGGGCGCCGTCGGGAGACTCGCGCGTGAATCCCCGATGGAGCCGCTGATCCCAGACGAGATGCGGGTACTCCTAGGCGTCACCTCCGAAGCCGAGCGCCGAACACGTTGTCCTCCAGGGCCGCCTCGTCGATCACGATCTCGCCGTTCTCGGCCAGGCTGGCGCCGATGCTGGTCTGGTGGCGGCGGTCGGTCCAGATCCCGAACACGAGCCGGCCGCCGGCGGTGGTGATGTCGAAGTAGTCCCCGATGAAGATGAAGTCCACGATCGATCGCCTGTCGGTCACCCGCTTGCTCCGGGACCAGCCGCGCCCGGGCCTGTGACTGGCGCTGAGGATGTCGTAGTAGAGGTTGGAGGACTCGCCGAACCGGTCCGGGTCGGTCGGTCCCTCGGGTGAGCGTCGGTGGTCTTCCCAGAGCACGTGCAGGGTCGTCTTGCCGTGGTCGTCCTGGGAGGTCTCCAGCGCCGGGTAGCCCTGGGCGCGGACCAGTCCGTCGTCGTTCAGGGTCACCGGCGCCGACCACGACGCGTAGGGCTTGCCGGGGCTGCGGATGTAGCGGATGTCGCCATCCTCCGCGGTGGTGGACACATCTGGGAGGAAGATCTCCTCGCCGGTCACGGGGTCGACGACGGTGAAGCCGTTCTCCTCCGGGTCGTGGGTGTAGACCAGGTGGGCGCGCCCGTCGGGTGCGATCTCGATGTCGGGGAACATCGTTCCCCCCCAGCGGTGGTAGAACGCGAAGGGGCCAAGGAAGAACGGGGCCTCGAATGAGTCCCTGACCGCGGTCACCGGACGGCGCCACCGGGTGCCGCTGTTGGAGAACACGGTCCGGATCTCGAACCCGCCCTGAAAGGGGCCGTCGGCGCCCGAGTTGTACCAGGCCACCACAACCTGGTCCCCAGGGCCGGCGGACGGACGGGACCCCTGCACGAGCACGGGCGCGCCGCAGTCGCCACCGCTGGACTCCAGCTCCAGCGGGGCTCGCCAGCTCTCAGCGCGATCGGTCGAGCGGGTGACGACGATGGCGCAGGCGAACCCGGGGTTGAAGGTATCGAACCGGGTGGCGCTCACATACACCCGTCGGCGGAGGTTCTCGCTCTGGCCCTTGGCGGCCACATGGGCGGCGATCCAGGGCTTGTCGAAGTCGAAGCCGGGCTCGAAGTCGACCAGCTCTCCGGTCTCCGGGTCGAAGGTCACCGAGGAGGGGTCGCCGTTCAAGGCCAGCACGGGACGGCTCCACCGGCGGCCGTCGTTGTCCGAGTGACTGACCACGACGTCCAGGTCGCTCGTCAACGTAACCAGGTCTGGGTCTTGTGGGTCGCCGACGATCGTCTCGGAGAGCTTGATGTCCATGTAGGCGTAGTAGACCCGGCGGCCGTCGGGCGCATAGGCCAGAACGGGGTCGGAGCAGAAGCTCTCCGGGGTCAGCTGCGCCATCACGATCGGCGCCGACCAGGTCGAGCCCTGATCACGGCTGACATAGGCCACACAGCTGAGAGTCGTGGCGTCGGCGGAGTGACTGCCGGCGACGAGGATCTTCCGGTGGTGGGGGTTGGCGACCACCGTGGGCTCGTTCTCGTCCTTGGCCGGGTCGGCGCCGATCCCGACGTTGGCCTTGGAGGAAGTCGCGCCGGTGGAACCACCGGCGGTGGGGCACGAGCGCGAGGCTCACGACCAGCGCGGCCAGCAGGCGACGGACGCGGATGGGATGACCCATTGCTCCCCCTCTCAGATAGATGTCGAGGGAAGCTCGAGACGACCAGGGCCAGTCGGTCGGTCCAGGCGTGACATCAGCCCGGAGCCCCGCACAGGACGACACCAGGGCGCCTGACCCTATGGCTCCTGTTGCGCCATGGGACGACCCTGCTGCAGGGACTAGAGAGGAACGAAGAGCCTAGACGGGAGGCGCCGCTGCGCCATCACCACCCCCTCCCCGGCGGACGCCTCACGACGATCGCGGGTTTCTGGCTTAGTCGAGCAGTAAGTTCTGAAGCCGTACATCGGTAGAATTACTGAGACGGTCGCATATGTGCTTGCCTCGGCGTCGCGGCTCGGGTGACCGCTTCCAGGCGGCCGCGCGCCTCCAGCTTGCGGAAGATGTTGTTGAGGAGGCGGTCGCCCTACTGGTCGGGCCGCACCAGGCCGGTCTCGTAGGCGAAGATGGCCGCCTGGGTGCGGTCCCGGAGGTCCAGCTTGGTCAGGATCCGGCTGACGTGGGTCTTCACCGTCTGCTCGGCGAGGACCAGCTCGGAGGCGATCTCGGCGTTGGAGCGGCCGCGGGCGATCAGGACCAGGACCTCGGTCTCGCGTTCGGTGAGCCGGTCGACCTGGTCGCGGGTCGGCGCGCGAGGTCCGCCGAGCTGGGCGAAGGTTCCCAGCAGCCGCCGGGTGACCGGTGGCGACAGCATCGCGTCGCCGGCGGCCACGACCCGCACCGCCTCGGTCAGCGACTGGGCGGTGGCGTCCTTGAGGAGGAACCCGCTGGCCCCGGCGCGCAGCGCCTCGTACACGTACTCGTCCAGGTCGAAGGTGGTGAGGACCAGGACCCGGGTGGTGCCGCTGGCGTCGTCGGCGGGCCGACCCTGGTCGCTGAGGATCCGGCGGGTCGCCTCCAGCCCGTCCAGCACCGGCATGCGCACGTCCATGAGGACCACGTCGGGCCGGAGGGCGGCGGCCTTCTCGACCGCGTCCCGGCCGTCGACCGCCTCGCCGACGACCTCGATGCCCTCTTGGGCCCCGAGCAGGACCAGCAGCCCTTCGCGGACCAGCGCCTGGTCGTCGACGACCAGCACCCGGACGCTCACGTGCCCTGGCCGTCGGTCAGCGGCAGGACGGCGGTGACGGCGAAGCCGCCGTCGGGCCGGGGCTCGGCGGTCAGCTCGCCGCCGAGCATCGCTGCCCGCTCGGCCATGCCCAGCACCCCATGCCCCGTGCCTGGAGACGGGACCGGGGCCGACCGCGCCGGCCCGTTGACGACCCGCAGATGCAGCGCAGCCGGCCGGTAGCCGAGCTCGACCTCCACTTGGGAGCCGGGGGCGTGGCGCACGGCGTTGCTGAGCGCCTCCTGCACGATCCGGTAGGCCGACAGCTCCACCCCTGGCGGCAGCGGCCGCGACGTGCCCGTCACCGCCGTCGTGACCGTCGTGCCGGCTCGTTCCACGGTGGCGACCAGCTCCCCCAGCCGTTCCAGGGTCGGCTGCGGGCCGGCGTCGGCGGCGGCCCCGTCGGCGCGCAGCACCCCCACGAGTCTCCGCAGCTCATGGAGGCCCTCGGAGGCGGTGGCGCGGATGGTGGCGAAGCTGCGGGCCAGCTCCTGGGGTGGCTCGGGCACCCGGTAGGGTGCGGCCTCGGCCTGGATGGCGATCACCGACATGTGGTGGGCGACGACGTCGTGGAGCTCGCGGGCGATCCGGGTCCGCTCCTCGAGCAGGGCCCGACGGGCCCGTTCGCTGTCGCTGATGCGCTGCTGTTCGGCCAGCCGCCGCTGGGCCTCACGGCGCCCACCCAGCGCGCCGGCGGCGAGCAGGACGATGGCCGACAGGGTAGTCATCTCGGCCAGGTCCGGGGAGGCGTTGAGCCCGGGCATGCGCTGGACCAGGATCGCCCCGGCTCCCAGGGTCAGCAGCCACAGCTCGACCAGGACCCGGGGGCCGGTCTGCAGCCCGACCAGCGCCAGGACGCCCAGGTGGACGAGCAGGCTGGGCTCGGCCCACACCGACCCGGCCCCTCCCGCCCTCATCACCTCGCTGACCAGCATCCCGGCGGCCAGCGACAGCCAGAACCCGGCCATCGGCCGGTACAGGGCCAACACCAGGGGCAGGCCCTGGGCGATGCCGAGGGTCAACGCCAGCCGCGACGGCACGCCAGCGTCGGTCGCGGCCTCCCAGCCGGCGACGGTGCCCAGGACCACGGCGAGCGCCCCGACCAGCAGGTGGGGCAGCCAGGCCAGCCAGCGGATCCGCTGGCCGGGCAAGGGCGCCAGCGGCGCCCCCGCCGACGGGTTCAGGTCGCGCCACAGCATCCCCACCCCGCCGGCGACGACCCGGGCCCAGCCCGCCCAGCCCCTCGGTGGTTCCAGCGAGCGTGTCATCGGGCTCACGGTACAGGCGGTCAGGCGTCCCGGCGCTGGAACACGACCGCGGCGCCGACCAGCGCGACCAGCCCGTACCCGCAGACCAGCCACAGCGACGGCCAGCCGCCGAGGCTGCCGACGGCGTCGGGGACGGCGTCGGAGCTCTGGGCCAGCTTCTGCGACGCGGCCACCGGGGAGGCGCCGGCGACCCACCGCTCCCAGCCGCCGAGGAGGGGGCCGACCATGGATGGGAGCAGCAGGATGGCGACCATGGTGGTGATGGCGCCGGCCGGGTGGCGCAGCACCGTCCCCACCGCCAGGCCGAGCACACCGGTCACCGAGAACAACGCCGCGACGCCGAGCAGCGCCGGCATCGGCACCCCCTGGGCGTAGTCGTCGGGCAGCGTCACGGAGCCGACCTGGTAGGCGAGGAAGCAGGCAGCCAGCGCCACCCCGAACAGCACCGCCGCGGTCACCGTCGCCTTGGCGGCCAGCACCACGCCGCGGCGCGGGCAGGCCATCAAGGTGGCGCCGATGGTGCCGGCGGCGTACTCCGTGGAGATCACCAGGACCCCGAAGCTGGCCCCGACGAGCAGGCCGAAGGTTGCCCCGGTGAGGCTGCCCCCGAGGATGGTGTCGTCGGGCTGCAGGCTCCTGGTGGCCCCCACGAACACGGCGATGCCGAGGACGGAGGCCGCCATCGCCGCCAACGTCCACACCGCCGACCGCACGGTGCGGAGCTTGGTCCATTCCGCGGCCAGCGCCTGCGCGAAGCCCGCCCGCCCTTGCTCGATCGTGCCTGGCATGGTCAACCTCCGAGGTTGCTGGTCGTGGCCAGTGGCTGGTCGGATGCCGGACGCTGGGCCCGGTACTCGACCCTGGGGTCGGTCATCTGCACATAGACCTCCTCCAGGGAGGAGCGGCGCGGCGTCAGCTCGGTCAGGGCGATCCGGTGCTTGGCGGCGAGCTCGCCGACCGCCGCGGTGTCCGGCCCGAGCACCCGCCAGCGCCCCTGGCGGTCGGGCTGCACCTGGGCGCCCCGAGCTTCCAGCAGCTCCCGCAGCCGCCCCCAGTCCGGGGAGCGCACGAGGGTGACGGCCTGGGAGTTGCGCTCGATCAGGTCCTGCATGGCGGTGTCGGCCAGCAGCCGGCCCTGGCCGATCACGATCAGATGATCGGCCGTCAGCTCCATCTCGCTCATGAGGTGGCTGGAGACCAGGACCGTCCGGCCCTCAGCGGCGAGGCGCCGCATCAGCTCCCGGATCCAGCGGATCCCCTCGGTGTCCAGCCCGTTGACCGGCTCGTCGAAGATCAGCACCCCAGGGTCGCCGAGCAGGGCGGCGGCGATCCCCAGCCGCTGGGCCATGCCGAGCGAGAAGCCCCGGATCCGGCGGCCGGCGACCGAGGCCAGGCCGACAAGCTCCAGGACCTCCCCCACCCGGCGTCGCGGGATCCGGTTGCTCCGGGACAGCCACAGCAGGTGGTCATGAGCCGTGCGTCCCCCGTGCGCGGCCCGGGCGTCCAGCAGCGCCCCCACCTCCCACAGGGGCGCGGGCAGCTCCCGGTAGCTCCGGCCGTTGACGGTCACCCTGCCCCCGGTGGGCGCATCCAGCCCCAGGATCAGGCGCATGGTGGTGGACTTCCCAGCCCCGTTCGGCCCCAGGAACCCGGTCACCCGACCGGGCCGCACCTGAAACGACAACCCGTCCACGGCCAGGGTGGCGCCGTACCGCTTGGTCAACCCGCTCGCTTCGATCATCCGTCGTCCTCTCCTGTCCCATCGCTCTGGAACAAGCTAGGTGCCGACGGTCGTGGTCGGCGTCACCCGACAGAGCCAACCTCGCGCGTAGCTCTCAGGTAGTGTCGAGCGGACCGGAGTCAGCGGCGCCGTCTGCCGGGGCGTACCTGCCGGCGACCAGGGCCACGCCGACCGCGCAAGGGCGATCTGGGGCCAGGTTTGGGCAGCCAGCACCCATGGCTTCGAGTGTGCTCAGGAGCGGTCACACCACCCCGAGCCCCACCAGGACAGCGGCCCCCACCACGCCCGCGCCGGCCAAGAGGCCGGTCCTGCCGAGTTTCGCGCCGTCGAGCGGCCCGACCGGCACCAGGGTGGATGCCACCATGATGAGCGCCGCCTCGGCGAGTGACCGGGTGAGCGGCACTGGGAACGCCACCGACTCGACGAACAGCACCACGCCCACCAAGGCCAGGGCGACCGGCGCGGCGGCGTGCACCCGTGGGGCGTCATCGGTGGTCCGGGCCACGGGGAGCGGCGCCCAGGGCGCGACCACCGCCGTCGCCATCCCGAACGCGACGCCGGGCCCCCAGCTCTCGTTGTGGACGGTCAGACCGGCGCGGCGGGCCACCAGGGTCCGCGCCCGCATGGCCACCACGGCCAGCAACAGCACGCCCACGGCGAGGGCTCCCAGGTCGACCAGCCGACCCCGGACATGAAGCAGGACCGGTAGCGCGAAGACGAGGACGGTGACGGCAAGGGCCCACCAGGGGTTGCGCAGGCGGTTGACGAGCGGGAGGCGCTCCAGGCGCTGGGCGGCCGACTCCAGCCAGCCCTGGGCGAGCTCGCTCCGCGTGCCCGACCCGGCGACCCGCGCGAGCCCGAGTCCCAACACCAGCACGGCCAGCACACCGGCCGACGGGACCAGCGCGCGCTCCTGCACCTGGGCGAAGCTCCAGCCGGGCGGTAGCGGCTTCGACAGGTCAAGCCCGGTCCGGTAGGTCTGCGCGTCGATCGTCAGGACGCGTTGCCGGTCGCGCAGCGCCGGGTCGAGCTCGAAGGCCCGGGCCAGGGCGCCCTGGGATTCCAGCACCTTTGCTGGTCCCATCCTGGAGTAGACGACGCCCAGGTTGAACCAGCCCAGCGCATAGTCGGGGCGCGCCCCCACGGCGCGGCGCAACGCCGTCGCCGCCTCGTCGTTGCGGTGCAGCCGGGCAAGTTCCACGCCAAGGTCGTTGGCTGCCGGGAACGCGCCCGGGTCGCTGGTCAGCGTTGCGGCGTCGTAGCGGACCGCCGTCTCGAGCTGCCCGGCGCGGTCGGCGACGAAGCCGGCCGTCATCAGGAAGGCCGGGTTCATCGGGTCGGCCCGCAGCGCTCGGTTGATCGCCTGGGTGGCGGCTGTCACCCGGCCGAGGTGCAGATCGGCCAGCGCCTGGTTGGCATCAATACGCTCAGGCCTGATCCCGCTCACCTCTGTGTCGGGGAGGACCGGCAGCAGCTCGCGCGCCGCGTCGTAGTCCTCGACCGCGGCACGCAGGTCGCCCGACTCGCGCTCGGCATCGGCCAGCTGAGCCCTCGCGTGGTAGGCGACGGCCGCGAAGCCCATCAGACCTTCCCCCATCCGGCTCCTCTGGTACGACACGCCAAGCTCTGCATCACTCGCGAGCGCGCGCAGCAGCGCCAGACCCTCCGCGGTTCGTCTCGCGGAAAGCAGCGACGCTCCCCGGCCGAGCAGCGCCTCCTCGACTCCGAGATCGTTGTTGAAGGTCGCTTGGCGCGTGCGGCGGGCCGCGACCCCGAAGGCGGCGGCCGCGTCGTCGTAGCGATGCTGGAGGAAGTGCACCTCGCCGAGCCGAAGCATCGGCAGCGGCGCGGTTGGGCCGGCTTCCTTCGCCCAGGCCTGGATGACCTGCTCCGCGCGGGGGAAGTTCCCGGCCCAGCGCCACAGGTTCTGCCGGTGATCGGCGAGCTGGTCCCGCCGCTCGCGGTTGCCCGTCACCGGCAGGCCTGCCTCGAGGCGCGCGATGTCGTGGAGGTCCTCGGCCCCGTACGAGCAGCTCCTCGGGCTCTGGCGGGTCGGGCGAACATCAATGAAGGCCGACTCCGGCTCGGCCGGAAAGTTCACCAGGGCCGCGCGTGCGCGACCGGCGAGCACCGCGTCGCGCCGCCACGTGCGCCCTGGGCAGCTCGGCTCCGTCCCCACGAGGCCGTAGTCGGACCGGAAGACCGGGATGAACGACACGTCGTTGACCGAGCCGCCGGCGCCTCCGGGTGAGGGTTGCAGGCTGACGGCCAAGGGCGCGTGGGTGTCCGTGCCCAGGGATTGGGGACCCAACGGATCCCATCCGGTCGTCTCGGATACCTCCTCATAGTTTGGAATCGGGAAGAACGGAGGACCTGCGGGATAGGCGCCAGGACCGCGCCCCGCCAGCTCCAGCGCCGTCCACTCGGCCCGCCCGAACTCGTGGGCCGCCTCCTCTGCGATGGTCAACAACTCCAGCAGCGGACCCGACGGTGCATGGGCGGCGATCCAGTCCCGCAGCAGCGCGGCGGCGCGGGCGGGCTCGCCCAGCCCGACGAGAGCTCGGGCGAGACCTACAGCGGCCTCATCTGCCCCCATGCTGTGTGCCTTGCGGTAGCCAGCGGCCGCCGCGCGCAGCGCATGCCGAGCGGTGAAGGGCTGACGCTCAGCCAACCGGACCCCGGTGCGCAACTGGACGTCGGCCGCGCCGGTGATCGCCGCCGCCGAACCTGGAAAGCGTTCCTCCAACCGCGCGAAGGTCGCCAACGCCTGCTGCTGGGCGTCGGCGGGGACTGGGTCCCCGAACTCCCCAGCAGAACGGTCCAGGTTCGCCCGCTGGGACTGGTACTGCCCGAGCAGCCAACCCGACGTCGGGTCGTCAGGACACACCGACTCGGCACGCTGCGCCTCCTCACGAACCACGGCGTCCCGCGGCTGGTCGTCGGCGGCGACGAGGAGCAGCAGGTTCAGCTGGGCGCCGCAGTCGCCGTCTACGCGGGCACGATCCAGCACGGCGTAGGCGGCGGCAGCGGCGTTGGGGAACGCGTTGCCATATTCACCTGGTCGCGACGCCAACACCAACAACGCGGCGCCCAGCTCCCTTGCCTCGGGGGTGCGAGCGTGACCGGGAGCCTGGTCCAGGAGCCGGGTCATGGCCGGATACCGGTAGGGATAGGGGGCGAAACCCAACGTCCCGCCCACGGCCGTCTCCTGCAAGGGTTCCGCCCTGGGTGCGAGCAGCGTCAGCAACGTGCGACCACCGCCCTGCCCTAGCGCCCGGCCGGCGATAGTCTGCAAATCTGCCGGGCGGTCAACGCTAAGCCCGTCCGGCAGGCCACCAGGCAGGTCCCGCACCACACGATTGGGGTGGTTGCCTGTCAGTGCCCGGAGCCGCGGCTCGTTGTCGGGAGGCCGTGGCTGGGCGGCTGCGGCGAGGTGCGCCAACGGCGCGAACGCCAGCAGCGCAAGCAGCGCCGCCAGCACGAAAATGTCGACCAGCAGGACGACGCGGCCGTCGACTGGCCGGCTGGCCCTCTCGGACCCAAGGCCGTCGTCCGTCATGCCCCACCCCTTATCCACCACGGATCGGAAGACGTCGCGGTGCTTTCAGCAGTAGAGCTTCGAAGGACCAAAATGCGCTGTGATTTGGCGCACAGAATCCCCGTGATGCTCGTCACTTCCGCTGCCGCCACCGAACCCCGACCCAGAATCCCACGCCCCAGAGGCCGGCAGCCAATGGCGCTGCACGTCGACGACTTCGGATGCGTGCCGGATGGCCGGTTCCTGGAGCAGGTCTTCATCGACGCCGGCGCTGCCGCGCTGACGGTGTCGGACGGACTGCTGCGGGCAGGTGACGTGGGCAAGAACATCGCGATCCCCGGTGCCGCGGACCTGGTCACGACCATCGTGGGGCTTGCCAACCACCTGATCGTCAAGAACGCGTCGATGTCCTTCGGGGACCCGACCCGGCTCACAGGGACCCTCAAGGACCCGAGGCGCCCGGAAGCCGCTCTGGAGTTCATAAAACGGCTTCATGTCGGGATGCGCATCACCGTCGCCGGAGCGGGGCCCGCCGGCTCGACGCTGGTCAGCGACGTGGTCGAGGTCGTCAACACAACGACCATCATCCTCGCCGACGCGACCTCGGCGGCCGTGAGCAGCGTCGAGGTGATCCTCAACGACCCTGACCTGGTCGCGCTCAGCAACTACGCGCGCCGAGACGTCAGCGACCTCACCGTCGACCTCGGGGACCGCTCTGTCGGCGACGCGGCGATGAGGATCGGGGGTCGGGGGCTGCAGAGCGCCACCGCCAGGTTCTCGTCCCTGGACCTCGACAAGCAGGTGACGATCCAAGCCGCGGGTCTGCTCGTCACCGCCATCCAGTCCATTGGCGGCCCGACCCAGGCGACCCTGACGACACCGGCGCAGCGGGCCGTGGAGAGCGTCCAGGCGGACGTCTGGAAGACCGACTCCCGACCCGGGCTGGAGCTGCTGCTGGAAGCGCTGCCCAGCCTGTGCGTCGAGTCCGCCGAGATCGTGTTCGGACCGGGCGTCTACGACTTCACGCGCTCCCGAACCTGGCCGACTTTGATGAATGCCGCCATCGGGCTGCGGGATGTGAGCACCTCACCCTCCGCGGATCGGGAGCAGGGGCGACGATCCTGCGCCTCATGCCGAACCAGGACCTGAGCAAACCGGACACCCACGTCATCGAGACCGTCGACTGCCGCAACCTCACCCTGCGAGATCTGTCGGTCCACGGCGCCTACCTGACGATGGGCAACACCAACGAGCAGATGCACGGCATCAACATCAACCAGGGGCTCGAGGATGGGATCCCGGCCAACAAGGTCCGCCGGTCTGGGTGGAGGGATGCCGGCTCATCCAGAACAAGCGGACCGGTGTGGCGTTCCAGCGGGCGGTCGAGCTGGTGTGGGTCCGCAACTGCCATATCGAGATGTCCCCGCCGAGCTCTGATGCCTGCCTGGACTTTGAGCCCTCCGATCGCTCGTCACCGACCGACATCATCATCCAGTCCAACATCATGGTCCACGACACGCCCGCGATCGCCGTCTCGATCTCCGGCTTCAGTGGCGCCGACCGGACCCGCAGGGTCAACTTCACCGACAATATTCTGCTCGGCGGGCAGCTCTTCAGCACCGACGTGGACCAGCTGACCATCCAGGACAACATGGTGCTGGTCCCGGCGGGCGCGAGAGCAGGCAACCGGATCCCCCCTCCACATCCAGCGAGGCGGCGACTCGGTGCTGATCACCAGGAACGTGCTCGTCGACGAGAATGCCGAGACCGAGGCGGTCCTGGTCGTCAGCGAGGTGGAAAGCGCCCGTCGACCGGGCGATCATCGCCAACAACCTCTGCTTCGCCCGGTCCGGGACTGGGATCCGGGTGTCCTCCAGCGAGGATGTGGCCGTCGAGGGGAACCTCGTGGCGGCGACCGGTCCCTGCAAAATCGGAATTGTCCTGCAGTCGACGCCGACCAGCCTGGATCGCGTCACTGCTCGCGGCAACGACATCACCGCCGAGGGCCCGGGTTTGTGGGACACCGGGATCCTTGTCAACGCTCCAGAGCGGTTCCCAGTCCATCACGTATCGGTGGTGGACAACTCCATTTACGGCGCGGTCGAAGGTGTCAGGTTCCACGGCACCAGCTTCCAGCAGACCCGGTGTGTGCCCTGAACCGCGTGGACCCGAACCCGCCCCTGGTGGACCTGGACCAGCTACGCCCCCTGGTGAGCCTGGACCAGCTACCGGGAAAGGCGGTGCTCGTCGGAGGTGCGACCAGCCGCGGCGGGAAGGCCGCCGGCACCGGCGCCGGTCGATTCGTTGTCGGGCTCGGGGATCCCAACCGGAACAACGTCGTCGGGAACGTCGGCGACATCTACCAGCGCGTCGACACCACCCCGGGTCCCAGGCTCTTCGTCGTCGCCGCGAGGCCATGCACAAGAAGTCATCGGGCTGCGGATGGGCAGCACCCGCCGAGGACGGTGGGTGGCTGCGCTCCATCGGCTGGAGTGAGGCTGACGAGCCGGTAGGTCGTTCAGGCCTGGTCTGGCGGTGTGGGGAACCTCGGCGTGGAGCGGCGCCGTGGGTCCAGGGTGGGGCGTTGGTGCCACGACAGCGCCGCCCAGACGATCAGGAACGCCCAACGCCACTGGCTGGTGGTCGAACCCCTGCCTGGGGATGCGCCCGAGCTGAAGCCGACCGAGGGGCTGTGGTCCAGCCTCAAGGCCGTCGAGCTGGCCAACCTCACCAGCCCGACCCTGGCCGAGGTCATCCAGCAGGCCCACAAGGGCGTTGGCCGCGTCCGGCGAGCCCCACATCTGGCCTACTCGTTTCTGCGGCATGCCGGCCTGTCGGTCGCATGACACCCCTGGAGCCGCTGGATCTCCACGTTCGGCGGCCGCCTCCGCCGATACCATGGTCGCCTGGACCCGCGGCGAGAAGGAGCGGGGCGATGACCAGAAGCCTTCGGCGCCTCGACTGGGCGGCGCTTGGAGCAAACGTGGGCTCCGCCGTGCTGTTCACCCTGTTGCTGTCCAGCCCCTTC